>OKVW01000091.1_pt1 | contig 65788 bp, 68 predicted proteins | sample 1606991 | NCBI WGS metagenome assembly OKVW01 (sample SAMN03281021, study PRJEB24777) | human gut metagenome | isolation source: fecal sample PR177 from 1 month old male Malay infant, vaginal delivered... | reverse complement strand
TTCTTAAAGTGTTTATTAAATTATCTTTCCCTGTAAACTGTGTGGCATTAACCTTGAATAGCAATAGCCTTATTGTTCTTTCACCTTATGAGAAACCGCTATTATTTAATATTTAATATATAATAAATAATGGCTATTTTTTTAATTACATAAACTTGCGCATGGATTAACTATATGAAAATATTCGACCTAATGAGAATAAAACTCAGGTCCGTCGTCTGGATCCAGATTCTCATCCAGGCTTTATTTCCTTTATTGGTAAGTCTTTCCGCTAACGCCAGTTCAGTAAATCATTCTGATGCGACTTACTTTTCCTCTCCGGCAACCCAGCAGACGTTGACAAACCTTGCAAGCAGTACAGCCAGTAATGGCGGTGAAGGTTTAAAAACTTCCGCCACTAATATGGTTACAGGTGCTGCGGCGACTTCTGTTCAGGAATGGTTAAATCAGTTCGGAACGGCGCAAATTAAGCTGAATGTCGATAATGATGGCAACTGGGACGACAGTTCGTTCGATTTTCTGGCGCCACTTTACGATAACAAAAAGTCTATTCTGTTTACGCAACTTGGCGTTCGCGCACCCGATGGCCGTACGACCGGAAACTTCGGCGTGGGTGTACGAACCTTCTACACCGAAAACTGGATGTTTGGTGGTAACGTTTTTCTCGATGATGATTTTACGGGTAAAAACCGTCGCGTCGGCTTCGGCGCAGAGGCCTGGACAAATTATCTGAAGCTTGCAGCGAATACCTATGTTGGCACCACGGAATGGCACAGCTCACGAGATTTTTATGACTATGATGAAAAACCGGCCGACGGGTATGATCTCCGAGCGGAAGGTTATCTGCCTGCTTATCCACAATTGGGCGCGAAAGTCATGTACGAGCAGTATTATGGTGACAAGGTCGCGCTGTTTGATAAAGACCATCTTCAGAACAACCCATCAGCCGTTACGGTCGGCCTGAATTATACTCCTGTTCCGTTGATTACCGCTGCGGTGGATTACAAACGCGGGCAGGATTCAATGGATGACACACAGTTCAGTCTCAATTTCCGTTATTCCATTGGACAGTCATGGGAGTCGCAAATCTCTTCAGACCAAGTGGCCATTCGCCGCAGTCTTGCTGGCAGCCGTTACGATTTGGTCGATCGTAACAACGAAATTATCCTGCAGTACAAGAAAAAAGAGGACGGGAATGTGCTGGCGGATTTGACGCTGGCGAGTATAAAAGATAACAGCCCGGCAGATGGTACGACGGCCAATACGGCGATAGTGCACGCAGTCACTTCAGATGGCAAACCTGTCAGCGGGGCAGCCATCACATGGAGTGTGACGGGTAACGCGCGACTCAGCACGATCAGCAGCGTGACGGACAGTGGCGGAAACGCCAGCGTGAATATCACGAATACTACCGCAGAACAGGTCACGGTTACTGCAACGTCTGGTGCGCTTTCCCGCGCCACGCCAAGCGCGTTCGTTCAGTATGCGGCATCCCTTAACCTGCAACTGACTAAAAACAACAGCCAGGCAGATGGCCGGGATCAGAATGCCGCGCAGGTAACAGTAAAAGATGCTGCGGGTAATCCCATGACTGGTATCGCGCTGACGTGGCAAACGGGCGCGGAGGCCACTGTTGTCAGCAGTGACAATGCCACCGACGGTAATGGTCATGCGACTATCCACTTTAGCAGCACCACGGCGGGTACTGTCAAACTGAGCGCCACTGCGCTCGGAAAGACGGAATCCACCAATGCCTCGTTTATTGCTGAGGTTGTTCAGAACGTTGCCGTTACTATGGCGACGAATGATTCTCTGGCCAATGGCACAACAGCCAACGTTGCTCAGGCGCTGGTCACCAGCGCCAGCGGTCAGCCACTGTCCGGCGTCAGCGTCACCTGGAGCCTGGGGACAGGCAGCTCCACCGCCACCACGCCGTTGACCGTTACCACAAATGCCAGCGGCATCGCCACGCTAAACCTGACGGATACCGTTGTTGAGAATGTGACCGTGACAGCCACCGCGGGCGGCAAGTCTGGCAACAATACGGCTATGTTCAGTGCCATAAAAGCCGCGTTTGTGACCATCAGTACCTCCGGTCGGGGTAATGCCGCTGATCCGGCGATCACGACGGCAGTGGTGACGGACTTGCAGGGTAATCCACTGGCAGGGATCCGGGTAACATGGTCCCAGACCCACAGTGCCTATATCACCTGTAATTTTGGGGATCAGGTAACCGATGCCAACGGGAAGTCTGTTCAGACATGCCATGCAGTATCAGGAAATGCGATGGACGAAATAATGCGAGTCACGGTGAACCCACAGGATACAGTCGATCCAACGACGCCGTTAACAGCACAATTGACGAGAGACTTTTTTCTTTAAGATGTGAGAAATAAAACCTGATTAACTAAAAAGCCCATAGTCCAAAACTGTGGGCTTTTTCATTATCAATATGCTGGGTCACTATATATTCACTCAGGCCGTTGAGTTTAAGACCCTGTGTGTCGCTGAGTTTATAAGGTTTATCAATGAAGTAGCAGTGCTGAACGCCTGATGGCGCTGCGCTTGATTTGTAGGCTGGATAAGGCGTTTACGCTGTCATCCGGCAAATTTAATGAATCAAAAAGCAAAAACCCGCTTTTTGGGCGGGTTCTTTAAATAGTGGTGCCCGGACTCGGAATCGACCTTTAATGATAATCTGTTGTTTTTAATGTAAATATTACAATTCGATAAAAATCATACCCTCAATCGTACCCTCATATATTTTTGATGTCTGAAAATGGGCTTTACGTGGGAACACTATTGCTGATTTAGGTAGTCAGAATCAGCCTGTTCAATTCCCTTTTTGGGGCTAGGTAACTGTACCACAAATCGTATGATTATTGCTCACCTCTGCGTAGTCACTTTATCTTTGAGCCAGCATCTCCGGATAGTGTTTTGCGATGATGTCGTTCATCTTTTCCATTAGGTCGGGACGCTTGAAAGTTACGTGTGCCGAGCCCTTCTGAAAGTAGCGAATAGATACGTAGGTATCGTCAAAGGTTTGACTGTGTGGCTTCTGTTGAATGTGGTCCGAAAGTCGGTAAGCAATATCCGTCCGGTTGTCGGGTACTGGCTTGCCATCCAGCAGGTGCAGCATACGCTCCAGGTCCACTAACTGATCCCGTCGCCATCCCCACGCCAGTCCGTAACCCCATTTATCGTACTTCACCATATTGTTGATAATGATCTTTCGCCCGAACGAACAAGGTGAATTGCTTTTATAATTCCAGCTCAGGTGTCTGAAGACGTTAATCACGCCACGTTCGAAGACTTCACCTTTGCTGTTGTGCAACAGCTTAAAGGTAGAGAGGATGTTCGCTTCGCTGATTTCAGGAATATCGTCTCCCTCAAGGTTTCTGTCCCACTGGTCGCGTGCCTGAGCGTCCATTAAACTCAGCATTCCCGATTTCTTCATCAGGTCACGCCAGATGCTGCGATCAAGATTGCAGGTAATGGTTTTCATCGCAGTTTCTGTTTTCTCCATAAGCCAGCAACCACAGCGAAAATCCTGCTTCATGGCCCAGTCTAAGGCGGTTTTGCCACCGATACTTTGCGTCAGGCGCGAGATCTCTGCTATCTGGTTTATCACCCCTTCGATTTGCTGCAATGCGTTCTTACGTACGGTAACGATCCGTTCAATGCTGGTGGAGCAAATCACGTCATGCTGGTCGGTGAGGACTTCAGGTTCGGCGTGTGTGGTAAGTGCGGGCATGGTGGGCTTCCTTTGTATACAGAAATAAAAAAGCCAGCCTGTTAAAGGGCTGGCGTTTATGTAGGTAAGGTAAAAATGCTGAGAACAGGCTGAAGAAACATCTGGTTAAGCGAAGTTACAGCTGTGGTATGGGAGTGCTGATACTGTCGCTGCGGTTATTGACTTCCCCTGAGAAAGGAACTGAACGGATGAAAAAAATCGTAACGGGTGCCGTGCTGACTGCGCTGGTAATGGTGTCGTTCTCCACCATGGCGCAAGCGGATCGTGCACAAATGCGCCAGAATTTTGAAACGAAGATGGTGCAGCCCTGCCAGGGCAAGAAAGCGGGTGATGAAGTGACCATCACTACCCGCCGTGGTGACAAAGTTCAGGCAGTGTGCACCCTGACGGCGGTACCAAAGCCACAGTCCTGATTGTGCAGCCCTGTAATCCACTTACGAAGCCTGCCGGGAAACCTGCAGGCTTTTTCTTTCCTGTGCTTTCAAACTCCCTGAATTTGCAATAATGCCAGATTGCCGGTGACCACTGCGCCAGTATCTATGTAGTGCTGGTTAGCGAATATCTGCGGTGCCGAAACGGGTGTATGGCCGAAGATAAACCTGTCAGCACCGGTTATCTCCTGGCAGAGTCCCTTTTGCGATGCTTCAATACGTTCCCGGCTCCAGAGCACCACTTCCTCATCGACGGATTTGTTGAAGGCGTAATGACTGGCCGGATAATCGGCGTGACAGATAACGATCGTCTGATTAGCCGTTTGCACCTCGATCACTAACGGCAGTGCGTCAATTAGCGGGAGAAGTGCCAATACTGACTTCTGCTCTGCGTGACTGAGTTCGAAGAACCAGTGGCCGCCATAGCGCTGCCATTCGTCCCCGTCATCACCAGACTGCAGATAACCCAGTAAATATTGCTCGTGGTTGCCACGCACTGCGCGGAACCAGGGGAGAGTCAGTAATGCCAGACATTCGAGATTTTCTTTTCCACGATCGATAAGATCGCCGACTGACAGCAGCAGATCCTGAGCCGTATCGAAGCTGACTTCCTGAAGCTTTCGTTGTAGCAGACTGTGGCAGCCGTGCAGATCACCGGTGACCCAGATGTTTCGCCAGTCAGTGCCGTGGATGCGCTGGTAAACAGACATAGTGGTTTCCTTATATTCAGAGATCTCAACAGCGTACCTTGTGCCACTGACACAAGAGGTCAGCGTCGCGGGGACGGGGGCTGCAGAAGTTGCAGGTGGCGCATGTCGCGAACGTCACCCAGCGCCTGCTCGATGCAGGGCAAGAGTGCCGCTGAATCGGTACGATCAATATCGTTGTCGAAGATAATCGGGGATTCGCAGTCGATATTGTCCTGCAGCCAGTCGATGAGGATCTGTAGCCCCTGCTCGGTGGTGAGTATCATCGTGTTATTACCTTGCTTGTGCAGTGAGTGATCACCAGTCGAACGTATCAACGCCTGGCAGGGTGTCGCCATCCGCATCCAGATGCAGAATATCAATATGGTGGTATCGGGTGAGTTTGACGACCAGTCTGCGGCAGGCTTTCGACAGCCCGAGCTGTTTGAGGCGTAGTGCAGGGTGGCGTCTGGCGTTCAGCCGTAGCAGATACCCGTAGCCGGTATCGAGGCTCCATTGGCAGTGGCCTCTCTTCGATAACTGCTCCAGCCGGGCGTTATCTTCACCGGTGATATGCGTCGTGCTGCAACAGAGGCCGCTCAGTCGGGCACTGGACGGGAGCGGACTTTCGACGATAATCTGATCCGGTCGGTCAGCGATACGCAGTAACGTGTCGTGTGCGTTGACCGCATCAACCAGTTCAGCCAGCTCTATACCGTCCATATCCACGGCAACACGTCCCATATTGAGCGCCAGCACGTTGATGCTGTCGGCTTCGACATTAAGTGAAATTTTCATTGTATGGCTTCCTTTTAAGCAGCCCGGTAAAAGCTCTGCCAGGCAGACAGCTGCTGGCTGATATGCTCGCGGGCTTCGAGAATCAGCTCGTGTACGGCGTCACGGCTGAGCCAGTGCCGGGGTTTATCGTCGGTTTCAATCAGTGTCTCCGGCAGCCACTGCTGGGCGATAATGTCACCGGTGGTGTGGCAGATAATCTCCAGGCGTACGGTTAACAGGCGGGCGTTGTTCGAGAGCAGCCTGTGCAGGCAGAGGTCGACAGCCGCTTTGTCAATAGTGCCGTCGTGGTGATACGTGGCATCCGGCATATCGGCGACAGCCCGCAGTTCGAAGTGCTGCGTCTGGCGACTGAACAGAACTTCGTTTGCCGATTGTGGCGTGGTGGCGTCCAGCAGGTGGTAGCCGGTTTGTTCAGCCAGGGCGCACAGGTCGCAAATATCGGCCTGTAGTGCCCGGAAGAACGTGATGAAGGCCAGGTCTTTGTCATCAGGAAAACCGTCAGCCACGGTGGTAATGCAACCTGCGTGACAATAGTAGCTGCTGAGTGCATTGCGCTGCAGGGTGACGGTGATGTCATTCAGGGTCAGCAGCACGGTGAGGTGCTGCGTTACAGCATCTGACAGAGACTGGCGCCGGGCCAGGTGTGGCAACAGGGTGAGGAGGTGGTCTCGGCTCAGCGAACCGTAAAATGCACAACCGTCGCCCTGACTGTGCGAGAGTTGCCATTGCCACTCCAGGTGTGCGGGCCAGCCTGCATCCTGTAACAGCTGCTGCCCGTGTCGTTTCATCAGTAAATCGAACATAAAGGGTCCTTTGGGGTAAGTGGAACGCAGCGCCTGATGTGACGCTGCGGGAGTGGGCTATGCTGCTGCCGGAGCCGGAAAGCGGATCCGGCTTAAGCCAGTGGCATGGCGGGCGAGCAGAATGTCGGTAGGGGTCAAAAAGGCCTCCTGTTCAGTGATACTGAACCCGGTGCGGTCGGTTCGTACCAGACCGTAGCGTTCAACGGCGTAATTCACGGCGTCCATCGGCGACAGCGCACGGTCGATGTGTTCCTGAATCACCGCGTCATCACTGAACGGGGTATCGCTGAGCTCAAGCCCGTAGTGCCGGTTAAGCAGATGGGCCAGCAGTTTTTGCCAGGCTTCCAGCGGCGACAGGCGTGGGGCAACCGCTGCCAGTAAAGGCAGTGCGAGTGAGTTTTGCATGGGATTGTCCTTATAAAGGAAGACGGTTAGCGTGTTCGGGTGGAGAACGGAGTGGGGTTATTGTGCGGCGTCTGCGAGATAAATCGTGGCGTACACGTAACCAAATGAGCCGTTGGTGTCAGATTCACAGGTCAGGCCGTTCAGCGTGCAGTTGTGGCGTTTTGCTTTACGCGGGTCAAGCTGACAACTTTTCAGCGCAGCCTCCATCTGCTTAACGAACAGCGGAAAGGTGGTTTCCAGCGCCTGCAACTGCTCCGGCGTAAATTCGCCGTTCAGTCCCGCGCGGTCAGCGAGATAGTGCAGCCGGTGGCCTTCCTGGACCAGACGAGCGCCAAACGAGGGCGTGATATCACTGCGCAGACCCCAGAAGGGTGTGGGTGGATGGTTTTCAGACATGGTGATATTCCTTGTGATTGAGTTCACTGCGTGTGGTTAACTGAGCGTGACGCAGCGCAGCACCAGATACGGGCCGTGGCGGTCCTGGCGGCGCTCGGCGAAGACGGCGAGCACGCCGGGAATATCCCGCACTTTTCGGCCTTTGTAATAGCAGACGCTACCGGTCCAACGGTAACGCCCACGACAGTACGCAGCCAGACGGGCACCCGGTATCTGCCGGTACAGGTGCATGGCCTGACGTTTGGGGATGATGTTCACAGCCATCCCCGCTCAGCGAATGAGAGAATTTCGCGGTGGCCGACGACGAAGTGGTCCAGGACGCGGATATCAATCAGCGCTAGTGCTTTGACCAGTCGTTCGGTTATTACCCGGTCGGCTTTACTGGGTTCACAGTCCCCTGACGGGTGGTTATGTGCCAGAATCACCGCTGCGGCATTGTGGTGAAGGGCAAACTTCACCACTTCGCGAGGCTGAACTTCAGTGTGGTTGATGGTGCCGCTGAACAGAATTTCGTGGGCCAGCAGGTGATGCTGGTTATCGAGCAGTAACACCATAAAGACCTCCCGCTCCAGCGGTGCCAGCTGCAGCCGTAACCAGTCGCGGGTGGCGTCTGACGACGTAAACGCCACGCCTGGCTGGCGCAGGTGTCGTTCCAGCAGACTGATAGCTCGTCGGACAGTGCGCTGCGCGTACGGTGTTAGCGTGGGCGGTATCTCTGGTGCGGTGGGGAGGCAGAATAAATCTGGCTGAGTAGGGGAAACAGTCGGAACCAGTGACAGTGCGGCGTTCATTTCCACCTCCTCAGTCAATCAGCTGCATAATGGCGCTGTATTCCGGATGCGCCAGAGCATAGTCGCGCAGGCGGTAATAATGCTCCCCGATAGCAGCGCACCCCGTCCGGCAGGCATGGTGACTCCAGGCTATCAGCGACACCGCAATGCCGGTGGCTTTGGTGCTGAGTTCAGCGTCATTGCCATTGTGCTCGTTAAACAGCGTATAGTGCGCCTGCTCCGGTGGCACCAGAAATGCCCCGCCATTGGACAGGGTATAAAACTCCCACACGCCGCCCTGATACTCCGAACTCCAGAGGTCAAGCCAGGAAAACACCTGCGGTTCGAGGAACACCCACTGGCGGACGTTGCCGAAGTGACGGCCCCAGAAGGCAACTCGCTCTTCATCGGGGACTAATGTTGCGATAATAATCGGTAGGCCAGTCTGCGATTGCGACAGCGTTGCGTCAGTGATTGCGGTGGTGATGATTTCCTTGGTCACGAATAACTCCTGATAAATTAGATTGTTAGATGAAAATGAGAATTGTGATGGTGAGCGCGCCGGGTTGTCATCGCCCGGTTATGCTTAAGCGAAACGGGATTGTTTAGCGCCAGTACCCTTGCAGATGTTGCACCTCTCCACCGGCGGTATCAGGTGGAGTTTTTTTGCCCTCAGCTCAGTGCCTGCTGTAGCTCTTCTGCCATCACCCACAGCGCCCGGTTCAGCTTCAGGTCGCCGTCAATGCCTTTTACAGCACGGGTGTGACTGCGTTTGCCCTGCGCGGAACGACCGGACAGCCCACCTTTTATCAGCGATTCCTGGAGCCGGTTGAACACCGTCCACAGGTCGCCGGACTCGTCCTGCCAGCGACGAGGTGCGAGCACCTGCGCTTCGGTTACGGGGTGATGCTCTTCACCAAATCGGTAGGTCAGCGCCGCCTTAGCGAAGGCCTGTTGTGCGGGCGGGGGTAACAGCAGCGACTGCATGGCATCGCGTTTTTCCTCCACCCGGTCAAACACGCCGAGCACCTCGTAAGCCCCTTCAATGACTTTCTCCACCACGTTTCCGCGATGCGGTACCCGAATCTCACCAAATGACTCTCCGCAGACAAGGCTGTTGGTACATACGCCTCTGAAGTACCCCGGCAGCATCTGGTACGAGCTGGAGCCGTCATGGCTGTTGAGCAGAATGATTTCGGGTACCTGCGCCCCGGTGATTTGCCCGGCACGACGCAGGCGGAGCAGGTGTTTAGTGTGCTCGCGTCGCTCAGGGTCGCGAACGCGGGACTGGCAGGCAAAGAACGGCTCAAACCCTTCGCGCTGCAGGTTTTCCAGCAGCGTAATGGTGGGAATATACACGTACTTCTCACTGCGGGACTCGTGCCGGTCGGCGCTGAACACGCTGGGAACGCAGCGCTGCAGCTCCTCACGGGTTAAGGGCCGGTCACGGCGTATCTGGTTTATTGCGCCGAAGCGGCTGGCTAATCGGACCATGGTGAAAACTCCTTAGGGCATAAAAACGAAAAAGCCCTGCGGCGTATGACACGGCAGGGCGGTTATAAGAGAAGGTTGTAGGTTTACAGTCAGGTGTCGCCGGGCTAATCCGTCACCGGGATACCGTAATCGGCGATAAAACGGTTGAGACCCTGCCCGGCCTCAGGGGCAAAGTTCCAGTCCCGCCAGATTAAGCCTCCGTCGGTAGCACGGATAACCAGACGAAAGTGCGTGTCCTGGTCATCTTCAATTTTTACGTTACGGTACTGTGCAGCTATAGCCTGGGCTTCGGCACGTGTGAAAGGGCCATCGGGTAACAGAATTTTCTCTGATGCAGACATCGCGCTCTCCTGAAAAGCAAAAAGCCCGCTCATCACTGAACGGGCCGGGGTTAGGGTGTGTGCGGTAAAGGTCGGTAGCCTTACTGGTTCAGGCAGTCCTGCCAGGTTTTGCCTTTCAGGGCTTCACTGAGCCCACGGGCGCTGAACGGTTTTGAGTCACCGGTCTGCTGTGAAGTAAAGACCAGTTTGTCACGGGCGCCAGTATGCGTCAGGGTTTCAAACACCACCTGCGCAGGGGTTGGCTCATTCGGAAACAGCTTTTCGTTGCCTAACTGATACGCCTGCTGGTTAATCATCAGGTACAGTTTATCCAGCCCTTCGGTGGAAGTAGCAGACCAGTTTTCCTTCTGTGAGCGAAGCGTGACGGTCATCTGCTGGTTGCTGCAGCTGATGTTCAGCTCCTCACCTGCCTGGTTGCGGGTGGTCAGTGCAAATTCCATTCCGCCGGTGTTGCCGTACCAGTTGCCCCACTCCTGCTCTGTCACGGCGGCCATGGCACTGGCCGACGCCAGCAATACGGAAAGTACTGTCAGTGTGAAACCTTTCATGGCTGCTGGCTCCCGTTACTGGTGGTACCCGGTGCAGGCTGCTGAGGTGCGGCCTGCATCACCGGCTGCTGCAGATGCGCACGCAAAATCTGCTGCTTTGCCAGCGCATCCGGCATGGCGTTGATACAGTAGTTGACGTAATACAGGCTGAAGGCAAAGGTGTAGAAGAGGTTCATCTTCAGTTCCAACTGAAACTGGGTCAGCGCATAGTGCTGCAGCGCCGCACGTGCCTTAAATGCCCAGACGATATAGAGCACCATCAGGGCGATGCTGAGAATGCCTGTAATGGCAATCATCACCACCGGCGTGTGGATATAGTTCATCTCGTCAATCTGCGGCATGGAATACGGGCGCAGGAAAGCTCCCAGACCAAAACAGACCGCCATCCAGATAATCAGTACAGACGACGAAAAGCGCTGACCGGTCTCCTGCATGAGTGTGTCCTGGTTTTTGTACAGCCATATCAGCGGCCAGACGCCACCGGTGGCAACGGTCAGCAGGGCCAGATGCAGCGTAGGGGTAGCAAGCTTTTCTTTAAGGGTGGTGATACTCGACATTTTTAAAACTCCTTGTTTTTCAGACAATAGTGCCCCGGTATCGCACAGGCGTGCGACAGCCTTTCCGGTAAAAGGGAAATTGCAGCAGGGCAGGATTAACGGTTCAGAAAAAGAATGACGCGGGCGCGTCGGCAGTGTGTGGTGCCGGGTTTTAACTCCCTGAAACGGAACAAACAATGAGCCATTACGATAGCAAAATCGCCTGCGCAGATTGATCGTTTGTTTCTTTGAAAAATGCAGGGATTGATCGTTACGGACGATCAACTGAACTAAAAAACATCAGTAAAATCAATTTGAATAATGTTTGTGGTGTCAGGTATTGACTGGGTGGATTTATCGTGTAATTAGCGATAGCTATACAGGGTCAGGCTGATTTTGATTCGCTGCGTGATTTCTCCGGTACGCTGAAAATCACCAGGAAAATCAGCAGCAGAAAAATGCCTTTAACGACAGCGCCAGGGTTAGAACTCATTGAGGTAATCCTTCAGGTTGTGAGACGGGGTTTAAAAAGGTGGTGCGGGCGATATGTCCTATAGTTCTCGTAGAGGCAATATCCACCGCGCCGCTGACCACCCCACCGGCAAGCGGTATCAGACGCACGATGTTCTCCGCGCTGACCAGACCGGCACGGGTCGCCAGCAATGCGAGGGTTTTCTCCGTAACCTGCTGCGCGACAGTTGCCGTCCAGCGGTCAACGGCCTGTAACGTCAGGTCCTGCAACAGCGCTTTGGCGGCGTTGCCGCACAGACACAGCCCGGCCAGTGCCCGAATGCGCTCGTCAGATAGCCGGTGTTGTCCCAGACAGGCAAGTGCTGCCACCAGACGGGTCTGCAGAAACAGTACGCTGGTGATGTTCAGCGGCAGTGTGACGGGCAGGGCCACCACGCCGCCGATGCCGGAGAGAAAGCCGCTGCTGCCTGCCTTGATACTCTCCCAGTGGATTAAGTTACGGGCGGCAATCGAAGCGTCACCTTTCGCATCAGCGAGATAACGGGCAGCCAGCGTTTCAGCGGACTCAATACCGGCAATACCGCTGACTGCTTTATCGTAGAGCCAACCCGCAATCGCGTGCAGATTACGGGGACTGCCTTCGTAAGTTTCTTCCGGGTCGCTGTCGTTATTGACGGCGTTGCTGTAGTGCTCGTCATATTCTTCGTGTTCAGCGTCTTCGTCGTGGGGATAAATCGGCTCCATTGGTGCTCCTGGTTAACAGCAAAAGAAAAGGCCGGAGCCACCTGTAAAGGTGAGTCCGGCCAGATAGTTACACAGAAGTGATATGGGTCTGAAAAGATTTGGAAATCGGGTGGCTATAGCCCTGACTCGGTTTGTTACGAAAGCCGCTGATGCACTGGCACGTATTTTGTGATGATACGATGATCTTTAGGAGAAACCGCGCGAGAGGACATATGACTGAGGGGATTTTTTGATCGCAACGTTGTTTCTTAACATCAGAAAAAGCTAACATAGGCAACAGTTTTGTTACTCTCTGCCGGAGTAGTTAATTTAATATTAAGGATATCCATTAAGTGGCGAACAAAATAACCAAGATAAAATCAATTAACATTGAAAAATTTAGAGGTCTTTCTGGATTATCCATTGAGTTAGCAAACAGAATTACCATCATTTGTGGTAAGAACGGAACTTCTAAATCAACCATTTTAGGCGTGATAGCCCAAGTATTTAGCTTCAAAACAGACTACTCAGCCACTCCCGCAGAAGACTTAAAGTTTAAAACACTAACAGATGTAAATTTTGAATCTGTTTTCTCTGAACACTTTCGATTCTCAAAATTTGATAAACCAGGCTCAATGGATATAAAATTTGTTGTTTACGATGGTGCTTCAGATACAACCCAATCCAACCTTCAACTTAAAGTTTATGATTTAAAAGACAGAAAGAATGTAAGGCCTGTCGTAAGGGGGAATAAAGTTGAAGGTATAGACAACACTAGCCGAAACGTTACTCACCCACTGATTTATCTAAGTCTGTCTCGTCTTCAACCTATCGCTACGCGCACAAAATATTCTGTGCGGAGTGAGAAATATATCATTGATAACGCTGACTACTTTAAGCTAATGAATAATCAGGTTTTATTGAAAACCGATTCCTCTAATGTTACAGCCACTTCAGGCTCAGTTAAATCAGTCGTAGGGCACACAGAGCATTATGACCAAGATTCTGTCTCTGTTGGTGAGGATAATGTCGGACAAATCCTTCAAGCAATTTTGTCTTTTAAAAAATTAAAAGAAGAATACCCTAATTATCACGGTGGTATATTACTTATTGATGAAGCTGATGCAGGATTGTTTCCTGCGGCGCAAATCGAGTTTTTACGTCTTCTAACCAAAGTGTCTAAAGAACTAGATCTTCAAGTTATAATGACATCCCATTCGCCCACAATGATTGAAGAGATTTATAATCTAAGTAAACAATCAAGTGCAAATGATTATAAAACTATTTATTTAACTAACTCGTATGGAAAAATACAAGTAAAGCCTGACTTATCATGGCCGCAAATTTATGCGGATTTGAATGTTACAACCGTTAAGGTCGATGACTCATATTTCCCGCGCATAAATATTTATTTCGAGGATGTGCAAGGTTATGACTTATTTAAGGCAATAATAACTAAGGCAACCTTAAATAAAATCCTTCATCCACTGAAAGACATTAATATTTCATGTAGTGATTTAATTAGTCTTGTGAAGCGAAAAATACCAGAATTCAATATCAAAAGCATGATAATACTTGATGCTGATGTGAAAGAAGATAAGAATTATAAACATATTGAGCACAATAAAAATGTATGTTTATTGCCTACCTCTCTTCCACCAGATCAACTATTATTCGAGTTCCTATGCAATCTTGATGCTGATGATAATTATTGGAAAAATACTGATGGTTTCAATAAACCTGTATTCGAAAGAGCTGGAAGAGATATTTTCACCAAGTTGAATATAACAACGAAACCCGGTGAAAATATTAAGCTACAAGAATACATCGATCTGTATAGAGCAAAGGCAGGTTATCAAAAGGGGCAAATACGTGAAATGTTTAAAAATTTCGCAAAGGAAGAAGAAATACTTAAAGTTGTAAACGGTAAAGTCAGTGTGAATCCTTATCGTTACTGGAGTAAACTTAATAAAATTGATGCAGATAAATTTGTGGATAGATTTGTTTCAGGTTTACGATATGTTTTGGTTTCCGGTCATGGGCTTGAGAATGCCTTGGTTGCGCCAAAGCTTGAGGTTTAACATATTGATAAGTATGGTTATTGTCATCGTGGCCATACTTGACTTTCTGTGCTACAATAATGCAAATTTCAGTATGTTGAGCGAATATGCGTTTTAATACACCTTTAAGATACCCTGGCGGTAAAGCTAAATTAACTAAGTACATTGAGAAACTTCTATCTCTTAATGGATTAGATAAAATTGAATATGCCGAACCTTACGCTGGCGGGGCCGGGCTTGCTCTCAATTTACTGATGAATAATCGTGCTGATGTTATTTTTCTCAATGATTTAAATAAGGCTATATATTCGTTTTGGTTCAGCGTCCTTTACGAATGCGATAGTCTATGTGAGCTTATCGCAAACGCTGATGTTACTATGGATGAATGGCATAAGCAGAAAGAAATTATGTCTAGCTCTCATTCAAAAAGTGTACTGGAACTAGGTTTTGCAACATTTTTTCTAAACCGTACAAATCGCTCTGGTATTTTGAAAGGGGGAGTCATTGGTGGGAAAAACCAATCTGGTAATTGGAAGTTGGATGCAAGATTTAATAAAATCGATTTAGTTAATAGAATATTAAAAATAAATAGTAAAAGAGACTCTATAATTTTATCAAATCTTGATGCTCAGGATTTTCTAACCCGACTTTCGACTCAATTAGGGAACAATTCGCTAATATATCTCGATCCTCCGTATTATATCAAGGGAAAGGGTTTGTACGAAAACCACTATAAACATGACGACCATTTGAACATTTCAACATTTGTACAAAACACAATCAACGTGCCATGGATTGTAAGTTATGATAATGTCCCACAAATCAATGAGATGTATAAAAATTGTCCGCAAATCACCTACGGCATTAATTATAGTGCTCAAGACAGATATTTGGGCTCTGAAGTAATGTTTTTTAGCAATGAGTTAAACTATCCGCAAGCTTTCAAATAATTCAAATTTATAAGATTATGCCCAAGAATCTCAAAGGGCATAATCGAAAACAAATTAGTTCTCGCGCAGAGCAAAACTTCGCTTCGCCTCCTTTTTCACCAGATGGACCGACACAATTCCAGTAAGCTGGCTGATTTCTGAGTATAGATTATCGGGAATCTCCATAGCGCTGTCCCGTTTTGAAGTGCTTGCTGCACGTCTGTGATGCGTACTGGTCATTACCTGGGCTCCTTCAGCAACCAGTTGCGCGTTTGTGCCGATGAGGACACTGTACGTAGAAATCAGGTTTTTCGTTCATGGACTGGTGAGTCATACAGTGCTGCTTATTCTGGTTGCAGCTGTCTCATCAGTCGCCAGGTACTGCGTAGTGTGTTGAATCCGGTGATCACCGCTTCGGCAAAGGGTAAGCCGGGTTCAGCAGCACGGGTATCGTGCTTAGCGTCAAACTCAGGTGTACGTGCGCCAGCATGTTGCAGGACGCGTCCGCCGTCAGTAGTCGGGTCCCAGGCGTAGGTTAAACTCAGTAGGCACCACTGGTACACGGTCGGATCGTTCAGGTCATCGCCTCGCTGTAAAGCGCTGTACGCCACAAGACGCAGTTGCTGCTCAAGCCAGTGCTCCGGGTGCCACGAACGATGCCAGCCTGCGACGAAACCGCTGGTGAACGCATTGGCGTATAACCTGAATCTGTTGGTATGGGTTACTGGCAGATTCAGGGAGGAAAGTGATAATTCATTGATTATCCGGCTGTAAAGTACATCGGTGTGATAATAGTGCATGGTTTTCTCCGGTGTAATTAAACATATGATTAACCGGAGCGCTGCTTAAATTATTATGGGCGCAGATACAGCGCCAGCCTGCCTCCGTTATCTGCCTGCCAGTGGGTACCGCGTCGCTCAAAACCTTTGTTCAATAGCTTGTGCTGAATACCCGGATCCTGAGTTGTCGCCAGTACGCCTTCTCCTGCACACGCTGTCAGCAGTGCGTCCATGATTTTGCCGCAATAGCCGCGTCGCTGAAAAGGCGAGGCGGTGACCAAATACCCCAGGTCTAAAGGAAAGCGCCCGGCGCTGAACGTCTGCATCAGAGAGGCTTTGCGGGGGCTGAAAAGTGTCTGGTAGTACGACCGGTTCAGGCGGGTCTGCTTTAGTGCGCCTGCCGCGACCACCGGACCTGAATTTGGGGCCTGAATAACGGCCCACCGGTAAGCACCCAGCAAACGGGCCGCGGGAGGGCGCCGGACGGCATGACCTTCAGCGAGCAGAGCCTGGTAAGCGGTGAGTACGGAGGAGGAGAATTCAGACGGGGCAGCGCAGGTTAACGTGAAACCGTTCTGGAGTACGATAATTTCGGGCATTTTTGAGAATACGGCATCAGATTTTATGTGAAGCCATTCTTACATGGGTTAGGTGATATTTAAGAATGACTTAAACGATCCATATCGCAAATTTAACGATGACTTAGACTGGCTGATTAAGAAAGCGACAGCGAAGCTGGCTGCAGAGCAAATATCTGTGTGCTGCCAGTCTTTTCTGGCTGAATTGCAGGGAGCCCTTGTGCCTGCATGGCGTTGATACAATGTTGGGTATCGCCATTCACCAAAAATTCCACGCGGCCGGTGAGCTGACCTTGCTCGTTAAAGTGATGCACTAAATCGGACTTTCTGACCAGCAACGCGGAAACGTCATCATATTCGGCCAATAATGCCGAAATATCCCACTCGTGATCGGCCACCGCTGCATTGAGCCAGCCCTGAGCCTTTAGTGTCTCAATCGCGTACGTCAGTCGGAACAGATCGGATTGGTAAGAAACCGGCGATGAACAGGATTCGAGCAAATACTCCAGGCGTTGTTGCAGCCCGGCAGAGATACCCTTCTGACGACCAAGTTTCAGCAGGCTTTCAATGTCGGCAGCAACGGAGCGCGGAAAGCGGCGCTGTTTTTGGGCGACAGCCAGCCAGCGGACCAGGAATGTATGGATCATCATTGGTGACAATGCCTGACCATCGTGCTGTGCCAGACGCAGGGCAACCAAGGCGCACCAGGCTAAATGAGCGAGATCGGCAACGGTTTGTTCGGGGTCCGAAGCGTGGTGAGCGGCAGAGCCGGATTTCGTATCGTGGGAAATGGTAAGGCCTTATGCTGATGCAACGGGGTGATAGTGTGTTACGCGAATAGTAGCAGTGAAAACGCGGCAGGGAAATCTGCCGCGGAATAGGAGGCGCGTTATTGTTTCACTGCGCTTTTGGCTTTTGCTTTCGCATTATCACAGGCGCTCTGATTTTTAGCGCAGGCATCTTTGGCAGCCTTTGCTTCTTTCTGTGCCTGCGCCTTTGCCTGAGAACACTGCGTCGGATTAGCCTGGCAGGCGGATTTTGCTTTGGCTGCCGCCTGACCATCTGCCGCATTTGCAGCGCCCCAGACCAGGAGCGTACATGCGCCCAGCATCATTGCGAATTTTTTCATCGTAAACCTTTATCCCAAAATAATTAATATTTGTGCATCGTCGCCACAAAAGCGGGCACATCCCTGCGTAAGTAATGTTACGTGAGGTGATAATGGCTTTATCTGGTGAACTGGTTTCAGAACGTAACTAATATAGCTTTATACTTTACCAGTGTTACTTTTGTTTTCGGTTTGGCAGATATCTTTCTGCCATTATCCGCGGCATAGCGTGTTTACTGGATGTCACTCGTCCAGAAAGGGCGATACGTCTGAGCATGATTCGCGGTTATGTAACAGGCTGAGGAGGGGGGATGACACCAGGCGCTTCCCTCGGAGGGCTGTTCCACAGCCAGAAATGCCCCGCATGCCGCAAGTAAACAGGGATTTGGCGTCAGGACAGGATACCATCACAACAGGGAAGCACACGATGAGCGTAACCCCAACAAACCGCCCCGGCTGTAAGGATGTTCATCATGCACTTCCCTGTTGTACCTTCCCCGGTCGCTCAGGGCATTCCCTTCATCGCAGACCGGTCAGGTAAACGTTTAATACTGCTGGCGAACATTCAGGGTTGTGCGGTGCCGGATTGACGCCGGAGCACCCGGTTCTGGCTCCCGGGGCGTGTACTTTTTTTCCCTCACAGCCAGAACACCCTTCCACCGGGGAAGATGTCACCACACACTGAATTTCTGTTTTGCGAACCGGCGAATACCAAAGACGCGATATGGACCGCCATCGGGGACTCGAACCCCGCACTACAACATCCTGGTCATTGCTCTTCCAGCTGAGCTAATGGCGGTTGGTGGCCCCTGCCGGATTTGAACCGGCGACCGGGCGATTATGAGTCGCACGCTCTGACCGCTGAGCTAAGGGGCCAAAAGTGCTCGCAGACAGACAGCGGGCTAAAAGACGAAGTACCACAACACAGCCAAAAGTGTCGCCTGCAAAAGCAACGGCGCGGATAATAAAGCCGTTACGTTATGTGATTATTAGCTTTGCGTGCGGATGAGTCCGCACGCAAAATGGCTGAAGTATCCTGATAAAAGTTGTGGTACCAGGTGGCTCTCTGGGTATCATGAAGGCCCTGGCTAAAAAAAGCCCGCAGAAAGAACGGGCTAACTGGAACAGGATTTAATGAGCCCCGTATGATGGGCATTCAGAGTATGGATGCCGCATTTGGAATTGCCAGTGAAGCGGATACTGTCTGGGCGATTTCAGTAATTAACCCTGGTAACAGAAGCGACGATTGATGCAGGCCATAACAATCGGGGCTAGCTCTACAGACTGGTAAGGGGGCCTGGTAGCTTTGCTGTGAAGGCTGCTTCGCTGGTCATGACCGCTCTGACCAGTTTCGGGAGTGGCACCGGTCGATAGAAATAATAGCCCTGTAGCAACTGAATCCCCTGACGATTCAGATAATCAACCTGCAAGGGTGTCTCAACCCCCTCCGCTACGATACTCAGTGACAGTTTACGGGCCATATCGATAACGCAGTCCACCAGACGGGTGGATCCCTGTTCGGCACTGATGCGGCTGACAAAACTGCGGTCAATTTTGATGATGTCAAAGGCGGCATCGTTCAGGTACGACAACCCGCAATAGCCGGTGCCAAAATCATCCAGCGCCAGCATCACACCCATCTCGCGAAGTTTCATCAACCGGGCCTGCACGTCAGTGGTGATATCAAGGGGTTCACGCTCCGTAATTTCCAGTACCAGCCTCACTGGCTTCTGGCCGAACGCCTGCAGGAACGCTGCGCACTCACCAACCAGTTGCGGTGTTTTCACGTGTGCTGCGGTGATATTGATGGCGATATGTAGATTATCGGGGAAGTGATGAATGACAGGGGTGAGGTCAACCTGTACTTTGTGCATCAGATAGTGAGTTAGCGGGATAATTAATCCGCTTTTTTCTGCCACGGGGATGAAGGCATCAGGGGGAATAAACCCGGCACGCGGGTGCTTCCAGCGAGCGAGGACTTCAAGGCCTTCAATATCCCCCGTTTGTCCGTTCACAACAGGCTGGTAATACGGAATGATTTCTCCCCGCTCCAGCGCTTTTCGAAGGTTTTCCGCCGGCGTGGTGTATTTGGCCAGATAGCGCCGCAACAGACTTCCGGCAGTCAGCGAGAGAAGGGCGGTCATTATCAGCAGCATCCCGCCCTGGCGGAATAATCGTTCAGCGCTAAAAAACGACGGCAATGCATAGCCAGTGCTGAAGGGATAGCGGGAAGATCTCAGCTGTAATGGTGAAGCTGACGTCGGCTCCACTGCAAGTACTTCGCCCTGACGGGTCAGTAGCCGGTTGCTGACAATCAGCGTCAGTTGCCGGTTATCCTGAACCGGCAACAGAGCATCCCGCAGATGAATATCGCTGATGCTGACGGCTACATAACCACCGGGTGCGGGTGTCAGCCAGACCAGCAAAGGAACTCCCGGCGCAATCTGGTCTCCGGAATAGAGTGTCAATGGTGCAACTGAAATACTTTCCTGATGAAATGCCATCGGATAGCGACCCGTGAAGGACGAGCACCAGACAGTGTCGCCTTTCAGCAGGGCGACAGCCCGCAGGTGAGGGCGCAATGCGGCTTCACGGCTGAGTGCGAACTGCGTATCGGGTGAACAGCTCCCCTGTGTCAGCGGTAATACGGCGTTGGTCGCCAGCCGCGCTTCATCCAGGATAGCCTCAATCCTGCTGGTTGACTGACGGGCCGCTGTGAGAATGTTGTTACGGGCAGAGTTCCAGAGTTGCAGGTTAGTGACCAGTACACCGGCAATAAACAGCGTCAGAGAACACAAAACAGCAATCAGTAGCGGGCGCATCGTGTTCCCTCGGATAGTCGGTTATGTGCAGGGTCAGGCCTTTTCTCTGGCGCTGACCTGCTTTTGCCTTAGGCGATGAAAACGAAGGCGCATCATGAAAATCTCTTTTTGTTCGCCGGTCATATTACCGGTGATTGCTTCGGGGCATAGCGCCGTACCGTTGGCTTCCATCCGCACCAGGCTGCGGGCGATGAAATCAAGCCCTGTGAACGTCGTGGTGCTGTCAAATTTTACTGGAGTGGGTGCTTTAGCCATGTGTGCCGCTTCCTTACAGTAGCTCTGGTTACAGCTATTTGTTACCACACTCTTTTAAAGCAAAAACGCACAGCGGCTCTCAGTTTTGCCGTACAGCGCTTCGTTCAGCACGCTATGTTCATCATCTTGCGCTTAGTAATGAGCGTAGCGCGATAAGGTATACTTCGTATTTACCTGACCGTGGGGATTTTGCAGTCCAGTTCGGCTTTGTTGAAGAAATCGAACTTTTGCTGAGCTGAAGGATCAGGTGAGGTTGCAGAGTCTTTGACCATGGTACGGGTGTCGAAGAAAATGACGAAGGCAGATATGCCAGAAAGCAAAGCGATTACATCAATCTTCCCGGTGGTCATTGTACTAATCAGGCTACTATTGCCCAGCTTGTCTGGTTATTTACGTTTTTGCATGGCAAACACACCTACTGCTGCCACTATACCAGCTCCTGCCGCCGCAACGATTGCCACATATTTTGATACTTTGGCCGTCTTATCACTGGTACTGTTTGCTTCGCCAGAACCTGGCCGGGTAGATGTAGCTGCACTGAGCGAAATAGTTGCAAGACGGGTATCAATTTTTTGTTTCAGGCGCAGACGCATTTCGGCATCTTGTTTCCAGCGCAGTAACCGGTCTTCATATCGTTGTGTATCTTCACGATCCCACTGCTGTTGCTGTTCTTTTTCTGAAAGTAGTCGTGATAACTCTGCGAAGATTTTATCGGATAACTCCTGGAACCTTGCACGGTGTCTGGATTTAAGTTGCCAGTCGACATCATGCACCAGATTGTTTCGGTATCCAGCAAGGCTATTAATCATGTTAGACAACTCAGGCGGTAGATTAGCTTGTAAAGCTAACTTGCGAAGCCCTTTTTCTTTCGCACCAAAATCCATTTTCAGCATTTTTTCAATATGGCCCGCTATCATCACCCATTCGCCGATAATGAGTTTACGCTGCAGTTTTTCCTCTGGGCTTAATGACATCGAATATTCGTCCTGTATGGTCTTTTCGCAAAATTTAAAAGGTCATTAAAATTGTGGCAATGATACTGGGGTTAAGGTGTGTTTCAGCATCGGTTAGCATTGTAGAAATCAGCAAAATACCTGGCATTTAACACGTCCCACCATACGAATGCGGTCATCAGCAGAATGAGTACTGAGATGATAACTTCCAGAATGGAGGCCGTTAAGCTGAGCATCAGCGTCGCTGATACTGTCATATGCCTGACTGCATCGAGGAAAATGGTCATGTCATTGAGCGTCGATGATGATGTAAATAAAAAGAGCAGGACGAATGCGATATCTATCGCTATCAGTATGCATCGGGTACGCCATCTGGCTCTGTCTGTTGTCTCTGCCTGACCTTCGCCATTAAACCGTACAACGCTCTGGCTGCGATTCACGCTTTTGTACATCCAGAGAGTTTTGAGCGGCTCTGTGGTATTCATGATGAATTGTATTTCGCGATACGAAGCGTAACGATGTCCTGTTGCCTGTGCAAAATAATACTCTGCCAGGAGCGGGTCATGCCCTTCCTGGCGCCAGAGTATCAGGAATTTCTCAAGCGCTTCACGCTCCGCTTTTTTATCCGGCAGAAACCTGGAAGCCATATCCAGTAAAAAATCTGATGCACCCATTCTCTCTATCCTGCTTTTCATCAATCCGAAGAGGGACTGCACAGGAGAATAGCCCTTATTTATCTGTTGGTTTTGATAAGTAATGGGATCGGCATTTCGACCAGAACATTACGCGTTTTGCCAGTGCCTCAAGTAAGAGCTCTGTTGTTAGCGGGGGCGTTTGACGTTGGTTTTTTCCAGCGAGATTAAGCTGTGGTATAAGCCCGATGCCACGGTAGTGTCGTTACGAGTTTGACCGGGTGAGTTTACAATTCGATTCCGCCATTTTTGCCTCTCCGCGCCTGGCGACAGAAGGTACTTTTATCAGAGGTTAAATGGTGTGACTGAGGGGCCGGATATATGCCATTAAGAGCGTTGCTGGATGGGCTGGATATTCATTCGTTCGAATTTGACGAACTGGCGTGGGAAAACCTGAAAATGACTTACAAAGCACATTCTCTGGTGATGCCGTGCTGTGGTCATAGCGCGTTCCCCAAAACAAGCACACTCGGTAATTTCTTCTTTGCGCACAAGTCCGGTAGTCACTGCCCGTATGTGGCTGATAGTCCGGAGCATCTTTACCTCAAATTTTTAATTGCTCAGCAAGCCACTGATGCTGGCTGGTCGGTCATGACTGAAAAACAGATAGGTATGTTTGATGGGATACCAGCAGTAGCTGATGTGTATTGTACCCGTAATAATGTTTCGCTCGCTTTTATGGTCCAGTTTCCGCAGTGCGATGACCGCTGGATTGAAGACAGGCAGGCTGAATTTACGGAGGCCGGTATTCACCGTACATTGTGGTTACGGAAGTTGCGAAAAAGAAGTGAATATTACAGTCATGGTATTTATCAGGATTATAATTTACCGGTATTTGGCATTCGGCAGAATGAATCAGGGGACTTTTATCTACCTCAGTTTGATGTCTGCGTTGATGATTTTATTGCAGGCGTATTTGCCGGGAAGCTGTCATGGTTCCCTGACAGACGCAAACCATTGATTGCGAGTATTCAGCCACGAACGGTCAATTGCCGACGCTGTAGAAAACCCACCAATATTATCGAGCGTATTGGTATCTGCGATCACAGCGGCATGTTTGTGGCAGATTTGTTTTTTGGTGATGAACGGGCCAAAGATTTGTTGCAGGAAAATATGAATTGCCTGAATTTAAATTCGCGTGGTATTGGTCAGCTTAAATCCAGGCGTCGTTCATATGGCATATCCAATGGCTGCTGGCATTGCGATACGCTCATAAGCGATGATTCACTGTATTACTCGGGGAATGATGGTAAAGTAGCGACATCAAATTCAATGATTGAATTTAAGTTTGATTATGATGGCGCATTTTACCTCCCTGAATTCTGGTTATTTGACGGGAAAAAATCGAAAGCGATATTCTGATGCCGTTTTTCTCATTATCAGGCGGGGCCTGAAAAATATTAAACATCACCTGGCTCACGCAGCATTATGCCGTGAGGTATAATGTGCTGACCGATAGCCCACGTTGAATTATTTCAGGGTAATCTATTTTTGTTCCCGCCGTTACTTCATTAATCACTCTTAGTGTTGTTAACATATTAATTACATTTTGAGTGCTCATTTTATCGCCTGATTTGATGCGCTTATTACATTGTCACTTTTTACAACCCTTCTGTAGTACCGATATTTCACTTACTAATTTGTACAAATAACATCCGCCTTGAGTTCCAGGCACTGTCTCTGGATACCTCTTTCCGGCTTCTTACTCTTACTGCATTTTTTTCTGAAAAAAGTGATCACGTTTTTACGTATTTTTAGCTACCAAACTAGCGTGACCTTGCGGTCTGTGGCCCGGTAACCTTTTCGTGAATTGAACATCCATTTTTGATTCGGAAGTGCTCTTTTGAGACATGCCGGCGCTGGGAGGCTGATGCCATTTCCCCGTATGCCAGAGGACGCCACTCAGGGTTGGGGTTGGTGGAGTCCGTCGGGTTATGTCTGTGGCAATGGTGGCGTCGTGGACTCTATAGCATGTAGCTCTGGTGTAAATAAAAACGGCGTGTTTTGCGGGAGATGCATCTGCTTGCTGCACAGCCTGAAGTACTACCGGATGCCTGGCGGAAATCTGCTGAAATGGAATGAGTTGTTATATCTCCGGTGGGTAGTGGTTATTTTTCGCTGTGTGGGAGTTTTCCCGATATTTATCCATCGGGATGATATTCTCTGCGGATTTGATGATTCGCTTTTGTCGGAGTGGCAGTGTGTCGATAATTAAAGGCTATGTTAATGTTATTGAAGGTGTATTCATTCTCTCGTATTCACATGCGTGACTGATCCTCTACCGCTTATCATTATTGTGCATTGATTATCAGTGACTACCCATCAATAACTGTCAGCATCATTCGAGCATATTTAACGTGTCAGCAATCAGACGAGCTTTGAATCTTCCCCTGCGACTATCACTGCTAATGTCACTGGTGAGCAATTATTGTTTCGATATAACGCCAGCAAGCTTCTGTTCTGTAATCGATGAACGGGTGACAGTCTTCCGTATTACGAATATATCAACAGTTAAATTCCAGAATGAAGTCATGTCAGTCGTAGCAGATAGTTTATCGGGTATCTATTTCCTGGGAGCGTATTAATCTGCCGGTACCATTCTCCTGAGTTTGTTACTGGCGTTTGACGGGGTGAATATCCGAATGCAGCAACGTGCTTTCAGTGGCATTCTGCAGCCCGATATTCCCACCGGTATCATCAGGAAACAATTTTCAGCATGAACAGTATCACCTGTGCTCAGTATGATCCGCATTCCGGTGAGCGTGAGCCTCGCACTCGCTCTATCCTTTTGGTAACCGGTGTTCGGTTATTTTACATTCGTTGTTTCTTGCATGGATTCATTCCTATGACATTTAAATATTCCCCACTGGCCCTCATGCTGACGGGGGCACTGTTCTCATTGCCGGTGTTTGCATCTCAGACCGTGGCTGCCGGTAGTATGTCGAATACGGCATCGGTCACGACCCCGACGACTCCGGTAACACCAGTTCCTCCACAGGCTACAGCGCCGACAGTAGCCGCTACCGTAGCTGATTCTGCTGCCCCAGAGGCCTCTGTAACGGATCAACCCCCAGTCACAATATCTTCCACCCAGCGTTCAACAGCACCGGCATCCGTACCACCTCAGGATAAAGCGGTTGTACCTGCTGCGACGGGCGTTGGATCCGTTGCTCCTGCGCAGACTCAGAACGCTCCGACTACTGTAGCCCCGGCTCTGGCTCCTGCGACTGTGCTGGCATTTACTCCGGAACAGGAAGCCCGGATTGGTGAGGTCGCTAAGGCGTATCTGCTGGCTCACCCTGAGGTGCTGCTGGAGGTCAGTCAGAAATTACAGGCTCAGCAACACGAGCAGCAGCTGCACGCCATAACCACAGCCGTACTGGCGCATCAGGACGCTCTGCTGAATGATCCTTCCACTCCGTCTTACGGCCCGGCTGACGCCAGAGTTGCGCTGGTGGAGTTTTTTGATTACCAGTGCTCTGTTTGTGCCCACCAGGCTCCGATCATGGAAAGCCTGATGCAGGCCAATCCGCAGGTACGCTACGTCTTTAAAGAGTGGCCGATTTTTGGTGAACGCTGGCCGGCGTCGATGGATGCTGCTGAGACCGGTTTGCAGATCTGGCACCAGAGAGGCGCAGCCGCGTATCTGGCTTACCACAATGCAGTGTTCGCGACCGGGCATAATGAAGGCAAATTAACGCAGCAGGACATCATCCACGCCTCAGTGAAGGCCGGTAAGCTCAAAGGCAAAAAAGCAGAGATGCTGGATACGCTGGCACAAACCGATGCGCTGGCACAGAACCTTGGCTTTCGTGGCACGCCAGGTTTGATTGTGATGCCGGTATCGGGTGCGACAGCCGATAACGTGACGGTGGTGCCGGGTGGCGCCAGCCAGGAAATGCTCCAGGCGGCAATCAGCAAAGCGGGCGGACAGTAGTTTGATGTGCCGGGCTGTAATCAGCCCGGTTGTTAAGCCAATCCCCTGAATTCTTTATACAGCGCAATAATCATTCATCTCTTTTTCTTCGGATCCGGTAATGTGCTCCGCTTTACCACGTATAAGGGACATTCAGCATGCCTAAATTGACTTATCCTGCAGCGATTTCGCTTGCGGCTTTGCTGCTGGTGGGCTGCACCACCACTTACACAATGACCACCCGAAGTGGTGAGGTTATTCAGACGCAGGGCAAACCGGAGGCTGACTCTGCCACTGGCCTGATGAAGTACGCCGATGCTTACGGCTATCACAGGGAAATACAGACCAGCGAGATCGTCCAGACCACAGAAGGAAAATCTCAGCTGAGCTGGTGAATTAAATCCGCTCAGGTTTAGCGGTATTTGCCGTTTCCAATGTCAACGATTAAGCTGAGTGCCTGCTGCATCAGGGAGTCCGGCACTCCAGCAGGAAGATTTGCCGCTAAATCAGGGCTGCTCAATGTAAAGAAACGAGCCAAAATAGACGGGATGGCGTCAGAGAGGTTTTCAGTAGCATCTTCAATTTCAATGGCTACGTTGATGACATCCATGGCATTGATGGCTGCTTTGCCTTTGACCATTTCTACGATGTCGTAAGCGAGAGTCAGTGTCTTCATGTTTATTGCTCCTGAGTATCGTTAAAGTATTCGAGTGACAGGTTACAACTACGTCATTGCTCGGTATGAAGGGGGGGTTATTCGTGCGTGTCTGGAATAAATGTTACTGTTTTTATCCGGGGCATGAGTTCTTTTAATTCATCTGCGCTGTAGCCTTCCGCAGTGAACGTTTTGATCTGACCCTCATCAAATGTAAGTTCCAGTTTTCTGTTATCTCGTTTACTGAGCCAGGCAACGGCGACGGCTGAAAATGCACCCCATGCAGCGGGAGTACCCAGTTTCTCCAGCAATTGAACCATATCGTTAAAGTTGAATGACAAAGCAACCAGACTGTTATAGTGCAGTTCATTCTGTTTGAGTAATTCACGGATCTCTGCCCCATCCTTAACTTCGAACATGAATATGGGGGTTGAAAACATGGCAATAATCCTTTCGTCAACAAAGCGATGAGGCTGCTTGATAACACAAGTGGATCTCATTCATGAAGTTTGACTGCGTAGTACCTGATCGTGATCATGTTTGCCAGCACAAAGTGATCATTCAACACACGGTTGTCTGTTGATGCGTCGTTGCCTGAACGTGTTCAGCGATCCGCTACGACGTTTTATTTGTTCTGCTACGTCAATGTGTTAGTCGTCACCGAAGTCCGCTCAGAACGCGTTACAGGCGCTTCTGATGCGGGTGAGTTCCTCAGTTAAAAATTATCGCATCACCCCATGACATGTAACTCATTTCCACCGGAGCTGAACATGTCATACACCATTGACCCTCACCTGTCTGCTTTACTGAGCCAGCACGCTGATGCCCTGAGCCAGCGCTATTCCCGACTCATTCCGTTTCGTATGGATTTCTCTTTTCTGAACGGGACGGCACTGCACCGCATACGCCGTGACGATTACAGTTCGCGTGAAATGTACCTGCTGGCGGAATATGCGCTGCAGGAGCTGGATGGCATCGTCGGGTATGCCTGGGTTCAGGAGTTCACCCCGCAGCATGGTATCCACTATCACGCGGTGTTTTATCTCAACGGACAGCGTCACCGGGTACCTCAGGAATTTATCTACGCCCTGGTGGATTACTGGCGACACTACACCGGCGGTGATGGCTGGTTCCATGACTGCACCAGAGACCGTAAACGTTATCCCTTTGATGGTCAGCGGGTATTGCATTACGACGACCCGGAGCAGCGGAAATCACTGACCCGGATGCTGGGCTACCTGGCAAAGACGGAGCAGAAAGATTACAGCAACTATTGCTTCGGTCTGAGTGATGTCCCGGCCCCCAGTCGTCGGGGTCGTCCCCGCAAGCACCCGTGAACCCAGGAGTCGGCATGCGCATTTGTAAGTTGTATCTGGTATTACGTTCAGAGGTCACCCGCTATGTCTGAGTTCAGTTATTCCCGTCTGCTGCTGGCGGATGCACAAAAAAGCGGTCAGGCATTGTTTCAGCGGGCTGATGCGCTCGGGGAAAATGGCCTGTCCTCACTGATGGTGGACCCGCGTTTCGATTCAGTGCTGCGATACGATGCGTTTGTGGTCTCCCGGCTTATCTCGCGCACGGGTGTTGTCGATGCTGACACGCAGCGGTTTGTAAAATTCAGGCCATTGGTGCAAAGCGCTCTGAGCGTCCTGCGCGATAAAGGGCTGGAGACGTATCTGCGCAGCTATCATGACAAATGTATTACGGTACTGCTGAAGTGTCCTGAGTTACAGCCGTCTGCTACGGGAGACCTGACTCCGCCATTACTGGTCAGGCTGCGGGCCGGTAAAACAGGAGAAGACATTGGTGAAGCGCTTGAGGCGTTAAAATGTCGTATCACCGCGCGTCTGGCATGGCGGGTGGAGGCGCTTCGAAAAGAGCCCGAGTACGTCCACTGGTTATTCACGGCGGGTAAGACGCTGTCGTTATGCCCGGAGGTGCGATGGCCGGTGCCCGACAGTGTGGTTTGCCTGATGGTGCAGGAGGCCCGTGCCATTGTGGCTGAGAATGTCATTGTCGGTGGGCGCTATCCACAGAAAAGTCAGCTGTTGCGTTACTCCATCTGGCATGGCTATTGCGGAGAGGTGCTGATGCTGGTGGCACTGAAGACCGCCCTTGAAGAATGGACGGTTGTACTCAATAAATACAACTATATCGAACGTGCCGCCCGGGTCTGTGGTACGCCCGTGAGGGCTTTGCAGTAAATAAATACCGAACCGCGCTATGAGATGTAACCCCATTTCTTTCCACCACCGTCACCCCGTTCGCGCCAGTTATTACCTGCGGGCGGTGCGGGGCAGGGAGCATCTCATGCGAATTCGTAAAGCGTTTATGGCGTTAAATGCCGAAGGTCACGTTGTCAGGGTGGCTGACGTCGTTGCTGGTTCGGTGGCACCCTTTACCTGTCATCACTGCGATTGCCCGATGCGCTTTCATCGCACAGTTGGTGGGCAACAGGCCTGGTTTGAACACGACACCCCGGTACTGACGCAGGCACAGCTACAGAAGTGTGCGTACTTCGACGACCTTTCACTGGCTGAACGGCGATTGCTCGCCCTGCAACGTCAGTTACAGAAAATGCAACCTGTTGAGGTTGTTCGCCACTGGCACTGGATTGAGTGCAGCCACGACTACTCGGGTGCCAAATTGTGCCCGAAATGCCATCTGAGTATTTACAGCAGGGAAGCCCGGGCTGACTAACCGGCATGGAACGCTTTATAATAGACGCTGACTCGCTGTAGATAAGGTAAACCGTAACAATGACTGACCAGCCCCCTGTATTAAAGCATCCTTCTCTGTGTTCTGACGCTGAGATTAATGCGTTTCAGTCGCTGGTTAGAGCCAACGGACAGGCCAGCGCCGCCAGAGTGCCGGAATCAGAGTTACTGGCGTTTTTGCACAACAGCGACGGTGAGCTTATCGCGGTCGGTGCGATTAAAAATCCGAACCTGGGTTATCAGCAACGCGTGTTTGCCACTTATGCAGGGCTGACAGCCCCCTCTGACACCTGGCCTGCTCATGAGGTGGGGTTCTTTTCCATTGCACGGGATTACCAGGGGCAGGGACTGGGACGTCGTATCCTGCAGGCGCTGATAAATGAGATGCCGCATACGCCGTTGTTCGCGACGACCAGAACGCCGGGGATGGTACGCTTGCTGGAAGAACAGAGTTTTGTGGTGACAGGTGAGCGCTGGGTGACAGCACCGGATCAGACACCGTTAGCGTTGTATATTCGCAAGTTTTAATGGCTTGCCGATATCCGACGAAAAGACTGCATCTACAGCTTTTGTCTTGAACGCATTGTGTTTTCCTTGCGTTAGCGTATTAACCGTTGTGTGGCAGCTAATACCATCCTGAGAAAATGCATACCCAGAGTAGGGTGGCTACGAAGAACACGGGCAACAAAAACCAGGCGGCGATATAACACCAGCCCGGTAACTTTCCCCGCGCCAGGGCAATAAAACCGCCAAAAACCAGCAGAAACAGAATGATAAACGGCATCGTATTTATTCCACTGTCGCCGATTCGATAAATGTCTCACGGGCAACGTTGCCGATAATGTTGGTGGTGATGCTGTCAAATGCGCCACCGATAACGCCACCGGCAACGGGAACCAGTTTGACTAGATTGATTGCGCCCTTGCTGCCGAATTTGGTCAGCAGGCGAAAGCCCACGGCCTGGTTTATTTTCGTCAGTACAGCACCGGAGATATTTCTGATGGCCTGCTCTGTCAGCTCCGTGCCGATCTTCACTCCGGCAGCTTTGAGGACTTCACTGGCAGCGTTTCCGCAAAGGCAGGTGTAAACCATGGTCTTCACCTGGTCGTTTCGAAGGTCATAGCCCCCTATATGCGCAATGGCGGCAATCATGCGGATCTGGATATACAGCACGCTGGTAATATTTGCCGGGATGGCTATCGGCAGAGTGAATGCACCGCCGAGTCCGGTCACAAAGCCACTGGTACCCGCTTTAGTGTTCTGCCAGCGGATCAATGAATTCGCCTGGTCCACAGGGCTGCCGTTATGTGCCATGTAGCTGAGCGCCATTTGCTGCGCGTTATCGAGGCCCGGCACGTTACTGTTTACCGCTTTGTCGTACGCCCATTCCAGTGCCTGCTGGATAGTGTCAATTGTGAGAGGATTTTTCATCGCGAGTTCCTTATTATCCGGGCATCAATGTGGTCTACCTGGGATGAGCAGGCAGACCGGAGAGTCACTTATTGTTGAGGAATGCTGACGTATATCTGATTATTGGGGCGTTTTTCGACTGTGATATCCAGGTCGTTACCATTATCCAGCGTGGCGGTAGCCCGGTAGAAATCGTCCGAGACTTTGTCATCTATATGAACGGCTTTACAGACGGCTGATTCATGAAGCTGATTATGAATAATGTCAGTGACGAGCTTGCACGATGCATCTTCAATGTCAGCTTCCGCTGTACCCCATGCGAGGACGGAAGCAAGGATTGACGCTGCGATCCAGCCCCAGAAATAGTGTTTCTTGTGTTTTAGCAGGTCGGCGCGCTTCCACAGATAAACCGGGATTAAGACTGTCCAGAACGATTCCGGTGCCGGATGGCCCGCTGCCTTCAACCGGCGTTCATCCAGCACGCAAAGCCCAATGTTGAGCAGGACATACAGCCAGATGAGATCGTGGCCTACCAGATATTCGACCAGCCCGCCAATAAACGGAACGGCTACAACACCCCAGACGAAACGATTATCCACCAGGTTTGCCGGGATCGGAGGAACAGCGGGCTCCTGTGGTTCACCGGATATGAAAAGCGCACTTAGCGTCGACTCACCTGCTGCCATCCATTCCCCTTCCCCCGGCCAGACCGACGTCTGTGGGGTGATTTTCTTTTGCTCAATCAACCGGGACATAGTCTGCAAATCAAGCGGACCTTCACGATTGCCTTTATTGACGTAATACCAGTTGCTCATATTTTTCCTTACCAGAACTGTATGGCGGCAACGGAGCTCGTGCCTGCCTGAATTTATGCTTCGTCCCCTGAAGACGCTGTTATCAGTGACAGAAATAATCAACAGAAGAGTTCGCGCAGATGCTGGCAGAGGTCTTTTTAAAAGTCAGATCGTTTTCACAGATCAATTTTTTAAAATCGATCTGTTTCGCCGATCAATCAATAAGTCAGTTTTTTATATTTATTTTATGAATGTTTTGTCGGGGAATGATAGCAACAGCGTTACAGATCTTTTTTATCACTAAATAAGTTAGGGGAATGAATGGCGAGATTTCTGTAGAAGGCATGTTCGGGATGAGTGAACAGAGAGGGGGGCATGTTCATTTTGACCAGTCGCTGGAATGTTTTATTTCTAATAATTCATTTAGTGAATGTGAATGAAATATGTAGTTATTTTTATGAATGCAAAGGCTAAATATGCAGCGAACATTTTCAGCGTGGTGTTTATTATTTGAGTGAGGTAAAACGGAATTGTTACCGTTGAGAAATATTTCTCCGACTGAAATAAGTAGTGAAAATTGCTGTAAATTGCTCGTTCGCTGGCTTGTTACCTGGTTTTTATCGTGGATATCCAGATCAAATTTCTCGCATCTGATTGCTGACATTTCCCTACAGTCAGATCATGAGTCTTTACATTTCAGGTCTATCCCCCTCTTGTTAGTGCGTTTAATCGGCGTAGCATTTTCCCTGTAACTGCCTGTTTTATCCAATTTATTCATCGCTGCTGATGCGGTGAGGTGCTGCCCGGAAGGCGTGTCAGATGTTTCCGGCCATCAGCCGTCTGAAGTACGACATTTGAAGGAACATTGCATGTCCGGTTCATTCCAGGAAGAAATTCCGAAAGCCCGTATTAATTTAAAGCTGGCCCTGCATACCGGGGGAGCGCAGAAGAAAGTTGAGTTGCCGCTTAAACTGCTGGTGACAGGGGATTTCAGCAACGGTCAGGAAAACCGTCCGCTGTCTGAACGTGAAAAAATTAACGTGAACAAAAATAACCTGAACAGCGTGTTATCTGAGCTTTCCCCGTCCGTAAACCTGACCGTTGAAAACACCCTCGCCGGTGGCGGCAGTGAAGAGAACATTCGCCTCAGTTTTAAGGATATGAAGGATTTTGAACCAGAGCAAATTGCCCGGCAGGTACCCCAGCTCAGGGCTCTCCTCTCGATGCGCAGTCTTCTGCGCGACCTAAAATCCAACCTTCTCGACAACGCCACGTTCCGCAAGGAGCTGGAAGTCATCCTGCGTGACCCGGCGCTCAGCAATGAACTGCGTAGTGAAATTGCTGCTCTTGCCCCGAAAGCCTGACGGAAAAAATTAAGGAAAATGCTGATGTCTGTACAGAATGAAACCGCTGTGCCCTCCGGTGAGACGCTGGTCCGGGAACGTTCCGCAGCTGATGGCGTGTATGCCTCTCTGTTTGAAAAAATCAATCTGAAACCCGCTTCCAGCCTGAGCGACCTGTCAGTCTGGCAGGATGAAACCGCCATGGCCGAAGCCGGGACCAACGAACGTATCACTGCAGGTGTGCAGGTGTTCCTGGAGCGCCTGCGCCAGTCCGGTCAGAAAGTGGAAAAACTCGATAAAACCTTAATCGACCATCACATTGCTGAACTTGATCACCAGATTAGCCGTCAGCTGGATGCGGTCATGCACCACCCGGCCTTCCAGAGCGTGGAAGGTCTGTGGCGGGGTCTGAAGCATCTGGTGGATAACACTGACTATCGTCAGAACGTAAAAACCGAAATTCTCGATGTTTCCAAGGACGATCTGCGCCAGGATTTTGAGGATGCGCCGGAAGTTATCCAGACGGGTCTTTATTGGCACACGTATGCGAATGAGTACGATCAGCCTGGTGGAGAGCCGATTGCTGCCATCATTTCGGCGTATGAATTTGATGCGTCGGCGCAGGATGTGGCGTTGATGCGCAACATCTCTAAAGTGTCTGCCGCTGCCCATATGCCGTTTATTGGCTCTGCCGGTCCGAAGTTCTTTTTAAAAGAGAATATGGAGGAGGTCGCGGCCATCAAGGACATCGGCAACTACTTCGACCGTGCCGAGTACATTAAATGGAAGTCCTTCCGTGACACCGATGACTCCCGCTATCTCGGCCTGGTGATGCCCCGCGTACTGGGTCGTCTGCCATATGGTCCGGACACTGTGCCTGTACGCAGCTTCAACTACATCGAGCAGGTCAAAGGCCCGGATCACGATAAATACCTGTGGACCAACGCCTCGTTCGCCTTCGCCGCCAACATGGTGAAAAGTTTCATCAACAACGGCTGGTGCGTACAAATCCGTGGCCCACAGGCCGGTGGTGCAGTGAAAGACCTGCCAATCCACCTGTATGACCTCGGCACCGGCAACCAGGTGAAGATCCCGTCGGAAGTGATGATCCCGGAAACCCGTGAATTTGAATTTGCCAACCTCGGCTTCATTCCGCTGTCGTACTACAAAAACCGCGACTACGCGTGCTTCTTCTCTGCCAACTCCACGCAGAAACCCGCGCTGTATGACACCGCCGATGCGACCGCTAACAGCCGCATCAACGCCCGCCTGCCGTACATCTTCCTGCTGTCGCGTATCGCGCATTACCTGAAGCTTATTCAGCGTGAAAATATCGGCACCACCAAAGACCGTCGTCTGCTGGAGCTGGAGCTGAACACCTGGGTGCGTGGACTGGTCACCGAAATGACTGACCCGGGCGACGAACTGCAGGCTTCTCACCCGCTGCGTGACGCGAAAGTGGTGGTGGAAGATATCGAAGATAACCCTGGCTTCTTCCGCGTGAAACTCTTCGCAGTCCCTCACTTCCAGGTCGAGGGTATGGACGTCAATCTGTCGCTGGTATCCCAGATGCCTAAAGCAAAAGCATAAGGCGGTCGCAGGGATGAAAATTTATCGTCCACTGTGGAACGAGGGGGCTTTGCTGTCCCCTCAGCAGTTCCAGCAGCAGGCAGAATGGGAATCTTTTCGCAGCGCCGGTGCAACAGCACTGGCATCAGCATTCCCCTGGGGTGTGGAAAAGATTGAATTTAATGACAGTCTTCTTTCATCGGGTCTGATCCAGATTACGCAGTTACGCCTCTGGCTGGAAGATGGTTCGCTGATTGATGCACAAAGGAGTGATTTGCCTCCGGCACCACGTGAGTTAGATGCCAGTCAGTTGGCAGGTCTTGATGCGGTAACTGTCGTTATCGCACTCCCTCACATGCAGCCGGGTGTGATCAACGTTGAGCAGGAAGGTGTCTCCCCGGATCGACCGCTTCGCTATCGCGAGGAATGGGTAACATTGCAGGATGCTTTCGGATCTGAAGAAGAATCCATGGCCGTTGCCCGGTTCAACTTCACCATCCGGTTTGCCCATGAAAGTAATGACTCGTGGAAAGTTTGCCCTGTCGCAAGACTGATCCGGGATGGACATAACGCATGGCGACTGGATCCGTCTTTCATTCCTCCTGTTGCGTCATTTGCGGCAAGTCCGGTTCTTCGCGAACGTCTGGTGCTGCTCAATCGCCAGCTACGCTCCCGACGCCAGCGTCTGATGACAATGCGTCGAGAGAGCAACGAAAGACTTGCCGATTTTGCCGTGGCCGATGTTTCCCTTTTCTGGTTGCTGAATGCGCTGAATTCCCACGCCAGGGTGCTGATGGAATACGAACGTTTTCCTTCCCGTCCGCCTGAACAGGTGTGGGCTGAGCTCGCACGTCTGGCCGGAAGCATGCTGACCTTTTCTCTGGACCATGATCTTGACGCCATACCGGGATATGACCACGAGGAGCCTGCCAATGCGTTTCCACCGTTGTTTGACTTGATCACGGGTTTGCTGGAAGCAAGTTTGCCGTCCCGGGTCATCGCACTGGAAATGTCTCGTCCGGACGGGCAGACCTGGAAAGCAAACCTTCACGATATTCGTCTGCGTGAAGAGGCCGACCTCTATCTCTCTGTTCGCTCTGATATCCCGGCCTGGCAGGTTGCCGATAAATTCCCGGCACTTTGTCAGGCAGGTTCGCCTGATGACGTCAATGAGATCTATGGTGTTGCACTCAAGGGTATCCCTCTGATCCCTGTCAGCAGGGTTCCGGCCGCATTGCCTGTACGTATGGAAAATCAGTACTTCGCGCTTGATATGGAAAGCCCCGCTGCGCATGAAATGCAGGAGCAGGGCGTGTGTATGTTCTACGTGCCTGAAATGCTTGGCGCACTGGAACTTGAAATGTTTGCGGTATTGCGCTCATGAGACAGGATATCGATATCGACCAGCTGATGACGGATACCTGGCTTACCGTCACCATGCTGAAGAAAGGCGCTGTCACGCTCAATGGCAGTGCGCTTTACGACAAGTGCGTTAAACAGGTTGAAAGTGTGCGGGAAGCGCTGGAGCGTGCCGGTTACGACGAGGCCAGCGTCGGACATATTTCCTATGCACAATGTGCTTTGCTGGACGAGGCGGTAATGAGCCGTAAGCCTGAAAAGTGCGAGGAAGGAGAAGAGCCGAAAGTTGATGAGGGCCAGGCTGCATGGCGTAAAGCCCCGCTTCAGGCCCGATTTTTCGGATCACTTCGGGCAGGTGAAGCGTTATGGGATCGCATTGCAGAAGTTCTGCGTCAGCCCTCACCGAACCCGGCCGTTTTGACGTGCTATCACCGGGTTATTGCACTGGGTTTTCAGGGGTTGTATGGCCTGAAGGCGGTCAGTCAGTCGCAGCGGGATGAAGTCGTCAAAGCCCTTTCTGAGCGAGTCTCTCCGCCTGATGCAGGTCTGTCTCTGATTGTTCACCGGATGGGGAAACATCGCTGGAGTCTGATGCGTTCAGTCTGGTTCTGGATAACGCTTGCCATCATCCTGACCGGCGTTATCTGGTGGGGTGGTCATCTGTGGCTCCAGGCACTGTTGTCAGCACAAATACCGGAGCTGCATGGCTAATGCGTAGATCAGTCATTATTCCGGTTGCCCTGCACACCTTAGCAGCTGTTGCCACATTGCTGTGGTTGCTCTGGTATTTCATCCCAACAGGAAACGTGTTTAAAAGCCTGACCACGGTCCTGATCCTCCTGCTGGCAGGCTGGTTTGTTTTTAAGAACTGCCGCCGGGAGCAGCCGGTATCCGACACCACCGTTTCAGCTGCTGACCTGCCACTACCCGACACCCAGGGCCCCGTTGTTCTGGTATGCGGTGACAGGCTGGATGCGCTGTTTCAGGGGAGTCCTCTGCGTAAAACAGCTCAGGGCTGGTGGCTCCGGGCCGATGACGTCAGCCGGTTAACGGATGTTGTCCGCAACATACAGACGCAGTTCCCACGCCAGGTTGGTCAGCTTTCGGTGATGTACCGCTGCCTGCCAGACAATCATCAGGATGAAGCGGTTCTGCGCTCCACACTGAAGACGCTCCGGCAGCAGAGCAAACAGATAAAATCCCTGACGGGTTTTACACTGCCGGTGGTGGTGAGTGCCGAATTCTCCGGACCTGAGACACCGTGGATAATTATTCGGGGTGACAAGCCGATTGTGTGTCCGGCAAATGATTCGCCGCAGGCTTTCATCGACTGGCAGCAGACTGATGACAATATTACGGCGCAGCCCGCGATCAGTCAGGCATTTTCATTTATCCGTAAAACCCTGACTGATGAGCTTGAGAAGCCTGATCGGTTAACGCCCCCTGAACGAGCATTTTCCGTGGTAATGCGCCTCGGTACCGTCCTTCCCGGTACTGAGTCAGTCTGGGCCGACTGGCTATATACCCGCACCTGTTTGCAGTTTTTCAGAAATCTAGGGCAGAAAGCCCCGGCAAGTTTGTTTCCGGATGCGGTTCTGCCGCTGCTGGCACCTTTTGCTTCAACTGTGCAGGGGGGCCAGCGTACCCTTCGCCTGATCCTGCTGATGTGGCTGTGTGCACTGACCGCATTGGGTATTTCTGCGCTCAATAACCGTGACCTGATTCGTCAGGTGAGTACCGATTTGCAGCGCTGGAATGCAATCCCGATGAACCACTATCGCCCTAAGGCAGAATCACTGGCCGCCCTGAAGCAGGATGCCCTCCTGCTTGAACGCTGGCAGCGCCAGGGTGAGCCTTTGCGTTACAGCCTGGGCTATTACCCGGGCCAACGACTGTGGCTGGCCTTGCAACAGGCTATTGATACCTGGACGCCTCCACCAGCACCTAAACCAAAACCAGTACCGAAAATTGTTCGTCTCGACAGCATGTCGCTGTTTGATTCCGGTAAGTCCGTGCTGAAACCGGGCTCCACCAAAATGCTGGTCAACTCGCTGGTCGGAATCAAAGCCAGACCAGGCTGGCTCATCGTGGTCAGCGGCCACACAGACAATACCGGTAGCGTTCAGCTCAACCAGACCCTGTCTTTACAACGAGCTGAGGCCGTCCGTAACTGGATGCGTGATACCGGGGACGTACCGGAAAGTTGCTTTGCCGTTCAGGGTTACGGTGACAGCCGACCGATTGCATCAAACGACACGCCTGATGGCCGTGCGCATAACCGGCGTGTCGAGATCAGTCTGGTACCGCAGGCTGACGCCTGTCGTCTGCCAGGCGCAAAACACGCGTCACAGGATGTACGTGACGTTTCAACTCAAGAAATGGAGAAGTAAAACATGGCAATCCCAGTTTATCTGTGGCTGAAAGACGATGGCGGCGCTGACATCAAGGGTTCCGTAGATGTGAAAGATCGCGAAGGGAGCATCGAAGTTGTTGCTCAGGAACACAACCTGTACATCCCGACCGATAACAATACTGGCAAACTAACCGGCACCCGTATTCACACGCCGTTCCTGTTTACCAAAGAAATCGACTCTTCCAGCCCGTACCTTTACAAAGCCGTGACCACGGGCCAGACCCTGAAGTCTGCTGAATTTAAGTGGTACAAAATCAACGACGCAGGCCAGGAAGTTGAGTATTTCAACACCAAACTGGAAAACGTCAAGCTGGTGAAAGTTGCACCAAAAATGCACGACATCAAGGATGCCTCCTTCGAGAAGCATAACCACCTTGAGCAAATCGAGCTGCGCTACGAAAAAATCACCTGGACCTACAAAGACGGCAACATCATTCATTCCGATTCCTGGAACGAACGCACCACAGCATAAGACTCTGGCGGGCAGATCCCTTCTGTCCGCCTTTTTGTTTTGCTCCGCACAGCGCCTGTCAGACGGACGCTTTGCAGAGCAGTTTCACAATTTATCGGCATGAACCTTATGGGCATCGGTTGACGGCCAGGGGCGGTAGCGTGCCTGAACAAGAGGGAACGACATGGAACATCATTCAGCAGTCCTGCTACGACGACTTAACCCTTATTGCGCCAGAGCACTGGAGGGGGCGGCTTGTTTATGTCAGACCCGTGCGCATGCAGAAATCACGCCTGAGCACTGGCTGCTGAAACTGCTGGAGCAGGGGGAAGGTGACCTGACCGTTCTTGCCCGACGCTATGAATGGGATATGGATGCCGTCTGGCAGTCACTTCTGAGCTGGCTGGATGCACAGCCTCGTTCAGTTCGCACACGCCCGGAGCTTTCTGCTTCCCTCCAGACCCTTCTGAAACAGGCCTGGCTTGCCGCCACGCTCGCGGGAGATGAGCAGATCCGCAGCATACATTTGCTCACGGCCATGATTGAAACGTCAGGACTGACGCGCTGCGATGGCCTCTGGCCCTTAATGACCCTGACCACCAGCCAGCTGGAAAGGTTACGTCCCCTGCTGGAAGCCCAGTCGGATGAGCGGCATGACGTTGCGCTCAGTGAGCAGTCTGGCAATGTCAGCATTATTGGCCGGGCTGCACCGTTACAGCATGAAGCACAAAATCAGGCTGAAGGCGGAAGTGCGCAGCCTGCCGTTTCACAGGAAGAGTCCGTTCTCAATCGTTTTACAGTTGATGTGACTGCCCGTGCCCGGGAAGGAAAGATTGACCCGGTCTTTGGTCGCGATAACGAAATCCGTCAGATGGTGGATATTCTCTCCAGACGCAGGAAGAACAACCCGATCCTCGTGGGTGAACCCGGCGTGGGCAAAACGGCCCTGGTTGAAGGCCTGGCGCTACGTATTGCTGAGGGCAATGTGCCCGAAAGTCTTAAGCCCGTCATCGTCAGGACACTGGATCTGGGTTTGCTTCAGGCGGGTGCCGGTGTAAAGGGGGAGTTCGAACAGCGTCTGAAAAATATCATCGACGCCGTCCAGCACTCCCCGGTGCCGGTGCTGCTGTTTATTGATGAAGCGCACACCATTATCGGTGCCGGTAATCAGGCGGGCGGGGCAGATGCGGCCAACCTGCTGAAACCGGCACTGGCTCGCGGTGAACTGCGAACCATTGCGGCCACCACCTGGAGTGAATACAAGCAGTACTTCGAACGTGACGCTGCCCTGGAGCGCCGCTTCCAGATGGTCAAGGTTGATGAGCCCGATGATGAGACAGCCTGCCTGATGCTGCGCGGTCTTAAATCCCGCTATGCCGAACATCATGGCGTACACATTACCGGTGAGGCCGTCCGGGCAGCGGTGACGCTATCCCGCCGCTACCTGACAGGGCGCCAGCTGCCTGATAAAGCGGTGGACTTACTGGATACCGCTGCGGCCCGGGTACGGATGAGCCTGGACACGCAGCCAGAACAGCTTACCCGGTTGCAGGCTGAACTGACTGCGCTTGCCATGGAGCAGCAGGAGTTGCTGGAAGATATTTCCCTGGGTAACACCGTTGATGCCAGTCGTCTGCCGCAGATTGAACAACGGACCCAGGCACTCAGCCAGCAAAAAATGGCCCTTCAGTCACAGTATGAGACTGAAAAGCAGCTTACCGACTCGCTGAAAGCTTGCCGGGAAGACATCAGCCGCCAGAAAGAGATCTCCGCCTTCCAGCAAGAGCTCTCCCAAATTCAGAATAACAGCCCATTACTGGGGCTGGATGTTGATGTCCGCACCGTTGCGACCGTTATCGCCGACTGGACAGGGGTTCCTCTCTCGTCGCTGATGAAGGATGAGCAGACCGAATTACTGACGCTGGAAGAGCAGCTGGCAACCCGTGTTGTCGGCCAACATCCTGCCCTGAATGCCATCGCCCAACGACTGCGAGCGTCAAAAACGGGCCTGACGCCAGAGAACGGGCCACAGGGCGTGTTTTTACTGGTGGGGCCAAGTGGGGTGGGCAAAACAGAGACCGCGCTGGCACTTGCTGACGTTATGTATGGTGGTGAGAAATCGCTCATTACCATCAATCTGTCTGAATACCAGGAACCACACACGGTCTCGCAGTTGAAAGGCTCCCCTCCGGGCTATGTCGGATATGGTCAGGGCGGTATTCTCACCGAGGCGGTCCGTAAGCGGCCGTACAGCGTGGTGCTGCTGGATGAAGTGGAGAAGGCCCACCGGGATGTGATGAACCTGTTTTATCAGGTCTTTGACCGGGGCTTTATGCGGGACGGGGAAGGGCGTGAAATCGATTTCCGCAATACCGTGATCCTGATGACGTCCAACCTGGGCAGTGATCAGTTGATGCAGCTGCTGGAGGAGCAACCAGAAGCCACGGAGAGCTGCCTGCATGAATTGTTACGTCCGACCCTGCGCGACCATTTCCAGCCTGCTTTACTGGCTCGCTTCCAGACGGTGATATACCGCCCACTGGCTATGGATGCGATGCGCACCATCGTAGGCATGAAACTGGCACAGGTGAGCACGCGTCTGCAACGTCACTACGGCATCTCCACTCACATCGGCGAAAGTCTCATCGACACCCTGACGGCAGCCTGTCTGCTGCCGGATACCGGCGCCCGCAACGTGGACAGTCTGCTTAACCAGCAGATCCTGCCGGTTCTGAGTCAACAGTTGTTAAGCCATATGGCGGCGAAACAAAAGCCGTCCTCACTACAGCTGACCTGGGATGACGAACAGGGCATTGTGCTGGAATTTGATGAACAGGCAGAAGGAGAGGCGTCATGAGCGGAACACTTATCAAGAAAGCAACCGATGCGGTGCAACAGCTGTCAGGCCAGTCTCGTTACCGGGTAGATGTGCATGAATGCAGCGATTTCCTTGATGTTCTGCGTTACAACGCCGTTGAATCACTTAGCCAGCCATGGCGTTATGACGTGGCGGTTACCTGCTCCTCTAAAGATATTGCGTGTGAGACGTTATTGCTGAAACCGGCGTCATTTACCTTCCAGACCCCGGTATTTGACGGGACACCGGCTCTGCCGGTACGGACGGTTTTTGGTGTAGTGGAGTCGTTTCGCCGTGTATCTACGTCTAATGATGATACCCATTACGCGCTGACGATCGTTCCCCGTATTGCCCTTCTGGACTATACGAAAGGGAGCGAGATCTATCTCAATCAGTCGGTTACAGAGGTGGTTGAACAGGTATTGCGTAAGCACGGTCTGGAAGGTCCTGATTTTGAGTTCCGTCTCTCCCGTGAGTATCCATCCCGTGAGCTCATCACCCAGTGGCGGGAAACCGACCTTGAGTTTATCCAGCGTCTGCTGGCAGAAGTGGGCATTTACTGGCGCTATGAAATGGACAGCCGTCTTGAACAGGATGTGGTTATTTTCCAGGACAGCCAGCAGCAGTATGAATTTGGTGTCACCCTGCCATTGCGCAATCAGGCCGGGATGAGTGACAGCGGGCAGGAGAGCATCTGGGATATTCAGACTGGCTACAATGTCGTGAGCGGGAGTGTGGCCACCCGTGACTACAACTACCGTGAAGCACTGAAACCTCAGGACAGTTCCGAAAGCATTTTCAGCAAGGAAGGGATCACCACCGGGGAGACGTACCATTATGCGGAGCCCTTCCTGACTGAAGGTGATACTGAAAGCACAGAGACCGGAGCATACTTCGCCCGTCTGCGTCACGAACGCATTCTGAATGCGCAATATCAGGTCACCGGGCATTCCTCCAGCCCTCATCTGTCTCCGGGGCAGGTACTGGAAACGGACGGAACGCTTCCTGATACCGTAAAAGAAGGCATCGTCATCACCACGGTGCGCACCAGCGGCTCACGAAAAAGTAGCTTTACTCTGACCTTTGAAGGCATCCCGTATAGCGAAACCGTCTGTTATCGTCCGGCGTTACTCAATCGCCCGGTGATATCCGGAACGCTTCCAGCCCGGGTGGAAAGCACACAAAAAGGCGACACCTATTCCTGGCTCGACCCGGAAGGGCGCTACCGTGTGAAACTGGACTTTGACCGTAACAGTCCTGAACAGGGTTATGCCTATTTGTGGCTGCGGCTGGCTAAACCCTATGCCGGTGATACCTACGGCTTCCACTCTCCGCTTATCGACGGAACTGAAGTGGCCGTCATTTTCGACAACGGGGATCCTGATCGCCCCTATATCGCCTATGCCCTGCATGACTCAGAACATCCGGACCATGTCACCAGTGACAATCATACGCGGAACGTGTGGCGTACCCCGGCGAACAATAAGTTGCGGATGGAGGATAAGCGCCAGGAAGAGCATATCAAGCTCGCGACGGAATATGGCAAAACGCAACTAAACATGGGACACCTGGTCAATGGCCAGCGTGAAAAGCGCGGCGCCGGTTTTGAACTGCGTACAGACGAGCATGGCGCAGTTCGGGCTGCAAAAGGGCTGTTCCTGACAGCGGATGCCCAGTCCAAAGCCCAGGGGCCGGTGCTGGAAATGGCCCCTGCGATAAGTCAGATTAACCAGGCCAACAGCCAGATGCAGGCGCTGAACAGCGCAGCTGTTGCCGCCGGAGCGCTGGTCTGCGACATCAATACCCAGATTAGTCTCGTGACCGACAAAATCAAAGACCTCCAGTCTTCGGTCCTGCTGGGTAGTGCTCCGCAGGGGGTAGCATTTACCTCAGGTGAACATCTTCAGCTCAGCAGTACCCGCAATACCATGATCAATGCCGGTCAGCATCTTGATATCGGTGCGATGAAGAATCTGTCTGTAACGGTAGAAAAAGCCCTGGGTATGTTTGTCCATAAAGAAGGGGCTAAGCTGGTTGCCAACCAGGGAGACATCGAGATTCAGGCTCAGCACAACACGATGGCACTGTTTTCTGAAAAACAGCTGACGGTGACCAGCAGTGAAGACGAAATTATTATCAGCACCCCGGAAACCCTGACACTGAACGGTGGCGGGTCTTACCTGAGGCTGAGTAAGAACGGGATTGAGCATGGTTCATCTGGTGAGTTCATTATGAAAACGTCTGACTATCTGGTACCAGGCTCGGGCGCAAACCTTCCCAACGAAACACCCAATTTCAGCCTGACGGATATCGCTCAGGAGAGCAAAATTAGCAGTAAGTCTTTTAACGACTAATGAAAATGACGAACAAATTCGGATATTTGCCATGAACATTCCCAAGAAAATTTATTCTTTATTAACTGCTGTGCTCTTGCTGGTCAATTTTAGTGTTCATTCCGCTACTGATTACAAAGAAAGCCCAGCACAGGTTGCGAAAGAATTTTATTCATTATATATGGATTATTACTTCAAAATGGTACCTCCTGATGCCACTATATTTAATTCAATGATGAATAAATATGTCACCCCCCGATTCAATAAAGAAATAAAGGAAGCTAAAATATGTGAGGCTGGGCATGATCCAGTATGTAACATCGATGATGTTGAACCTAAACTGGGATATGTCTATATCATCAGGGCGCAAGATGCCTACGATGACTGGAAAGAAATTAAAGCTGAAATAGTTAAACCTGGTAAAAAACAGTCCAGCGTTAAAATTTATCTAGGGGGTGCACAGGAAAAACCACAGATTATTATAGTTGCCATGATTAAAAATAATGGACAGTGGCAAATCGATAATGTTTCAGACTTCAGACCAGCCCCCTACCGCTTCCAGTAGTTGAGATGATTTTATGTGGAATAAAGATTCGGCAATATCACACCTTAATGCTAATGCTCATAAGCACAGTCAGCGTAATTGTGCAGCCTATGTAACGCAAGCAATTGAAGCTGGAGGCATGACGATAAAAAGACCAGCCCCTCGTTCAGGATTAAAATACCCCGCAGCCGCTGATTATGGAAAACCTATAAATAAAAAGGGATTTGTACCTGTTTATACATATGCTGGAAATGGTGCCCCGTTATCAGATGTCACATCAGTTCCAGGACAACAGGCAGGTGATGTTGTCGTTATTCAGCCCATCCCTGGTCATCCATATGGGCATATGGCGATGTTCAATGGGACTCAATGGATTTCAGACTTCAGGCAGGAGCAGCTTGGTTTTTATCCGGGACATGCCTATCAGAAATTAAAACCCGCATTTATCATGTACCGTTTTGGCGCTGAGGATCAATCCCAGGAGCAAAATGACAGTAATAAAAATAAACAACTAAAGATTTGCTTCCCCATCACAAAGCAAGGTGGTCAGGAATTCTCAACGACAGAAGATATTCTTTCCCACCTTGGTGGTGAATCCACCGGACAATACACGATCGGTCGCAGCGGTATGTGGCATGGCGGTATCCATATCACCCACGCCACAACCCCCTGGTGTGCCCTGAGTGGTAGCGCACCGTTGGAGGCATTCGATTTTCCTGTTGCTTTTAAAGGCGAGCAGGCTATACGTTGCATGGCTGATGGGGAAGTCGTTGCATATCGTGTCTGCAAGGATTATCTGACGCTAGGCTGGGAATCTGGTCCGCTAAGTTTTTCGGGGTCATTTGTCCTAGTAAAACACTATATTCAACCAGGTGAGAAAGAGTCCAGCGGACTGCATTTCTACACCTTGTATATGCATCTTGCGCCGTATTCAGCCTATGAAAGTGCGAAAAAAATCCACTGGATAACTCAGGATACGCTCTCTGGATATTCAGAAGCCGACTGGTTGATTATGGATTTGAGCCGCAGCGACCAGAGACCAGCGAGTGCAGGCAATGTCAACAAAGGGACTCCTGTTACCTGGGATGCCTCAGACACTTCCCTCACCGCCACCCAGGGGGGACGTACTTATGGATTGGCAACTCTGAACGCGGATAGCGGAAAACTGAAATCGGGCCAAAGAGTCTGGATGCTGGTCGACAATAACAACATTAAACCGGCGCCAGGAAGTGGCCCTGGTTGGTGGGATCATTTGGTTCCACCAGCAAAAGAAGTCATGGTTTTTGATAAAACAGTCAGTCTCAGTTCACCTCTCCCTATCAAGGCCGGTGACTCGATTGGGCACATGGGCTACTATCAGGCACCAAAGGACGGGGGATATGAGGCGAGATATCAGGTTCATATTGAATGTAACAGCATGGATGATAATCTGGAAAAATTCCTGACCAACCCAGAAAAAGTGGGGGAGAAAAACCCACTCTGGTTGAAGTATTCTCCAGGCCTTGCTCTCTTCACAAAAGATACCGCTAAATGCACCTTCGCAAAGGGCGCGACATCGACAACGCGGACAGGCATTTTACCGCTGAGTAAGGTCACTACTGAAACTGATACATCAACAAAACAGGAATACTGGCAACTGCGGCCAGAAAATGCCTACGCGCTAAAAGGGCAGGCTGAGCCTCAGCTTTTGTCTCAGTACGACCTGGCTAAATTGGGTTTTAGAACGGAAACCGCAGAGCCTGAAAGCTTTGATTACCTGGATGGAAAAAAACAGCCCACTGGATTCTTCCGCAACCTCATCGACTCACTCTACCAGGCCGCGACCGAAGATACGCGAACCAGTCATGCTCTCGTGAAGCATAATTATCAGCGCCTGCTGGATAAAATTGACAGCGGAAGCGACCGTTATTCTCCAATGGAGTATTGGAGAGCACTTCATAATCCCGACTATCGTGACGTCATCCAGAAAACAATCGTAAAACATCCCAGCGACTGGTACTTTAAAAAAGGCGATGCTATCTGGCAACCATTCCTTAATGCACTGAAGAAAGATGCTCCTGAATGGAAGAAATACAGCGAAGATTTCCTGGATAAGATGGCATGGATGCAGGATGTTACATCTGAAAAACTTGGCCCTTCCTTATGGCATATGCATCCGATTGCGTTTCTTGGTGCATTAATAAAGAAAAATACTGGGTGGGCGCATAGCAAGTTTGCGGACTTTTTGGGGCATGTTGAATCTAAAAATGATTACACTGCTTACAATGTTCACGTGACTTATAAGCCTCACTATAAGACTAATCTAACCGAGATGACTATTAAGGAAGTTAGAGCTTCACAGAATGATTCATCTTCGAACGGTCTATTTGCAACAGGGCGCTTCCAGATAACCCCAGATGCACTAAAAGGAGCCATTTCTTCATTGGGGCTTGATATTAATCAAAAATATAATGAAGAAATGCAAGATAAAATCTTTGAAGAATACTTAATAAAAATAAAAAGACCCGATATCATTAATTATCTTGAAGGTAATGGTAGCGTTGAGGATGCGATTTATGCGTGGGCAAAAGAATTTGCATCTGCTGGTGTCCGCAAAGGTAAGGAAATAAGCCCTTCGAAAACAGAATTCGAAACATTGCCGGATGGTAATTTCAAATTAGATAGTAAGGGTCATAAAATACACAAGAGAAGATTTGCTAAGAGTGAAGGTGTTTCTTATTATTCTGGTGATGGCGTTAACGCTGCACATATTAAACCTGACGATATGGTAAAAGTATTAATGGAGTCGAAAAATGAAGGCAAGTAAATTTTTGATTTTTAGCCTGTGTTTCATTTCTACGTTTTCTTTTGCAAACGACACTAATGGACCTCAATTTTCAGATTACGCAACAAAAATAAGTACAGGGCCATTTGTCCAAAAATTAGATTTAACTGGAGAGCAGTTACAGTCTACGCAAAAATGGAAGTCATTTATGCAGAAAGAGCTTGTGGCGCCCGTAAATTTCGCTGGGCACTATCGAGTTTACATTAGCAACAATGGTCAATTTCTAAAAGAATGTGGGAATGATGGCTGGGCATGCGGATGGATCATCGATAAATTGACTGGTCATATTGTTTCCACACTGCCTACATTTAATGGAAATACAAAATACCATTCAACCACAGACAATGGAACACCCTCTCCAGATGCATTTGATGCAACATATTACCCTAACTCAACAATGATGCTCATATATGGTGAAAATAATCCACCTGAAGAGAGTGATAAAATAAAATGCGCTAACTCTCTGTATGACTTTAAAAACAATATCTTTAATAAGATCATGTCAACCGAGTGCGATATAGACCATGGCGATGACCCAGCTTACGGTTCATAAGAGCAATGCCGGGTGGGGTCTGGCTGAAACGGATAAATCAACAAAACAGGAATACTGGCAGCTGCGACCAGAAAATGCCTACGTGCCTAAAGGCTAGGCTGTGCCACAACTGTTATCACAGTATGATTTGGCAAAGTTGGGTTTCAGAACTGTAACCGCAGAGCCTGCCAGCTTTGATTATCTGGATGAAAAAATACAGCCTGTTGGATTCTTCCGCAACCTTATCAACTCACTTTACGAAGCAGCGATCGTTGCTCTCCAATGGAATACTGGAGAGCACTTCATAGTGTTATGAAAAGCCAAGGGTTAATAAAATGAAGGCATTGATTATATTATTACTCTCTTTTTCACCTATGATTTCACATGCTGAAGATTATTGTTCAAGTGTATCTGACAAAGCAGATACAGAAAGAGCGATTATCCCTAGCAGTGATTCTGGTTATAAAGTGTCAGGGAGGGGACGTGCTTATTTCTACTCAGCCCCGGATGAAAAGTGCGCAATCAAAAATCTATTTATAATACCAGGCGACCTTGTTAATGCATCAGCAGATTATAACAATTATACATATATAATGTATTTTACAAAAGACGGTAAAGATGTGGAAGGGTGGGTAAAGTCTAATCAACTAACACCAACAGGAACCGGCATCGGACCATCAGATAATAATTGAAGCAGGGTAGGGATTAATTTTTTACTCATAGGGGAATAATGAAAACTAAAATAAAACTCATTTTGACAGCTTTAGTTTTAATGGCTTCGGCAACATATGCTCAATGTAAAGATGTTGACAGGTCTAACCCACAGTTTTCAGACTACCTAGTTCCCGTAAGTAACGGGCCATTTGAAAGAAATATTCACTTTAATAAAGAACAGGAAAACTACTCGCAACATTGGAAAAATGCAGTTCAAGAGCAACTAAAAAAGCCTGTTAATTTTGCAGGACACTTTAGAATCTATACAGCCTTTGGCGGTCATGGTAAAGAATGCCTTCGTGATAATTGGGTATGTGGTTGGGTTATTGATAAACTATCAGGGGCGGTTGTCGCAACACTACCATCAGATACTAATGGTAGTTATAATTATGCTGATATTTCTGATAATGGCACCCCTGTTGGTCTTCCATTTGAGATTGATGCTTATAAAAATAGTTCAATGATTGCATTAACAGGTCAATCTATCTCAGTAAATAAGAGTGATAGTCCTGTATGTAAAACGGCCTTATTTAATTTCAACAATAGTGGGTATGTGAAATTGATCGAATCACTGGAAGGATGTAACAATCAATGACCTCTCATAAAGATTCATCATAACGAGAATCCTACCCCAGAAAATTCGGACGCAGCATGTATCAGCGGACGATCTGGGTTGAGTTACTAAACTCAACCCTAACCCAGTGATAAATGTTAATTTAGGCTAGCCAAATGGACTTTAGAGCGACTGAGTTAGTGCCCTACATTTTATTTGCATTCCTCACATGTAATAATTTCGCCATTGCAGATGAAGTACCAAGGATAAATACGTATTCAGAAAATAATACGTGTAGAATAAAAATCAATGACGACCTTGTTGATAGTTACAAATGTGAATTTTATCGCGCACCATCAGTATTATCGTTTTCATATTTGTACGAAGCCAGAAAACAAATAATAGTATTTATTGATAGCCCATTGGGAAATGCATGCGATGGGGGCCCATTACATGTGTTTAGCAAAACGGAAGATGAGAAATACAAACATCTGAAGACTATTGATTTCTGTGGGGGTCATTATCCATCAATAACCAGTGGCCCAGAAACATTCAGAATAAACATTCCTTCAATCTCTGTTGACGGCACGGATAAGAAAATCCCAGCTGAGACATGGGAATTAAAGAATGATGAATTAGTTAAGAGATAAGAAAGAGGAATCTAATAATGCTCCAGATTATCCGTAAAGGCGATAAAACCACTCACGGTGGTTCGGTACAGACCGCTTCCGAAACGATGAAATTCGGTGGTATCGGCGTTGCCCGCAAAGGCGACAAAGTGTCCTGCCCGGTCGAGGGGCACGGACCAACTACCATCGTAGAAGGTAATCCTGATTATCTTGACCATGGTATCCCGGTTGCCTTTCACGGTCACAAATGTGCCTGTGGTTGCACGTTGATCAGTTCATTTGCCGCTGCAAAGGTTGCCTGATTATGCCCGTCTGGCTGGATGCCATCCCTGAAAAGGCCCCTAAGATACCGCGTCCCGGCACCGGGCGTTGGCTGCTCTTTCTCGCGTTTGTCATGCTGGGGGGCATAGCGCTTACTCTGTGGTGCTGGACATCAGAGCGAACCGGATTTGTCTTCTGGTTCACCGCTCTGGGCCTTCCTTTTTGTACCTGGGGGCTTCTTTTCGGTTTACGTAGGGTTGCCTATAAAGCAGAGCAGGTTGGAGCTGAGTCGCGTAATGTCGACCGTGAAGCTCTCATCGACAGTGAAATTCTTCGCGGTCAGCGCTGCGCATGGATCCTCGGTACATACATTCAGGCCCCGGCCGGAAACAAAGCCGATGACCTGCTTGAGGCAATGAAAGCCGCAGCCCCCGCTATCGACTTCTCCCACCCGAGAGGATGTGACAAACCGGTCAGATACGCGGCATTAACAGAATACCAGTCTGATTTAACTAAGGCCCTGACGGCTGCGGTGACTAAACTGACCACGCGTGTAGAAGGGATAGTTCAGCCGCTTCCGCCGGAGCTGCCGTGCTGGCTGGTGCTGGATTGTGATAACGACCTTTACCCCTTGATTGAAGAGCAGCTTAAGGCCGATCTATCACTAAAGACCGGCAGGATTTTTCGTCTGATGTCCGGAAAAGGGCTGAGCGCATTCGATGCCTGGCTGGACAAGCGATGGGACAATCCAGGCATTCTGGTTGCCATCACGCTGTCGTTACCGGCGTCCCCCCGGGAAGATGACGCAGATGCCGTCTCGATGGTGGTATTGAGCAACCGTAAAGCCCACGCCTGGCCGGATGCACTCCGCCTTAGTCGCCCCGAAAGGGGAGCAGAAACAACGCTCACAAAGACACTCACCCGGGCGATGCTCTGGGCGAAGACCAGCCCCGATGAACTCAAAGGAAGCTGGATCTCCGGTCCTACATTGACCTCTGGAAGCGGCTGGAATAATGCCTGCGAGCAGAGCGGGGTGGCATTTAGTCTTTCTGAGGACAACTTCAGTATCGATCCAGTGCTGGGATACACAGGCCATGCGGCTCCATGGCTGGCTATCACGCTAGCCAATGCTGACGTTGAACAACGCGGGCCGCAGGTTATCGCCGCACAACCCGCCGCTGACAAGGATGACATCTGGGTTGCCGTCATCACCAAAGAAGAAGTTCGCAAGGAATCGCCTAAGAATGTCTAAGGTAAAAGTAAAAACACTCATCGGCTCCGTTGTGACTGTCGCCTTTTTCCTGACAGTCATCGTGGCATTTTTGTTTTATGCCTTTCCGGAAAATGTGGCTTCTGCCACCGGCTTCGGGCCGTATGATGGCCAACGGATACTCACATTCTGCGCCATACTGGTTGCCGCGATATTTTTACTCGGCTGGCTGACAGAGAAGGCTTTCGACCACGCGGGTAAATCCGGGTTGTATTTCCAGTGGGGGCAGAAAAAGGCTGAGAGTGCCGCTCCGTTGGTGAACCCAATTCCCAGTGAAGAAGACGATGATGAACCGGTTTTCAGCGAAGACGTCGTGTCCGAACACCTGCGCTTTCGCTATGGACGTCGCTGGAAGCGTAAAGTGCGTCTCCTTTTGGTTATGGGCAACCAGGACGACGTTCAAAAAGCTGCTCCGGGCCTGTGTCATGACCTCTGGCAGGAAGGCGACGGCAACGTACTGATTTATGGCGGTGACGCACAATCACTCCCGGATGAGATCTTCCTGTCAAAACTGAAACGCCTGCGGCCCGATCACCCGCTTGATGGCATCATTCAGGTGATGAATACTTCAACCCTCCCGACGGATAGCGAACGGGATGCCTTTTTGCGTTGCCGCCAGAAAGCAGACCATCTGCTTGGCTGGCAGGCCCCTGTCTGGCTGTGGTTGACAGACAAAGCGACAGGCGCTCAGCCGGACGCGGAAACGACGCCAGCAGGGGTTATTTTTGGTACGGAAGGCACTGTTAAAGGGGCGAGTGAAGCGTTTTCTACACTGGCACAACGCCTGCAAAAATTCGGAATGGCACAGATACTGAAGAATCCGGCACATGACGGCCTGCTTCAGTTGTCCTCGCGCCTGCGACACGAACTGAAGGCCAGCCTGACCGTTTTACTCAGCGGGCTGATGCAGGGATCTGCGGCCTGGCGTTTACGCGGGGTCATGTTCAGTCCAGAACTGGCCGGTGCCGGAACGGTGCCGAACACACGTCTCGACACCCCGACATGGAAAGCCGTCATTGATGACTGTGATGCCGTCAGCGGCAGAAAGCTGGGCTTCAACTGGCTTAAGGTTCTGCGATTACTCCTGCTTTCCCTGATCCTTTTATGGGGAGCCGGTACTCTGCTGTCGCTCGTCGTTAACCGGGCTCAGATTTATGAGGCGCAGGAGACGGCAAGACAGGCAGCGGATACTGCAAAACCCCTGGCTGAACGCCTGCACAACCAGCTCGTACTACAGCAATCTATCGCCCGTTTGCAACATCGTGAAGTAACCGGCGCTCCGTGGTACACCCGCTTTGGTCTAAATCAGGACAGCGACACGCTGGTCGCGCTCTGGCCGCTGTATGCGAAAAACAACGCACAGCTGATGAGAGATGCCACCGCAGAGAGTCTCAGGCAGCAGCTGAATGCCTTTGTGCAACTTCCTCCTGCCAGTGATGCCCGTACGCAGGGCACACAGCACACCTATGACATGCTGAAAAGTTATCTGATGCTGGCCCGTCCGGATAAAGCGGACGCAGGCTGGCTGGCAAAAAACGTACTGGTCGCCTGGCCGAAACGTCAGAATGTGCCGGATGGCACATGGCAGGACCTGGCACCGAAACTGCTGGGCTTCTACGCACAGAACCTCCCGGCTCATCCGGAATGGAAAATTAAGCCCGACGCTGAATTAATCAGCACGGTCCGTCAGATCCTGCTCAAGCAGATAGGCCAGCGTAACGCTGAATCCGGGTTATACCAGGACATGCTGAAGCGCGTTGCCAGCAACTGGCCTGATTTGACCCTTGCAGATATGACCGGCGACACCGATGCCTCAACGGTATTCAGCACTGACGAAGTCGTCCCGGGAATGTTTACGCGTCAGGCCTGGGAAGAGCAGGTTCAGGATGCGATTAACGAGGTTGTCAAAACCCGTCGCGATGAAATTGACTGGGTCCTGACGGATAAGACGCACCAGACAGGGAGCGATATCTCCCCGGAGGCGCTGAAAGCCCGTCTGACAGAACGCTATTTTACCGATTTTGGTAATGCCTGGCTGAACATGGTCAACAGCATTCAGTGGCAGGAAGCCACGTCACTTTCTGAAGCAATCGCTCAGCTTAATCTGATCGGCGATGTCCGCCAGTCACCGCTGGTTGCTCTGATGAACACGCTGGCCTGGCAGGGAAAAACAGGGCAAAAGGGTGAGGCACTGGCTGATTCGATAGTGGACTCAGCGAAAAAGCTGATCGGTCAGAAAAAAAATGCCAAACAGTTTATCGAACAGGCGCAGGGGCCTAAAGGCCCGCTCGATGGGGTATTTGGACCGCTGATGGGTCTGATGGAAGGTAAAGAGGGAACCGGTAGCAACGGTAATCTCAGTTTCCAGTCCTGGCTTGCCCGTGTTACCCAGGTGCGACTGAAGCTTCAGCAGGTCACCAGCGCCCCGGATCCGCAGGCTATGTCGCAGATGCTTGCCCAGACCGTGTTCCAGGGGAAAGCCATCGATCTGACGGACACCCGCGATTATGGCAGTCTGGTTGCAGCAAGCCTGGGGCAGGAGTGGAACGGATTTGGCCAGTCGTTGTTTGTGCAACCACTGGATCTGGCCTGGCGGCAGGTTCTTGCCCCGGCAGCGGGAAGCCTCAATGCCCGCTGGCAGACAACCATTGTCGATCAGTGGAATAAGGCCTTTGCGGGACGGTATCCGTTTAAAGCCACCGGCAGCGATGCCTCCCTGCCGTTGCTGGCACAGTTTCTGCGTAGCGACTCGGGTCGAATCACTACCTTCCTGAAAACTAATCTTGGCGGGATCCTTCATCAGGAAGGAAATCGCTGGGTCGTTGACCCTTCTGCAAGCCAGGGAATGGTGGTGAGCCCGGATTTCCTTCAGGCGATTAACCAGCTGGCAGAACTGTCAGATATCGTGTTCTCTCAGGGCGATGCAGGGGTTCACTTCGAACTGATGGCGCGTCCCTCGCGGGATGTTGCCAGAGTGCAACTTACCCTTGATGAGCAAAACCTGGATTACTTCAACCAGATGGAAAGCTGGCAGAGCTTCACGTGGCCGGGGAATACCTGGTATCCAGGCGTGTCGCTCAGCTGGCGGAGCGTGAACAGTGGTATGCAGCTCTATGCTAACAATCAGGGCAACTGGGGTTTCATTCGCCTGCTGGACAAGGCTCTCATCACCCCGCTTGATGCCAGCCGAACGCAACTGGTGTGGATCACCGCCGACGGCAACCCTCTGAAGTTTGTGATGCGCAGTGAGCTCGGCAACGGCCCACTTGCCTTGCTGAAGCTACAGGGATTCACGCTGCCCAACGCTATCTTTAATGTCGCCGCTGGCGCAGAAGAGCTCCAGTAACGATGGGCGGGAAACTTCATCCGGCACTCGCTTTCGCAAAACAGGTGGAAGGCTGGTCCCCGGGTATTTTCAGCAAGGTTGATAAATGGCGGGAGCCTGAATCACCGGCCCCCTGGCAGTTTATGACCTTTCGGCAGTGTCGGGCCTGGATCAGTGACTGGCTGAAGCATAATCCGGCACCAAAGGAAGGGTTTCTTAGCCCCGTGCTCATGAAGCGTTTCCCGCCACATATCGTTTATATGGCGCTTGCGGCCTGGCGTACCGGTAAAACACTCCTTCACTGCGATGAATCCCTCTTTCGGATCCTGGGTGAAACCCGTCAGACAGATGCTCTGTCAGGTGAAATGCTTCGCCGCCTGCCGTTCTGGGGATTCTGGCTCGATTTTCCGGCTGACACAGTCTTTGCCGAAGGTCAGGGTGCCCTGATGGGCGCTTTCTTCACCCTTGCCGATCATGATAACCAGACTGATGCGCTGCTCGCCCTGACGCTGGCTCAGGATCCGCTTTCCCGGGAGCACATTCCATTAGGGATGGAGTACCTCGCCCTAACCAACCCTGTTTCCACGGCCATCAGCCAGCAGGATAAGGGGATCCATGGATTCTGGAACGCGGTACTGCCGGTGCTGTTCTGGCTCTGCTCTGAGAACAGTGAATGGGGCAGGCAGGGGAAACCCGTCCGGCCAGCCCCCAGACGCGTCGGAAAGCATCAGCGCTTCATACCTCCGGATAAACCCGTGCAAATTTTTGCGGGTGTCCGGGCCGGTTCGGCGCTCAGGCAGGCACCGCGAGTATCGGAAGCCAGTACCTCAGTGGAAAGATCCTCCGCGCCCCATCGGCGCCTTCGTCCCCATATCCGAAAAGCCCACTGGCAAAGCTACTGGAAGGGCAAACCCACTCAGGGTGAAGAGAAAAGTATGTTGCTGAAGTGGAAGCCACCGCAAATCGTCAATGGCAAGGACGACGATTCTCTGGAAGCGGTCGTGAGATTTATGAAAGAGACTAACAAACGGGAAAAAGAATGAGTTCACCGGAAGATCTGTTAACCGCCTGCGCCACCAGCGAAGAAGAAAGGCAGCGTCTCCTCTCCCGGGCAAATGACGCCCTGTCGCTCTGGGATAACTGGCTGCACCCGTTCACCTCCGGCCCTGAAACCGGCGACGATCCCGCATACGATGATAATTTTCAGCTGATGCGTGAAGAGATTAATAAGCTTTCGGGTACCGATTCAGCACGGTTGTGCGAACTGGCCCAGAAGTGTCTTTGCGAAAGCGCCAAAGATATTCGTGTTGTCACCTGGTACGTTCAGGCCCGTCTCAGCCGCGACGGCGAAAAAGGTTTGTCTGAGGGCCTACTGCTTCTTGTTGCGATGTTGACCCGCTTCGGGCAGGCCTGTCATCCACAACGCCCGGTTGCCCGTAAAGCAGCCCTGGAATGGCTGAACAGTACAAAAATTATCGACACACTCTCTTTATGGCCGGAAGTCGACAGTAATGATGCCTGTCTGACGGTCGGCGCCATAAACCTGCTTGAGTCTGCCGTTGTCAACTGGCCGGAAGCTGATAAGCCTTCTTTTGCTGGCCTGTGTACTGCACTGGAAAACCGCCTGGCTCGCTCAGGCGGTATGGAGGCGCTGGTCCCCCAGTACAGCAGCGCCCAGGAGCATGGACGTGAACCGGCCCACTCAGATTCACCGCAGCTGTCAGCCGTGAAATCTGGTCGCGATTTGCTCGACCAGGCAAAGTTACTTTCCCGCTGGCTGAGTGAACAGCCGCAGGGCTGGCTTGCCTCTCACCGGCTGATTAAGACTGTGCGATGGGACACGGTTGATCAAATCCCTCCGCTGGACAGTAGCGGGCGCACCCGTCTGGTACCGCCGAAGGCCGAGTCTCGGGCTCAACTCAAGCGGCTCTACCTTCAGAAAAACTGGACTGAACTGGTTGAGCAGGCCAGCCAGATGTTTTGCGAGGGAGTAAATCATTTCTGGCTCGATCTCCAGTGGTATCTCTGGCAGGGGCTCAGTCATGCCGGTCACCCGTGGGATGCCTGGACAGACTCCGTTCTTCTCGATCTGCGGCTGCTCCTTCAGCGCCTTCCGGGCCTTGAAGGGCTGGCATGGAATGACGGAACGCCCTTCGCTGATGAAGTCACCACCGCCTGGATCGCTGAAAAAGTGAATGAGGAAGGCCTGCTGTACGGTGATGAACCCGCTACCGTTGTTAACAGCCAATCAGACGATGTGCTGCTTCTTGAATCTGAAGCTATGGAAAAAGGTGACGCAGAAGGACCCGAGGCGGCGCTTGCCTGGCTCCAGTCCCGACCGGGGATGGACACTCCACGCCATCGCTGGCTGATACGCCTGCTGATGGCCCGGGTGGCAGAGCAGTACGGACGAAACGATATGGCGCTTCACCTGCTTGGCGAACTGACCACCAGCGCACCACAGCTGACGCTGGAAGACTGGGAACCCGCTCTGTTGTTTGAAGTCCAGGCTCGCCGCCTGAAACTGCTGCGCCTGAAAGCCGGTCGCAGCGAATCCGATAAAGCCCGTCTGATGCCTGAGATGGATACGCTACTGGCGGGTCTGATCGCCATCGATCCGGCCCGTGCCATGGTGCTTTGCCAGTAATATGAAATGGAAACAAACAAGGAATATTATGCATTATCGCTTTATTGCTCTGGCTTTATGCCTTCTGTCTGGCAGCAAGGTTGCTTTTTCGGCGGGGTTTGATTGTTCCCTTGCAAAATTATCACCAACAGAAAAAACGATATGTAGCAATGAGTATTTATCAGGACTTGACAGTGCTCTTAACAATTTTTTCAAAAAGACTTATGACAGTTCTTTAAGCCATGGACGTTTGGCTGAACGTCAAAATGAATGGCTAAAAGAAAGGAACAGTTGTCAGGGTGATGTAACCTGCATTACTGACAGCTATCTAATTCGTAATAAAAACCTCGCAGCCAGCAACAACCTCAAGAATATAAATGATATTTTCAACCGCGAAGGCGACAAAATTGATGAGGAACTGGACGCTCCAATTAAGACCAAGTCCGGATTTACAATCACCGACTCACCATGGCTTGTGAAAAAAATATTTTCATCTGATAGCTTTGAAGGCGGAATTAATCTGGAAGGCATGTATGTATCGTCAGTGCTAACATACCAAGAAATTAAAAATGATTTGTTCATTTATATTTCTGTTAGCGGACGGTATCAAGATAAAGATATTACGCTTCTCGTAGAACTTGCAGAAGATACTCCCCCCCGTATCATTCAACAATATGATGGGAAAGTAGATATACTATCCCGCACCAGAGATGCTCAAGGAAACGCTTTAGCTTACTTTGCTGTTGGGAATGATTCACATAAAGAATATCATTATTTGTTTATATCTCCAGATGGTGGGAAAAGCATTTCAGACATTTCCTCTGAGCAAGCAGATGCAGTGACACAAAAAACAAAGTCATGGACTGGTTATTGTGGTACATCAGAGTGTAATGCCTCATTGATCTCGCCTGATAGCAAATGGCGACTTGCTTCAAGTGATGGTAATGTTAAAGACCCAGATGAAGGTATGTACGTATTTCCAGTCAACCGGCCGGACCAGGGTTTAAATGTTTTTGCGGATATGGCTGACAATTCGATCACTGACGATGCTTTTGGATATACCCGGCAGTATGTATGGGGAGATGATAGTAATACATTTTACTTTGACAATAGCGGTGCTTTAGGTTGCATCTGGAAAACAGACATAGACAAAAGAACAACAAAACGGATCATCCCCGTAGAAGGTATCCTGGACCCATTTTATATAAAATATGATGGAGAAGACCTGATTCTTTCCGTTTATTCATATTCTTATCAAGATGATTCCAAATCAGAAATATACATAGCAATAGAACCTAATTAAATAAAAACCAATAAATCAGGATTTAAAGTTGTATGGATGATTTAACCCTACGCTACTACGAAGCTGAGATGCGCTACCTGCGTGAGGCGGGTAAAGAGTTTGCCCGAGCCCATCCGGATCGGGCTGCAATGCTTAATCTGGATAAACCCGGCGCCCGCGATCCCTATGTAGAACGTCTGTTTGAAGGCTTCGCCTTCCTGATGGGCCGTTTGCGTGAAAAGCTGGATGATGACCTGCCGGAACTGACCGAAGGGCTGGTGAGTCTGCTGTGGCCGCACTATATGCGGACCATCCCGTCGCTGGCCATTGTCGAATTCTCGCCAGACTGGCGTGGCCTGCGTCAGGCCGAAATGCTGGCTGAAGGCTTCTCCGTGCTTTCACGCCCTGTCGGGCAGCATAAAACCGCCTGTCAGTATCGGACGACCCGCGATGTTCCCCTGCAACCACTGCATCTTGCGGACGCCCGCCTGCATACTGAAACCGATGGCCGCTCTGCTATCCGTCTGCGCTTCGAATGCCCGGAAAAAGTAGACTGGAGCAAAGCCGGGATCGACAAAGTCGCCATCTTCCTCAACGCAGAGAGTCCGATCAGTTCAGCACTGCATCTGGCAATGACCCGTCGCGTCCACGCCATGTATGCCCGCCATGCAGGGACATACACCGAACGTCATCAGTTTGATGGCTGGTGCAAACCCATGGGCTTTGATGACAATGACGGCCTGTGGAAGAAAGCAGATACAGCCTTCAGCGGCTACCAGCTGCTGCTGGAATATTTTAGCTTCCGTCCGAAATTTATGTTTGTTGAGCTGCGTGGTCTCGACACCATCGGACTCACTGAAGCCAGCTCCTGGTTTGAAATCGACATCGTGCTCAGTGAAGCCTGGTCATCCGATCTGCCTTTTGAGACGGAAAACTTCCGGCTGCACTGTGCGCCGGTCATCAACCTCTTCACCCTGGAAGCCGACCCGCTGACGCTTAACCCGCTGGATAACGAATATCTGCTCAGGCCGTTGCGTCTTCAGGATGGTCACACCGAGATTTACAGCGTCGATAATATCCATGGCGCGGTGAAGAATGGCAAACACCCCTATGTGCCCTTCACCAGCTTCCGACACCGTGGCGGAATGATGCGCCACGATGCACCAGAGCGCTATTTTCATACCCGTGTGAAGCGGGGTCCTTCCGGGCTGTATGACACCTGGTTGATTCTCGGCGGCCGCTCGTTCGAACTGGAGCAGCTGTCCGATAAACCGGAGTCGCTCTCGATGCGGATCACCGGTACCAATGGTCAGCTTCCGCGTAAGGCACTGGAAAGTACCCTGCTGGACAGGGTGGTCAAAACCGGGAAGGTGCCCGTCAGAGTACTGAACGTCTCCGCGCCGACAATGCCGCTGTACCCGCCCGCCAACGACCGTTTTCACTGGCGAGTGATGAGCCACCTCGGCTCAAACTTCCTCAGCATGATGGACAATCCTGAGGTGCTGCGGGGAACACTGGCGCTGTACGACTGGACCGATGATGAAATGAACCGCCGTCGGCTCGAAGCTATCGTCGCGGTGAAGCACACCCTGATCCGACGCTTTGAGAAGGGCTTTATGCTTCGGGGCGTGGACATAGAAGTCACGCTGAACATGGACAATTTTGCAGGCGAAGGCGATGTGAATCTCTTCGGCGAGATGCTGCATCGCTTCTTCGCGCTCTACGCGGATATTCACCTCTTTAACCAGCTCACGCTGGTGCTGCAACCGACAGGAAAACGACTGAGATGGCGCGAGAATCACAGCCAGCACGTACCGGGCTGACATTAGTCCTGAGCAAAGATATCTGGCGGGCTAATTTTTATCGTTTCTGCCAGCTGCTGGAGCAGGAAAATCCGGACGCGCCGAAACTGGGCACCACCAGCCATCCGGCCAACGATCCGGTACGCTTCAGGCCCTGGCCTGGTATGGGATTCCCGGTCAGTACCCTCAAAGCGGTGGAGACCGACGAAGACAACCCGACATTGCCCCCAACGGTCCGTACGACATTTTTGGGGATGTATGGCGTGGACTCCCCTCTGCCAACGTCCTATCTGGACGACATTGCGCAGCGCCGCGAGGGGCACGAGGCGGTCACCTCGTTTCTGGATATTTTCAGCCACCGCATCACCACCCAGTATTATCGGATCTGGCGAAAATACGCCTATCCGGCCACCTTCGAGGCAGGTGGCCGTGATGCCACATCACAGTGTCTGTTGGGGCTGGTCGGACTCGGTATACCGGGCACGGCTGAGCAGGTGGCAACGCCGGTTTCCCGCTTTCTGGCCTTGCTGGGCACCATGCGATTACCCACGCGCAATGCAGAAGGCATCCGGGCCCTGGTGAGTCTGCTGGCACCGAATACCCGGGCAATTATCACCGAACCCGACCCGGTTAAGGTCCATATCGATAACCGCAGCGGACTGGGTGCCCAAAATCGGATCCGTCTGTCTCAGCGAGCCACGCTGGGTAAAACGGCAAAGGAAGCATGCAGTCGGGTACTGGTGACACTGGAGACAGAAGATCCGGAGGAAGCAGAAGGGTGGTTACCTGGTGGTTTTCTCCATACCGATTTACTGGTCCTGTTGCGCGTTTATCTCGGCTACCGCAGTGACGCCCGACTGCGTCTCACCGTACCTGTACGATTGCTGCCTGAGCCTCGCCTTGGTAAAGGCAGACGTATCCAGCTGGGCCGCACCGGCTTGCTGGGCCTTAAAGCTGGCAAGCTCAGCAATAGTCGGGAGAGTCTGACCGTCAATCTGGGCTGCTATGAAGGGTTGCAATGTTCTGCGTTACCGTCCGCTGAAGACGGGCACTACCGCTTCGAATAATCACGTACTCCCACTCTCAATAAAGGAACTTTTGAATGGCAACAGTAACCCGCTGGTGGGCGCTGACGCTTATTGCCTGTAGCCTGCTCGCTGGCTGCGGTCTGACTCAGACTGTCACGGACGGTACGGTCAGCATCACGAAATCCATCTTCTACAAAAAAATTAAAACGCTGCATCTGGATTTTACCCCGCGTACGGCCATTAACGCCGATGGCGCACAGACACCGCTGGCGACGATGGTGAGAGTCTATCAGCTCAAGGATCGTAAAGCGGTTGATGCCGCCGATTACCAGACACTGTTGCGTAATGCCGATACGGTACTTAAAGACGACGTACTGGCGTCAAAATCGCTGCTGGTGATGCCCAAAGGCAGCGTGACACTCAATATGCCCATGGATGAAGACGCTCAGTTCGTGGCTGTGGTGGGATTGTTTAACCGCCCGGATCAGAAGGACAACCGCTGGCGCCTGGTGCTGACCCGTGACGACCTGGACCCGGACAAACCCCGCACGGTTGAACTGGGTGATGGCTGGCTCAGCCTCGTGCCGGTGAAGGAGTGACGTGATGGATAACTGGTTAGCGCTTTTTGACGGACAGACCCGATATTTTCTGGATATCAATGACAGTTCAGTGAAGCCGGATGTTCTGCGCTTTTACGGCAGGGAAGCACTGAGTGAGCCGTTCAGCTGGGACATCGAGTTCACCACGCTTCAGGCGAACATCCCCCCGGAAGAGGTGCTGATGAAATATGCCTCTTTCCGGATGCGGAGCGGTAAAAGTGTTCACGGCATGGTGACCCGCCTGGAATGGCTTTCCACATCAAAGGACCAGTCTCACTACCGGCTTACGCTCAGTTCGCGCCTGGCGCTCCTGGGATACACCCGACAGTGCGCGGTATATCAGAACCAGTCCGTTCCTGAGGTGGTTGAGCAGGTGCTGCGTAAACACGGTCTGGAAGGTCCTGATTTTGAATTCAGACTGGAGCATACGTACCCGCCGCGTGAAATTATCACCCAGTGGCAGGAGACGGATCTGCAATTCATCCAGCGCATTCTGTCTGAGGTGGGCATTTACTGGCGCACGATGATGGATGACGCGCGCGGTCTGGATACGTACATTTTTGCCGACAGCCAGCTGAACTACCAGTTTGATGTGCAGTTGCCCTACAGCGAGCCCTCGGGGTTGTTCGACGGCGCAGCAGAATCGGTCTGGGATGTGCGGACCTGGCACAACATTGCCACCGGCACTGTCACCACGCGTGATTACAACTACCGGACAGCAACCACGCCGATGAATGCGGCGGTCAGCGTGCGCAATGATGCGGTCACAACCGGTGAGCATTACCGTTACGCGGCACCTTATCGTGAAGCGGGTGATGACGCCAGCCCGGAGCCGGAAACTGAATCTGGCGCGTTCTACGCCCGACTTCACCACGAGCGAGAGCTCAACAGGTCAGCCCGTATTCACCTGTTCAGCAATGCTGCACACCTCACACCCGGGCAGGTACTGGAGCCGCAGGGCGACGTCATTACGGCCCTGCAAGAGGGTGTGATCCTCACGCTGGTGACCTTCCGGGGAGCGCGTGATTCCCGTCTGCATGTGTCGGTCTGGGGCCTGCCTTACACCGAACGTTACTGCTTCCGTCCGGTAGAGATCCCGCGTCCGGTCATCCCAGGTACGATTCCGGCCCGGATCGAAAGTCGCGAAAAAAATGATACCTATGCTCAGCTGGACGAGCAGGGGCGCTATCGGGTGAAGCTGGACTTCGACCGGGAAGGGACGGATCCCGGTTACGGTTATCTGTGGCTGCGGATGGCGAAGCCTTATGCCGGTGAAACGCTGGGCTGGCATACGCCGCTCATCGATGGCACCGAAGTGGCGATTGCGTACAGCAATGGCGATATTGATCTGCCGTACATCGCCTATGCTTTGCACGACTCCGAACATCCCGACCTCGTGAACCGGGACAATCACACCCGGAACATCCTCCGGACGCCTGCCAACTCAAAATTACGCATGGAAGACAAGCGTGGTGAGGAGCACATCAAACTCGCCACGGAATACGGCAAAACGCAGCTCAACAGCGGGAACCTGGTGGACAGCAAGGGACAACTACGCGGTAAAGGCACAGAGCTGCGCACCGATGAGTGGGGAACCCTGAGAGCAGGAAAGGGACTCTTTGTCGCTGCGGATGCTCAGGCGAAAGCCCAGGGTGATGCTCTGGACATGGATGCCGCGCTGAAGGAAATTGACAGGCTTAATCAGCAACTGCAACAGCTGGAAATGGCCGCAGAAAAGGCCCTGGCGTTGAAAGGGGATGTCGACAGCCAGATACAGATGTTTGAGCAGCGGCTGAAACCGCTCAATGAAGCGGTGCTTTTCTCAGCGCCGGAAGGCATGGCCATGACCAGTGGAGAAGATATGCAGCTGGCCGCTGGCCGTAATCTTGCGCTTAACGCCGGAGAAGACTTCAGTGTTGGCGTGATGGGCAATGCGACCGCTTTGACCGGGGAGAAGCTGGGGCTCTTTGCCCGCACCGGTCAACTGAGCCTGAAATCCGGAGAAGGGCCAATCGATGTCCAGGCGCAAAACGCCAGTATGCGGTTATTTGCTGAGAAGAAGCTGACGCTGAGCTCTGCGAGTGACATCTCCTTTGCCGGAAAAAAACGTATCACGCTAATTGGTGGTGGCAGTTACCTGAAGCTTGAGGCCGGGAAGGTCGAGTATGGAACGACAGCGTCGTATTTGCGCAAAGTGAAGCGGACTATGTTTGCTGGTGCAACCGATCAACCAATCGAGTCATTGAAGCAGATGGCAATGATCACTCAGTACTACGACAGAAAGTTAAACTTCTCTTCAAATGTCAATTATCGTGTTGAAACATCAGATGGGGTGGAATTACTTTCTGGCTCCGGAACAGATGGTTATATAGATAAAAGTGACAGTGAACATGAATATTGGATATTTGTAAGTTGAGTAAAAGACCATGAAAAAACTAAATGTTGAAATAGATGGAAAGAGTTATCTCATTGTCACAAAGGATGGAAAGACTGAGTTGGGCTTAAAGGGGAATACAACCCCAGAAAAAGACAATACACCTCATGAAGTCAAAGTACCTAACATTCTCATTATTACTAGAAAAAACGCTGATGTGTTATTTATCTTGCGTGGCAATGAAGAAGATAACTTTGCGATTATTACAGCTCAAGAGCTTTATGACAAATTTCAATATCAATGGTTTGAGCCCTTAGCAGATAACTATCGCGAGTTACTTTTTGTTAATGACGCCGATTATACCCTAGACGCATATAAAGTATATTCATGGGCGGACATTGCTGACTTTTCATTAGTAGACAGAGCACTACTATCTTATAGGACAGGTGGTAGCGGGGACTGGAAGAATGTTCCTGATGGAGGAGGGAAGTTCCTTTTATCGCTCATCGATAAAATACCTTATTGGTCTGATGCAATAGGGCAAATTCCTTTTGCTGTAGGCACTTACCGTACATACCATACAATAAAAGCAACCGTAGAAACGGGTATGACATGGGCCACAGGTAATCCATTAGATGCCCTCATGCAAAAATCAGATTCAACGAATGAATATGATAACTTCTTTGTTCTCAGGGGGGCGTTATATGCAAGTAAAAAATTCTCGTATAAGATTACCCCGTCTGGAAAAACCTATCCTGCGGTAGATGTTGAAGAGACATCACATGATGTCAATGCAAAATCACTCGGAGAAAGTATAACTAAAGAGGAGTTAGAGAAATATGGCATCTGGAAAAAATAAAATAATTATAATGATACTTACATTTATATCCGCCATTGTAGTTATGGTAGGCGGTTATTCATTAGCATCATGGATGTACGAACTGGCATTCACTGTTTCTTCTCATCGAACGGTCGGAATGATATTCATATCTTTTTTCTTTTTGGTTATTGCGACTCCAATATTACTGCTCACTTTGTTTACACCGTTAAGAATAAATTTAACTATCGTGGCACTTGCAATGCTCTATCTATTTTATGAGTGGTTTTCTGTGCATCCACTAAGGGTCTGTCTTATGGGGGGGTGTTTTATAATAAGTTATCTATTCGTTATAATAATAAAAAAATATTTTCTTTGCTTAGACGATGATGGAAGCACATCGCATCCAATATGATTTTTCCGCATATAGTCCCACAACCAGAGAACATTATCTTCTTC
>OKVW01000086.1_pt1 | contig 68356 bp, 85 predicted proteins | sample 1606991 | NCBI WGS metagenome assembly OKVW01 (sample SAMN03281021, study PRJEB24777) | human gut metagenome | isolation source: fecal sample PR177 from 1 month old male Malay infant, vaginal delivered... | reverse complement strand
TGGGGCTATAGCTCAGCTGGGAGAGCGCTTGCATGGCATGCAAGAGGTCAGCGGTTCGATCCCGCTTAGCTCCACCACATTCTGAACCCTCGCTGTAAAGCGGGGGTTTTTTTATCTCTGCATTCCTTCTGGTTTTGTAATACAGTTTCTGGTAAGCCAGACAATTTTCCGGAATTTTACCTCTTTTTCTGGTGGGCATAAGTTTGCATTCGCAATGCGAATAAACTTATCATTTATGTGATTAATAATGCGTGCCATGAGAGCAGTCAATCCATGCCAGTCAAGCGTAACCTGATAAATAATATAAAAATATTCGCGCTTGCGATTGTTCTCTCCATTGTTGCTATCCAGTTATCACGCTATATTTCTCCTCTCGCTATCGTCGATTCCAGCTCGATTTATCTTTCATGGCTCCCGTTGTGCGTCCTGCTGTCGGTGATGTTGATTTTTGGCTGGCGCGGCATTCTGCCTGTTGTGATGAGTTTATATCTGACCAATCACTGGAATCTTCATCTGCCGTTTACGCAGGGTGTTGTCTTGCTCTTTTGTCAGATGTTTGCCGTGCTGGGAACATGCACGCTCGTTCGTTGGCATCTGGGGCCGCGCTGGCGCGTCGGATTGCCCAATCGAAATATCTGGCGTCGGGTGATGTGGTTTGGCTTTGTCACTCCGGTTGGCATGAAAATTAGCATGTATCTCGCCGGACACTATTTTGCCTTTCCGGTGGCAATCTCAACGTTCTTTAGCGCGACAGCAGCGGTTGTTATGATTGTGGATGTTCTGAGTTTGATCTCCGCAGCGCTCATCTTCACCATGCTGTTTTACTACCCGATGCGGATGGTCGTGAACCCTCGCTATGCCCGTACGTTCTGGCGCCGGGATATCGCCCCTTGTTTTGAAAAGAATAAGCGGTTATTTACTTTCTGCTGGCTGGCCTGTATTTCTGCCCTGATTGCCACAATGTGCTTTCCGCTGGAGAATGAATATATTGCCGGATATCTGGTTCCTGTTTTTTTCATTATTTTTACGACCGGCGTGGGTAAACTTACCTATCCCTTTTTGAATCTAAGTTGGGCTGTTACAACACTGTTTCTGCTGACCTACAACCGTAACTTTTTGCAGGGCGTGGAGTCAGAGTATTCTCTGGCATTCATTCTGTCTGTGCTCGTCTCATTCAGCATTTGCCTGCTCTATATGACACGTATTTACCAGCGAAGTGAGTGGCTTAACCGCCGTTGGCATTTGCAGGCGCTTACCGACCCCTTAACCCGTTTACCTAACCTGCGTGCGCTGGAACAATTCCTGCATAAAGATACCGGGCAGAATGTCTGCTGTCTGCGGCTGGATAACCTCGAGTTTCTCAGCCGTCATTACGGTATGTTGATGCGCGTTCATTGCAAACGTACAGTCCATCGTATGCTACAACCACTGATGAACGAGAATGAAAAAGTCTTCCAGCTTCCGGGCAGTGAGTTATTGCTGGTGCTCAGCGGGCCAGAGACCGATGCCCGTTTGCAGCATATGCTCGATTTACTGAACAGTCGCAAAATTTACTGGAACAATACCGGTCTCGATATGGGATATGGCGCGTCCTGGGGAAACTGGGATGGTAAACAAGAGACGTTGCAGCCTTTGCTGGGACAGCTCAGTTGGCTGGCGGAACAATCCTGCACGCATCATCGTGTGCTGGCATTGTCGCATAGCCAGGAAGTAGCGACAGGCCAGACGACCGAGCGCGTTCTGCTGCTCAATAAAATTCGTAAAGCGCTCGATGGTGGCGATCTCCTGCTTTATGCGCAGCCTATCCGCGACGCGAACGGGAAAGGCTATGATGAAATTCTCGCACGGCTGAAAAGCGATGATGGCATCATGACCCCGGATCAGTTCATTCCGCTGATTGCGCAGTTCAACCTCAGTGCGCGCTTTGATCTGCAGGTTGTTGAAGCCTTACTAAACTGGTTGTCTGCCCATCCTTCAGCCGATCCTGGACCCCGTTTTTCAGTCAACTTAATGCCGCTGACGTTGCTCCAGAAAGACACGGCATCGCACATTATTCGCTTGTTTAGCCGCTATGGTATTGCGCCTGAGACGGTCATTATTGAAATCACCGAAGAACAGGCATTTTCCAACTCGGAAGCCAGCGTGCAGAATATCGAACAACTGCACAAATCCGGCTTCAGGATTGCCATTGACGATTTTGGAACCGGATATGCCAACTACGAGCGGCTGAAACGCCTGCAGGCGGACATCATCAAAATTGATGGTGTCTTTGTGAAAGACATTTTGACTGACTCGCTGGATGCGATGATCGTGAAGTCGATAACTGACCTGGCTAAAGCGAAGTCACTCAGCGTGGTGGCGGAATATGTAGAAATGCCTGCGCAACGGGATTTGTTACTGAGTCTGGGGGTCAACTATCTACAGGGATACCTGATTGGGCGACCGCAGCCGCTGGAAGATTAACGGGCATAAAAAAACCGGAGAACGCACTCTCCGGTTTTTTGTACTTCAGCGCAGCCTTACAGAACCAGTGCTGCGATAGACGCAGACAGCACGCTAACCAGCGTTGAACCGTAAACCAGCTTCAGACCAAAGCGAGATACCACGTTGCCTTGCTCTTCATTCAGACCTTTAATCGCACCTGCGATGATGCCGATAGAGGAAAAGTTCGCGAAGGATACCAGGAAGACAGAGATAATACCTTCCGCACGCGGTGAGAGCGTAGAGGCAATTTTCTGCAGATCCATCATCGCAACGAATTCATTGGAAACCAGTTTGGTTGCCATGATACTGCCCACCTGCAGCGCTTCATTTGACGGTACACCCATAACCCATGCGACCGGATAGAAGATGTAACCCAGAATGCCCTGGAAGGAGATGCTGTAGCCGAACCAGCCCGTTACGGTAGCAAACAGGGCGTTCAGCGCAGCGATCAGCGCGATAAAGCCAATCAGCATTGCCGCAACAATAATTGCCACTTTAAAGCCCGCCAGAATGTATTCGCCCAGCATCTCGAAGAAGCTCTGGCCTTCGTGCAGGTTAGACATCTGGATATTCTCTTCGCTGGCGTCAACGCGGTATGGGTTGATCAGCGACAGAACGATAAAGGTGCTGAACATGTTCAGAACCAGCGCCGCTACGACGTATTTTGGCTCCAGCATCGTCATGTACGCGCCGACGATAGACATGGAAACGGTGGACATTGCTGTCGCCGCCATGGTGTACATGCGGTTGCGGGACATTTTTCCGAGAATGTCTTTATAGGCGATAAAGTTCTCGGACTGACCGAGAATCAAGGAACTGACGGCGTTAAACGATTCCAGTTTACCCATTCCGTTGACTTTCGATAACAGGAAGCCAATGGCGCGAATGATGACTGGCAGCACACGAATATGCTGAAGGATACCGATCAGCGCGGAGATGAAGACGATTGGGCACAGAACTTTCAGGAAGAAGAAAGCCAGACCCTGATCGTTCATGCTGCCGAAGACGAAGTTCGTCCCTTCATTAGCGAACCCGAGCAGTTTTTCAAACAGTTCAGAGAAGCCCTTAACGAAGCCAAGGCCGACGTTAGAGTTCAGGAAGAACCAGGCCAATAACACTTCGATAACAAGTAATTGAATGACATAACGAATGCGAATTTTTTTGCGGTCACTGCTGACAAGCAATGCGAGGATCGCAACAACGGCAAGTGCCAGTACAAAATGAAGGACGCGGTCCATATTTGCTCCAAATATGAGGCAGGTTTAATTTCTGTGCACATTCTATGTAACGGATACAAAGAAAACGAGATCAAACACACACTATAATCAGGACCTGTGACGAGATTCAAAAATAGTGATCCGCCATACACTTCTGTGATGTTTAGTATGGAAGTGAAAAGTTACATTGTTGTGCTAATCTAATAACAATTGTCATACATGCTGAGCGCATTGTCAGTCGTCAATTTATTCATTGTTCCCGCCTATCAGAGAAATCACTACTACCCCATTTCACGTACTTGATAACAATTCTCATTAGGCATAGCATAAAACATAGCAAAGGCTATATTTCCGAGGCAGAAAATGACAAGCGATCGCGTTGAGAGTAGCAGTGGAAGGGCAGCGCGCAAGTTAAGGCTTGCATTAATGGGACCTGCGTTCATCGCGGCTATCGGTTATATCGACCCGGGTAACTTTGCGACGAATATCCAGGCCGGGGCCAGTTTTGGCTATAAATTGCTGTGGGTGGTGGTCTGGGCAAACCTGATGGCGATGCTGATCCAGATATTGTCGGCCAAGCTCGGTATTGCCACGGGCAAAAACCTGGCAGAACAAATCCGCGATCATTATCCGCGCCCGGTGGTCTGGTTCTACTGGGTACAGGCGGAAATTATCGCGATGGCGACCGATCTGGCGGAATTCATTGGCGCCGCGATAGGCTTCAAGCTGATTCTTGGCGTCTCGCTTTTACAGGGCGCGGTGCTGACCGGGATCGCCACGTTTTTGATTTTGATGCTTCAGCGGCGTGGACAAAAACCGCTGGAAAAAGTGATCGGTGGACTGCTGCTGTTCGTTGCGATGGCTTATATTGTTGAGTTGATTTTTTCCCAGCCTAACTTTGCGCAGTTGAGCAAAGGCATGATGATTCCCAGCTTGCCCAACTCTGAAGCGGTGTTTCTCGCTGCCGGAGTGCTGGGGGCGACCATTATGCCGCATGTGATTTATCTGCATTCTTCCTTAACGCAACATCTGCATGGCGGAACCCGTCAGCAGCGGTATGCGGCAACGAAGTGGGACGTGGCGATTGCCATGACCATTGCGGGATTTGTCAATCTGGCGATGATGGCGACAGCGGCCGCCGCATTTCACTTCAGCGGTCACACCGGCGTTGCCGATTTGGATCAGGCTTATCTGACGCTTGAACCGTTATTGAGCCATGCGGCGGCAACGGTCTTTGGTCTGAGTCTGGTCGCCGCCGGGTTGTCATCAACGGTTGTAGGTACACTGGCGGGACAGGTGGTGATGCAGGGGTTCGTGCGCTTCCATATTCCATTGTGGGTACGCCGGACTATCACGATGATGCCCTCTTTTATTGTTATTCTGCTTGGTCTTGATCCGACACGTATCCTGGTGATGAGTCAGGTGCTATTGAGCTTTGGTATCGCTCTGGCGCTGGTGCCGCTGTTGATTTTCACCAGTGACAGCAAGCTGATGGGCGATCTGGTGAATACCCGCTGGGTGAAACAGACTGGATGGATGATTGTAGTGCTGGTGGTGGCGCTGAATCTGTGGTTACTGATAGGGACCGCGCTGGGACTCTGAGTGAAAAACCGTGACCTGTTACAGGTCACGGTTTAAGTATTAATGACGGTGTTTATGACCTCGTCCCGGACCCCGGTGGTCATCGCGATCGCGCCAGCCTTCGCGGTATCCGCGCTCATAAGCGTTACGCTTATCCCAGCCACGGTGATAGCCATTATCATGTCGCCACCAGCGATCTTTACGCCATTCATAATTGCGATGCCAGTAGTCACGGTCACGCCAGTGTCCGCCGTCCCAGTAGTTACCGTAATTATCGCGATCGCCAATTTGTAATTTTATCGATGGCAACAGGGTGATTTCGTCCGCATTTGCGGCAAGCGGTGCAAAAGCCAGCAAGGCTGCCGCCAGAATCAGTGACCTGAACATTCTTTATCTCCTTCACGATCGAAGCCGTAATCGGCCTGTTAACGCAATATTACGGGGACGTAAAGCTCCATTTCATCGCCTTAACTCTTAAATCATGAGTGAGAGCACGAATTGCTAAAAACGTTTAAGGCGTGCTGTTCAGGATGTTATCAATATCGGCGCATTCTTCTGCTGTGAAGTGACGGTTTGCCAGCATCCCTGCAGCGTCTTCAATTTGCGCCGTTTTACTGGCACCGACCAACACTGACGTGACGTTATCATTACGCAACACCCACGCGAGCGCCATCTGCGACAGTTTCTGCCCGCGTTTTTCAGCCAACGCATTCAACTGGCGGACTTTTTCCAGTTTCCCGGCGGTAAGTTGCTCCGGACTTAAAAAACGGCTCCCGCTGGCGGCCCGGGAATCGGCGGGGATCCCGTTCAGATAGCGATCGGTGAGTTGCCCTCCTGCAAGAGGTGAAAAGGCGATGCTGCCCACACCTTTTTCCTGCAATATTGCCAGCAATTCATTTTCCGCCCCGCGTTCAAACATTGAATATTTGGGTTGATGAATCAGACAAGGCGTCCCTAAATCATTCAGGATTTCAATCGCTTCGCGAGCGCGATCGGCCGGATAATTGGAGAGTCCGACGTACAATGCTTTTCCCTGACGCACGATGTGGTCCAGCGCCTTCATTGTCTCCGTAAGTGGGGTGTCGGGATCGGGACGATGGTGATAGAAAATATCAACATACTCCAGCCCCATCCGTTTCAGGCTCTGATCAAGACTGGCGATGAGATACTTGCGGGAACCCCAGTCACCGTAAGGGCCGTCCCACATGGTATAACCCGCTTTCGTGGAGATGATCAGTTCATCGCGCCACGGTAAAAAATCCTCCTGCAGGATCCGGCCGAAATTACGCTCTGCCGAGCCGGGAGGGGGACCGTAATTATTGGCGAGATCGAAGTGAGTGATCCCCAGGTCAAACGCGCGCTGTAGCAGGGCACGACTGTTTTCCACCAGGGTGGTGTCGCCAAAGTTATGCCACAGGCCAAGCGAAATTGTGGGCAGTTTCAGGCCACTCTGACCGCAGCGGCGATACGACATTCTCTGATAGCGATTTTCATCAGGCTGGTAAACCATAGTCTTCCCTCGCAGTGAATTTAGCTCTCAAGTGTATACGTTTACACTCGCCCTTTTTCAATGATATTTCCGTCCGTTGCGCTGTAAATTCTGCTTTCCACCCCCATCGTCGCGGCTTTCTGGACAGGCCCCACGGTTCTTCAATACTCAACATGAGGTTAACGTCAGAAGGATAGCTGTTATGCAAACCCCTTATACCGTCGCGGATTATCTGCTCGACAGAATCGCAGAGTGTGGCATTGAGCATCTGTTTGGCGTGCCGGGCGATTACAACCTGCAATTGCTTGATCAAGTGATTGGCCACCCCACAGTGCGTTGGGTTGGTTGTGCAAACGAGCTTAATGCCGCTTATGCCGCCGATGGCTATGCGCGAGTGGCAGGGGCAGGAGCACTTTTGACCACTTTCGGCGTAGGGGAACTGAGTGCGATAAACGGTATTGCGGGCAGCTATGCGGAGTATGTTCCCGTTCTGCATCTGGTTGGCGCGCCGTGCAGCGGCGCTCAGCGTCGTGGAGAATTGATGCACCACACGTTGGGTGATGGTGATTTCCAGCATTTTTACCGGATGAGCCAGCCAGTCTGTGCCGCCAGTGCCGTACTCGATGCGCAAAACGCCTGCCATGAAATCGATCGCGTACTGTGCTGTATGTTGACGGCTCATCGCCCCGGCTATCTGATGCTGCCTGCCGATGTAGCAAAATGTCCGGCTGTACCACCTTCACTGCCGCTTGATTTCACGATGCCTGAATCGCAGGAGGGTGTGGTGACAGCATTTCGTTATCACGCCCGACAACGGCTGATGAACAGCCCTCGGGTTGCGCTGTTGGCCGATTTTCTTGCCCAGCGTTTTGGCCTGCAACCCGTTCTCCAGCGCTGGATGGCAGAGACGCCGATGGCGCATGCCACGCTGCTAATGGGAAAGGGACTTTTTGACGAACAGCAACCCGGATTTGTCGGCACCTACAGCGGCGGAGCCAGCAGTGACGACGTTCGTCAGGCGATTGAGGAGGCGGATACCACGATTTGTGTAGGCACCCGATTTGTCGATACCCTGACCGCTGGCTTCACCCAACAACTGCTCCAGGAGCGTACGATTGAGGTTCAGCCCCATGCATCTCGCGTCGGGCGGATCTGGTTTAGTGGTTTATCGATGGAACAAGCGGTCACAACGCTACGGGAGTTATGTCTGGAACTTACTTTCGCGCCACCTCCCGTAAGGTCAGCGCCCCGCCAGCCACATGTGGACAGCGGCGCGCTGACGCAGGAAAACTTCTGGTATACCGTCCAACACGCTCTCGCCCCCGGCGATGTGATCGTCGCCGATCAAGGTACCGCGGCATTTGGGGCGGCATCGCTCTCACTGCCCACCGGGGCGGAACTGCTTGTTCAGCCGCTTTGGGGATCGATAGGGTATGCCTTGCCCGCGGCGTTTGGTGCGCAAATGGCAGCGCCCGGGCGTCGGGTGATCCTGATAACCGGTGACGGTGCAGCGCAACTGAGCGTTCAGGAGATAGGCTCCATGCTGCGTGACGAACAGACACCGATTATTCTGCTGCTCAACAACGACGGCTATACCGTGGAGCGCGCCATTCACGGGGAAAAGCAGCGCTACAACGATATTTCATCATGGAACTGGACCCAGATCCCGCCAGCATTCAGCCTGGCAGAACAGGCCGAATGCTGGCGGGTAACGCAGGCCATTCAGCTTAAGGAGGTACTTGCCCGGCTGACGTCTCCACAACGGCTTTCGCTGATTGAAGTGGTGCTGCCGAAAGCCGATTTACCTGCGCTGTTGCGGACAGTCACCCGGGCGCTGGAGTCGCGCAACCGTGGGGATTAATCGTCCCGGTTGGCTATCATCATCGGTTTCCCTGCCAGTAACAGCCACGCCGGAAGCATCACAATGCACAGTAGTGGCAGCAGAGTGGTATCCGGAACAACCACAGCCGCCATAAACAGACTCATCCAGCCATCGCGGGTCACCACCAGCATCAGACCCAGAATGGCGCAGGAAACGGTAATGGCGGCGGGAACAGCTTCCACGTGCGCATGCAGCATCAGGCCCAGAGCCACGGCGACGAAGACCGCCGGGAAAATCCGTCCGCCACGAAAACCGCTGGCGGCCGCAATGACCAGTGCGGCGAGCTTAATCACCGCTAACAGGAAGAAATCCGTAGTGCCCAATGTCTGGCTGGATGCGATTTGCTGCATTTCAGCCAGACCTTTAAATAGCGTAAGCGGCCCGCCCACAACACCGAGGATGCCTAAAAGAAAACCACCAATACCGGGAATCAGCACCGGGTTTTTCAGACGGTGTAATAGCGCGTGCATCCGGGGCAGACACCAGACCGCAACCATGCCTGCCGCAATGGCTATTGCGGCCACCACGGCTCCGCTCAAGATGTCCACTATACGCATCTGGGTATAGTGGGGGATGGGAAGTGAAAAATGAGGATGAAAGAAGAGGCTGGTGGTCAACGATCCTGCTGCCGCTGCCATTAGCGGTGCAAACAGGCGATCCCACAACGGTGTATCCTTAGAACCGCTCAGGGTCTGCGAAAAAATCAGCGCGGCGGCAACCGGGGTGCCAAACAGAGCGCCTATGGTGCCGGCAGAGGCCAGGATAGTCCAGTCGAGTGCGCCAATGCGCGGAAACAGGCGACGCCCCAGCGCAACGGCTATCGCAATATTCACCGCCATGATTGGATGTTCCGGACCGAGGCTAACCCCGCCCGCCAGGCCCAGCACCAGAGCGATAATCAGTCCAGGCAAGGCTATGGGGGAGATTGGCGCGCCGATCAGGGGTTCGGTCGCCGGGTCCGGACCGGCATGGCCAGGGCTGTAACGAATCACCAGCCCAACCAGAATCCCGGTCAGTGTCAGCGTGAATATAATCCAGACCGGTGAGTCGGCTGCGATTCCCAGACCGCCCGGTAAACGTTGCCAGAGGATGTTTTGCAGTATTGAGGCGAACTTCATCACCACAATCAGGACTAAACTTGAGGCGATGCCCAGTATCAGTGCCGGTAGCGACAATATCAACATGGTTCTGGCCCGCGGATGGAGCATGTTTTTTTCCTTAAACGTCGTATTTTGCGCTTAGTTTGCCGTCTCAGCCTGACGGCATCGCTGCAAATGGTGCTGAAACGATAAAGTTATTGTGTGACCGGGATCTATATTTTCAGGGGACTCGCTTTTCGGGCGTTGTCGTTAGGAGCCTCTGAATTTACAGTGTGGCAAAGACTTATTTTGACTTTAGCGGAGCAGTTGAAGAATGACAAAGTATGCTTTAGTGGGGGATGTCGGCGGCACCAATGCGCGTCTTGCTCTGTGTGATATCAACAGTGGCGAGATTTCGCAGGCCAAAACCTATTCGGGTCTGGATTATCCGAGCCTGGAAGCCGTTGTGCGTGTTTACCTCGATGAGCACAAGGCGAACGTTGAGGATGGATGTATCGCGATAGCCTGCCCGATTACGGGTGACTGGGTTGCGATGACGAACCATACGTGGGCCTTTTCTATTGCAGAGATGAAAAAAAATCTCGGCTTCAACCATCTGGAAATCATCAATGATTTCACTGCCGTATCGATGGCGATCCCGATGCTGAAAAAAGAGCATTTGATTCAGTTTGGCGGGACAGAACCGGTGGAAGGGAAACCCATCGCGGTATACGGCGCGGGGACCGGGCTTGGCGTGTCGCATCTGGTGCACGTTGATAAACGTTGGATAAGCCTGCCGGGTGAAGGCGGTCATGTGGATTTCGCGCCGAACAGTGAAGAGGAGGCAATTATCCTCGAAGTGCTGCGCGCTGAAATTGGTCACGTTTCCGCTGAACGCGTGTTATCGGGCCCGGGGCTGGTGAATTTGTACCGGGCGATTGTCAAATCAGACGGACGTTTGCCGGAAAACCTGCAACCGAAAGACATCACCGAACGGGCGCTGGCTGACAGTTGTATTGACTGCCGTCGCGCACTCTCACTGTTTTGCGTCATTATGGGACGTTTCGGCGGCGATCTGGCGTTAACGCTGGGCACGTTTGGTGGGGTCTATATTGCCGGCGGCATCGTGCCTCGCTTCCTTGAGTTCTTTAAAGCCTCCGGTTTTCGCGGTGGTTTTGAAGACAAAGGGCGTTTTAAAGCTTACGTTCAGGACATTCCGGTTTATCTGATCGTCCATGATAATCCCGGTTTGCTGGGCTCAGGTGCGCATTTGCGTCAGACATTAGGGCAGATTTTGTAAGTCCACAGCACAGCAGGAGAAAACCATGCATAACGGGGTTTTCTCCTGATTCACTCCCTGAGGCTCTTTTTTCTCCCGTTGTGTCAATCCCGCCAACTGGTATCACCTCAACCATTGCAGGTATAATCTCACCTATCATTCACCAGATTCAGAAGCGACGATGACAAAACTGACCTTACAAGAGCAGATGCTGAAAGCGGGCTTAGTGACCAGCAAAAAGATGGCTAAAGTCCAGAGAACGGCTAAAAAATCACGCGTGCAGGCTCGTGAGGCGAGGGAGGCTGTCGAAGAAAATAAAAAGGCGCAGCTTGAACGTGACAAGCAGCTCAGCGAACAGCAAAAGCAGGCGACGCTGGCAAAAGAATTTAAGGCGCAAGTGAAGCAACTGATTGAAATGAACCGAATCAACGTTGGAAAAGGCGATATTGGTTTTAATTTCACCGATAATAACGTTATCAAGAAAATCGAAGTGGATAAGCTGACTCAGACGCAACTGATCAACGGTCGTCTGGCGATTGCGCGTCTGGCCACCGAAAAAAGCGGTGAAAGTGAATACGCGATTATTCCCGCCAGCGTGGCTGATAAAATTGCACAACGCGATGCCGGCAGTATCGTATTACACAGTGCGTTGAGTCAGGAAGAACAGGATGAAGACGATCCGTATGCGGATTTCAAAGTGCCTGATGATTTGATGTGGTAAGAGACGTTCAGAACGGCGCCGCGTGATGAGCGTTAATCCACTCTCTGCTGACGGGGTGAACAATGCTGAGATTGCTTGCATGCAGCATCAGGCGCGGCGTCTGTTCTGTGCCGGGCAGCAGGCGACCGCCATACAGGTCGCAACCCAGAATCGGGTGCCCCATTAACTGGCAGTGAATGCGAAGCTGGTGGGTACGTCCGGTCTCTGGTGTAAGTTGTACCCGGGTTAATGGCAGTATTGTCCCGTCTTCACGTTCCCGGTAGAGGCGTTCAATTACCTGATAACGAGAGCGTGCCGGTTTGCCGCGCTGTGGGCAAATCGCCATCAGTGGAAATAATGCGGGATCTTTGGCAATCGGCGCGTCGACCACGCCCTCGTCGTTCTCCAGATGCCCACACAGTAGCGCAGTGTAAGCTTTGCTGACCGTGCGCTGGCTAAACTGCTGACAGAGCGCGGCATTCATCGCCTTGTTGCGGGCAACCACCATCAGGCCTGATGTGCCGAAATCCAGACGATGCACCAGCGTGCAGCCGGGAAATTGCCTGACCAGCCGGAAGTGGACCGAATCGAAATTTTGCGGGTTCTTTCCTGAAAGGCTGAGCAGCCCGGAGGGTTTATTGATCAGCACCAGATAATCGTCCTGATAGAGCGTCTCTATCTCGTCGTTACACGGCGGAGCAATAAACGTATCGTTGATTACAGACATCAGGCTACTCATAGTGAAGGTGGAGCGGATGATAACCTATTTTTCGCGGGTCAGTGAATAACGGGGGGATGACTTTACCTGTACACAACGGATATTTATCATCCAGACTGATAGTAAAGACATGGCCTGTGCGGGCATTGTGCATTACACTGCGCGCTGCAAAAAATTGAGTAGATTAACCAGACGGTAATGGCGATGAACGGAACAATCACAACGTGGTTTAAAGATAAAGGTTTTGGATTTATCAAAGATGAAAACGGCGAGAACCGCTATTTTCATGTGATTAAGGTTGCCAACCCTGAATTGCTCAAGAAGGACGCGGCGGTAACCTTTGAGCCGACGACCAATAATAAAGGCCTGTCAGCCTATGCCGTGAAGGTCATCCCGGACAGCAAATACATCTATATTGCAGGGGAGCGACTGAAGCTTACCTCGATAAAGTCTTTCGTGGTGTTCAGCGAAGAGGTTCCGGCAGATGCGCCAGTTGATAAAGAAAACGCGGTGCTGTCCGTGGGGCTATTGATGAACAGCATCAGACCGAAAACCGCGGCGACAGCGGGTGAAATGCGGACGGTAAAAAAACTGGCGATCACCACGTTTCAGGGGACAACGTTAATTTTCTCTGAAGATGAGATCGATATCGAGGCCACGGTCAAAATGCTCAAGGTCTGACACGCATCGAACGCATTCAGTACTGCCTTCAGGCAGTACTGAATTCACCCGCTATAAGTGCATTAACTGCCTGAACTCTTTCACCTTACTCCGGCTGACGGGGACTTCGAATTCCAGATCCTGCAGACGCAGAATATAGGTATTGTTGAACCACGGCTCAATTTCGCGAATCTTGTTCAGGTTCACGCAGAATGAGCGATGACAGCGGAAAAAATGCGAGGGCGGCAGTTTGTTACAAAACTCCGTAATATTAATCGGCATAACGTACGATTCCCGCCGCGTATACACAAACGTCATTTTTTCATGTGCTTCAGCGTAATAGATATCGTTGATCGGCGTGACGATGATCCGCTCATCCTTGACCAGGTTTATCGTGTCATTCTCCCGTGTGACTGGCCCCACAGATGAAATGCCGGACTGCTGTTGTTGCCAGGCAGCCTCCAGTTTTTGCAGCATTCCGACGATCCTGGATTCCTGATACGGTTTAAGAATGTAGTCGAAGGCTTCCAGTTCAAACGCTTCAACCGCATGATCTTTCCATGCGGTGATAAATACAATAAACGGCTTATGGGCGAACTGGCTGATGTTTTGCGCCAGCAGCACGCCGTCCAGTGACGGAATATTGATATCCAGAAAAATGGCGTCGACCCGGTTGTGCTGCAAAAACTTCAGCACATCCAGACCATCGTCAAACGTGCCGATAATCTCCATCTGGCTATGTTCTTTAATCAGCCAACTGAGTTCCTGTTGGGCGAGGAATTCATCTTCAACGATGATGACTTTCACGGTGTAGCTCCAGATTAAAGCAGTAACGTGGCGGGCGTGGTGGTCGCCGCTCGCTGGTTTGGCACATAAAACGCAATCTCAGTCCCAGGCTCCAGGCGGCGAATATGCAAACCGGCACCGTATAACAGCTTAACGCGGTGGTGGACGTTAAGCAGACCAATTTTGTTGCCAGGCATTTCGTTGGACTCTACGCGCGCAATGACGCTGGGATCGATGCCATGTCCGGTATCTCTTACGGCAATACGCACCCGGTTACCACATTCTGCGACGCTGATAGTCACCACGCCTTTTCCCTTACAGGGTTGAATACCGTGAACAATGGCGTTTTCCACCAGCGGTTGGATCAACAGGCTGGGAATAGAACAGCTAACCTCTTCATCAATGTCATAAATAACGGTGAGCTTGTCACCAAAACGGGCCTGCTCAATGGCGATGTAATCCTTGATTTGGTACAGCTCTTTTTTAATATCTATCTGTTCATCATCTTTCAGTTCAATGTTATAGCGCAGATAACGCGACAAATTAAAAATCAGTTGGCGGGCGGTGTCTGGATTAAGCCGAATGGATGACGAAATGGCGTTCAGCGCATTAAACAGGAAATGAGGATTGATTTTACTTTGTAGTGCGCGCAGCTCTGCCTTATTTGCCATCTCCCGTAGCTGCTCTGTACGGGAAACTTCGAGCTGGGTCGAGATAATCTGTGACAGCCCAACCGCCATTTCCTGCAATGACGACGTGATCTGATGGGCATGGCAGTAGTAAATCTTCAGCGTGCCGGTGACCACGCCTTTTTCCCATAGCGGGATGACCAGCATTGAGTGAAGCTCAGGCGTGCGGTGGGCTTCATCATTATTTTTAATGATGATTTTTCCGCAATTGATCGCCTGTTGGGTGGTTGGGCTAATGAAATCATCATGATTACGATAGTTCGCTTCCCCTACACCGACGTAAGCCAGCACATACTGAGTATTGGTAATCGCGACCGCATCCGCATGAATGTCATGGCGAATGATTTCGCAGATCTGGCGCAGCGATTCGCTGTTGACATGACGAAACAGGGGCAGAGTCTTGTTGGCGATATCCAGCGCCAGCTTGGCCTGGCGCGCAGCGCTTGCTTCTTTCTCACCCTCAACGCTTTGCACCAGCAGTACGATGAAGCCGATACAGACGCTACCGAGGATCATTGGAATACCAATCTTAGAGACGATATCCACACCCAGCGCGGTTGTCGGTGCCCAGACAACCACCAGAATCATGGTCAGCGTTTCACAGACCATGCCGCCCAGGATCCCGGCGCGCCAGTGCTGTGCTTTCGGGATCCGGCGATTAATCCAGCCCGAAAGGCAGCCCGCCAGGATACTGGTGATAAAGCAGGGGATCGCCGTAACGCCGCCGATGTCTATCAGATAACGGTGTGTGCCAGCAATCACGCCCGTGATAATGCCCACCCATGGGCCAAACAGGATCCCTCCGGACATCACGGCGATAATACGCACGTTCACCAGTGAACCTTCGACCGGTACGCCGGACCAGGTGCTGAACAGCGCAAACATCGAAAAAATCGCGGTGACGGCGAGCAGTTCTTTTGGCGTATGGGCTGAGTTATGCAACAGCTCGCGAAACAGGCGGATGCGGATGAGGAAGAACAGGCAGAAAAGCATCAGCGCTGCCCGATCAAATACAGCCAGCAGCATAGTAAATATTTCGTGCACGGGTGACTCTTGCCAAAAGGTTAAAGGCCTATGATAGGTAACCGCGGCACGGATGACCAGCTTGCTTCAACTGCGAGCCTAATGAGGAAAAACCATATTTTTAAAAGGGGATTGTGAGGCAATTGTTGTATTAACAATACATCTCATTGAACACAGGGGTTTTGTAGTTACTATCATGACAACAAGATGTTATTGAAAGGTAATGTCAGGAAGTGATTTAGACGGTGTATTTCCTCTTTTAAAATTGTTATTCCTCTTTTTACCGACGAAAAAATATTTTTGTTACCCTCTCGACAGAAGGATTTTAATCAGGCTATTTTCTAAACATGCCGCTCATCGTGGCAGCGTCGCTCGGACGGTCCGGGCGCTAACGTATATCTGAGGACATTATGGCTGACTCTCGCCCTGAACGTCGCTTTACGCGAATTGATCGTCTCCCCCCCTATGTTTTTAACATCACTGCTGAACTGAAGATGGCTGCGCGTCGGCGCGGCGAAGATATTATTGATTTCAGTATGGGGAACCCGGACGGTGCAACGCCCCCCCACATTGTCGAAAAACTCTGTACCGTGGCGCAGCGGCCGGATACGCACGGATATTCGACATCCCGCGGGATCCCGCGACTGCGTCGGGCCATCTCTCGCTGGTATCAGGAACGGTATGAAGTGGACATCGATCCGGAGTCCGAAGCCATTGTCACTATCGGTTCAAAAGAGGGGCTGGCGCATCTGATGCTGGCGACACTCGATCATGGCGATACCGTGCTGGTGCCGAACCCCAGTTACCCCATTCATATTTATGGTGCGGTGATTGCCGGTGCTCAGGTGCGTTCCGTACCGCTGGTGGACGGTGTTGATTTCTTCAATGAGCTGGAACGCGCGATCCGCGAAAGTTACCCGAAACCGAAGATGATGATCCTCGGCTTCCCGTCAAACCCGACGGCGCAATGCGTCGAATTAGAATTTTTTGAAAAAGTGGTGGCACTGGCTAAACGTTACGATGTGCTGGTGGTACACGACTTAGCCTATGCCGATATTGTTTACGACGGCTGGAAAGCGCCTTCCATCATGCAGGTGCCGGGGGCGCGCGACGTGGCGGTGGAGTTTTTCACGCTGTCGAAAAGCTACAACATGGCTGGCTGGCGTATCGGTTTTATGGTCGGCAACAAAACGCTGGTGAGTGCGCTTGCGCGGATTAAGAGTTATCACGACTATGGCACGTTTACCCCACTACAGGTCGCAGCTATTGCGGCACTGGAAGGCGATCAGCAGTGCGTGCGTGATATTGCCGAACAGTATAAACGTCGCCGCGACGTGCTGGTGAAAGGGCTGCATGAGGCTGGCTGGATGGTAGAAATGCCAAAAGCCTCGATGTACGTATGGGCGAAGATCCCGGAACAGTATGCCGGAATGGGGTCGCTGGAGTTTGCCAAAAAGCTCCTGAACGACGCGAAAGTGTGCGTCTCGCCCGGCATCGGCTTTGGTGATTATGGGGATACACATGTGCGCTTTGCGCTGATTGAGAACCGGGACCGTATCCGCCAGGCGATCAGAGGGATTAAAGCAATGTTCCGTGCCGATGGTTTACTGCCCGCCGCAACAAAGCCAGCGTCCGAAGTGACAGAGTAACGTTCCCGCCCCCTTCAAAAGCAAACAGGAGCCTTAAGGCTCCTGTTTTTTTGCTGCATTATTGTCTTTAGATCATCAGGGCGAACGTACCGGCCCAAACGATGACCATAAAAGAAATGCCCATAAAGAAATATTTCACTTTCATCTCTCCGCGTAATGACTAATACGCCTGAATGAATTTCATCTCATCTGATTATAGAGAGCTGATACCGGTAAAAACGAAACTCGGAATGTTCCCCGTTTCGTCTGTGGCATCACCTCAGAATTCTGTGCGTTAATTGCTCCAGACGGCGCTAATGTACGCCTAAAAATGAGGCGAGACAAGAGGCATTTTTTTATTTACTTTTAGTGACTTACAGGTGTCGTGATTCGGCGACAGTATAATTTCTAACGGTAATAAATAGTGATTCAGCGACGCTGATTTGGCGTTAGGAGCGGACGCATTAAAACCATAATATAATCAAGGTTATTGGCTCTGAACGGGTAATAAAAAAGGCCTTTCGGCCTTTTTAAATGTAGAGTGATGCTTCCCCCAACGGGCGGGTTTTGAAGCGTCGGTGGATCCAGAGATATTGCTCGGGCGCACGCATGATCTCTTTCTCGATAATCTTGTTCATATAGGCGGCAGCCTGGCTTTCATCAGCCGGGTAGCCTTCCATTTCTGGAGTAATATAGAGGCGATAACCACAGTTACCGGCTTTTCTTACCATCGTGACGGTAAGCATTGCGGCACCGGACAGGCGGGACAACACATAGGTGCCATTCGTCGTCGCCACGTTTTTAACCGCAAAGAAGGGGGCGAATGAGCTGCCTTTCGGGCCGTAGTCCTGATCCGGTGCAAACCAGACGGCTTCACCTTTCTTCAGTGCGCTGACGATACCACGCAGGTTATTTCTGCCGATCATTGCTTTATTGGAACGCATGCGGCCCCGAGTTTGCACCCATTCCATCAGGGGATTATTGTGCGGGCGATATGTTGCCATCATCGGCTGGCAAAGGCCCATCACCCGACCACCCAGTTCCAGGGACATAAAATGAACGCCGACGACCATCACGCCACGGTTTTGCGCCTGTGCGCGCTGCAGGTTATCCAGTCCTTCAACATCAAACCATTTACGCACACGGCGGTCCGGCCAGAACCAGGCCATACCGGTTTCCAGTAACGCCATGCCGAGAGAATGGAAATTCTCTTCGATCAACTTTTCTCTCTGCGCAGGCGTATATGAAGGAAAGCAGAGCTCAAGGTTTTTACGGGCAATGGATTCACGGCGTTTCAGGAAGGGGCGAGCCAGTGTTCCGGTACGGGTGCCGAGAAAACACAAAACAGGATAAGGAAGTTGCACCAGTGACCAGAGCACACCCAGACCAAACCAGGTGAGCCAGTAGCGCGGATGCAAGAACGCGCGGGAAAATTTGCATGTAGGAAACATAAACACCTTCTGTAGATACTCTTGGTTGTATCGCAGAAGATGTATTCTCCAGGCGGTACGCTCAGTGTATTAGGCCATCATGTACAACAATGGTTCCTGCAAAGAGTGTAAAACTGCGTCAGGAGAAAACCACGAGGGGCATGAATGCTGGCTGTATAATGTACCATCGGGAGATTAATGTCAGCCAGAAATAATTAATCAAGAAGCGTAAATATTTTATTCAGCCTTGTAAGGCCTAACAATTTTTATAATGCGAGTTTATTCGTGCTTAAAAGCAATACAGAAAAGTCGCATAAATTAAATTGTTATGAAAAAGTTGCTGTCATTGCCGTTGGAACAGATGTCGCTTAAAATTGAAAGTATAAGGAGAGTAAGTATTTACCATCGATTTCACGCAAAAAGAAGGTATGGCGATGATCTTTTTCTGGGCGTTTCTGACGGTTAGCATCCTGGGCGTAAGCGGCTATATCGCTCAGGTTCTGGGTTGGGTATCCGCCATCTGCGCGTTTATCGGTATGGCCGTTCTGGCTGCTTTAATATACTACGTCACAATGTGGTTGACTGTTGGTGATGAAATGGTCACGGGGTTGTTTCTTTTTCTTTCACCAGTGTGTGGCCTGATCATTCGCTTCATGGTGGGTTACGGTAAACGTTAATTAATTAGGCATAAAATTATTAATATTAATTATTGATTGTTTTGATTTCATATATTTGACAACTGTTTTTATTCAAAAAAGTGCCAGCATGCTGGCACTTTCCTTGTCAGAAAAAAATAGATGATACGCAGGTCATTCATTTTCTGACGTATTCTGTTTCGGACCATTCCTGCGGGTAGCGCGCGGGGACAAAGCGGAGTGTGAGTAGCATCAGTCCGGCGACGCAGAAGGCGTGAAACGTCCAGTCGAGCAAATAGTTGCCGCTCATACTACGCAGGACGCCGGAAAGATACGGTGATAATCCTGCAATATAAAATCCTACTCCCTGCATAAACGCCACAAGCTTGCCGGAAACTACCGGGTGGCTGGCATGGTCGAGCGCCAGAACCAGACACAGCGGAAACGCACCGCCAATGCCGCCCAGCAGGGCGTTACTGAGCAATACCCGGTTGACCGATGCGGGGGAGGTTTATCTGCACTATGCGCGTAATGCTTTGCAGGCGCTGGAAGAGGGCAAACGGGCAATTCATGACGTCGAAGACCTGAGCCGGGGTTCGCTGCGTGTTGCGGTGACGCCCACCTTTACGGCCTATTTCATTGGCCCATTAATGGCGGCATTTTATGCGCGCTATCCCAACGTGACGCTACAGTTGCAGGAAATGCCGCAGGACAAAATCGAAGAACTGCTGGTTAACGATGCGCTGGATGTCGGTATTGCCTTCGATGAAGTCCATTCTCCGGATATTGATGCAAAGCCGTTGCTGACCGAAAACCTGGCGCTGGTGGTGGCGAATGCTCACCCGCTTGCGCAGCAGACGTCGGTTGGTTTGAGCGTGCTCAATGATGAAAAACTGATATTACTGAGCGCGGAGTTTGCGACCCGCGAGCAGATTGACCGTTACTGTCGTCAGTCCGGACTGCGCCCGCAGGTGTTGATGGAGGCCAACTCTATCAGCGCCGTGCTGGAACTGGTCAGGCGAACAATGTTTTCCACGCTGCTTCCTGCGCCCATCGCCGCGCAACGCGACGATCTGCGGGCTATCTCTTTGTCACCACAGCTACTCGAACGCACCGCTGTACTCATGCAACGTAAAGGAGCCTGGCGAACTGCGGCGGCAAGCGCTTTTGTCGCGATGGCGCTGGAACACGCGAAGGCAGTAAACACGGTGAAGTAAACCCGGATCACGCCCGGCAAAATGCGGTTGAGATAGTGATTGCATAAGGAAATCTATTTGTGTATTTTTATGCATTAAATATGCATAAAAATAAAAGGAGAAGGGAATGTTCAGTAAGTGGATGAAAGCAGGATGTCTGATGATGGCCCTGACAGGCGCCGTATTTGCAGCACAGGAAACCTATGTTGTTGGGGCGGGTGGTACCTATCGTCCGTTTGAATTTGAAAACAGCCAGAAACAACTGGAAGGCTTTGATATCGATATTATTAAGGCCATCGCCAAAGCGGAAAATTTTGACGTAAAACTGGTCAACACGCCGTGGGAAGGTATTTTCGCGACGCTGAGTTCCGGGGATCGCGACATTATTATTTCCGGCATTACCATCACGGACAAGCGCAAGCAGATGGTGGATTTTTCCAATCCGTATTTCCCAGCGGAACAGTCTATTGTCGTCCCGGCGGATTCTAAAGTGACGTCACTGGATTCGTTAAAAACGGAAAAGGTGGGGGTCGTCAACTCCAGCACCGGTGACATTGTGGTTTCAGGCGTTCTGGGGAAAAACAGCACCGCAATTAAGCGTTTCGACAATACGCCGTTAATGCTCCAGGAACTGTTTGAAGATGGCGTCAGCGCCGCAGTGGGTGATGTTGGTGTGGTGAAATACTACATAAAGCAGCATCCGGAAAAACAGTTCAAATTAGTGCCAGACGCAAAATTTGAGCGCCAGTATTTCGGTATCGCGGTAGCGAAAGGAAACACTGAACTACAGCAAAAAATTAATGCCGGACTGAAAAAAATTGTCGCTGATGGCACCTACGACAAGATCTATAGAACCTGGTTTGATAGCGACGTGCCGACGCTCCCGTCCGAATAACTGGCTTTTTAATTTATTTTTAGGCTGACACGACCTCTGTGTCAGCTTTTTTTCAGGGGAAAACCATGACGGGATTTCGTTGGGAAATCATCCAGGAGTACGCGCCATTATTTATGGAAGGCGCGTGGATGACCATAAAATGTACCATTATCTGTGTCTGCCTGGGCACGCTTTGGGGGCTAACGCTGGGACTGGGGCGCATGGCGAAAGCCGAGCACGGTTTCTGGAAATACGCACTCCGCTATCTCGTTCAGTTTCCTGTTCGCTTCTATGTCAGCGCTTTTCGCGGCACGCCGCTGTTCGTCCAGATCATGGTGGTACATTTTGCGTTAGTGCCACTGTTCATTAATCCCCGTGACGGGATACTGGTCACCAGCGGAATAATGAGTGCGGATTTCGCCCGTGAACTGCGTTCAGGCTACGGGGCTTTTTTATCCTGCATTGTCGCTATTACGCTCAATGCCGGCGCGTATGTGTCGGAAATCTTCCGGGCGGGGATCCAGTCAATCGACCCGGGACAAATGGAAGCCTCGCGAGCGCTGGGAATGCCGTGGTGGAAAACCATGCGCAAAGTGATCCTGCCGCAAGCGTTTCGCCGTATTCTTCCTCCTCTGGGCAATAATGCCATCGCGATTGTTAAAGACTCATCGCTTGCCTCTGCGATTGGGCTTGCCGATCTGGCCTATGCCGCGAGAACCGTTTCGGGCGCATATGCGACCTACTGGGAACCCTACCTGACCATTTCCCTGGTTTATTGGGTACTGACATTCCTGCTCGCGCAGTTGGTTAATCGTCTGGAAAAGAGGTTTGGCAAAAGTGATCCACATTAAAAATTTACATAAACACTTTGGTGATAACCATGTCCTGCGCGGGATTGACTGTGATATCAAGCCTCAGGAAGTCGTGTGCATTATTGGGCCGTCAGGTTCCGGCAAAAGCACCTTTTTACGCTGCATGAATGCGCTTGAAACCGTCACTGAAGGCGAGGTCATCGTGAACGGTTTCGCCGTTCACGATCGTAAAACCGACCTCAATAAAATGCGTGAAAGCGTTGGGATGGTCTTCCAGCGTTTCAATCTGTTTCCGCACATGACGGTGCTGGAAAATCTGCTGATGGCACCGCAAATGCTGCTGGGAATGGCGCGCAAGGAGGCCGTGAGCCGGGCTGAAATGCTGCTGGAAAAGGTAGGTCTAAGCGATAAACGCGATGCATGGCCTTCGCGGTTATCCGGAGGGCAACAGCAACGGGTGGCGATTGCCCGTGCGCTGGCGATGAATCCTTCGATCATGCTCTTTGATGAACCCACTTCGGCGCTGGACCCCGAGCTCGTGGGGGATGTGCTGGCGGTGATGAAAAACCTGGCGAACGAAGGCATGACCATGGTGATTGTCACCCATGAAATGGGGTTCGCCCGTGAAGTGGCCGACCGGGTGATCTTTATTGATCATGGTGTGATTCAGGAAGAAGGCACGCCTGAGACGCTGTTTACGTCGCCGTCGAACCCGCGAACGGCTGAATTTTTAAGTAAGGTGCTCTGAAAAATAACCTGCCAGATCGGTAGCCATTGATCTGGCATTTTTGAGGAAACCATTAGCATTTTCTTTTGTCGTTCTGCTGTCCCGTCATATAAGTCACTTTTCGCCGCCAGGCAATTAACGTTCGAATCCACTTAACGCAGTCCTTTCGGGTCAGCCTGTTGTCCATACTGAAAAAACAGCTTCGGCTCAGATAAATGTTCTCTGGATGAGCGCTCAGGTGTTTTACACCGCACGGAAGATAAAAAGGGAGCATATTCATGGGATAAATATGGAAAGTCACTCCTCTGTAGACTTTCACTGCTGGCTAATCAGCCAACAGCGAAACGGGTATTCGGTTAAAACTCCCATATACCCTGCGGGGTCAAACAGAGGCCAGTGATTTACGGGATAGTGCCGTCGGAAGACAGAGAGTCCACTGGACTTTAATTTCTTTTTTATCAAAGGGATATTAATTTTGTCTTAAAATAACCATTTAAAATACAGCATTTTTTCGTGGATTGGGTAACCTTTGCTGTTGAGATATTGATAAGCATGTAACCACAAGGATGTGTCAATGGCCGATTACCGGGCATATGTTCAGAAAATATCAACGCTGACAGACGACAGGCGTGAGCAAATGGCTGAGATCTATTTTCAGTCATATGCGGGGAGCGATCTTTCCTGTTTTCTTGCCGATCTGGACAATAAAGATGAAACGCTGCTTCTGGAATATAAGGGGCAGCTTGTTGGTTTCAGTAATATCCAGTTTTATGAACATGAACAGGGCGTTATTGTTTATTCCGGTGATACGATTGTGATGCCGAAACACTGGAAACAACAAATACTTCATCGGGTCTGGATAATGAGAATGGGCTTGCTCAAAGCGCAAGCGCCAAATAAAAAACTCTATTGGTTTCTGTTAGTTAAAGGTGTAAGAACCTATAAATGTCTGAAAGTGTTTGCCCGAACATTTTATCCCCACTGGCTGCACGATGAACCTGAACTTCAGCGTCTGGCCTCTCATCTGGCGATTGACAAGTTTGGCTCGCTTTATAACTCAGTGACTGGCGTTGTGGAATGCCCTGAACATTACGGCTATCTGAAAGCACCGCTAGCCAGGATCCCTGAGTCATTGCATAGCAGGCCAGAAGTTAATTTCTTTTTACGTAAAAACCCACATTACGCCCATGGTCATGAGCTGGTATGCCTGTGTGAGCTTGTGCAGGAGAATTTTGCCACTCGCTATCAAAAATGGTTCACCGATCCTGAGGTGGAGTTTATCCATGAGTAATTGCAATCCCTGGCACCATTTTCAACAGCGATATTCTTGTGTGCATGGTTCGCTACGTGAGAGACAGGAAAAATGGTTGATGAACTGTCTGAGAGCAAACCAAAACTCACTGTACGGGAAAGAAAAAGGCTTTGCCGAAATCGCAACGATAGAGGCGTTTCAGCAATGTGTGCCCGTGGTTGAATACGAGACGCTGGCCCCCTTGATTGAACGAATCGGGCAGGGACAGCAAAACGTCCTCTTTTGCGAAAGTGTGCAGGCTTTTGAGAGAACAGGCGGTAGCCATAGCGGCGGAAAACTCATTCCTTATTCGGCGCGTGGTCTGGCGGATTTTCGTCATGCGTTAACCCGTTGGTTGGGGGATACCATTCGTGAACACCAGTTAACGCAGGGGCATGCTTATTGGGCATTAAGCCCGGTTGCCACCCGGCAGGAGAATACCTGCGGCGGAGTGCCAGTGGGGGCCGGGGATGCGCTTTATCTGGGGGAGAATAATCTTGCCGCGTTTATCCGATTGTCTGCCGTACCGCTTAGTGTCGGTAATGTGGAAGATATGGCCGACTGGCAACTGCTCACGCTCAACTATTTACTACGTAGTCACGATCTAAGGCTTATTTCGGTCTGGAGTCCGGCTTTCCTCACCTCATTACTGACGGGGTTGCAGACGCGTCAGCAGACATTACTCGCGCTGCTGGCCCATGGCGGAGACATCGCCGGACATACTCTGGCTCCTGATGCCCAGGCGCTAAGCCGTTATCAACACTATCTTCTTTCGTCTGACACTCGCCAGCTTTGGCCTGAGCTGGCAGTCATTAGCTGTTGGACAGATGCCGCCTCGCAATCGCTGGCCGATGAGATGATGCAGCATTTTTCAGGTGTCTGCCTGCAGCCAAAGGGACTTCTTTCGACCGAAGCGGTTATTAGCGTGCCGGATAAACATGGTCTGCCAACATTGTGCGTCGACAGTAATTTTTATGAGTTTATCGCTGACGATGGCGTGATATCGCTGGCTGATGAACTGGTTGTCGGCGCGGAGTATCGTGTGATTGTGACCACCAACAGCGGTCTTTATCGCTACCAAACGGGCGATCGTGTGAAATGTACAGGTGAAAGCGAAGGGATACCTGGGCTGCGTTTCACCGGACGTGACGGGGTATACAGCGACCTGGTTGGCGAAAAGCTGACTGAACCTTTTGTTATTAACTGTCTGGCGTCTCTGCGCGGTTTTGCCGCTCTGGCGCCGGATATCGCAACGCCCGGGTATGTGCTGTTACTGGATAGCGCGCTTCGTGAGCGCAATGTGCCGTATCTTAACGATATTGAAGAACGGTTGCGTAGTAATCCGCAGTATTGCTATGCCCGACGGCTTGATCAGCTTGCGCCATTGCGTTGTCAGTTTATTGATAATCCCGCCGATCGTTATTTGCGCTGGCGTCAGCGGCAGGGAAAACGACTAGGGGATATCAAGATTCCCGCAATTTTCACCGCCGATGAGTGGCGTGGCACCTTTCAGACAGGAGTGTAAAAAGATATGGATAATCTCGCGTACAGCCCGCAGAGAAAAATGAAGCTGGTGCTGATCTCCCCGAAAGGGCCGCTGTATCGCAGTAGGGGCGGAATTTTTAAACGATCCTTGCGCTATCAGCCGCTCACCCTGACAACGCTGGCAGCACTGGTGCCCGACACGTTGCCAGTCGATATAACTCTGATTGACGAGAGTATCAGCGAAATCCCGGCGGATCTTGACGCCGATCTGATAGGCATGACAGTGATAACCGGTACTGCCCCAAGAGCTTATGAGCTGGCTGCAGGTTTTCGGGCGAAGGGGATTACCGTCGTTCTGGGAGGACCGCACGTGACGCTGTTACCACAGGAGGCGGCGGGTCACGCTGACAGCATATGTGTGGGTTATGCGGAGCAAAGCTGGCCGAGACTCATTACAGATTTTCTTCAGGGCAACCTGCAACCGCAATACCTCCAGGGAGACGACTTCAATCTTGATAATACTCAACTGCCTTTCCCGCAGCGCGAGCGTTTTGACAGTAAACATTTTCTGACCCAGTCCGTATTTGAGGCAACGCGTTCCTGTGCGCACAATTGCGAATTTTGCGTTGCGCCAACCGCATGGGGAAGAAAGCAGTTTCAGCATCCTGTCGAGTGGGTGGTGAATGATATCCGTCAGTTTGTCGCCCGAACGGGAAAACGCAAACTCATCTTTGTCGACCTCAACCTTGTCTCCGATATTGGTTATGCGAAAGCCTTGTTTAACGCATTGATCCCATTGAAAATAAAATGGTTTGGTCTCTCTACGGTGCTGATTGCCCACAACCGGGATCTGATGGAGCTGATGGCAAGGAGCGGTTGCAAAGGGCTGCTGCTTGGGCTGGAAACCGTCAGCGATGGCAGTCTGAAGGATGCCGGAAAGAAGTTTAATGGCTCTGTGGATTACAAAGCGTTGATTGGCGATCTGCACCGACTCGGGATCTCCGTGCAGGGGTGTTTTGTGTTTGGTCTTGATCACGACACGACGGATGTTTTTGATCGTACCGTCGAACTGGCTATTGAATCGGGTATCGATCTTCCGCGTTTCTCTGTCCTGACGCCATTCCCGGGTACGCCGCTATACCATCGTCTCGAAGAGGAAAAGCGTATTTTGACCAAGGACTGGTCGTTATACGACGCCCAGCATGTTGTCTTCCAGCCGAATCTGATGAGCGTGCGAGAACTGGAACTTGGTCATGAACGCGCATGGAAAAAAGTCTACCGTTATAGCAGCATTGCCCGACGATTGTGGAATGCGAAAAATTGCCAACCGCTGGCGTTAACGGCAAATCTGGGATATCGCTTTTATGCCCATCATTTGCATGAGTTTTATACCTGCGACTGGCCAATTGAGTACTCACCAGAGCGGAGCGCTTAATTGATGAGACTGACATTTATTCACCCGGCGATTGGACATCGTAAAAATGAATCCTACCTGCGATCCTGGCAGATGGAGCCATTACCCGTTGCAGCCCTGAAAGGGTTGACGCCAACAGATATTGATACCCGCTTCTATGACGATCGTCTGGAACATATCCCATATGATGAGCCCACCGATGTGGTCGCGATTCCCGTCGAAACTTATACCGCCAGGCGAGCATACCAGATTGCCAGCGAATATCGCCGCCGTGGCGTGCCGGTCATTATGGGCGGATTTCATGTGACGCTTGTTCCTGATGAGGCGGCGCGTTTTGCGGATGCTATTGTCACTGGCGAGGCCGAATCTTGCTGGGATGAAGTGATTGATGATTTACGCCATCGCACGCTCAAGCCCCATTATCAGGGGCAACAAACCGATCTTCGACAAGTGAAAGTTGATCGTAGCTTGTTTCAGGGGAAGCGATATTTACCCATCGGGCTGATTGAAACGGGTCGTGGGTGCCGTTTTCCTTGTGAATTCTGCGCAGTACAAACTTTTTACCAGCGGCGCTATCGCAGACGCGATATTGACAGCGTCCTCAGTGAACTGAATTCACTGAAAACGCAGAAAAAAATGTTCTTTTTTGTCGATGACAACTTTGCCGGGAGCTTGCGCGAAAGTCGTGAGGTGCTCCCTGCGTTGAGGCAGGCTGATGTGCGCTGGGTAACGCAAATGAGCATTAATGCCGCTCATGATGAAGGGTTCGTACAGGAACTGGCGCGGGCCGGATGTCGTGGCGTGTTAATTGGCTTTGAATCACTTAATGAAAAGAACCTGCTGTTGATGAATAAGCGGGTTAATACGATGAAGGGCGGTTTTAGCGCTGCGCTGGCCAATTTGCGCAAACATGGCATTGCGGTTTATGGCACGTTTGTCTTTGGCTACGACCACGACACACTTGATTCGTTTGGTGAGGCGGTAGAGTTTGCGCGCGAGCAAAGCATGTATATTGCAGCGTTCAACCATATGACGCCTTTTCCCGGAACACCGCTGTATTCGAGACTGGAAGCAGAAAAACGTCTGCGATTCGATAGATGGTGGCTGGATGATGCTTACCGCTATAACGAACTGCCATTTTTCCCGAACGGACTGACGCCGCAGCAGGTGACGGAAGGTTGTCTGGCTGCCAGAAAAGCATTCTATGGTTGGCGGTCAATGTTTCAGAGAAGCTGGCGCAACCGTAGCGACTTTTTTATGTTGCGGAACTATTTCCCGATTAACCTGCTACATCATAACGAGATCAGTGCTCGTAATGGTTATCCTTTGGGAGATGAAAGCTGGCAAGGCCCTTTACTGGAGGGCGGGTCGTGCATGTCGTAACCGCCACGGCAGAGAGGGATACCAGCCTGCTCCAGCTACTGGAAGAGAACGCCATGCATGGCGATATCGATTTGGCGATGACGCGTCGTCCACACTATTTCTCTACGCAAGATGATTTTGGCATTGTGCATTCAGCGCTGGCGTTAGAGGGGGAGCGCGCTGTCGGGATGTGTCGGCTGACGGAACACGCCGGGTTTGCAAATGGCGAGCGGCAACCCCTTGGTTACCTTGGCGGGCTGCGAATTACCCCCAGCTATCGTCACCGTATTCGCGTGCTGAGAGCGGGATTTCAGCATTTGCGTCAGCTTCCACCGCCGATACGTTGCTATACCAGTATTGCTGCTGACAATCATGAAGCACGCCGTCTGCTGGAGCGAGGTGTGGCGGGATTGCCTGTATACCGTTATCTCGGTGAAATGTGTTCGCTGGCAATAAGCCGAAGACGAGGACGGCGACATAATCTTTGGCGCGTGATGCCCGAGGAACGCTATGACAATGTTGTCGAATACTATCATCGTCACGCCAGCAGACGGCAGTTGGCCCCCGTGCTTAATGCGCAATGGCTGCGCAATACCGGGGCGACAGTGCTAGGTTGTGAGGATGAACATTCCCTGAAAGCCTGTGCGGTATTGTGGGATCAGCAGGCGTTTAAGCAGGTATTGGCCGCACGCTATTCCAGGCGCGTCCGTCTGCTTCGGCCTCTGTATAATGGTTACGCGAGGGTGACTGGACGTGTCACGCTGCCTGCCGCCGGGCAAACGCTGGACCACTGTTTTTTGGCTTTTTTCGCAGCTGATGATAAAGAGCAACTGACGTCGCTGGTCGAAGATGCGTTAACCTGGTGTACCACGCAGGTACTGTCTCTTGGGCTTCCAGCCGGTTTTCCGGAAACTGAAACGTTGATTAACGATACCCGTGCAATGGTCTATCGCACACGTCTTTATGGCGTGGATCTCATTGCTCAACCGGAATGGGAGCATCGCATCGTCTGGCCGGAGATTGCATTGCTGTGAGGATTGCGCTGATTTACCCCAATATGGGCGACTACCGCACAAAAGATGCGATGACGCCGTTGTCGATGGGGATCCTTGCGGCGCGGTCTTCAGGGCATGAGATTGTTTTTTACGACGAGCGACTGGAGCGCCTTCCTCTGACGCTCCCTGATGTCGAATTTGTCGCTATTTCAATCGAAACTTTTACTGCGCGGCGAGGTTATCAACTTGCCGATCGCTATCGACAGCAGGGAATAAAGGTTGTTATGGGGGGATTCCATGCGACGTTTATGCCGGATGAGGTGGCGAAGCACGCAGACAGCGTGGTGACAGGCGATGCAGAGGGAACCTGGGAACAACTGTTGCTGGATGTTGAAAGTGGCACGTTGCAACCTCGTTACGAAGGCTCACGGCAACGAGGCCTGGATGACTATCGCCTGGACCGTTCGATTTTCATGGGCAAGCGTTATGCGCCGCTTGCGTTGATTCAGTATTCGCGTGGATGTCGCTTTGCCTGCGATTTCTGTTCTATTCACGCGTTTTATCCCGACGGTGTACGTACGCGTCCGGTTGAGCAGATCAGGGCCGAAATAGAAGCACTGCCCCCCGGGCATTTTATTGCTTTTGTGGATGATAACCTGTTTGCCAGCCGTAAAAAGCTGGAGAGCCTGCTGGAGGTTTTGACACCATTAAAGCGTCGCTGGGGGTGTCAGATCAGTATTGATGTGGCGCGTGATGAGACATTGCTGGATCGTTTGGCGCAGGCCGGTTGCGGATTTGCCTTGATGGGATTTGAAAGTCTTAATCCAGGTAATCTCAGGCAAATGGGTAAACAGTGGAATCATGCTGCTGGGGACTATGGTCAGGTTATCCGTGCGCTGCATGCGCGAGGGATCTGTGTCTATGGCACCTTTATTTTTGGCTATGACGACGATACGCCCGATACCTTACGCCAGTGTCTGGCATTTGCTCAGGATAACCGGCTGGAAATTGCCAATTTTAACTTACTGATCCCGACGCCAGGCAGTGCGTTATATGAGCGGCTTAAGGCCGAAGGCCGGTTATTGTCACCACAGTGGTGGATTGATCCTGACTATCGCTACGGCGATCCGATTTTTACCCCCAAAGGAATGTCTGCTCAGGCCCTCACCGAACAGTGTTTTTGGGTCAGGACGCAGTTTTACAGCTATCCCTCTATTGCACGTCGGCTATTGCATATTAACCGGGCTCGTCAGTGGAAAAACACACTGATTGCGTTACTGGCAAATTGGGTGTCACACAAAGAGATCGCCCGTAAGCAAGGGAAATGTCTGGGAGAAATGGAATGAAGCTGACGTTAATAAAACCCAATATTGGACGAAAAGAACACAGTCTGTACGTTGATGAAGGACGTATGGAGCCGCTAATGCTGGGCATTCTTGCTGCGTTGACGCCGCCGGATGTCGAAGTTGTACTTTATGACGATCGTATGGAGCAGATACCTTACGACGAACAGACCGATCTGGTGGCGATCACTGTCGAGACCTTTACCGCCCGTCGGGCCTACGAGATAGCCGACGAATACCGTCAGCGTGGCGTGAAGGTGGTGATGGGCGGGATCCACGCCACGCTCGTGCCTGAGGAGGTTGCGCTGTATGCCGACAGCGTCTTTACCGGCGATGCGGAGACGCGCTGGCAGGAGATGATCGACGATGCGCGCATTGGGCATCTGAAAGCGCGCTATGATGCACCAGTGGGCGTAGGGCAGGTTGATGGTTGCCATCGTGCGTTATTACCCCGCCGGGAAATATTTAGCGGTAAAGGATACCTGCCGATTTCGCTAATGCAGTTTTCCCGTGGTTGTCGTTTTGCCTGTAATTTCTGTGCCGTGAGCCAATATTTTGGTCGTCGTCACTATCTGCGGCAAATTGACGATGTTGTGCGGGAAATTACAGAGCAGAATAGTCGTTTTATTTTTTTCGTTGATGACAATATTGCTTCAGAGCATCGTGCGCTGGCGGAACTCTGCCACGCTCTTATTCCGCTCAACATTAACTGGATAAGCCAGGCAAGTCTGGATGTGACGCAGAATCGATCATTGATGAGATTAATGGAAAAGAGTGGTTGTTGGGGCAATGTGATGGGATTCGAGTCGATCACACCAGCCAGCCTGCACGCTGCCAGAAAATCGCCAAACATACGCGGGTTTAACCATTACCGCGATGAGATTGCGACCTTGCGCGATTTTGGATTGCAGACCTGGGCGGCGTTTACCCTCGGTTACGATCATGACACTCCTGACAGCATTGCACGCACAGTTGATTTCGCCTTGCAAAACCGCTTCGCGTTTGCCGCCTATAACATTCTGATGCCTTATCCGAATACGACGTTATACCGTCAGTTGCAGCAGCAGGAGCGGCTTTTATTTGATGGGACGTGGTGGTTGCATCCTGAATATCGATTTAATCAGGCGGCGTTTCTGCCCCTGGGAATGTCTCCAGAATTGTTAACCGAACTGTGTCATCAGGCCCGCAGTCGTTTCAATACGTTGCCTTCGATCGTTCGGCGTTTTTCTGATTTACGGATGACTTTTCAGTCGTTTTCCAGGATGAGCGCCTTCTGGCGCTATACGCTGCTGTTTCGCAAAGAGGTGCATAAGAAACACCGAATGCGATTTGGCCTCAGATGAAATATGATGAAAGAATCCTTTGCCACTCGCTTAAAATATTACCTGCTATGGATGCTGCCGGTTTCGGTCGTGTTCTTTGGTCTTTATCCCATTATCAATATTTTTACCACCACTCGCAGCGGCACACTGGCCCTGTGGCTGCCTGAAGAGCTGTTGATCCCATTAATTCCCGCGTTTATCTGGGTATATCTGTCGATGTACCTGATTATTATCGTACCGCTTTTCTTTTTAAATCTGCGGGAACAAAAGCGTCTGGCAATTGAATTAATGGTGGTTACGATCGTTGGCGCGATAATGTTTCTACTGTTTCCGGCGCGTCTGGGTTTTATCCGCCAGCTACCGGACGATCCTCTATATCATGCGATATTTAGCCACTTGTTATCACTGGACAGGCCGCACAATCTGGTGCCATCCCTGCACGTTGCCTGGTCCTGGACGGCTGTTCGTGCTATCTCACGCAAAACCAGAGGGTGGATCCCGACCGTGTTCTGGTTCTGGTTTATCGCCATTGCCTTATCAACATTGTTTGTCCATCAGCACCATGTGCTGGATGTGGCTACCGGTTTACTCTTATCACTCGTTGTCTCTTATTTCACAGGGAAAGTTTATGAAAAAAATCGTCCTGCTTCTCTTAACGTTCACTAGTCTTAACGTGTTCGCCAGCTCGTCTGATGAGGCTATTCACCGTGAGCTTCGTCAGGCCATGGTGCTGGTAGAGTCTGCCATTAATTCTGGCGAATATGACAAAATGCTGCCCGTGTTGAGTAACGATCTACGGGCCACGCCGATTACCCAGGAGTTCATTCATGGAAAAGAGGAGATTGCACCCTACTTCGGTAAATGGTTTGGCAAAGATAAATTTCTTAAAAGCCTGAATATCTCGTTGTCCGCTGATACGCAAACTGAACTATCAACTGACAGAACCTGGGGGGTGGTTTATGGAAAAGGGAGGGAGAAATATAGCCTGAATGACGGGCGTAGCTACGATATTCCCACCCGATGGACGGCGACCGTGGTACTGGAAGAAGGGCACTGGAAAATCAGAACGATCCACTTCGGTGCCAATTTTGTCGACAATCCGTTGATCAATGAGGCCACACAGGCAATTAATAAAGTGATGTATGGCGCAGGCGTCGGTGGATTGCTGGTCGGTTTAATTCTTGGCTTTTTCCTGTTCAGAAGGAAGGGCAAACGCTAGTCTTCCGGCCTGAACAACGCAACTTTCTCCCGGCGTAGCCTGGCGGCATATATGCGAAACCCAATATTTGCCGCCAGCCTCAGCCAGCGGCTACCCGGTCTGAGCAGGGCGCGGTGCAAGATATCCTTTATCTGATAACTCTCGCGCCATGCGTCATGCAGCAACGTCTGCAAACGTTCAGATGACATATTTTTAGGCTGAAAGACAACGTGTTCATTGTCATACAGGCTCAGGTCATCGGTCAGAATGCGATTTTCAGCAACCAGCCGTTGATGCAGCGATGTTCCGGGCAGGGGAGTCAGGACGGAAAAACGCACCAGATCCAGACCAAGTGCAGGGATGTCCTTTATCGTCTGGCGGATACTTTGTTCGGTATCCTCGTCAAAACCTAACACGAAGCAGCCCAGACTTGCGATCCCGCTTTCCCGAAGTTTGCTGATTTGTCGTCTGTATTCACTGACGCGATTGGTCGGTTTACCAATCTGTCGCATCGTTTCCTGACTCAGGTTTTCAAGTCCCAGCAATAGCCCCTCGCACCCGCTACGCTTCATCGCCTCGAATATTTCGTTATCGTCCACAACGCTCAGCGTGGAAAGACCTGACCAGCGAATGTTTAGCGGCGCCAGTGCCTCAAACAGCGCTAGTGAGTAGGCTCGTTCGGAATAAATATTCGGATCGAGAAATATCCAACGCTTTGCGCCATGGCTGCGAATTTCCGCAATGACTTCTTCAACGGGACGAGTCAAACCTCGCTTTCCCCATTGATGCTGAATGGAACAAAAATCGCAGCTCAGGCGGCAGCCGCGATTGGCGACGATGGTGGGGATTTTCAGATAACGGGGAGCGAGCAGTTCCCGCCGCGGAATTGGCATTGACAGGCACTCTCTTTGCGGCTCATGTCTGTAGAACGCTTGCGGTTTGCCTGAGGCAAAATCATACAAAAACTGTGGCCATGTCTGCTCTGCCAGCCCAATAAAGACTGTATCGGCGTGACGGGATGCCTCTTCCGGCATCAGGGTAGCATGGGCGCCACCTATCACGACGTGCGCGCCACGGGCACGCCAGTGGGCACAGAGAAACCAGGCTCTGGGGGAAGAGGATGCTGTGGCTGTGATCCCGACAATATCATAGTCGCCATCCAGCTTCGGCAGGCTGACACCCTCATCAATAATGTCCACTTCCACATGTAAATCCGCTGGGATCAGCGCGGCCAGTGTGGTCAATGTTAAGGGCGCATAGCCAATTGAGGTTGAAAAAGCCCCTCTCCGTCGGTATGTACGATCAAAGGGTAGAATGAGTAATACTCTCATGGTCACTGCGCCTTCTCTGTGGGAAACACAAACTCCATGTCAGCCGGGGCACCCATCGGCGGTGCCGGACGTACGCCATGGCGCCAAAGGCTGAAATAGATACGCCAGAAGGTGGGCCTGGGCTGATCATCAATCAACGAAGGGAGTCCATACCAGGGTACTGCGGGATGTTGATGGTGCGCCAGGTGACAATAATAGTTGAGCGCCAGCCAGCGAGAAACTGGCAGAACCTTCAGATTCCATGCGCCATTTTTGATATCCCGTCGAGTCCATGCGTGATTGACATATTGCAATGCAGACCAGTGCAGACCAAAGGCCCACAGGCAGGCGATATAGTTCAGAATGTGTAAATCCAGAAGCCAGAAGAGTAGTGCCTGATAGCCAAACGCCAGGGCCAGCTCGCACCATACTCCCAGTGGAGGGAGTTTGATAAGCTCCGGGATTTGCGAGCCAAAGCCGAGTACCGGGCCGATTTTTTTTACAAAAATATCAGAGCGATAAAACCACCATGCGACCAGCCATATCGCATTCCCTAACACCACGCAAAAGTAATACAGACCCAGCAGATTTCCCCCATAAAGCCAGATATTACGCAGCCATTTGGGCTGATGGGTAAGATAGTAGTCGTACAGCTCGCCGTCAGTGCGGTTATTGTCATGGTGGTTAAGATGGGCACGACGTTGTAATAAAAATGATGTCGGGAATGCCCATCCGGCAACAATGCCGATAAGGCGATTACCCCCTTCATAGCGAGACGCTACGCCATGTACAGCTTCATGCATAATGGCAAATGGCATATTGTTGATCAGGGCAAAAAACCAGACTGCTAATAGCATCCCGTACCAGGCAGCATGACTGGCGGCCCAGAGGCAAAAAGCAGAGAGAAACAGGGAGAAAACTAACAGTAGCGTATTAACGGCAAGTCGCATGATTCATCCATAAATTTAGCGCGATAAGCGGTAATTATACTGGATCACGAATAATATTCAGGAGTCATAACGTATTGGTGTTATCTGAAAAATAGAATGCCGATGAGTTTATGCAAAGACAGTGATTGCTGTTCATGCTCGCTTTTGTACTTTGCAGGCAAAATGACTCTCCACCAACGAAAGCAGGGCATCCGCTAATGACCTCGTCTGTGCGATAAGGGGAGGTTATGGATATTGGTCGACTTCGGAAGAGATGTAGTTATGGTGTCCCCTGCATACATCGAATTGGCATGGCAGGGGATTGTTAGGAAAGGGATTTTTCAGAAGTGGATTTTATTTTACCCGCAGTTTTACCCATCGTGGCGATTCAGGAGCTTTTCTTTGAATGCGCAATGCTCACTATATAACCAACGGGCGCGGCCGTGGATGAGTCTGCTTTTTGGCAGGGTGCCGTCTTTGATGCGGTCATAGATGAAGGTCTTTCCGAAACCAGTATCTGCCATGATGAATTTCAGATCAACCAGTGAATCGGGCTGTAATTGGTGTTGCATGGGTTTCATCTCCGGTTTGGAAATCGAACCTGTAAAACAGGTAAAAGAATGCCCTCACAGTGGAGGGCAAAAGGGATAACGGAGCAGTGCTTTCGCACCAAATAGCCAGCTCACAACTGGCTATCAGTTGCGTCAGTCGTCTTCTTCGTAGGAATCTGGATCCCATCCTTTCAATTCAATGCAAAGGCGCTTTTCCATTTCGTGATGATTTTTGCGATCGTCTCCGTTGATGTAGCGATCTACTGCTAATGCACCAGCCTGATATGTTCGATCACCAAAGAACCATCCCCCTTCGTCATAAAACTCATGGAAGAACATCAACTCAGGGAACCAAGTGACTAATTCATTGATAATTGGCTCGGGGGTGCTCCAGGCTGTATCGAATTTAATGACCAGTTTTGAGTCGGTGTGCTCGACAATAGACATGTCGTAGGCGTTCCACTTCGTACCCCATCGCTTAGAATTAAATTTGTACCAATTACGGCCGGTTGACTCTTCCCGACTCCCACCTGTAAGAGCGTCGCCAGTGAAAATGAATGCAGGCGCTGGAATAATTCGGTTGAAGTCGAACACATCAAACGGCTCTTGAGCTTCGAGATCAGCGATGCGCTCAGACCACTCTTTACGACTTTTTTCGTCAGCTTCTACATCATTTGCTTTCTCGTGCCAGAAATCAGGAACCTCACGTTTTTGTTTGCGGAAGCAGGCATTAAAAAGTTCAGACAAAGACTTCTCGTCACCTGTGATTGTCAGGCGATTTGTTACGTGATTAGGCATTGTTTCTCCTTATGCCGCACGCTGGGCGCGCAGCGTTAAATTACTTGCGCCAGGCGAAGCTAATCGGCTTCGGCGTAATCCACAGGTGGCGCATGTTCGCCACGTTCACCACATCAGAATCCCGCGGGTAAATCTCCACGGCATCCCGATCCCCATATCCCACGGCTGACTTTATCTCCTGCAACGCATCCCAGCTGATGCCATCCTTCCACCGGCCAGAGCTGCCAATGCTGGTGGTGTTAACAGTCAGGCGGATGACACCGTCGTCTTCCTGAAACTCCTGAACCAGAAAATAAGAGTTAGCCCACACGTTGCTCCGTTTGGGGTCGTGGCATTGTACCGGCCACTGAAATTCCGGTACCGGCTTGAGTATTCCGATCACGTCTCATGCTCCTTAATTTTTTAATGTGCTCTGTCGCCTCGATTTCGGCGCGTATCTGTGCCGCCTCACGGTGATCGAGGTGCTCAAAATCATTGTTAAAACGGTCTATTGAAGCGGTGTTTATCCGGCCCTGTCGCCAATAGCGGACTATCTGTGAAGTGCAACTGTGGATGATGACGGGCCAACCGTTGCGGTCAGCGTATATCTGACCGCGCTGGATTAGCTGGAACATTGACTGACTCCTGCATCATGAGAAAGACGATCATTGCGGCGCGGAGTGGGCTTTGATGTGCCTCGCCGTCAATTTGCCATTCAACACCATCAACCCAATAAGCATCTGAAGATGCGAGCCACATTCCGTGACCATATTTAACAATAGAAATGCCCGCCGCCTGAATTATCGGACCAGCATCTTCCCAGCATAGGGTTGGCGCAAACTGTTCCCATAGATTATCGCCATCCGTAACCCAAACGGTATGCGGCTTGAGTTCGTGATACTTGCTCGTCATGCCAGTGGACTTGCTATCGTCAATTTCCTGAACCTGCAGCCCACTTGCAATTGCTACTGCTTTGTTAATCTCAAAGTCACTCAGTTTGCTGTAATCCATCACACACCTCGCTGCTTATTCCGAAGCTCTAAATCGATTTGGCAACTGGCGCACGTCTGGCAGCCAACCACGGCGGCGCGTCGCCTCTCGTCGATAGGATCGCCGCACTCAATACAGTGCTCTGTTGATACGGCGTTGTGGTTGAGTCGGTGATGACTGAGCGCATTGTTACGCTGTAACTCTTCGATTTCTGCTGCTGTATCAATGATGTCGGCCATGGTCAATGCTCCCGGAACTGTCTGTTAATTCGGTTGTAGATGAACGCCAGCAATAAAAAAGGCCGCTTTAGCGACCTGGTGATTTGCGATTTCATGGCTGTATCCACCCTTTACCTTTGACGTGCTGAATAACGCCAAGCTTCCTGAGTGACTGGAGGCGGCGGTCAAGGATGCGGAAGACGTCCATCGGGTGCTTTCCTTCTGCTTCAGCAATGATCAGGCACTCCTGTCTGACGGAAGGGCTAAATAGCTCCGTGAACGAGGTTGGCTGAGCACCGATAGCGCTTAACACTTCGCTATCCAGTTTCGCGTATTTGGTCACGATTCAACTCCGAAGCGGCGATTAAGCCGACCTGTGTATACGACGAACTCCAGAAGGCTAACTCCCAGAGCTTCAATTTTCTTGTGATGCTTATTGATGATGGGAGGCACCGTTTCGTTCCAGTTTGGCTTTGGCTTCTTGCGCATGGCCTGTTGGATTTCTTCGGTACAGCGGCGGCAGGCTGCGCGGATGGCGTTTCATTTGCTGGCGTCATAAACCCTCCATATAAGCGCGGATGAATTCTTCCGCAGCCTGCGCGTTTATGGCGTTGCCGTAGCCTTTGAGTCGGCCTGTGCGGTTGCTGCTTGCCACTCTTGCCACCCCGGGCTCGACTCGTCCCAGTCGCGCGGCAGCCCCATCAACCAGCGGGAATGTGCCGGGTTCAACTGGACGCCATTTGCCATCTCGACATAATAGCCAGTCCGCATCTCGCCAAAAACCGTTAACCTCAAGGGCCCGCATGTGTAAGCCTGGCGCGGCAGATGGTCCAGTCGCTCCTTCCCGTCCCGCTGCGCAGTCATTCCCGCCGAGTCCTTCCAGTCGCGTGACGTTGGTGTTACCCAGCCCGCCATCTTCACCAGCCCGGCAAGATTCTCCAACCCTCTCTGTGTTTCTGGCTGATCCTTTGTATTCGCGACCGGCGTCGGCCAGCCAGACAACATCGTCGCAGTCTGAATATTCATCCCGCCCTGGCGTCCTGACGTCCCTGCGCCGGTCGTCGATCTGGCTGTGGGCGTGGGCCACCCAGTAGGCCCGCTCTCTGATGTGCGGAGCACCGACGCCCGCTGCCGCAAACGGCACAAGGCCGAAGGCGTATCCCATTCCTTCCAGGTCAGCTTGTACAAGGTCGAACCATGTGTTTGCGTTACCGCTTGCAACCTGTTCGCCAAAGACATGCTGAGGCCTGCGCTCGCTGATGAGGTGGAAGAAGTGTGGCCAAAGGTGCCGCTCGTCAGCAAACCCATCTCCTTTGCCTGCCGCGCTGAAAGGCTGGCACGGGCAGGAGCCAGTCCAGACTGGTTTATCGTCAGGCCATCCGGCGAGCCGCAGGGAATGAGACCAGACGCCAATTCCGGCGAAGAAGTGGCACTGCGTGAATCCTCGCAGGTCGTCAGGTGTGACATCTTCAATACTCCTTTCATCAACTTCGCCTGGGGCGATATGTCCGCCAGCGATCAGGTTACGCAGCCATTGCGCAGCGAATGGGTCGATTTCGTTGTAATAAGCTGCTGGCGTCATGCGACCTCCGTTTTCACAACATCGATGGCGCAGCCGGGCAGCAATTCAACCGCGGCGGTGTCGCACTGGTTTCCCCAGTGATGCCAGCCTGGCGCCGCGCTGCGGCTGAACAGCTCAATGCGCGGCACATCGCCGTAAAGCAGCTCCAGCCTATGGCGCACTTCCCACGGCTTTTCGCTGTGCGCACCGAGCGGGCTATATACTACCTGCTTAATCCCGGCGTGCTTTCGCTCCAGCCCGGCTCCGCGGGTGGCAATCAACAGGTCTTCGGTGTTGGCCCGTGTGTGGTTGCCGCCGTTCATGCGCGTCTCGGCATTCAGCAGATCGAGGAAGTCGTAAAAGTCGGTGACCTCACCCTCGGCCAGCGCCTTGTTGATGCGTAGCTCGGCGTTCTGATTCAGTTTCACCCAGGTAAAGCCCTTCATCGTGCGAACGGTAAATCCCCAGGCCTCGGCCAGTTCGATCGCCTCCTGGTTATGCGTGCCGGTGTACCACATCGCCAGCACTGCGTTTTCAGCGGCAAGTTCCCACACTGGGAGGCGCTTGATGTCGATGAGCTTCATAGTGGAGTAGTGGTCTGCTGCGGCGCCGTTACTGATGGTGTTTCCGTAAGACCAGGGAGGATCGGCGTAGATAAGAGAGTATTTACCGGTCATGCATCCTCCCGCTCCGGATCGAACTTGTCCCAGCCATTCCGCTCGATATTCACCTGCAGCCGCTTATCTCCGACCTCTTCGATACTTCTGCCGGTTATCTCTGCGACTTCTGCGTTTGTGTGGCGCCACAGAAGCGCCAGTTCTTCGGTTGACCATTCACGCATGGTTAATCCTCCAGAGCGTGCCAGTGCGTTACGTTTGCTTCTTACGGAGAAGATGGTTCGCCCAGTAGCTGCGGCTATTTCTTCTGGTGAAAATCGCCCAAACAGGAATAGCTCAACGCGCGTCCATCGGCGGCCACGCATTCGACTAACGAGTTTTACATCGAGTTGAGCAGCCTGGCTGTAAATGGCCGATTCAGTTCTTTCTAACTTTTCTGAAATGGTATGAATCGGCATGTGGTTGCCGACCTCTTTAAGAAATTGCTTTTCCCATGGCTCCCAGGGTTCGCATTTCACCGGCTACCTCCATTGCTCCCCGAACGTGAAGCCGATCTCCTCCAGCGCCTCATCCATCTTCTCAATGAACTCCGGCACCATTTCGTTGAAATCGGTCATGTACTGCGGATCCCGCTCAACGACGACATGGTGAATGCCTTCGCGCTTCATGCGCGGGTCGTAGTTGGCAAAGAACCAGGCGTCTTTCCCTGTCACCCACATGCTGTACTGCACCTGGGCCATGTACGCAGACTTGATGGCTTCGAAACCGCCAAGGCGGAATTTCATGAAGTCGCGGGAGGTGAACGGGCATTTCAATTCGAGGCCGAAATCGTTACTGCACAAGCCGTCAGGGGAGCACGCGGTGCGCATGCTCTCGTCACGGAACAGGATCGGAGACTCCGTGACTTTCACGTCAGTGGTGAACTCGAAGAGGGTGCGGGCGTCTTCCTCGTACTGCTTGCCCCAGGCCAGTGCCTTGGCGTTAACCTCTGGCGCTACACCGGTGCATACCTCGGCGAGCAAGGTGTGGAAGTAGGACATTTTCATGTCTGTCCATTTGCTGCCAGATCGAGGCTTGGAAATGATGTTGTGAGCGTCAGAGGCAGTAATAACTCCGAGCCTTAATTTGGCCCATGCTTCATCACCTTGCTCTACGGTGGACACATCTATGCCGGTCCGGGCCAGGATAATTTCTGGTGTCATGCTGCTGCCTTCTTCTTGAGGAAGCCGAGCGCCTTAACTGCCTCGGCTTGGGTAAGCTCGGATGAATCGCGAATATCACGACGGAAAATTTGCGAACAAACTGGGAGCAGGTTTTCTTCCCACGTCTTATCCATTGCGATAAGGACGTCGTTAATCTCTTTGATAATTTCGTCCCCTGCTGGGGTTACCTCACGCTCTTGCTGGCGCTCTGCTGCAAAGTTGATACCTTCCTCACCCTCGGTATTAACATGGTCGATGGCTGCATCCAGGCGCTCACGTCGAGGCCAGTATTTTGCTGCCTGCTTCACGACCGTCTTGAGGATCATCTGCTCTTCATCGGTGACCCATGGACACTTCTTGCTGTTGTCAGATTTGTACTTCTTCCATGCTTCAGACCTGTCACGGATGGAGTAGATGGCATCGATGCGCATCGTATGGGTCAGGTAATCACCATCGTCAGTTTTTACCGTTACATATGCCCCTACGATGTCCCCGCGCTGCTCTTCAGTATCGAAGTCGTTGTAGATGTGGATTGGCGGCTTATCGAGCCCCTCGCGGCGGAACTGGTCGTTTCTGCGAACAATTGCCGACTGACACCATTTGATGGCGCCAGACTGCTGCGCGATGTGCATCAGGCCCATGTAACTGATGTCGAGGCAAATAGCCCCTTTACGCGGAACCAGGTAAGCCAGCTTCTGTGCTGGGTTTAGCGAAATACCGATGGCCGCAACGTTGATGATCGCGTTCTGCGTGCTGGTCTGGTTCTGGAATGCGACTTTCGCGAGGTAGTCGTTGTTCTGAAATAGCTGGATGGCGAACTGACTTTCCTTCGCCCACACCATCCGCTCGTCAGTGGCCGCCTTAATGAAAAGCGGCTCCTGTTGTTTGACGAAATCAACAAGGGTTAAGCTCATAATCCCTCCTTAAAACGGGCAGCCGGTACGGTGTTCCCAGTCGTATTCCGCCTGGGCGTAAGCAACTGCCGAAATGAAATCGTTGTAGGCCTCCCCAGCTTTATCGCTGCGAAGCCCTTCGTATGGACTGGAGTCAATCGGGACCGTGAAGTGGAAGAGGCCGGACGGTTCTTTTGGCATCATGCCTATGATTTGCTGTGCCCGGTCGTCGATCCACTTCTCTTTCTCGTCGGTGAGCTGCTGCTCAGTCCAGCGCCGATCTTCGATGCGGTCGTAAGTGAGGTATGCGTTCATGGTTGCCTCAGTAATGAATTTTCGCGCAGGGGATCAGGTCATCTTTCAGAGCGGTAAGCACTTCGATAGCCTGCTCGCGGGTTAAGCTGGTTTGGCTGGTGAGCGCGTTAACGATGTTGGTGCCGACCGTTTTGCGGTGCTTCGCGTCGGCTTCACGTTTTGCCTGCTCATCGGCGATTCGCTTCTCTTCTGCCAGGCGTTCCTCTTCTGCCTGTTTTGCTTTGAGGCGTTCAGCTTCCACTGCCGCAGCTTTTTCTCTTTCAGCCCGGGCTTCTGCTTCCTGCTTCTCGCGTGCCGCACGCTGTTCCGCTTCAATGCGCTGTCGTTCCGCGAGTTCAGCGCGGGCTTTCTCTTCTGCTTCACGGCGCGCTGCGGCTTCAATCTCAGCTTTGTGTTTCGCTTCGGCATCGCGGCGGGCTTGTTCTGCCGCTTCCTGTTTCAGCCGCTCATCTCGTTCACGCTGAGCCTGTTCCGCCTGACGGCGCTGCTCTTCGCGGTCACGGTCGAAATCCTTATTCATCAGCAGAGCCATTTCATGGTCTGCTTCAAACTTGGCCGCCAGCTCCTGATCGAACTTGATGTTCATTTCCAGCGCTTCGGCGTGCAGCGCGTTCATGGCTTCTTCAGCCTTAATGCGTTCCTGCTCGGCTTCCCATTCGGTGAGTGGGCGGCGGGTCGCATCGCGCAGCTCGTCGCAGGCGTCAACGAATCGCTTAATTTCGGCCTCAGCAGGGCGCACAGCCTCTTTCAATCGCTTCAGGTACTCACGGCCAGGCTTTTCGATTGCCGTCTTACTGCGGGACACCTGCGCCGCCAGAGAGGCGACACGGCCACGGCCTTTCTTCGTGGACAGGTCCGGCACTTCGTTTACTGCCTGGCGGATTTGCTCGAGATAAGCGTCAAGGCCGCCAGCTACGTAAAGCACTGGCGCCTGCTCCGGCTTGATTTCGATGACAGTTAAGTCCGTTACTTCGCTCATGGTTTCTCCTGAAATTTGGATGTGCAGATCCCGCCCGCAAAAAGCCAGGCCGATCGGTTGAATAGGGTGATTGGTATCAGTGAACCATTGGCTCGCCGCGCTCATTCAGCAGCACAACGACGGATTCACTTTTGATGATGGTTTTTTCGAAGATGTTGAAGGCGTATAAGCCTTTCTCAACGTTCGCAGAGGCGCGATAAGTTTTACCGTGGTGTTGCAGCATCGTGCCCGGTAAAACCTCGCCACGTGGCACTGATGCGGTGCCGTAGTGCATTCCAATCATACCTTCACCTCAACCTGTTCCAGGAGGCCAGCAACGTGCATCTGCCAGCGGTTCAGCACCAGTTTTTCCCGCGGTGCCGATAGCGACGTCAGCTGCCATTCGTTATCGTTGAGCTTTTTGGCGGTGTACTGCTTGCCGTTGTGGGTGACTGTCATCTCACACCACCTTGAATAAGAACCAGCCCATACCGCACACAATCAGGCCCACAATGGTTATTGCGGAAGACATGCGTAGATGGTCAATGGCTAGTTTTGAAAGTGGCTGACGATGTTCTTTTTTCGTCAGCGAGTTTATTGCTATGCCGAGCAGAAACGTCCCGACAAACCATAATGCGTATATCTTTAAGCCCAACTCCAAATCACTCATAAATCCTCTTGGCCTTATCGCGGCGAACGGAACGGTTAATACAAGACTTCTGCGCATGTGCGTATATTATTCAGTTGCGGTGGATGGCCGCCGGTTGTCATAACTAACCGCACTCATCGAGAACGGTGAGGTATGAAAAAAGCCGCTGATTAGGCGGCCTTGATGGTGATGTCATCTGAATCGAGTATTCCAGAAACGTCTACATGAGTTATCTTTATGCCCTCGCTTCCGTCCATTGGCGGCCAACCTTCAACCCCCTCACCATTTGACCAGTCGAATTCACTCACCACACCGTAAGTGTTGTAGTTTTGACTCAGTGCAATGAGCAGAGCCTCTTTTGCCAACATGATCAGCACCGCATTCAAAACTGATCCCTGTCTCTCCAGTCGGTAATCAGCGTTCGACCAAAAGTTGTTAATCTCATGCAGCTTTTCATCGGTCATTACGTCATGGTCTATTTCAACCGTTAGCTCCGCCTTCCAGTCATAGTCGATTGTGTATTTTTTAACGTTCGCCATCGCCTTACCCTCTGTCGTTACCCGCTGACGGGCGTAAAAAAGGCCGCCACTGGCAGCCTTAATCAATTTCTTCAATCGTAATTTTGCAAACAATGGCGTACCGCTTAACCGGGTCACCATCTGCGTCCTCTGGGTGTGCATATGAATCGCGTGTCATCAGATAACTGATGATGTCGCTAACCTCTGACATGTCAGGGCGCTTCGTAAACAGAGCGTCAGCACCAATAATTGCTATTGTCTCTTTCATACTTCACCTCATATGATTTTCCCGCTGATGCGGGAGAAATGCTTTGGCGCTGGCTCCCCACAATGAAGCAGGGAAGGCCGTCGTCGCCTTGGTGAGCCATTACCTCACCAACTAGCTGATAACCGTCTGCCAGCCCAAAGCACTTCGCCACACTCTCGCAGTGGCCGCGCTCATGCCCTTGAGACCTTGTCGCTCATCGCCGCTCATAACCGGTGCGCGTCTGGCGTTCGCGCTGCTTTTCCGGCATACCATTTTCCTCGATTAACCCTGACCAGCGGTATGTCGCAGTTCGGACCTGCGTCTGGCTCTCATAGAGACTCGGGGCCGCATCATTACTGCGGCTTGAAAGTGCGGCCTGTCCGCTTTAGTGCTTCATTGGAATCACTCCTCTAAGTTGAATGAGCGCCAACTCCCTGCCAGTGTTGCCCGTTCTCACGCCGTTCTCGCTCTCGCGCGGGGATACTCTCTCACCGACCGGATCGCACCCGGTGATACAGCACGTTTACGTGTAGGGGTCTTAACAGGTCATTGACGCTGTAAATCTGCATGTTGTTAAAAAGCAGGCGACTTGCTGTCCGCCGCTGGCTAACTTCGCTCAGCTGTCGATGTTTCGTTTCGATGGACTCATTAAAAACCATAGTTGTTTTATCGTCAACAACAATAGTTGTATTAATGGTTGTTTTGGTTTTATTTGGTTGTATTTGAAAGGAATTTATTTTTAAGAAATATTTGGTGGTGGGGTTTGGGCAATAAAAAACCCCGCCGGAGCGAGGTTTCATGGGTGGGGAGTATTTATCGGTTTTGGCTTTTCAGGTAATCGGAGATCTCTTTGGCTGCCGCGCACTGCGCTTTCAGCTCATTGTTCATTTTTGCTTTAACTTCGTCAGAACTACTCTCGCATCCAGCATCAAGCGAAGTGATGTTGTAAACCGCCAGCATCGTAGCCTGGACTGCTACTTTGCACTGATCTGGCTGTGCGTGGTCTTTACAGATTGCGGCTGGTGATTGCTTTAGCTGATCGAGAGCCGACTCTTCAGCATTGGCCGCCAGAGGTGCCAGAAATAATATTGCCCATAAGAATTTTTTCATAGTTGCTTCCCTACCATATTGTTGATGTCCAAAACATTCTTCCGATTATCTGGACGCTATCAAGGTCCGCTTCTTCGTCTGGGTGCTCGACATGATTAAAGCTGCGAATGCTCAGCCTGTTCGGGCCCACACGGTAAAGTATTTTTAAGCGATTCCATCCATCCTGGCTGATGGCGTAGACCTTTCCGTCCACGATCTTTTTGTCGTTAATATTGATAGCGACAGTCGTTCCTTCCGGAATAACTGGCTCCATGCTATTCCCATGTGCGGGGAAGCAGATAACACTTTCTCTGTGGGCATTAACTCGGCGTAGAGTCGCTTTTGAGAAGCGGAGTTTATAGCCATTGTAATCTTCGCGAGGGAACGTCCCATCGCCGCAGGCCAGCTCAATATCCTTTAGAAATGGCACTTCTACCTCGTCATCAGGTAATGGGGTTGAATTATCCCAAGGCTCAACGGTACCCCACTGATCAGACGGTGGGATGGCTTCATCCTGCCCAGTGAGAAGCATAGCGCCTTCCCCGGAACTCAACCATTCAGGCTTTACCTTTAACGCATTAGCCAGCTCAACCAGCTTCGTTGTCTGATTGGCTTTTCCTGTTTCTATCTTCTGGATAGCCGCCTGGCTCACCCCAACCAGATCCCCGAGAGCCTTTTGCGTAAGGCCTCGTAATGTCCTGGCTTCTTTTAATCTTTCAGCGAGTGTCGTTTTCATACGCGCAATGTACAACCATGGTTTTATTCCATCAAACGAAAATGGTTGTTGACTAAATACAACCATAGTTTTATTCTTCATTCATATTCACTACGGAGGTTGTTATGAACCCAACCATTAAAACCGCTATCACTATTGTTGGCTCTCAAAAAGCCCTTGGTGAAGCGTGCGCAGTGTCGCAGCAGGCGGTTTACAAGTGGCTACACAACAAAGCGAAGGTTTCTCCGGAGCATGTGAACAGCATCGTTAAAGCAACTGGTGGCGAGATTCAGGCATACCAGATTCGCCCTGACTTGCCGACGCTGTTCCCGTCACCGGCCGACAATAATGCCGCCTAACCGGCGGCCCTAACCACGAAAGGAAAAGCAATGCATTCACTTGCGTATCAACACAATACCGGAATACACCCGGGAGCGGTGATAAACCGCGCTCAACCTAAGGCGGCGCCAGACCACGAAAAGATCCGCGATGCGGTCCGGGCATGGTCGTCGGCGCTGGACAATCAGGACGTCGTTTCGGCGCTGATCATCAACGAATACCGGGAGCAGGGCGGGAACTCCATAAGCTTTCCGGAAGACATCAGCCGGGCGCGGCAGAAGCTATTTCGCTTTCTGGATAACCGCTTCGACTCTGAGCAGTACCGCGAGAACGTGCGCCAGCTGACGCCCGCAATCATGGCCGTGCTGCCGCTGGAATTTCGCAACCGTCTGGCGCCGAAGAACGACACGATGTCGCTGATCGCCTCTGCGATGAAAGAGTGTGCCGAGGCTAAACAGGCCGTGCTGCTGGACGCTCCAGAGCATCAGAAGCTGAAAGAAGTAAGCGAGGGTATAGCGTCGCTGTTCCGCCTCATGCCGGAGCAGGTAGGGCCGTTGATGACGATGGTGACGTCGATGCTGGGGGTTATGTGAGAGGCACCAGAAAAGAAAAAGCCCTTGAAGCGGTAACTTCAAAGGCCTTCCAAACACTGTGTTACGCCAAGTAACGGGAGTAAGTATGTCAAATACCGCAGAAATTCTCAACTTTCCCGCTGTAGTTTCGGGAATACAGGAGCAACGCGTGGCCGATACAGACGATGGGTACACCCGTCTGGCAAACGAGTTGTATGAGGAGCTTATCGGCGCGAACCTGACCAAAAATCAGGCCAAGGTAGCTCATGCTGTTTGCCGCAAAACCTATGGGTTCAACAAGAAGATGGACCGCATAGCAGACTCACAACTTTCTGAGCTGACCAGACTACCTCGCCAGAAGGTTAACGCTGCCAAAAACGAACTCATTGCGATGAATGTTTTGGTGTCCGACGGCATGCTGATCGGGCCCAACAAAAACCTGAGTGAGTGGGTAATTCCGGGCACTAAGCCTGCGCCAAAATGTCACCACAATAGTGACTGTCACCATAGTAGTGACAATGTCCCTACCGTAGTGACAAAAAGTGTCACCAAAACAGTGACAACCCTGTCACCACAATGGGGACACACAAAAGACACTATTACAAAAGACAATAAAGACAATATTAATAAACCCCCTAAATCCCCCAAACCGGCTTCGTTCGATCCGGCTGGTGTTGACCTTCCTGAATGGCTGTCAGTTTCAGTCTGGAAGTCATGGGTCGATTATCGTCGCGACCTGAAGAAACCGATTAAGTCTCAGCAGACGGTAACCCAGGCCATCAACCTGCTTGAGCGCTGCAAGTGCAGCGGATACCAGCCTGAAGAAATCATCAACCAGAGCATTGCGAATGGCTGGCAGGGTTTGTTTGAGCCAAAGATCGCCAAGCAGACTCCTCGCGCGCAGTCTCGCGTATCTGAAAACTTTGCTGGCAAAGACTATGGCCAGACTGAAATTCCTGCATGGGCGAGGGACTGAGTATGGAACTGCTCGAAAAAATCGACGCTATCGAAAAAATGCTGGAGGTTCTCGGAAGGGCTCCAGAGCAGCTTCCTAACTGCGAGACCGTCTGCGAAACGGTGCTGTGCGAGAAACATGGCGAGTACGAACAGCGTAAACGCGTTCTTACCAGCAGCCTGATAAAACTACCGTCACCGCCGACTCGCTGCCCGGGCTGCCTGCGCGATGAGTTGACCTTCCTGTATGCCGAGAAAAAACGCTGGGAAGACCGCACGCGCCAGCAGAACATCGATCGCCTGCTGCGCCAGCTCGAAATCCCCGAGCGCTTTGTGACGTGCACGCTGGAAAACTACCAGCCGGTTGGCAAAGAGTCAGAACGCGCACTGCGGGTTTGCCAGGCGTATGCCGCGAAGTGGCCAGAGCGCCTGAAGCAGGGTGGCGGGCTGGTGATGTGCGGCAAGCCGGGGACCGGAAAAAACCATCTTGCCCTGGCGATCGCCCGTGATGTCATCGAGAAACACCAGAGCCCGGTAATTTTTACCACCGCACTGAAGATTGCCCGCGAGTTCAAATCGACGTGGTCGAAAACAGCGACGCGCTGCGAGAACGACGTGATTTCGCACTTCACCACTCCGGATCTGTTGATTATCGATGAGGTAGGCGTCCAGTTCGGCAGCGAAGCCGAGAAGCTGATCATGTTCGAAATCATCAACACCCGTTACGAGCGGATGAAGCCGACCATCCTGATCAGCAACCAGACCAAAGAAGAACTGGCAGCGTTCATCGGCGAGCGCGTTCTTGATCGCATGAGCGATGGCGGCGGGTGCACGCTGTCATTCACCTGGGATTCTTACCGTTCCAAGGGGGCAGCGTGAAAGCATGCAGCGATGACTATGTCGTTATCAACCAGTATTCGAAAGGGGATGCAGTCTGGATAGAGCGCGTTGATACCGATGAAAAGCGAAAAGCACTTTACAAATCGAGTTGGGAAATAGCCGTAATCTCGCTCGCAATCGTTCGTGAATATGGGATCCGGAGGGTAGGCAATGACCATAACAATCCGTGAGCAGGTGCTGGCAGCCCTGCGTAATAACCCGGGCCTGAACAGTGCTCGTATTGCCAGCATGATCGGCATGACCACCAAAAAGATTTCCGGCCCGCTAAGCACATTGTTTGCAGACGGCCTGATCGAATTCGAAGGTAAGCATGGCCAGCGGCTTTATCGGCTGACCAGCTACGGCATGAAGTACGCACCGGAAACCATACCTGCCATGCCGAAGGGTAATTCGAAGCTGGTGCAGCGCACAGAGACAAACGTGATCTGCCAGGAGTGCCGCAACAGCGCGGCTATGAAGCGAGTATTGATGGTTTGGGGGAGGGTAGGGGCATGACACGCATCCGTAACTTTGGCTGGAATCGTCTCAAACTGGCAACCTTGTCTTACGAAGATATAAGCGCTCTCGAAGATCAGGTGAAGCAGGAGCACGCCTGTAGCGATGGCATCCACATGTACGACAAAGCAGGCCGTGACAAGCTCGATGCTCTGAGCTGGGCCGTATACAACAAGCAGAAGCAGGAGGCCGCCCAATGAGCAACATCGACATACGCGCGTTACTAGGCGTGCCGAAACACGCCAATCAGCACCGCCTTTCTCGCCTGACAATGGAAGTGCATACCGATGAGCTTCGCATTATGGCATCAGCGGTAGAGAGCTATACCGACGAGTTGATAGCAGCGCTGGAAGCCGCAGAGAAGCGGATTGCTGAGCTGGAGGCGCGGGAGGTTGTACTGCCGAGAACGCAAGATGTTCACCCATTAGGGCCACAGTCGGCGAAAATTTTTTGTGAGTTTCACCGGAGTATCGTGAACAGATGCGCCGATGAGATTCGCAAGGTTGGCGTCAAAGTCAGCATCAAGGGGAATTAGGGTTATGGCTGAATTAACCAAAGAATGGCTGCTCAAGACCATCGCGGAGCTTGAAGAAGAGCGCGATGCTGTGCCCGGCGCAGTAAACGAAGACGCGACCATGGTGCTTGAGGCGATGACGATTGCTCTGGCATCGCTCGAAGCGGAGCCGGTGTATCAAGTATTGGTCGATGGAAGTTGGACTGATTACGACAAACAACATTTAGAGGAACTGCTTGAAGCGAAACCATCCACCCTTTTTCGTGTTGCTTACCCATCGCCACGGATAATGAATCCAGTTTCAGTTGATGCTGACGATAAATTCTATTCTTGGTTTGGCAGGGAATGGCATGAGCATTATCAGCAAAATCAATACACCACGGCAGCTAAGCAGATGCTTGGTGTTATGGCTGAATCTGCGTGGAAAGCTGGTCGCCGCGCCGCCATGCTTCAGGGTGACGAACCTGTAACAACGGCTTACAAGTTGCCAGAAGGGTGGGTGGCGGTTCCGGTTGAGCCAACTGAAGACATGATCGTCAATGGGTTCGAGTCAGAGCCTGATGAAAGCTTTAGCGACGAGAAGGAGTGGGAAGCATACGATGCTATGAGTGGATGCCAGCAGGCGGCGCACCGGGCTAAGCTGTGCTGGGCAGCGATGATTGCAGTAGCACCGAAGCAGGAGGTGAAGTGATGGATGCATTCAAAGACTTCAGCGCGACGGACTGGTTATTTTTCGCAACGCTGCTGATCGTATGGTTTTACATGGTCGCAAAAGCGTATAGCTGGTTAATAGGAGTCCTGCTTCGCCGCGGTTGGAGATTGTGGAATCGCAAGGACGAGCAAACCCTGGCTATGGACTCGTTTTATGAGGCGTTCAGGCTGGCAGATATCGAGCCTGGTCAGAGAGTGGTTATTACTACCGAAAGCGGTATGACGATCCACATTCTTCGGCCAAAAGGTAATCCCAATGCCTAACCCATTCGACGCATAACAAACAGGCCTCTTCGGAGGCCTTTCTCTTCAGTTGATTTTGTTGAATCAACCGTCCATACTTTCTTTGCTGATGGCTTGAACACCCATTGGTGACTTCTGCGCATTTAAGGGGACTTAAATGCGACCACAATCTGAACTCCTCACCTTGTCACAGATGCAGAAATGCACCTGCGATTTTCTGCATTCTGCGTTACCTCTCGGAGGTGGCGTATGAAACAGCATTACTGCATCGTTAACGACACCGTTAAAGACAACCTCATAGCATTCATCCGCACCATACCGGTAAACCCGCGCGCGCCGATGGTGGTCGAGGCCCGGGAAGAGACCCGCACAGACAAGCAAAATCGTTTGATGTGGCCGTTGTTGAAAGACCTGTCTGACCAAGTTGTCTGGCACGGCGAAAATCTTACCCGCGAAGAATGGAAGGACCTCATCACCGTTCTGGTGAATCAGACTCAGGACCAGGAGCAGAAGTCCGCGCCGGGCATCAACGGCGGCCGCGTATATTTCGGCGTCCGCACATCCAAATCCAGCAAGCGCTACATGGTCGACGTGATCGAGGCGATTTACTGGTTCGGAACCGACCGCGGCGTGAAGTTCTCCGAGGCATCCAGTAAGCGTATCGCTTGGGCGCAAGAGTGGAGGGCTTCCCGTGGGTAATCCTCTCGCTCGCGTCATCAACAACGAAATCTTCCGCGTTCCTGCGCGCCGCAAGCGTAAGCCCGCGGTTAAGCCGTCCGACATCCCGACTTTCAAGGACTACACCGCCCGTCTGGTCGATGAGAAATGGCTGCGTCTCGCAGCGAGGAGAAAATCCGCATGAGCATGTATCAACGCATTAATGGCGCTGACTGGCGCAATATCTTCGTCGTCGGCGATCTGCATGGGTGCTACACGCTGCTGATGAGTGAGCTCGAAAAAGCTTCGTTCGACCCGGCGCGTGATTTGCTGATCTCGGTTGGAGACCTTGTTGACCGCGGCGCGGAAAACGTCGAGTGCCTGGAGCTGATTACTATGCCGTGGTTCCGGGCTGTGCGCGGAAACCATGAGCAGATGATGGTAGACAGCCTTTCAGAGTACGGAAACGTCAATCACTGGCTGGTAAATGGTGGCGGTTGGTTCTTCAATCTCGACTATGACAAAGAAGTGCTGGCTAAGGCTCTGGTTCACAAAGCGGCTGATCTGCCATTCGTCATCGAGTTGGTTACCGCTGAACGGAAGGTCGTTATCTGCCACGCTGACTACCCGCATAACGAATATGCGTTCGACAAGCCGGTCCCGAAAGACATGGTCATCTGGAATCGCGAACGGGTTAGCGACGCTCAGGACGGCATTGTCTCGCCGATAGCCGGTGCTGATCTGTTTATCTTCGGGCACACCCCAGCGCGCCAGCCCCTGAAGTATGCCAACCAGATGTACATCGATACCGGTGCCGTGTTCTGCGGAAACCTCACGCTGGTACAGGTTCAAGGTGGTGCCCATGCGTAAACCATCCCGCCGTAAGTGCAAAGTATGCGGTGAATACTTCGTACCGAAATTCAACGATATCCGTATCCGCTGGTGCTGCCCGGAACACGGAGCAATCCTCGCAATGGAAGAACGCGAGAAGGAGAAGGTGAAAGCCGCCGCTAAGCGCATTAAGGAGCAGAAAGAGGCAGAGAAGGCTGGGCGCAAACGACGTAAGGAGAGGCTGGCAGAGCTACGGCCAGCAGGTTACTACAAAGCGCAGGCTCAGCAGGCATTCAACGCCTACATCCGCGCGCGTGATGCTGGTTTGCCATGCATCAGCTGCGGCGAGACCAACCCTCCTGATCTGCATGGCGGCCAGTGGGACTGCGGCCACTTCAAAACGGTCGGCGCTAATCCTGAGCTGCGATTTGAAGAACGCAATGCTCATAAGCAGTGCAAATCCTGCAATGCCGGGGCCGGAAAGTACACCGCCAAAGAGGCGACGGTCGCGCAGCAATACGAAGCTGGCCTGGTCGCTCGTTACGATCAGGAATACGTCGACTGGCTCAACGGTCCCCACGAAATGACCAACTACCGCCGGGAAGACTTCATCCGGATCCGCGATGAGTACCGCGCCAAGCTCAAAGCACTGAAACAGCGGGAGGCAGCATGAACTATACCGACTTCCTCCGTTACCAGGCAGAAAGCGTTAAGCGCGCCAGCATGCCGCCAGTAGCCAAGCACAGCCAGACCAAAACCAATCAGCCAAATAAGGAAGCCGCATGAACAGTCAGCAACTGGAATACGTACGTCAGCAGCTCATTGTGGCGACCGCAGATCTGAGCGGTGCTACGAAAGGGCAACTGGTAGCCTTCGCAGAGAACGCACAATTCACCGCGACGGCGCGCAGCCGGGGGCGGAAGAAAATCACTGACCCGGTCACCGGCCGGAAAGTTAACCCGGACGGCCCGGCGATGAGCGGCAGCCAGTCTCGCGCCAAGGGATCGTCTATCGCGCTGGTTGGCCCGGTTGAGTTCGTGACCGCATCCTGGCGCCGCGCTGTTCTGTCTCTGGAAGACCACCAAAAAGCATGGCTGCTCTGGAACTACAGCGAGAATATCCGTTTCGAGTACCAGGTGGCGATCACTCAATGGGCGTGGAATGAGTTCCGGGAGCAGCTCGGCACGAAGAAGGTGGCCGGCAAGACGATGGAACGCCTGAAGAAATTGATATGGCTGGCGGCGCAGGACGTCAAAGCGGAGCTGGCGGGTAAGGATGTGTATCAGCACCAGGACCTGGCGGCTCTGTGCGGCGTTAAACCTGATAACTGGTGTCATAATTACGCCGACTACTGGCGGGCCATGTGCACCATCTTTAAGCGGCTTGATGGCGATTCTCTTCTCTGCACTGTGAGAACACGATCACAACAAAAGGCTACTTTTTCGCAGCAGGGTATTGCAAAAGTCAATTAAATAAGCCATATTTGAGTCTACTTTGATATGCTGCCTAAATTACATCGGCGGCATGAAGATGATAGTCACTATCCAGTTTGTAAAATGAGCCCTGGCATACCGCCGGGGCTTTTTCATTTCAGCACAACAGGAAAGAGCATTGAACAAGGCGAAAACCGGTAGACGCGACTAATGCCATCCGGGCGTCCAGTGCTCTGTCCGTTGTGGTGTAACTCAATTCCCGCTTGCGGGTTGAATGGGTAGAGTAACGCATCAACTGGATCACTCCAGCGGGTTAGGCATGATGCTGATGCCGGTCCCGAGTATCGGTTCGAGTCCGATCGCCACACGCCAAACCCAGCCAGGGTATTTACGGCCATAGAGCCGGCATTGCCTTACCCTCATCTTCCCGGCCTGTCGCCGGGTTTTTTATTTCAGGCTCCGGGAACCATCCTAGACATGCCTTCTTGTTAAATCGTCCCGAGGGCCTGAACCAACTACACACGGAATAAATATGTCTGAGACCTTCACTATCGTAGGCGTTGGTCTTACATCGTCATCAGTCGGTGTAACCTTTGCCACGCTGTTTCCGGAGGCGACTCCAGCAGTGATGCTCGGATCACTCGCCGGAACGGCGCTATACGTTCTGACCTCAGATCCCCATCAACTCTGGAAGCAGGCTATCTTTGCACTGATATCGTTTATCAGTGGCGTGTTCTTCTCCGTACCCATGGCGAAAATCATGGCCGGAATCATCAACACGCCGTTAAGCCTGATGAAGCCACCGGCCAGCATTGAGGTATCGCCAGCTGTCGGTGCAATTGTCACTGCTTCCATTTCCGTGGCAGTCCTGCTGCGTATTCTCCGCAAATCCAAAAGCGGGAAGATGCCGGGGCTGGGGGAGGAAGATAAATGACATGGCAGCTTCTCCTGATGGATGCAAACGCCATAGTTTGCCTGCTAATCATGGTCAGGCTGATGTTTTTCCGGAAAGAGGGAAAGCGTCATCGCCTTAGTGTCGCGGTGCTGGCCTATCTGGTCATCCTTGCCGCCGGATTCAATGCCTTCAACATTCTGCTCGGCCACTACGTACAGGTTAACCTCGGCGACCTGCTGCTTAACTCCGTCATCTGCATGGCGGTGTGGCTGGCTCGCGGGAACCTGGCGAAGGTCGTTATAACGGAATAGCCATGACCAAAGACGACATTTTCAACGCCATCCTCGGCAAAGAGGGCGGTTTCGTAAACCATCCAGATGATAAAGGCGGCCCTACAAACTGGGGTATTACTCAAGCTACGGCACGCGCCCATGGTTATACCGGTGATATGCGGAACCTCACCCGCGAGCAAGCTCTGGAAATCCTCGAGGCTGATTATTGGTATGGGCCACGCTTCGACCAGGTGGCAGCCGTATCCCCGGCCATCGCCGCAGAACTCTGCGACACCGGAGTGAACATGGGGCCATCGGTGCAGGTTAAATGGTTCCAGCGCTGGCTGAACGTTTTCAATAACCAGCAGCAACTCTATCCGGATCTGATCGCCGACGGGCAGATCGGCCCACGTAGTATCAGCGCGCTGAAGTCCTTCCTGGCGAAACGAGGCGGCGAAGGAGAAATCGTATTGCTTCGCGCACTGAACTGTAGCCAAGGCCAGCGTTATCTTGAGCTGGCAGAACAGCGTCCGGCTAACGAATCATTCGTTTATGGCTGGATGCGCGAGCGGGTGAGCCTATGACGACACTCAAATCTGTACTGGCGGCAATCGGAGTTGCGATCCTGATGGTGCTTGGTGCGTTTGGTGTGGGCCGTTTTCGCGGGCTTGAACAGGCTGAAGAAAAAGCAGACCGGCAGCGCACAGAAGAAAAGGCCGCAGCCATTGAGTCAGTAGCCGAACGTCGTGTAGAAGCAACTAAAGAGGCCAGCAATGTACAGCAGAATGTTAACCGCATGCCTGATGACGATGTTGATCGCGAGCTGCGTGACACGTGGAAGCGTCCCGGTGGTGGTTGATACAGCCTGTGACTGGGTAAAGCCAGTCTACCTTACTGATCACGACATTGATGTCCTTGACCGCCAGACTAAGCGCGACATCCTGGCGCATAACAAAGCGTGGCAGGCGAACTGCCAGAAAACAAAAGAATCGGGGACGAAATGATGAAAACCAACCAGTGCAGTGAAGGTTTCGACAACCCATCCAGGTTCCGTGAGGAATGGGATAAGCAGACCCAGGGGAAATAGAGCCTCATCCCTGAGGTTCTGACACAGTCTCTCCTTTGGACTTTAACCTTAGCAAATTCTCACAGCCTCGCATTAGCGGGGCTTTTTGCTAACCGAGTATTATCAATAACCTCACGAGCATATTTTTTTTGGGTACTTAATTCAGCAAAGACTAGATGATTCATATCTAACCATCCATACGATACCAATTACTGCTGATAACGAAGAAAATAAGGCGTGGTCACAGTGCACGACAGGCGGTCAGTTAACGATGCATGTGTCTAACTCGGCAGTAACTAATAAAAGGCATTTAAAATTGTGTTGAGGTAGGGGGTCATCCTTGACATGTTCTCCAGCCGGTAACGCCTGAGCGTAACCGTAAGGTTATCTTCTACATCGTTTTCCGGCCGGAGCCGGGCTACGTCATGAAGTATCCGTTCTACTTGTCGTTCAGGCTCGTTAGAGTCTTAATATATGGCACGGCTTCTGCTTCTTGCCCAATGACGTTAAGGCCAGTGAGCCAGCTTCTGGCTTCAGATATGGAATATAGCCGCTCATCATTCAAACTGACTTCAGCCATGCTGGTAAGTTCGGTGATAAGCGATGGGACATCAATATTCTGTTCTCTGAGAGCGAGTGCAAGAGCCGCTTCTCCAATTATGACATAGCCTTTCTCGTCGAGTTGAATAGACAAAAAAACCTCCATTTGTTGATGATAACCTCATGTTTAATGCTAGTTGAATGCCAGTTTTATGCACGAGATATCTACAAAATCCTTTTTAAGGCGGAATTATCTGTATTGTTCTATATCGCATGATGGTTTTTTGTGCGATGATCTTCTAACAAGTCACGGTTAACGCATTTTGTATCAATGCTGCTTCCACAACCATCGAGAGTTCAATGCGATATGGCTCAGATTTACCATCTGACAGTCTAGGATCAGATGATGCTTTGCGGGAAGAAAAGGAAATACTCGGCTATTGCGTCCGCCACCTTTTCTGTTCACAAAAGGCTATAACTAGTGAAAATATTTCAGAAGTTTTATCTGCAAGAATCATGATTGAATCAAATGCTGATAAAATCCTTGTCTTAAAGCGCGTCTTAAATTTAGTTAGTCGATCAAGATAGATTCTGTTAGCTCCTAATCACATATTAAGCCACCTTACGGTGGCTTTTTTATTGCCATCACCATGAATAATCCCATCGTAATGGCAATATCCCCATATGCGGATAAGAGGTTTCCAATGTCCGATATCTACATCATCACACTGACTACGAACGACGGCGGCGAGTACACGGGCAAGATGTCACGACGTCAGCCTGAACTGGTTAACGGCTTTGTGCCGCTGGCGACCGAGACGGGCGAGTGGCTTTACTTCGCTCCGGCCGATGTGAAGCGCGTGCAGTTCACGCCGGTACCGGCAGAGCAGACCGAACAGCCAGAAGAACAAACAACGGAGTAACGAATGAGCAAACCGGACTGGGAGGCCATCGAGACGGCGTACCGGGCCGGAGTGATGTCCCTCCGAGAAATAGCGTCACAGCACGGTATCAGCGAAGGCGCTATCCGTAAGCGTGCCAAGCGTGACGACTGGTCGCGTGACCTCAATGCGAAGATTCAGCAAAAGGCTGACGATCTGGTACGCAAACAGGAGGTACGCAAACAGGTACGCAACGAAAGCACTTTGACCGAGCGCGTACTGATAGAGGCGACTGCCGAGGTAATTGCCACGGTACGCATGGAGCACAGGGGAGACATCCGCCGGGCTCGTGAACTGACAAACATGCTATTCGATGAGCTGGCCGGTGAGTGTGGCGATGTGGCCGCGCTTGAGATGCTCGGTGATCTGATGCGCCGTGAGGACGATAAAGGTCAGGATAAGCTCAACGATCTGTACCACAAAATAATCAGCCTCCCTTCCCGCGTTAAATCCATGAAAGACCTGAGCGATAGCCTGAAGACGCTTATCGGCCTCGAACGTGAGGCATACAGCATCGAGAATAAGGCTGAAACGAAAGAGGTCACGCATAACGTCATGCTGGTGCCAACCAGTGACAACGTGGATGACTGGGAAGCGGCAGCGCAGAAACAACAGGGCGGGGTGCTCGGTGGATGAATTACAAAGCTGTATGGAAGCCTCTGCCAGGGTCTCAGTCTCTGGCGCTGAGCTGCCCGTGTAACGAAATTCTGTTCGAAGGCACTCGCGGACCGGGCAAGACCGCTGCGCAGTTAGCCAGGTTTCGGCGAAATGTCGGCGTGGGGTATGGCTCGTTCTGGCGCGGCGTAATTTTCGACACAGAATATAAGAACCTTGCCGACATCATCACCCAGTCGAAGCGTATGTTTCGCCTGTTCAACGACGGTGCGCGCTACCTTTCATCTGCGAGCGAATTGCGATGGGTATGGCCCACAGGCGAAGAACTTCTCTTCCGCTTCGGCAAAGAGGCGGACGACTACTGGGATTTCCATGGACAGGAATTCCCGTTCATCGGCTTTAACGAGCTGACGAAACAGCAGTCGCCCGAATTCTACGAAACGATGTTCTCCTGCCGACGCTCATCGTTCAGGCCGGAAAACTACCCGCTGGAAAATGGCAAGTTGCTGAGGCCGATCCCGCTGGAGACGTTCAGCACGACCAACCCGTTTGGTATCGGACATACCTGGGTGAAGAAACGCTTCATTGAGCCAGCGCCGCGCGGAACCGTGCAGCGTGACAGGCTGATGGTTTTCAACCCTCAGACAGAGCGAGAAGAGGAGATCACGCTGACGCGCGTGGCAATCCATGGTTCATATAAAGAGAACCCGTACCTGGACCCTCAGTACATCGCTACCTTGATGGCAATCAAAGACCCGAACCGGCGCAAAGCGTGGGTAGAGGGATCATGGGATGTGACCAGTGGCGGGCGCTTTGACCACCTCTGGAATGAAGCGCTGCACGTCATTAAGCCGTTCCGCATCCCGGACAGCTGGATCGTCGACCGTTCCCATGACTGGGGTGAGTCGAAGCCGTTCTCTAATCTGTGGTGGGCGCAGGCTGATGGCACCGAGGCAACATTGCCAGATGGTCGTAAATTCTGCCCACCTGCTGGGACTTTGGTTCTGATTGGGGAGTGGTATGGCTGCCCGCCTGACGAGCTGAATAAAGGCCTGAACATGTCATCAACCAACGTCGCCAAGGGTGTGGCGTGGATTGATAAGCGCCTTGCCGGTGAAGATTTGGAAGAGCCTGAAGAAGTACAGGGCAAGGGTCAGATGCACATCGTGCCGGGGATATGCAGTAGCGTTATTCCGGGGCCGGCTGACGGCGCAATCTTCAATACTGGCGATAACGAGCTATCAATCGCACAGAAAATGGAAGCGCAGGGCGTTACCTGGCTGCCAGCCGACAAGAAGCCTGGATCACGCATCAATGGTGCATCGCTCTTTGCCGACATGCTTGAAGCAGTGGTCGAGGGTAAGAAAACGGAATCAGGCATGCCGGATAAGCCAGCATTTTACGTCATGGAGCATTGCAGAGGATGGATCAGCCGCATACCAGTGCTTGTACGCGACGATAAAAAGCCTGATGACGTGGACACCACCCAGGAAGACCACGACTACGACGCTACGCGATACCGCGTGCTGCATTCGCCGAAGCAGGTCGGCGCAGTATTCTTCTAAGGAGCTCATCAGTGAGTGAATTAAGCACCGGGGAACAGTTCCTCGTTAATGCCCTTGCTGAAGCTATCGGACGGCAGCGCATGCTGTACGCAGGCCAGCCGGGAAACACCAAGCGCACGAAGTTGTGGGATGAGTTCGGCTATCCAAACAGTCTCGAGTTCGACCGTTACTATCGGGCCTACGAGCGCAACGCGGTGGCGTTTGCCGCAGTCCATAAGCTTCTTGATTCGTGCTGGGTTGATAACCCGACGATCATTGACGGCGACGACGGTAAGGAGTCAACCGAGACAACGGGCTGGGAAAAGTCAGCCACTAAGCTGCTGAAGAAGCACTGGCCGAAAATTAAGGATGCGGATCGCCGCAATCTCGTTGGCCGATACTCGGCATTACTCATTCAGTTCCGGGACGGAAGAGAGTGGAGTGAGCCGGTAGACAGGTCAGTTGTAGCGCGACTGAAAGACAAGGCCATTGTTAAGCTGATCCCTGCGTGGGAATCGCAGATCAAGCCAGGCAACTTCGATACCGACACGCTTTCAGAAACGTACGGCCAGCCAGTTTCGTACAACTTCAACGAGCAGCCCGTAGGTGATGATGGTACATATGGCCCGGTGCGCGGCGTTACCGTACACCCCGAGCGAATCATCATCCTCTGCGAAGGCTCAGAAGACGAGAACATGCTCTCTGGCGTGCCTTTCCTGCGCGCGGGCTTCAACAAATTGCTTGACCTCGAAAAGGTTTCTGGTGGTAGTGCAGAAGGGTTCCTGAAGAACGCTAGTCGCCAACTTGCGATAGCTTTTGATAAAGAAACTGGCATAGCGAATTTATCAAAGCAAGCCACAGACGCCGGCTACAAAGACCTTGGCGAGGCGCTTAACGACAAAGTCGCCAAGATGAACCGTGGCACGGATGCGGCCCTGGTTATGCAGGCGGGCACACCGTCTGTTCTCTCCGTTGCGGCGGCAGACCCATCCCCGACCTGGACAGTGGCCGCCAACGAGTTTGCATCTTCGATTCAGTGCCCGTTCACCATACTGTTTGGTCAACAGACGGGGCGCCTTGCCTCCGATGAGGACAAAACAGACTGGGCGAAGCGCTGTAACGGCCGCCGCTGGGGATTCCAGTCGACGATTGTAGAGAGCGTGCTTGAGCGCTTCTGGACGGTAGGCGTCATTGACCCGCCATCCTCCGGAGAGGTCACGCTGGCATGGTCTGATCTGCTCGCGCCGAGCGAAAAAGAGAAGATTGCCAACATGCAGGCAATGGCCGTCGTGGCGAAAGATACACAGCAGGCATACGGCACACCGGCGGTGGATGAAAACGAAATCCGCGCAGTCGGTGAGTTGGAGCCTCGCAAGGTCGTGTCGCCACCTAACCCTGATGTAAAGCAAACCGATAAGGATCCGCTGACAGATGATGATGACAGCGCAAACCAGAATCGGGACGCCAATCGTACCGCGCAATAAAGCTGACCCTACGCAGTCCTCGCGACAGGTCAGCCGGATGTTCAGCGATATCGAAGACCGGTATCTGAACATTAAGCGCAGGCTAAAGGCACTCTTTGACCAAAGGCTGACAGGACAGCAGCGAGAGGCGAACGCGCAGCGGTCATGGATGATGTGCAACAACGAAGGTGCAGAACCTTCTCTGTATCAGGCCAATGCCGGTAAGTTCATCTACGACATGACCGCCGCTGAGCTGGCCGACCTGCTGCAGGTTGTGCAGTCGATTCTGGATGATGAGCTTCTCGATGGTGGCAGCCAGAATCTCTGGGCAATGGACTACGTCATTGCGGAATATGACCGCGGCACGCTAAACGCCTTCACCAATCTGTCGGTGCAGTCGCAGGTGTACGCCAGCCAGACGACGCTACAGCAACTTTTAAGCAGCCCAAGTTATCTGAACCAGATAGCGTCGGCCAGGCTGACAACGTTCAGCGACTGGAAGGTTATCAGCGACGCCGCCCGCGGCGATCTGACCAACATCATCACCGATGCGGTAGCGCGCGGCGTGAATCCTCGCGAGACGGCCAGCGTTATCAGCAAGCGTCTCGATGTTTCGATGTCGAAGGCAAAGACCATCGCTCAGACTGAGCAGGTCGGCGCGCTGCGGCAGGCACAATGGAATGAAACGGACTGGGCCGCTGACCGGCTTGGGCTTAACACCGGCCTGCTGTGGCTGTCAGCGCTCAAGCCGACTACGCGCACCTGGCACGCCAGCCGTCACGGCAAGGTCTACACCACCGAAGAGGTGCGGGACTTCTACGCCGAAAACGGCAACCGGTACAACTGCTACTGCAGCCAGATTCCGGTGCTGCTCAACGACGACGGCGGTATTTTCAATGAAGGGTTGTCGGATAAGTTGAAGAAAGAACGCAAACAATGGACTACTAAGGAGGCTGCATGAGCAACCCTATTCCGAGAGAAGCGCCGAGAAATATCAATCATGGCCGCCTGTTCACTGAGTCGCAAATCAGAGCCGCTTTTGTGAAGTGGTGCGACGACTATAAGCACAACCCTGGTGCTTACCAGGAAGGTGACTCCACCGACGGAGAAGCTTGTGCTGATTACCTGATTCAGGTGATGACCGAAAACTCCCACTAACGAGGAACCAGCATGAAACGCAACCGCGTTAACGTGCTGACCGTCGTCAACTCCGCCTCAAATATCACCACTGAAACCATCGACGGCAAGCCACATATCGTGGTTCGCGGCATCACGCCTGTCGTGGACGATATCGTGATGAACCGGAAGTTGTACCCGGCAGCAGAAATCGAAAAGGCCTACAACACGCTTGAGCGTAACCCGATGCCGCTGGGCCACCCGAAAGTGGACGGCAAGCATGTGTCGGCGCGAGATGTCCGGGCGGTGAACGAGTACCACGTCGGTGCATGGCTACAGAACGTCAGCCACAAAGACGGCAAAGTGACGGGTGATATGTACGTTAACCGCCAGTACGCCGAATCCAGCGAGAAGGGTAAGCGCCTGATTGATCGCCTGGATGAGATGCTGGCCGGTACCAACTCCGACCCGATCCATATCTCCACCGGCCTGCTGTATTCCGGCATCGCCGCCAACGGCGAGTCGAAGGGCAAGAAGTACAACGAGATCGCCACCAACATGATGTTTGACCATGTGGCGGTGCTGCTTGATGAGCCTGGCGCCGGTACGCCGGAGGAGGGCGTTGGCATCTTCGTTAACTCAGAAGGTGATGAGCAGCAGATCGAAGTTGCCCGCCTGGCTGATGGCATCGACTGCACCCGCGATGGCCTGCTCAACAAAACCAAATTCTTCTTTACCAATGCCTCCAACTTTTCCTTCGACGACATCCAGCGCGCAATCAGTGAAAAGCTGCGAGAGGGTCGATCTGATGACAACTGGCTTTGGCCAGAGTCGGTATGGCCTGACACCTTCGTATATCGGGATGATTCCCGTTATTTCAAACAGAAGTACATCATCGACGATGACGGCAAGGCCCAATTCGTCGGCGAACCTGTAGAAGTCGTGCGCAAACAACCTGAGTACGAGATTAAAACCAACGGAGAGAACGATCCGATGAAAGAACTGATTATCAATGCGCTGCAAGCCGCTGGTAAGCCGACCGAAGGCAAGTCCGACGCCGAGCTGATGGACGCATACAACCAGATGAAGGCCGACGAAGCCGCCGCCAAGAAAAATGGCGACGAAGAAATCGACCCGGAAACCGGCAAGCCCAAGAAAAAAGAGCAGGCCACCAATAACGAAGAGATGCCAGCGTGGGCGAAAACACTCGCCGATCGCGTGGACGTCGTTTTCAACAGCCTGAACGCGAACGCCGACAAAGAGAAAGGCGAAAAGCGCGCGGCTGTGAAGCTGGCGATGAACATGAGCGATGACGAAGTCGCAGACCTGGACGGTAAGGCGCTCGACGCTATGTATGCCAAGTGCCAGACATCTTTCGGCCTGAACGGTGCGTTCCGCCAGGCAACCAACACCCAATCAGTCAGCGAAATGCCGGAGTAAAAAATGGCTAAAGACGGAAAACACGTAATTCACGCGGGCGGTATCTTCGTCAACCCACAGCTTCACCGTGAAGGTGCAGCAGCCGCTGATACGCAACCCGGTACGATTGGTTTCTTCGACAACACCACGAAGAAATTCACCGCATCCGTGGATGGTAATGAAGCTGCGATCCTCTACGTAGCCAACTATGACTACCTGCGTTGCAAAACCGTAGACGACGTCATCAAGGCTGGCGATTGGGTTGTTGCTTTCCACCCAACCCCCGGCGTTTTCTTCAACGTTCCCGCCGCAGCAGGCACTTACACAAAAGGGCAGCCGCTCTCAGTTGCCAACGGTCGTGTTAAGGCTGTTGGTACTGATGAATCGGTTCGCTGCTACGTAGAAGAAGACCGCTCATACACCATTGCGACGGCAGGTGACCTCCTGCGCGTGGTCATTAAATAAGGAGCACCTGAATGTTTGTATTCTCCACTAAGCAGGCGACCGAAACCGGGAACCTCGAAGCCAACATGGCTCAGTTCAATGAGCTTACGTTCGCTCGTAATTCCAGCGCTCAGGCCGTGGCAGACTTTATTGCTCGTACCCGTGTCCGCGGTGAAGCGGCAAATGCCCCGGTGCTGGACGCAGTAAACGCAGTCGACGATATCCGTCGTCTTTACAAGGCCTATGACCAGACTGTGTTTAAGCAATTCGAACCGAACACTGAATTCACGCTGCTGAACGACCTGATGCCGCTGTCTCGCTCTGTTCGCCTGGAAGAGTCTGTGTACGAGTACGCTCGCACCGGCGGCCGTGGCTGGGCGCACACTTCAATGTCCGGTCAGATTGGTGCTGCGCTGGATGCGAAGTCTTACACCTTCGATGGCACCATGGTGCCGATCCACGACAGCGGCTTTAAGTTCAACTGGCGTGACCCGGTATTCAACAAAGGCTCCGCGCTCTCATCCCTGGCTGATGCTCAGGCCGGATCTGTTGATGATGTGCGTCGCCAGTATGTGGACTACATCTGGGAAGGCTTCCGCGATGCGGCCGGTAACTACATCAAATTCGATGACAAGACCTGGAAAGGTTTACGTCACGATGAGCGTGTAGCGCAGGTGACACTGACCGTTAACTTCGCAACCAGCACCGACCCGAAAGCAATGCGTGCCGCGGCGATCGCCCTGCGTGACGTCCTCAAGCTGCAAAACATGCAGTACGGCCAGCAGACGTGGTACGTCTCCAGCGAAATCATGTCCAACTGGGAACAGTACTTCGATGTGAACTCGCTCCGCACCGTGCTGGAAGAGATCTCCAAACTGTCAGGCATTGCGGCAATCAAAGAAGATGCTGAGCTGACTGGTAACGAAATCGTAATCGTACCGCTGCAGGCTGGCGTGATTGCTCCTATCGTCGGCCAGGCGTTCGGCACCGTCGCTGATCCGCGCCTGCACTACAACTCAGATTACGTATGGCGCACCTGGGGTGCTGCTGGCCTGATGGTCAAGCAGGACATCAACGGTCACTACTCTGTTATTCACGCTTCAAGCTAAGGAAACAACATGGCACTCGTAAAGGTATTGGTAGCAAACCTCTTTGCCGGTGCCAGCCTTCAAAAGCTGGAGGCTGGACAGGTTTATGATGTCGATGACTCGATCGCTGAAAAGTGGATTGAGCAAGGCAAGGTAGAGAAATCCACCGAGAAGAAGGGTGAAAAGCTCGTCTTTGAAGTGGCGACACCTTCTGCGCCTGTGGCATCAGGTGCATCCGATTTGCAGTCAAAACTCAATGAGGCTCTTGAGCAGCTGAAGCAGGCGCAGTCTGACGCTGATGCGAAAGACAAAGAGCATGCCGATGCTCTTGAGCAGCTGAAGCAGGCGCATGCGGCTGAGCTGGAATCGGCGAACAAGCGCGCTGACGAAGCCGAAGCAGCACTGGCGGAAGCAATCAAGAAGGCGAAATAACCATGGCTGACCCAATCACAGCGGCAGACGTGCAGGCGTTCCTCGGTGAATTGGGTTACTCCATCCCGGGCGCGCTGCTGGAGCCGATTCTCTGCGTGGTAAACAAGATCATCCCGTGCCTCGATGGAGCGGGGTATGACGAGTGCACCGCGAAGTTGATCCTGATGTACGCAGCAGCGCTGATGGCTACGTCTTCCGGTGCGCGCCGCATCAAATCGCAGGGTGCACCGTCTGGTGCGTCCCGCTCGTTTGAATATGGCGACGACAGCATCACCTGGCTTCGCGACTCATTGGCCCGGCTCGATACCAGCGGATGCACCGGTGACTTGCCGATCAGCGCTGGTAACAGCGTCGGCCTGTTCATGGTGGTTGGGGGCTGCTGATGACGTACAAATCAGTTAAGCACGGTCTGCCGCGCTCGTTCACCCGCGTCTGGGTGATGACCGACACCGGGCGGGAGGCTACCGGCTACGTGAAATCGGATGGCGAATGGTTCATCAACTGCCCGCGCATCCGGGCGACTGGCGCGAAGGTGCTGCGCTGGAAGGAGGGCTGATGTCGTCTACTGCTTCATGGTCATACAACAAGCCGTGCACGATATGGCGTAAAGGCGCGGGCGGTAATGACGAGTGGGGCGATCCTGTCGACCCATACGAACCGCCTGAAACCATCATGTGCGACTACATCGGCGGCCTGTCTGCAAAGCTAGGCTCAATAGGAAAAGAGGTTGTCGTTAAGAACACCTTCTTTACTGCGTATGCGTTAGCTGATGAGGGCGATTACATCCTGATTGGTGTTAGCGCTGAGCCGGACCCGGTCGTGGCAGGTGCCGATGAGGTTCGTCACGTGACGCGCTGGAACGATACTCTCGACGGCCTGGAAGATGACTGGGCGATAATTACGGGAGAGTAGCTATGGGCATCAAAGTGAAGGGTATCAGCCAGGCGAAGAAGAATCTGAACGATGTCATCAACGACGTTAAGGGGCGCAAGGTAATCCGTGCCCTCCAGTCGGCGATGATGCTTATCGGCACCCGGGCGGCCTATTACACTCCGATCGACAGCTCCACGCTGATTAACAGCCAGTTTCGGGAAATCGACGCTGGTGGCGTGCTCATTACAGGGCGCGTCGGTTACTCGGCCAACTATGCCGCGTACGTGCATGAAGCGTCAGGCAAACTGAAAGGTCAGCCGCGCGCGCACTTCGGTATAACCAGCAACCGATCTGAGTTCGGTCCGCAGAAACCGAAAGAGTTCGGCGGCGGCACCGGAAAGGGCAACTACTGGGATCCGCATGGTGAGCCTCAGTTCCTGACCAAAGGCGCAAATGACGAGCGCGATAACGTTGACGCGGTGATGCGCAAGGAGCTTTCGCTATGACGCCTATGATGCACGAGCGGGTGCGCAACATGTTCGGCGACGCCGGGCTAACTACCGGTTTCGAGGTGCAGCAGCTGATGTACGACGACCCGAAAGACCTATCGAAGGCGATCATGGTGTTCAGGCCAAACGGCGGGTCGAATATCCGTACCAATCTTGGCTCTGAGTACCACGTCCTGGTCGACGTTGTCGGCGCGAAGGACAAGCGCAAAGACGCGCTCAATGCCGTGCAGCGCATCGTCGATTACGTCCAGGCCAACCCCATGGCTGACGAGTGTGTCGGCTACATCCAGAACATGGGCGCAATCCCAGCGCCGGTGCTCACAGAAGAAGGGCGAATAGTCTTCCGACTCCAGTTCGCCTGCACTTATGGCGAATAGCCATTCCCAACCAAATAACCCGCCTCGGCGGGTTTTCTTTTATACGTCAAAGAGGAGTTTCACATGGGTAACTGCCCGAACTCGAACGAGCGCCTTTTCGGCGGTGCGGTCGTGCTGGAAGTCGCCGATGGCTGCCCGGACGTCAAGCCACTCGAAGGGGAGTGGATGGCGCTGGCCGCTGGTACGTCGAAAGGCTTCGACTTCAACCCGAACTCGGTTACCTCTGATGCGGATGACGGCGGCGGCTATGTCGAGACCATCATCACCAACAGTGA
>OKVW01000084.1_pt1 | contig 69696 bp, 66 predicted proteins | sample 1606991 | NCBI WGS metagenome assembly OKVW01 (sample SAMN03281021, study PRJEB24777) | human gut metagenome | isolation source: fecal sample PR177 from 1 month old male Malay infant, vaginal delivered... | reverse complement strand
TTAATGATACGGCGACCACCGAGATCTACACTAGATCGCTCGTCGGCAGCGTCAGATGTGTATAAGAGACAGAATATGTTCTCCTGTCGTCATGGTAAGAAACAATATCGCCGTCAACTTCTGTTTTTGCATAATACTCTGCCAACGGACTGTTTTTATCATATTTAATTTTAGACATATTTCCCTCATAAAATACCACCTAAACAACCACATAGAATATCGCTACGCCTGTCATTTATGGGTATCCGCCAGAAATGCAAGTACGAAATATGACGTTCCTTTATAGGTAAAGTTATAGCAAATTCTCCCTCTCTTACTTCTTAAGTACCAGAAAGAAGTGGGGCACTATTTTGCACAGCTATTTAGCATTAGCTGCAATATTCAGAGGCATAAAAATGTCATAATTACCATTCTGCCTATCTCAGTGCATCTCCAGGCAACCCTTCACTATTTCCCCACAAGAATTTAGCCTTAGATATACCTTCACGAATATGGTTATTCATCCGTACAGCCCAATCCTCTGCGCTGGACCTTTTCATCTGAAAATGTCACACCTGTTTTTTTCATTATTTCTGTTTGTATATTTTTTAGTTCCGGGAAGGATATTCTTTCACATGAGTATTCCTCCCATATATCTCCCGTTTTGGGGCTGATTGAAAATAGCCCCCAATACTCTATAGCACCTGCGGCTGGCGTATCATAACCCACGCTCATTTCATGATAATAGGGTCCGGACGGCCGCAAATCATCATCAATAAAAACTCCGGGCAATAACATATTGTATTTCTCATGTTTTAATGAAAAAACCAGCAATGATTGCGCCTGTCTTTTAGTTAGACCATTCTTTTTTATTTTTGCTATATCAAAATGAGGTATCTCAGAAACAGTCACCCATGCATAGCACGTTGCAGAACCTGTCAGAGCAATCAATAAGATGATTAAATTACGGAGCACTGCATTCTCCTTTTTACCATATTGATAACATCTACAACCTTATTTACGTAATTATCAGTCCCGCCACTTTTACTGCTTCCTGTATTATAACCAGCATTGACCAAAGCTTCGACGAAAGCTCTAGGCTCCTTTTTACCTTTGACAGCGCCGCCAAAACGAATAACAAACGAACGAGCACTCATTAAAAAAGAAGAATATGTAGCCACCCAGACTGTAGAGCTTCCCTGTGGATGAACTTTACTGGATTGTAAGGGAGCAGGGCCATGCATAGAAAAATAATTATTATATTCACTGGCAATACGACCTTTACCATACTGACTTTCCGAAGCAGCTAACCCAAGAATATTTTCCAGAGGGGCATCAAGCTCTTTAGCAATTAATTCACAGTCTTTCAGGTGCTCCTGAACAAACCTTACCGCAGCAACGCTATTACACGCTTTATCATATGAACCCATTTCTCATCCCTGCCCTGTTGTTATCACTCTTCTTTCATCAGCCGCAACGCATCCACATATCGCCCTTCGCTGTTCTGCTGCCAGAACCAGCCTTGCCCTTGTTGCGCCTGCGCCAGCATTTTTTCCGGCCAGCCCGCCCACGGCAGGTGGCGCACGCCTGGTAGTTCGACCACTGGCGCATCAGGCAATCCGGTCAATTCCCGGCTGCGTTGCGGCACACGACGCAGCCCGCGAAGCCACTGTGCCCAACGCGGCCCAGGTTGCCATAAAGACCATAATTGATCGGCCTGCTCAGACAGCCGACCGCGTCGTGCCGTCTGTGGCGATATATGCTGCACAGCCAGCCTTGCCAGCCAGTACAGCCAGCCCTGCGTTTCCGGCAGTGTTTCTTCCAGCCATTCCCGCCCGGCACGCTGATATATCACCAGTGGCCATGGTCTGCCCACGCTGTCGCGCGAAGCCACCAGCACCCCGGTCAGCCATTCATCCCGGCTACCCACAGGCAAAAAATCCGGCGACAGTACAAAGCTCCACGGCAGCGGATGATGCAGTTCCTGCACCGGAGTTTCACGCGGTGACAACCGCATCCAGCCATCATGCTTTTCACTGGCATCGGCCTGCTCTTGCGGCTGCACGCCAGGACGTCCGTGACCCAGCCAGATTTGTCCGTTCAGCCAGGCCTGCCACGCTTGCCCCTCTTGCGCACTCACCCGCCAGCGTACGTAATCCCGTTGATCCGGCAGTTTGCCAAAGATCGCCGGAGCCGATATTCCCGCAGTCCGGCGCATTACAGCGTTCTCCCCGGACAACTGAAATTCTGCAACAGACCCCGGTTAACCGGATCGAAATCCCGCCCAGCGGTGATTTCCAGCACCACCCGCCGTCCGTCAAAATCGTACTCCACTTGCTGCGTTCCCCGTACCGCCGTCTCCTGCGCCTTTCCGGCGTCCAGCAGGTGAAACAGCGCCCACGGCCCTCCGGTCAGTAGCGTGGAAGTGTCCTGGCGGATGCGCGGACTGGCGGTGATTTCCGCCATTGAACCATTGCGCGGCCCCGGCCAGTTCACCGTCAGCGGGCGATCCGGGCCGTGAGCGTAGCGTAGCACCTGGCCGTCAATATCTATCACCAGTTCAGTAATGGCTGGATCCATTTCCGCCACGCGGATTTGCATCGCCCAGGAGAACTTTTTACCACCATCCCCGTTAAAGAATACGCTGCGGATCTGTTTTGCCTGCTGAAACGGCGTCAGATCCGGCCCCTGTAACGTCATGTTGCCTTCGGTGGGTTTGTAGCGCCACGGGTTGCTGGCGGTGTCCACTATCGGCACCAGTTGTTTGCTCCAGAACGCATCCAGCACGCCGCCTGTCGCGAAAATACGATTAAAGTCTTCCGTACTGACTTCCTGCGGGCTGTCGGCAAACGGATAGCGCCCGTCAATGGCATCACGGCAGTCGTCGCCAATCACTGCTTCCATCTGTGCGTTCAGTACCTCGCCGGTTCCGGCGTTGATTTTGCGCGTCCCCTGCTGCGTCAAATCCAGCAGGATATTTTTCAGCGGTGCAGGCAGTTTTGCCGCCTCAAGTTGCAGTTTATCCGCCGCACTGATGCGACCCGGCAGGGTACTTGCCGCCAGCGCACTGTCGGCAATGGTGAGCTGGGTGTAATACTCGTTGAGCATGGTCAGCAGCGAATTGAGCTGTGTTGCTCCGCCCCCCTGCCCGGAACTATCCCCATGCCCGGACACCACTTCGCGCAGCGCGGCAAAACGGTCATCCACAAGGGTTTTCTCGAGCCGCTCTTCCGGGTGGATATCCTGAAACAGTTTCGCTGTTTGCGCGGCATTGCCGGATAACCTGTCCTGCGCACGCTGCGCCAGTGCTTTCTGTTTTGCCTGTGCGTCCAGCGGCGGCACCAGTGTCGTTTGCTCCACTACCGCTTTTCCGAGCCGCATCAACGGTGAGTCCGGTGACGCCAGGGTTCGCAGCACCTGTAAGTCATACGCAAGACCTGAACTGCCTTCCTCTCCGGCGCTGTTGATGCTGTGGATACTTTCCAGAAAGTCCTGCCAGCGGCGGGCGTATTCCGCCAGGTAGAGGCGGCGTACTTCGCGGGTGACCGCCAGCTCCTGGCCCGGCAACTGCTCCATCAGAGCGTCAGCTGTTTTTTTTTGCGCACTTTCCCGCCCCATCACCCAGGCGTCGTCGTCTGATGCGGCGGCGACAAACTCCGACAGCCGTTTGTCAAACAATTCCCGGTAGCCTTCGCGGGTGAAGATACCCGGCACCCCCCGGTCCAGCGCCGCACCATCTGTGCGCACAAAGACCGTTCCGGCATCCGCACCTACCGCGCGTACCAGCGTGAACTCCTGCGGTGCTTCGCTCTCCATAGAAGCCAGCGCCCGCGCATAAATGCGCTCGGTACTGGTATGTTTGTCCAGAAATGCGCGCGCCTGGCGGATGAGATCCTCGTCCCGGTCATAAGGCGAATGTACCACCCGGCTACCATCAAACAGGGCCTCGATATGCTCCAGTACGGCAGCACGCCCGCCAAATTCCGACACGCTGTCGTTGTTTTCCAGATCTTTGAGTACCCATGTCTGGATCTCCGCCGCGTTGTATTTATCCTCATGATCCTTATCCAGATTCAGTAGCAGATAGACACGCAGGGCATCATATGCCGCTTTACTGTCCTGGCGACCGATGGCGTCCGCCAGCACATATTCCATACGTTTCACCAGTGGCGGTAGCAGCAGTTGATCCAGCAGGCGGTCATACAGTGACGCCACGCTGCCTGTCACTGGCGGTACACTGTATAACCCATAACGCCAGGCCAGCGGGGGGGAGTCCGGATCCAGCCCCGGCCAGGCAGAGAGCGCCCGTGCCTGGTTCAGTAATGCAGGAACCGGCTGCATGGCAGGTTTTCCGGTATAAGTTTTGACATCAGTAGCCAGCCGGGTAGTACGCGCACTGACCTCTTTAAGATAACTACCATTACCAAGCAGGCTGCCCTGCATTCCCTGCCACAGCCAGACGGCCAGCGCCAGCACCAGCAGGTGTCCGCAGGTACGCAACAGGCGATAACGCCAGGCCCACTGGAGATTAGGTTCCACCAGGTGCGCTTCGCGGAAAATAAACCGGGTCAGCAGATCGTGCAGAAAATAGCTGCGGTTGCCGTCAGGTAGAGCATGTGTATGGGAAACCGCGCTCTCACCACGGGCGTTTCTTATCGCCCGAACAAAGCGCTGCCAGATACTCATCTGGTCAGCCACGACATCCGCCTGCGCCTGTGCCGCACTGGTGAAGAACACCCCCCGCAGCGTGTTGTGCAACTGGGTGGCATCGAATTTTGAATCAAGGAAGATCTGGTCAATCGCATCCAGCAGCGGTATGCCCAGCGCGGCAAATTCGCGTGGGAAACCATACAGCCGCTGACGGCTATGCAGGTCATACTCTTCCTGTAACCGGGTATCCAGCCCCTGATCCAGCCGTAGCGTCAGACGCGCCAGTTCCTGCTCGCAGGTAGCGTGTAGCGCCTGTGGGTCGTTCGCTTTACGCCTGCGGCTGTAGGGCAACGCGAAACCCCAGACCTGCGCACGGAGATGGCTGGTCAGCGCCCGGAAATACTCCGCAAAGCCCGGCAGCAGATCCATTTTGGTGACTACCAGGTACACCGGGAAACGAATACCCAGTGTCTCGCGCAGTTCCGCCAGCCGCGCGCGCAGCGCAGCACAGACCGCCAGGCGCTCTGTCGGAGACTGCGTTGTCAGATCTGCCACGTTCAGCGTCAGGATCACACCGTTCAGCGGTGCACCTGGTCGGTATTTACGCAGCAGGTTGAGAAAGCCCAGCCACTCCCCGGCGTTACGCTGGGATGCGTCTCCTTCACCGCCGTCATCATGGCGGGCATAGCGCCCGGCGGTATCAATCAGCACCGCCTCGTTGGTGAACCACCAGTCACAGTGCAGTGTACCGCCGCCCGGTACGGTCAGGATCCGCGAAGTCTGCTCCATCTGTTCTGCCAGTGGGAACTGTAATCCGGTATTAAGCAGCGCGGTGGTTTTGCCATCTCCAGGACTGCCCACCACCATGAACCACGGCAGTTCGTACAGGAAACGCTTGCCTTCAAATATCTTGCGCCAGCCGGGTATATCTACCCGCAGTTGTTTCAGTTGCCGGACCGCCCGCGAGACAATGTGGTTGACGGTCCGCAGATCGGCTTTGATTTCCCCGGAAACCGGCACATCGTCACCGCGCGGATGCAGGAAACGACGCAGTAAGTGTTCATCCACCCGCAACGCTTGCCACAGCCTGTACAGGCCATACAGTGCGTAAACCAGCAGGATCAGACTAATCAGGGTCAGGCGGATCCACAGTGGCGCAAACGGACGTACCTCGCCAAATGCCAGCAGCGGCGAGATAAATCCAATGACCAGACACAGAATACTGACGCCGATAATGCTCATCGACCAGTTGACCAGCCACAAGAGCAAGAGCATCAGCAGCAAGGCAATCGTCACTACACGGCTACCAACCGAATCCAGTGGATGCAGCGCATCAAACGATACCAGCGGCCCGGCAAACCAGACCAGCATTGCCAGCAGTATGACTCCGGCAATCGCCAGCGCGCGGCGGGAAAAAAGCAGACTGAGAAATTTTTGCATTATTGTTCAGAACTCCATATTGTAATCATCAACAATAAAAGGCCAAAAGCTGAAAATATTTTCCCAATTCAGAACAAACGAAACTAATGGTAATTTTAAACATCACCAAACCCCAAAATTAAACACCGCAGAATCATTTTATTTCCATCATTCTCAACAGCATTGTTATTATTTGATTCATACTCAGCAGGCCTCATAATATTTCATGTGAGATGGACAGCCCGTTCCGTTGCAATCATAGGAAAAAACATGAATATCAAGCATGTTTCATTGAACTACAATGAGCATACTCATCACATATCAAGAGTCACGAATGACATATAATACTTTTATATTTACATCAAAACTCCCTGGAGAGAATAATATAGCCATTAAATCTTACAGAACACTCATTTTCATTCATAAGACTGGATGCAATAAGAACATTCTTTTTCCTGCCACTGCTAATATAAGTATACTTTGCCACAATAGACTTAGCCTGATTTTCATAGTAGCTGTCAAAATAGGATTTCTCATCTAACATTGCCACCTTATTTCTGGCTTTATCCTTATCATAATCGTTCTTAGCCAGAGACTCTGCATAGAGTTTAGACACAGGAGACACATCAAGAACCTCTACTCTCGTTTTATTTTTTAAGATAGTAGAGGGGTTAATATTTAGGTCACTTTGCATTGCATCAAATAACGATAGCTCCATTGAGGCTCCGACCGTAGCACAACCATTATTTTGTGCATACGAAATTACAGGTATACTGGCTAGCAGACTGACGATTACCTTAAACATATTAATCCTCTACCACTAATATTTTATCCGAACTGGCAGCAATAACCTTGCGATAAGGTAAATCCAGAATTATACAGCCATCAGAAGCCTCTCCTGGATGGGCTGAACTCTCTCCATGCTCCATGTATCATGAAACCGTCACGCCCGCACATTTGATTTTCTGGGTAAGGCATGAGTCTCATCGTCCATGCTCTTGTTCTGACATGAAAAAAAGCAGGTCCAATTGTATATGTGCCTCTTGGTAATGGTCCCTTTTCTTTTATACATTCATTAACAGAATCATTTTTAAAACCAGGCCGGCCAGAATATCTGGCATCGAACTGATATCTACCATTTAAGAAAAATGAATGCGAATTAATTTTGTATACCCAAGGCATTATACCGTCTCCTTTTTTTTAAAAAAAACAGACTAATAGTCAGGTCAGAGCAACATATACCGGTCACAGGGTATCATTTACCACTTTTTGTTCTGACACAAACATCGCATCACCACGGAAAACCACCAGCCTGAAGATAACTTTTCACTACCGTTATTTAGAACTGAAACTATTTTTAATATATGAGATTGCGATTGATATTATTTATCAATAATGCTGTAAAAAAACGTCTCATATTCAGCGCAACTCCCAGAACCAGATCTGTTTACAATTGAAATAACAGTGTGAATGACATACTGCTCCGGCACTGGTCGGCTCAATCAAATCAATATGACTGCTGCTACCACCGTTATACCCATCAATTTTCCAGAAGAATACCACGCCTCTTTTGTTACCCAACTCTGCCAGGAACTTAGCCGGATCGCGCCATATCTCTGGCTTACTAAAAACAGATGCACGAGAAAGTTCATCCGCCAGATTTTTAGCACCCGTTTCAAGCCGTCTGCCTTTCCATTTTCCTTCTTTTATAGGAGGAGACGCCCGTTAAATTTTACTCCTGATTTAATCAGTGCCACACTCATTCGGGCCGCACAGGTATTCTCAAATTGAATACCGAGTTTTCCTTGATCATAACCAATACCTGCATAAAATTCTTTGGACTCAACAAAGTCAGGATTACTGAAATCTGCTGATTATGATTCTTTTTTAGCGTTGAGAATGTAAGGTTTCATTTTTCACTCCTGTATCACACGAATGCTCCATTAATTTTCTCACAATAAGGTCTGCTGCGCGACCATTAAGCTCTTCACGCGGTTTAGTTTTGAGAAAAGCATAGACAACTTCATTTAGCGTCAGAGTTTTAAATAAATCATAGCCACACCATGATTTATTTTCCGTTGCATCTTCGACGCCAAGCAAATAAATGCCTGCTCTGAGTTTATCCTGTTGATGACCCGATACCCAAAACTTGAAGAAGTCGTTACCTGAAAGGTTATATGTATCTGGCGTCAGGGATAGAACAGGAGATAATCTGGAAATAATTTTTGCCTGCGGATCCTTGCCCTGACAGGGATAGTTTTTAACTAAGGCATCCTCAATCATTGTTGAAGCCCTTATATCAGCCTTTACCATAGACTGCCGCTCAAGCCAGGCCAGAACAGTCTGGTTTATTGTCGCCCTGTCAACCTGCTCATAACCACACCATGTTTTACCTTCAGTTGCCTCCTGCACTCCCAACGCATACATTAGGGTATTTTCTTTTTCCTGCGAGTCATTGATGGCATAAAATCGCAGAAAATCACGAGCACTCAAATTAACATTATCAGGAGAAATTAATCCTGCAGAAAACCGGGACTCAGCAAAAGAACTACCGGATAACAAACAGCAAAAAACAATCAAGAAAATATGAATAAGCCGTTTTACATTACTTTCTTCTGATATCCAGTAATAAAACCTTGTTATTTCCCATATTGATGAATGAGTAGAGACATTGCATTTCAGACTTTCCATTTTGCCTTACTCCATCACCAGAATTTCCACCCGGCGATTCTGCGCCCGTCCGGTTTTACTGCGATTATTGGCCACTGGTACGGTGTCTCCCTTTCCAGTCACGGTAATGCTCCCGGCAGGTACACCACCGGATTGCAGCAGTGCCGCCACTTCAGCCGCCCGTTTTTCCGACAAAACCTGGTTGGACGGAAACGCGGCGGAATGGATAGGCTGACTGTCCGTATGGCCGGTGACGGTCACCGCGCCGCCGACATGGGCTATCTCCTGCGCCACCTTGTTAATGACCGGTCGCAGTGTGTCATTTACCGTTTTTTGCCCCGCCACAAACATCGCATCACCACGGAAAACCACCAGGCTATGATGTTCATCCTCATCCACTGTCAGCAGGCCACGGGCAATTTCGTCCGCCAGCAGGATTTTCAGCCGCAGTTTTCTTACCGGCACCGGCGGTGGCGGCAGATGTTTGCCGATGGCGTCAATCTGCTGCTGCACGGCTCCGGTCTGTGTCGACATCCGGTAGCTGTAAAGTCCGAACAGCGACAACATGACCAGCAGGGCAATCCCGGCGCTCAGCCAGACCGGCACCCGGCGCATACGCCGCAGTTGCCCGCTGACGGCCCCCTGAAATCCCGGAGAAAGTTCGGGCGTGACCGGATCGCGGCGTTGTGAAAGCTGCGTCAGCAATTGCTGGCGAATATCATCAAGCTGTTTACGCCCGTCAGGCCGCATGCTGTAACGACCTTCAAAACCCAGTCCCAGCAGGTGATAAATGATTTCCAGTACGTCGCCGTGTTCCTGAAAACTGCCCGCCAGACGCCCGATTATCTGGAACAGCTTGATGCCGCCCTCGCTTTCACCGTGAAAGGTCACCAACAGGCTTTTTCCGGCCCAGACACCACGATGTCCCCACGGGGTATTGTTGGCGGCTTCATCGAGGGCCGTACACAGGCAGTAGCGTACCGCCAGCACATGTTCACGCCGCAGGTTCGCCTGATCGCATAATGTCTGGTACAGATGCACTTCGCGTTCCAGCAATGTGCGGTAGTGCTCCACAAACCCGGCCTCCAGTTCACGGGGCATCTGCGCCAGTGCACATAACAAGGGGCGGGCAGCGGTCAGCAGAGGGTTTGCAGCATTTTTGATTTCAGCCAGCCGGAGTTTAAGATCCGGGCCGTCCTCAATCACAACCTTCATATCACGACGATTGTCAGTTACAGCTGCGCCATGTTCTTTCCCGTCACTGAGTTGCGTCAGAGTCTGTGTGGCAGGCTGAAGAGCCGGTTCTCCCGGTGCTAGTGTAATGGTGTTGTCCGTCATTTATCCCGTACTCCCCACAGTTCTGTCTCCAGCCCTGGAAATTCCCCGGCTGTGTGCATTGCCATACCGCCATAGCGGGCAATGTGTTCCCAAAGCACCCCATCGCGTCGGATATCGTAATAAATGTACCCGGACTGGAACGGGATCTGGCGTGGTGGTACCGGCAGTACCTGTAAAACCAGGCCCGGCAGATGCGAACGAATAAGTTCCGGCAGGCGTTCGGACGGCCCGATTTTGGTCTGGGCGGAAAAATGTTGCAGCAGGACATCGGCGGGCATCTGTGCTTTCACTGCCAGCACCAGAGCACTAAAGCCAGACAGTTCGGAAGGTTCCACCACCGCATTCAGAATGCCGTAAGAACCTTCTTCCAGCGTGATACGCTGTGCGCCCCGGATAAGCACGGCATTGAGCAAGTACTGCACTTCATCCACCACGGATTTCAGCCCGGCATACGGCGTCAGATGTTTATATTCTGTATATTCCGCAGGACGGCGCGTCTGTGGTCGCACGTAGGTGGACAGTTCCCCGGCCAGTTCGGACAAATAGCGGTAAAGCACTTCCGGCGATAACTGCGTTTTCGCCAGATGGAGCAGCAGTGGATCATAGCGATTGAGAATTTGTAGCAGCAGGTAATCCGACACTTCTGCCGCTTCCTGGCCGTGACTGTCACTGCCGGTCAGTCGTTCCGCCAGCGAATCCGCGCGCATTTTGATGAGATCGTTGATCCATGACAGCCAGGTGCGCATCAGCGGGCTTGCCTGATAATCCACCACTGGCGGGATCAAATCGTGGTCGATATCCACCCGGCCATCAGGGTGTATCCCCGTGATACGGGTCAGCGGCAGGCCAATCCAGGCCCCCGTTACGGCCTTTTCCGGCAATAACCGCAGGCGCAGATGGCTGAGCTGTAACAACTGCGCTCCCCGGCCCAGCGAGTTAGCGTCGCGAATGTCATTTTCATGCACCGAGAAACGCGCCAGCGACTCCGGGTTATTGTCAAAACTGGTTTCCTCACTGTTCGGCGTACGTACCGGAACCGCGAGGCAAATTTGTTGATTGAGGTGCTCCGGCAGAATGGTCAGCGGCGGCGGCAGTGGCGTGTGACCCGGCGCATTAAACGGTGTACCGTCGACAAAAATACCTGCCGCCTCTTTGAGTACCAGTTTGCCGATATTCAGCGCTTCGCCATCGATATCGTATTGACTGAACCCCCAAAAAAAGGGTGACAACGGCAGACTGCGATGGTGAATGACGTGTTCCAGATAGCGTTCCTGTTGCTGAAACATCTGTGGCAGCAGAAACTGTCCTTCGCTCCAGACAACCCGGTTATTCCAGCTCATAATTCATTTATCCCGTTCGGTGATAACAATGGTGCTCTGCTCTAATTTCGCATCAAGTTGCACTTTTTTTCCCGGCACCATCCGGCTGTACCAGGTGGATTCAGGGGCTTCTGGCGTGGCATAGGTTTCCCGCCAGACGGATTTACCCAGGTCGCGGTATCCGGCCAACACGCCCAGCGCGGTAGTCTGCGTATTTAACGGACGGCGCAGGGTCTTCACCTCACCAGGCCGCAGAATGAAACTGTCGCGATGCAGTAGGTCATCAGCAAGGACGACTTTGTCTTTGTCCTGGAGCGACCAGTAATCCGCCGCCGTAAACGCAGCGTCATTTTTCAGCTCGTAAATGCGTACCTCTATGGGGGCGGCCTTCTCCTGGCTGTCGGGATTTACGTTGTCAGAAGCCGTCACGGTCAGGTCAAGTTGCAGCAGCTCATGGGCAGGCGGCTTGTCGCTATTACTGCCGCACCCCGAAAGTAAAGACATAGCTACCGCACATAACCCTACAAGGTTACGCCGTCTATTCACCGAATTTTCCTTAGTAATCAAACAATAAAAACCGACCAGGCATAATGCCGGGCCGGGAAGCGCAGATTAGATTTCTTTGTTGGCTTTGAAGTCGTAGCCTGCGGTGATGGTGCCGCCGCTGCCACCCTGCTGGTTCTGCACCACGTATTCCTGCTTCACGGTGCTGAAAGACAGTTCTATCGTTTCACGGGATGCAATTTCGCCGTCCTTACTGCCGCTGGGTGAAACCACAGCAACGATAAGGTCAGTAAAGGTGTATTTGAGGTACTCCAGCGGGCTACCGCCTGCCTTGCGCATGGTCAAAACGGCCTTCGGAATATGCTTGCCGGAGGCGCAGTACTTGAACAGGTTCGGACTGGCGCGATCGATATAGTGATCAAAATCCAGGTTGGTCACTGACACTTTGCCGGACCCCAGGCCGCTCCCCGCATGCATGGTGGATTCCTGGTGAATATTCCAGCGCCAGCTCAGCACTTCGATTTCATTTTTATGTTTGTCGTCCATTGACTCGCCGTCAATGCCGTCAATTTTCAGAAAAATGTCATAAGCCATTTTTATTTCCTTATTAAGTATTTCTAAAAAAATCCATGAGTTACACAGCACCTGCGTGCAGGTAAATCATTGCCGTACAGAACCCTCTTCACCGTCATTCCTGGTGAATAAAAGGCTGTATATTTTCCGGTAATGAAAACCGGGCAATTTGCATTTACATGACAAATATATTCAGAGTGGAAATTAATATCCCACACAAATAGTTCATAAAGAAAAACGCATGAAATACAGTCGTTTTACTTACAAACCAATTTTGCTGGAACGCTGTCAGGACTCCAGCACACGGTTACTGGATTTTTAACCTTCCTGGAAAGCAATACATTCCATTGACCATAACTACAGGAAAACCACACTCCGCGCTGGTTATCTCTCCATTACTTCTCAATGCTTCTGCCAATCAAATTCTTCAATTCCATTCCATGGATAAAATCTATGCATTTCATCGTATTAAATTCTGATGGTATCGATCCGCCATATTCGGAATTTATATATTTATTCAAAATTGTATCAATTTGATGATAGATCTCTATCGGTTGCTTACCGTATTCCAGATAAGCACTGGCACTCGCTTCAGCATCCTTCTGAACTGTGTCATCTTTATACACCAGAGCTAAACAACGACTTAAAGCCCAGTTTTCCAGCAAAGTTGCTTGAGAGTATTCACTGGTCAATGGTTCTTGTGCACAAGATAGTTTCCCAATAAGTAGTCCGCATCCTACCACTAAAATTTGCGTTAGCCATTTCATCGAAGTATCCATAGCGCTCCAACTTCTGGAATAAAAGGCCCATTATCAGGATCATTCAATAAATGACAACTATCAGAACAGACACTGCCATCCCACAATGTGACATGACCTCTGGCATTACTCCAGCCACGCCCTGTCACGACGAGGATTCCCTTTTTTCCTGCAAAATCGCGAGGTTTCGGGGATGGAATAACGACATCAGGCTTCCCAAGTGAATAAGTGAGATAATCCATCATTTCATTCACTCGATAGATATATAAATGCCTATCAGCGCCACTAACTGTTGAGTATTGAGAGTTTTGGGTTACTGGAAATCCTGTCGAGTTCAAAACATAACTCATCCGGATCGGGCAGGCATTTTCAAAAAAACCACCAGCTATGTTTTGCCCAACTTTTCCACCGATAATATTTCCAACCTCCTTAACAGGGCGATTAACCTTGCTGAACGATAACCATGCGTCTTTAAATAAAGGCCTGTTCATATATCCATATCCCATGCTAGAAGTAATCCCCAGATACAAATCAGGCATTACCCTGTTTCACCGATGGCAGTTTCGTCACCAGACGTAGTGAATTCATTAATCCTTCAAACCGGAAGTGCGGACGCAGGAAGAATTTCGCATCGTAATAGCCAGAGTTATCCTTCACTACTTTTCACTTGCAGATTAATTTCACTGGCAAGCCATTTGGACTCCAGCAGGTTGAAACTTTTCCTTCAACTTTTTTAGAGAGTATGACAAGCCACTGTCCATATGCACAAGAAAACCAAATACCATGTTGATTATCTATTTCCCCGAATTCCCAGCTAACGCCCTTTACCCCATGAACCACTATATCCTCACCTTTCAAATCGGCTCGCTCCTCAGGTGGACCAGAAGAAACAAATCCACCATCATTTAACAAACTGTCAAACCGAGATGATGTATGCCACCCTTCGACAGGTGAAATAGCAGGTTTCTTCTCCATCTGCACATGATCGGGGCATGTGATTTCCTCTGCATGGGCTGATGCACCTCCCATTAAGAGTAAAAAAAGAGAAAGAAATCTATTATTCAATAACATAATAAGCTTCCGCATTATTGCTCATTCTCAGATAAGTACCGTCATCCCTTACTCCCCCTTGTTTACGGATATAACGGCTCGATACCTTACGTTTCTTCACATCATCATTCCATTGATCCATAACCCAGATCCCTCCAGCATCTTGCCTTAAATAAAATGCAGCATGATTGCCACGACTATGATTTGGATAACGGCCCTTAACGAACGTAGCAATCGCAGTACCTGGAGCAATTTTATTACTTCCCAGTACTTTTTCTCCTTGCTTCCAGAGAACCGCTTGCCTTACATGTGCATAATATTGAATTAATTCAACACATTGATGATGTGCGCCTACTTTTGCGGTTCCTTCCAAAGAACGCACTCCCGAATAAACATAAGCCATCTTTTAATTTCCTCAGGCTCCAGCTTGTTTCACCGACGGCAGCTTGGTCACCAGACGCAGCGAGCCGGTCAGTCCTTCAAGCTGGAAGTGCGGACGCAGGAAGAATTTAGCGTCGTAATAACCGGGGTTGCCTTCTACTTCTTCCACCACGACTTCAGCGGCAGCCAGCGGACGGCGAGCTTTGGTTTCCTGCGAGGAGTTCATCGGATCGGCATCGACGTAGTTCATGATCCATTCGTTCAGCCAGCGCTGCATGTCTTCACGCTCTTTAAAGGAGCCGATTTTGTCGCGCACAATGCATTTAAGGAAATGGGCGAACCGTGAACAGGCGAACAGGTATGGCAGACGGGCGGAGAGATTGGCGTTAGCCGTCGCGTCCGGATCGTAGTATTCCTGTGGTTTTTGCAGTGACTGCGCGCCAATAAAGGCGGCGTAATCTGAATTCTTACGATGGATCAGTGGGATAAAACCATTTTTCGCCAGTTCCGCTTCGCGGCGATCGGAGATGGCAATTTCTGTCGGGCACTTCATGTCTACGCCGCCGTCATCGGTCGGGAAGGTGTGACAGGGCAGGTTTTCCACCGCACCACCGGATTCCACACCACGGATCAGCGTACACCAGCCATAGTGTTTGAAAGAGCGGTTGATGTTCACCGCCATTGCATAAGCCGCATTGCTCCAGACGTATTTACTGTGATCAGCCCCATCGGCGTCTTCTTCAAAATCAAATTCATCCACAGGGTTCGTTTTCGCGCCGTAGGGCAGACGGGAAAGAAAACGTGGCATTGTCAGGCCGATGTAACGTGAATCTTCGCTGGCCCGCAGCGAGTTCCACGGTGCGTATTCCAGATTCTGGGTAACAATTTTGGTGAGATCGCGAGGGTTTGCCAGTTCCTGCCAGGAGTCCATTTGCAGAACAGACGGCGACGCGCCAGCGATAAACGGCGCATGGGCGGAGGCCGCCACTTTGGCAATGGAACCAAGCAGATCCACATCCGGCGGCGTGTGGTCGAAGTAGTAATCCGCAATGATACAACCGTAAGGTTCACCACCCAGTTGCCCGTACTCTGCCTCATACAGTTTTTTAAACAGCGGGCTTTGATCCCAGGCGATCCCCTTGTAACGCTTCATATTTTTCCGCAATTCATCCTTCGAGAGGTTCATAAAGCGGATTTTTAATTTTTCATCAGTTTCAGTGTTGTAGACAAGGTGCTCAATTCCGCGCCACGAGGATTCCAGTTTCTGGAACTCCGGGTGACTCAGAATGAGTTTAATTTGCTCCGTCAGCTTGAAATCAATCTGCGCAATAATAGCGCTGATGCTTTTATAGGCGTCATCACTGACGGTGACAGAATTAGCGAGTGCCTGCTGTGCCAGCGTTTGTACTGCTGCTTCTACCGCTTTTGCCGCCTGATTGGTTTTTGGCCGGAAGGCCTGGCTCAGCAGTGCATCAAACTCCGTTGATTGCCGGGTAGCAGAGTGTGCAACAGCGGATTCATCTGCCGCCAGAATAGTATCGTTAGACATGAAAACTCCTTAAATTTCGCAATTATTCCGCTGAACCCATTTTGTCTGTCACCGCATTGTCTTCCGCCACAGCAGGCTTCGGAGCATTAGCCAGCGCTTTCAGTAGAGTCGGATCCTGAAGCAGTTTATTGATCAGATTTTCTGCACCAGCTTTACCGTCCATATACGTTTGCAGGTTGGCTAGCTGGGTACGAGCTTCCAGCAACTGGTTCAGGGCATCCACCTTGCGGGCAATTTGCGCAGGGGAAAAATCGTCCATGCTTTCCAGCGTGATATCGACCATCAATTGGCCTTCGCCCGTAAGCGTATTGGGCACGGCAAACGCCACGCGCGGCGCGATGGCCTTCATACGTTCGTTAAAGTTATCGATATCAATATCGAGGAATTTGCGATCGGTAACCGGCGGCAGCTCTTCAAGCGGCTTTCCTGCCAGATCGGCCAGCACTGCCATCACAAACGGCAGCTCGATTTTTTTCTCGGAGCCGTAAATTTCCACGTCATACTCAATCTGTACGCGCGGTGCGCGGTTGCGGGCAATAAACTTCTGCGCGCTGTTGTTGATAGCCATAGTCCTTCATTTCCTTATCAGTCATCCGCGACCACCCGGCAGGCGGTTCGACGGTACAGTTTAAAAATCGTACTCAGAAAGTATTTTTGTGATCTCGCTATTTCCTTTGTATTTTTTCTGCAGGTCCGCAAGCGCCTTTTTCGCCGGGGGACAATAAGTATCGACACCTTTTTCTATGTCTTTTTTATCCTGTTCCGGTAAAGAACTGTCCCATTCACCAGCCAGATGCTGGCACATGTCTGCATTACTCAGAAAACGCTGCACATCCTGCGGAAAAGACGGTTTCCCTGAGGCACTGAACGTAAATGCCACCAGGATGATGATGGAAAAAATCTGAGTACGGACTGTCATATTCAGTGTTCGTCTGAGGAACAATCTGTTTCAAAAACAATCTGCTCATCGCTGTTAACACCAATACGAATGTGCGCGATGGACGTTTTCTCTGTCATCGCCTGTAACCAGTAACGCGACAGGTGCGGCAAAATGAACTGTTCGATATAGCCGATCAGCAGGCGTGCACCGGTTTCGTGCGCCGGGCAATGCGCCACGATATGTGCAATCAGGTCATCACCGTAAACCAGCGTAACGCCATGTTGTTCCACCATCCGCGCCGCCAGCCTGTCGAGATGCAGACGGGCAATGACACTCCGTGCGCTTTCATCCAGCGGCAGATAGGGGATCACCGTCATACGTCCCAGGAACGCAGCCGGAAAATGTTTGCGCAACTCCGGCATTAACGCCTCCTTCAGTCCCGCCGGGTCAGGCATCAGCGCAGGGTCTTCACAGAGCTGGCTGATAAGTTCAGAGCCCACATTGGTGGTCAGCAGCAGGGTGGTGTTTTTGAAATCAATGTGGACACCTTCGCCATCTTCCATGCCACCTTTATCAAACACCTGGTAGAACAGTTCATGGACATCATGGTGAGCTTTTTCAATCTCATCGAGCAGCACCACACTCCAGGGATGACGGCGTACCGCCTCTGTCAGTACACCGCCCTGGCCGTAGCCGATATAACCGGGAGGTGCGCCTTTAAGCGTGGAGACGGTGTGAGACTCCTGAAATTCACTCATATTGATGGTGATCAGGTTCTGTTCACCGCCATAGATGGCTTCTGCCAGCGCCAGTGCGGTTTCGGTCTTACCGACACCGGACGGCCCGGCCAGCAAAAACACACCAACAGGTTTACGCGGATCGCCTAATCCTGCCCGTGCGGTCTGGATACGTTCGCCAATCTGTGCCAGTGCATTCATCTGCCCGGTGACGCGTTGCGCCAGGCGTTCAGGCAACTCCAGTATCTGGCTGGCTTCGTCTTTCAACATGCGCCCGGCGGGAATACCGGTCCAGTCAGAGACAATTGCCGCTACCACCGCGGCGCCTACCTCAGGAAACACCACGGGATCTTCACCCTGCCAGGTTCTTAACGAGGTTTGAGCCTGTTGCAGCGTGGCTTCATCGTACTCACCCGGCGCTGCCTGGCGATGCGCCTGCAACGTATGCACCAGTTCCAGCTCTTGCTGCCAGCGGGCTTCCGCTTCTGCCAGTTCCGTTTTCAGTGATACGATCCGAGCCGCCAGAGCATCACCGCGTTCCGGGCGGATCCCCATTTGCGCCTGCTTTAACAGTAGCGCCTGTTCCATTTCGGCGGCTTTCAGTTGCTGACGCAGATACTGCACATGTGCAGGCGGCGTATGCAGCGACAACGCCACGCGGGCCGCTGCGGTATCCAGCAGACTGATGGCTTTGTCCGGCAACTGACGTGCAGGAATGTAGCGGTGAGAAAGTTGTACTGCGGCACGTACTGCTTCATCCAGAATCAGCACGTTGTGGTGTTTTTCCAGTGTCTCCACCAGACCACGTACCATCGCCACCGCAGCCGCTTCTTCTGGCTCTGCTACCTGCAATACCTGAAAACGTCGGGTCAGCGCCGGATCTTTTTCGATATGGCGTTTGTATTCGCTCCAGGTGGTTGCACCAATGGTGCGCAGAGTGCCGCGCGCCAGAGCGGGTTTCAGTAAATTAGCCGCATCCCCCGTGCCGGATGTACCGCCCGCGCCCACCAGCGTGTGGACCTCGTCAACAAACAGAATAACCGGCTGCGGCGACCGCGCGGCCTCTTCCAGCAGCGCCTTCAGACGGGACTCAAATTCGCCTTTCATGCTGGCACCGGCCAGCAGCGCCCCTACATCCAGCGACAATAGCCGCACATTGCGTAAGGCAGGCGGTACTTCTCCCTGCGCAATCGCCAACGCAAATCCTTCCACCACTGCCGTTTTTCCAACCCCGGCCTCACCGGTCAATAGCGGGTTGTTCTGGCGGCGGCGCAGCAGAATATCTGTCATGGTGCGAATTTCGTATTCGCGACCCGTCACCGGATCGATGTTGCCTTCACGCGCCTGAACGGTCATATCCTGACAATATTTTGCCAGCGCTGACTTTCCATCCTGAATCTCACCAGCAAGCGCCTGGCTGCTCTCTCCGGGAGTCGCAGACGGCAGGCCTGAACCGTCCCGGGACAACTCCAGCGTTTCGGGTGATGACTCAATCAGCGAAGGCAGAACTTCTGGCAGTTCGCTGGCCGGTATCCCGGCAAGCGGCGCACAGATATTCCCCAGCACCCGATACAGCTCTGGCGTGGTCAGCCACGCCAGCAATAGCCAGCCACTGCGGATTTTGTTATCACCATAGCGGATGCTTGCCAGCAACCAGGCTTTTTCAATGGAGAGGTCAATATGGTGGGAAAAATCACTGATTGCACTGGCTCCTGCGGGCAATAAATCCAGTTGCCGAAGCAGCGACTTTTCCACATCTGAAGCGGCAATACGATAATGGCGAAGAACATGGTGAATATCGTTGTCCGGTTGTTGAATTAACTGATGTACCCAGTGGGTCAGTTCAACATAAGGGTTGGAGCGTAATTTACAGAATGTTGTTGCTGATTCCAGAGATTGAAATAGCGATCCTGCCAGCTTTCCATATAGTGCGCTGCGTGAAACAGTAATTCCCATCTGTTACACCTGATGACGTAATAATCCATATAAAGAATACATAAACGCATATGTACACATAAACAAACCACACAAACAGAATCATCAAAATACACGAACAAAACAATGATACAGATCACGGATTACAATAGAGCTAAATGGTTAATATCTTTTTCATTAAAGAAAAACAAGAAAGAAAACAACTATTTCAATAAGTTACTGGGCACCATATCAATCAAAAAGAATATCCATTGATTCACAAAATAAATCACAAATAAAGTTAAGCTGTCTTGTAATATATTAAGCAAACATAAATTACCTGTCAGAGTAACTAATATTTCTACAACAATGGTAAATACCTATCGAGTGACATTATGAAACCAGAAAATACATGGATATTACAAAAGATTCAGGCGCAGGGTATTGCAGACAACACCGTCTACACCGCAGAAACACAAATAGTTTTCACAATCGCAGCGCCTCATGTTCCCGTTTTTGAACTGAATGAAAATATCGATATTGCCCTTAGTCTGATCCGCCACGAGGAAGCCTGGTGGATTATCAATTACTCCGATGAATATTGCTGCGCCGTAAATGATCAGATTCTGGAATCACACCGCCGTATGCGGCTGAATGAAGAGGATGTTATTGAATGGGGTCTGTCTACCTGGCGTCTTGTCCGAAATAATACATTCTCTCAGGTAGCACATTCTGAAAACGCTCAACCACTAAAAGCGACATCCCCTGAAGCCATGACCGAATATCTGGATCTGGACTGGTTTAAACGCCAGCAACTGAATCCGCAAAACCCGTTCGATATTATCCCCTCTCACGGAGCAACAGTCACAGAAGACTCATCAATAACAGATAACACACTGACTCAGCTTTATCATGAATACCAGCAGGCGCTGTTATCACCTGTGAAGGAAGCCCGGGGCCGGACGGCTCTGTTTGCTCCAAATAGCGCGTCCACACAGGAATTGGCCTCGCTGCGTGACAGGGCAGCGGAAACAGGGACGTTACAAGACATGGTGACCGGTGAGATGAGTATTGACGTCATTCTCAATGTGCTGGACGCCACCGGCGATGATGCCCCCCCCTTGCCTGCAATGGATAGAGTCCCGGATATCCTGCACCTGCTGTCCCCCGAACAAACACGACAGACCTCGCATCACAATATTCTGCCTGATCTGACACAGCGGGAGCACCGTATCATTGGCATTGATAGCCATTACCGGGTAAGCCCTCCGCATGAAAAAGGAAAACCTTTCCATGACGAAAAATGACACGTTGCCCGCCTCATTGTCTGCACTGTTGCAGGAACACACTCTGGCTGATGGCCTTCAGATGGCTGAACAACAGGTGCGGATTCATCCGGCGCAGGTCGCCTGCCGCCACAGCCTGTTTCAGTTACTGTGCATTACAGGAGACTGGTCACGGGCGCTGCAGCAGCTCCAGCTGTGCGCCCGGATGGATGCAAATTATATCCAGGAGGCACAACTGTTCGGGGAATTGATCCGCTGCGAAATATTCCGTCAGCGCTGTTTTCAGGGCGAACAGCGTCCAGGTTTTATTCTACCACCGCCCGCCTGGATGGAAGATCTGCTGGGCGCTCTCGGCTGCAACGCTCGCGACGAAATTAATGAAGCCGATGAACGCCGAAGTCGTGCGCTGAACGCCATGACAGATGTCAGTGGGCTGTGGAACGGTGGTGAATTCGACTGGATTAGCGACAGCGACACCCGGACCGGCCCGGTGGCTGAGCTGGTCATGGGTGGCGTCTATATCTGGCTACCGATTTCGCAAATCCGCTCTCTGGATTCATCTTCTCCGACTCGCCTGACCGATCTGCTCTGGAAACCGGTGAACATCACGCTGGTGAATGGTGATTCGCATGGCGCATGGCTGTTCACCCGCTACAGCGGTTCCGAACATGCTGCTGATGCCCTGCGACTGTGCCGGGAAACGGCCTGGCAGGATGGGCCGGGAGAGACCGTCGTGCAGGCACTGGGACAAAAAGTGTGGCTGACCAGCCACGGTGATATCAGCCTGCTGGATTTCACCCACTGTACCTTCACTATTCAGAAAGAGAGCGCCGCATGAGCGTGTCTCGTCAGCCTCCTAATCATCTGCTGCCCACACTGTTTGACAGATTGTGTGACGATGCCCCGAACCAGAAGCGCGACCGTGATATTAGCGTCAATCCGGTACAGCTTAAGGAGATTATCCGCCGGGATTTGTCATTTCTTCTCAACACAGTCAGTCATGAAGAGGATATTGATAGCGGACGTTACCCGCAGGCAGCGGCATCCGTGCTGAACTACGGTCTGCCGCCGCTGGCGGGCAGTTTTATGTATGAACATAAATGGGATGATATTCGCAAGGCTATCCTGAGGGCCATAATCCGTTTTGAACCCCGGTTGAAGGCATCCACGGTGCAAATCCTCCCACTACAGGATGAGCGCCGTCAGAGCGGTCACAACACGCTACAGTTTGAAATTCGCGGAGAAATCCTGACGCAGCCTTATCCGACGGAGTTTCGGGTACGCAGCGCCCTGGACATGGAACAGAGTCAAATTACGTTTTTCTAACACAGGGAATTATTCATGGATCCACGGCTACTGGAATATTACAACCGCGAACTAAGCTATCTGCGGGAAACAGGGGCAGAATTCGCCACCCGCCATCCCAAAATCGCCGCCCGGCTGGGGATGAAGGACACCGATATTGCCGATCCTTATGTAGAGCGCATGATTGAGGCGTTCAGCTTCCTGACCGCCCGCACACAACTCAAAATTGATGCCGAGTTTCCCCGGTTCACTCAGCGGCTGCTGGAGGTTGTCAGTCCCAACTATGTCGCCCCCACCCCCTCAATGACCGTGGCCCGTTTGTATCCTGACACCCAGGAAGGCGATCTGGCAAAGGGATTCACCGTACCGCGTGACACCGCCTTTTTCTCCACCATCCCTGAAGGCGAAAACACCGCCTGTCAGTTTCGTAGCAGCCAGGATGTCACATTGTGGCCTTTATCTATTGAGGAAGTGCGCCTGACCGCCGCCCCTCCGGACATGCCCACATTGCACCGTTATTTGCCCCCGAACATTCATGTCGCGGGTGCGCTGCGTATCACCCTGCGTACCTTCGGTGAACTGACTTTTAGCGAGCTTGCCGGACCGGATCGGTTGCCTTTTTATCTCAGTGGTGAAGAGCGTATCGCCTCGCATTTGTTTGAACTGCTGCACACCAGCGCTGTCGCCACGCTGGCTGGCGAGCCAGGACATTTTGACGGCGTACTGGACGTTAATCTGAAGCAGCCTGTCACGCACGAGGGGCTTGAACCAGACCAGGGGCTATTGCCGCTCGCCTGGAATGTGTTTCACGGACATAATTTGCTGCAAGAATACTTCGCCTGCCCGGAGCGTTTTTATTTCTTTACCCCGACCGGCCTGTCTGCTGGTCTACAGAAAATCAATGGCGGCGTGGCGGAGATTGTCATACTACTCGACCGTCTGCCGCCGGACTGGCTGCTCCACCAGACGGATGCAGTACAGTTCAGTCTGTTCTGTACGCCGGTCATTAATCTCTTTCCTCGCACCACCACCCGAATAGAAGTCTCTCACAGTGTGACAGAACAACATCTGGTGGTGGACAGGACTCACCCACTGGATTATGAGGTGTTCTCTGTACAGGAAGTGGAAGGACTGGAGGCTGAAACCACGAGGAAAATGACATTTCGTCCGCTATACCACACCCGCAATAATGACGAAGGCAACCACGGGCGGTACTTCTCAGTGCGCCGGGAACAGCGCCGGTTGTCAGATAATGCCCGCCGTTACGGCACCCGCACGGCCTATACCGGCTCAGAAGTGTTCCTGTCGCTGGTTGATCAATATGAAGCGCCTTATCCGGAAAACCTGCGTCATATCACCATCACGGCAATGGTGACCAACCGTGACTTGCCCTGTCTAATTCGCCGTAATGGCCAGGATGATCTGACCGTAGATGCGGCCATTCCGGTGGCGGGGGTTGGTCTAATCCGGCCCCCTCGTCCGCCGCAGCCGCCGCTGGCCGAACGTGAAATGGCCTGGCGGTTGATCCGCCAGTTGTCATTTAATTATCTGCCGCTTGCCGATCTGGATCATCGCACTGGCGGTCAGGCATTGCGCGATCTGCTTAACCTGTTTATTCCGGCACATGACAGCCCGCAGTCGCGCCAGGTTCGCAGCCTGATTGGCTGCAACACCACCCCGGTAACCCGCCGTCTGCCCGGTTCCGGGCTGCTGGTCTATGGACGTGGCGTCAGTTGTGAACTGACCGTGGATGAGGAAGGGTTCTCCGGCATCAGTCCCTATCTGTTCGGTCTGGTGCTGGAGCATTATATTGCCCGTCACGTTTCCATTAATACCTTCTCGCAGATGACGCTGCACAGCATGCAGCGCGGCAAAATTATGACCTGGCCGGTCAGGGCCGGACAGCGGGGTAGTGTATGAGCGATAATTTCACTCAGGCGCAGGAAACCCCCTGGCGTTACGGTTTTCTGAACCTGATGCGCCGCGTGGATGTGCAGTTGTGCGCCGTCCCGGCGGGCAACTCCTGGCAACCACGGATGGAAAAATTTCGCCTCGGACAAACGCCCGCGTTAACCTTTGCACCACGGGAAATCGCCCAGGTTAGCTGGCAGGAAGGACGCCTGCACCTGAGTCTGTACAGCCTGGGACTGTGGGGGCCGAACGGTCCGCTGCCGCTGCATTACACCGAGCTTGCACTCAACCGGACAGAAAGCAGACGCGATCCGACCCTAACCCGATTTTCCGATCTTTTTCATCACCGCTGGCTGACGCAGTTTTACCAGGCCTGGCGCAGCGCTCAGTCCGCCGGTGGCGGGCTGGACAAACCGGAATACGACCGTTTTGCCTTCTATATTGCCAGCCTTAGTGGTCAGGATCTGCGGGAAAGTGCTGCCAGCTCACTGCCGGATCATGTCCGCCTGGCAGCGTCTTCCCATCTGGTGCGTGAGCCCCATAACCCGGACGGACTGGCGGCAACGTTAGCGCACTATTTTGACGTTCCCTTTCGCATACAGGAATTTGTCCTGCACTGGATAGCCGTGGCGGACGATGAGATCACCCGACTGGGGATGCCAGCCCCCTCTTCCGTGATTGGCAACGGCGCACTCATCGGCCAGGCCGTGCCGGATATGCAGTATAAGTTCCGGCTGGTCATCGGCCCGTTGACGCTGGCCGATTATCAGCGTTTTCTGCCTGGCGGCAATAACCTGCCGGTACTGACGGAACTGGTTCGCGCCTTCATCGGCTTTGAATACTGTTGGGAAATTGAGTTGCAGCTTAAACCACACGCCGCCCCTCCGGCTGTTACCGGTGGCCCATACCAGTTGGGCTGGACCGCCTGGGCGGGTAAAGCCATGCACGACAACCCGGTGACGGGCATGATTTTTGAACCTGAATGTTATCTGACACACTGAGGACTACTATGGACGCATTCCTGTCTGAACCTGTTTCTGCTGAATTCCCCTGCGGTCCTGATCTGGAATATGACCCGGAATATTTGCTGTTGTTCACCCGCGCCACACCACGGGCAGAAGCCCAGTACGGAGATTTCATCAGTTCGCCGGAGACCATTAACTGGGCGGAGCTTGAGCGGGATGCCCGTCGCCTGCTGTTGCGTAGCAGGGATATCCGCGTACTGATCGTGTTGCTGCGTTGTCGTATTCAGCAGGCCGGAGGCCAGGGGCTGGCAGAAGCACTTACATTACTGGAAAATCAGTGTTTCTCGAACCCCGATGCAATTCATCCACAATTGCTTCCCGCTGAAGACCCCTTGGCTGAAGATGCGGTAGTAGCACGCAGTAATGCACTGTCGGCGCTGTTGGATCCCGAAGGAGTGATGGCAGATATCCGCAGCATTGCATTATCGAACAATGCAGCCATGCGTCTTCAGGTACGGGATGTGGAGCGTGCGTTTTCCGCACCGCGCCCGGCAGATGCACTGGCACCGGAATCGGTACGCCAACAACTGGCTGACCTGGAGGCGCGCGGCGCATTACCGCTGGAAGCCTTTCGCCAGTCGATGGAAACAATTGAACATCTGCAACAATGGTCCCATGAAACATTACATTCTCTGGCTCCGGACTTTTCCCGCCTGCGACAATTGCTTTCTCTGTTGCCAGGGGCAGTTCAGACCACCACACCGGAACTTCCAGCACCAGGGAATCAGGCTGTTCAGCAAGAGCCGGCCATCATAAAAGATGTTGAACCTGCTTCGGTAGATTCTACTCACCCATTGGTGAACATCACTGCGGGAATATCCGCAAAGGGCAGCACAAACTCCGGACAGATCCGCGATCGCAACGATGCGCTGGCGCACCTGCGTATCATCCGGCACTGGTTTGAGAGTAGTGAACCGAGCAGCCCGACGATCCCTTTGCTGCGCCAGGCAGAACGACTGGTAGGAAAACGGTTTTCGGAAGTGATCAATGAAATCCCGGTGGAACTGCTGGAAAAGTGGGACGGGCAGGAATAACAAGATTGTATTTAATGAATACATCCGTCTTGGAGCGACAAGATATCGTTTGATAAACAACATGGAGATTTAAAAATGGCCTATATCGCAGCAACACCACGAACTTATATTGGAGAGTCTGTTGGTAGCGGTCAATGTGTAGCATTCACACAACGAGCCGCGGGCATGCCTGTTACCAGGAACTGGAGACGTGGCGTTTTGGTTAAAGGAAATATGAGTATCACCCCAGGTACAGCCATAGCAACATTTGATGATAATCAGCGATATGGTAATCATTCCGATGGTCGCTCTCATGCGGCAATTTATCTCAGCCAGGATGCCAATGGAATTCAGGTGCTGGATCAATGGATGAGCCACAGTGTAGACAGGAATGGCACACGGATTGCGATACCGCACCGTGTCAGCCAACGTACTATTTTCTTTCGAAACGCTCCGCGTGCTGAAAACAATGGAAAAAATTATTATGTCGTGGAGTAAAGCATTGCTGCTGGCTACATCTGTTCTTCTGTTTTCAGGGAGGGCGAATGCTGGAAAAATAACGTGTCCTGAGTCGCTGAGCGTTAATAATGAATCCCACAGGCTGAACGACGTGAGTCTTTTTCAGGGGCCGCCTGAGAAAAAGGGGGATTTAATGCCTGATACGGATAACGCAATGGTGTGGACGCTGAAGGATTACCAGGACTATGCAAAAAAATCGAATTTACCTCTTCATCTCATCTGTCGCTATGAAGGGACTTATGAGACGGTGGCACTGAAGGTTCCTGATACAGCAAAAAAATGTTCAGCATGGTTTGGGGATAATAAAGAACAATTTTACGTATCCTGCCAGTAATCAGGCGGAATACAGAGGGTAAATTGAAAACTGACAGAAATAAAAAAAGACCATGCTAATCAATAGCATGGTCTCGAATAGTGGCGGAACGGACGGAATTCTACTTTAGACGCTAACCAATTAGAATCAAACAGAATCCAACGCCAGCCCTAATCGCTGTAGGACAAATTGTAGTCCATTTAAGAAATGGCTAGCAAGCAGGTTTTAGCGGTGCAATATCTGATTGCCTGTGTTTTATGCCATACATTAGATGAGGCAGTCGGGAAGGTGATACGCCCCCGATAAACATCATATATATAGTGCTCCTGGAAACATCGATCAGTCAGCATTGAGGCGTATTCATTCCCATCATGCAGAAAGAAAGTAACCTGTTCATTCATCATGGGGGCAAATCTCTGAGTAGGTGATCCCGGTTCGGTGTTATGAACAGGTACCACAACAGGTTCACTGGCACACAGTTCAGCCTTTGCGACATCCTGGGAGCCATTCACAAAAAATCAAAGATATCCTGACGTTACCTGCTGAAAAATCAAAAAATATGTATTAACCATTTCGAATTGTGCAAATGGATTTCAGGCAGAAGAGTGGCAGGCTTATTCTTTTTGTTTTGAAAACAGAAAACGCTCACCAGTCAGTGATATTTTTATTTTCAAACAATAGGTTACAAATATCGACTACGAGGACTGCATCTGATGAAAGGATACAGATATGAATTCAATAGAAAGAGCCTGATTGCTGAATATCGTTTGCAGTTTTAAATATAACCTGACTGTAGCATGAAACTCTTCTCAAACATAAATGAGGCACCAACGATGAGTAAAAAAGGATTAACCACTGCCGCGGGGGCACCTGTTGCACAAAATAATAATGTCGCTACTGTGGGACCACGAGGACCTATGTTGTTACAGGATGTCTGGTTTCTGGAAAAACTGGCACATTTTGACAGAGAAGTCATTCCTGAACGACGTATGCACGCTAAAGGTTCTGGCGCACATGGAACCTTTACAGTAACAAAAGATATTACGAAATATACCCGCGCAAGGCTTTTCTCCGAAGTAGGGAAAAAAACGCCTCTCTTCGTCCGGTTCTCTACTGTCGCCGGCGAACGTGGTGCCGCGGATGCTGAACGAGATATCCGAGGCTTTTCCATTAAATTCTATACTGAAGAGGGAAACTGGGATTTGGTTGGCAACAATACACCCATTTTCTATCTACGCGACCCGCTAAAATTCCCGGATTTAAACCATGTCGTAAAACGGGATCCACGTACTAATCTGCGTAACCCCACCTGGAAATGGGACTTCTTTTCCCACTTACCAGAGACACTGCATCAGTTAACGATAGATTTCAGTGACCGGGGGTTGCCGCGTTCTTATCGTACTATGCACGGATTCGGCAGCCATACATTCAGCTTTATCAACAGTGATAATGAACGCTTTTGGGTAAAATTTCATATCAAATCACAGCAAGGGATCGATAACCTGCATGATGATGAGGCAAAGAGGTTGGTGGCAGAAGATCGGGAAAGTGCGCAGCGCGATTTGTTTGAATCCATAGAGTCTGGTAATCATCCTCGCTGGACGTTTTATGTGCAGATTATGCCGGAAGCTGAAGCATCAATGGTGCCGTATAACCCCTTTGATCTGACTAAAGTATGGCCACATAGTGACTATCCACTCATCGAAATCGGGGAGCTGGAGCTCAATCGTAATCCTGACAATTATTTTGCTGAAGTGGAGCAAGTTGCGATGTCTCCGGCCAATGTGGTGCCGGGAATAAGCTTTTCGCCGGACCGTATGCTTCAGGGACGTCTGTTTTCCTATGGCGATGCACATCGTTATCGTCTGGGCGTCAACCACCATCAGATCCCAGTTAATGCCCCACAGTGCCCATTTCACAATTATCACCGTGACGGTGCGATGCGTGTAGACGGTAACAGTGGCAACGGCCCAACCTACGAACCCAACAGTTTTGGCGTCTTTCAGGAGCAACCCGATTTCAGCGAACCGCCATTAAGCACTGAAGGCGCGGCCGATCACTGGAATCATCGTGAAGATACAGACTATTTCAGTCAGCCACGCAAATTGTTTGAGCTGCTGGGTAAGGATGAACATCAACGGATGTTTGCACGGATTGCGGCTGATATGAAGGATATTCCCGAATTTATCCAGCAACGCCAGATAAACCTTTTTAGAGAAGTACATCCTGATTATGGCGCAGGGGTGGCAGAAGCATTACAGGCTATAAAAACAGCCTGACAATAGTGCAACTCAGCAAGGCTATGGAGCCAGTTCTGGTAAAGTAGCCTGATGGGGAATGTCTGCGCCATGCTTACCGAAGACAATAACCGCACCGGGCATAAATGCCTTGTGCGGTTATACTGCATTGGCTTCCTGCCCCCGTCAGTCCTGGATATCCATTGGCCATAGCACAAACAGCAGCGTTTTCTCCTCATAATGTAAAAAGACATTATCCGGCGGGGTTGCATGGCGCGGGGTCCAGCTGTTAGCGTAGACAGGACAGACATCCTCAGCAGTGTTGTCGGACATGGAACAGTACACTCTTTTGCGTACTTCGCGACTGGCATACGCAGCTTATTGACACCTGATTTCACCAGCCAACGGGGCATGACCGCCGCCAACAGCAGTCCCTCTCAGTACGTTTTGCTGAAGCTACCAGTAGTGTTACCAGAGGCAGAGAAAATGAATGTGTTGTTTTTCAGTACAGAATCGCCATGCCGAGAGCGTCGCCCATAATATTGCCAGTAATACAGGCCCAATAATTCCTTCAAGTCAGTATACCACCGATGATATCAGCCATGATGAGCAGCAATGACGTATTTGCACCACGCCTGATCAGTAGCGGTTCAGAACATTATCCAGCGACAGCATATTGGTACTGAAAATCACCGGTAACCGCAAAATAGCTGCCAAACAGCGCGATGGCAAACCACCAGCGGCCACCAGTAGTACGCGATACCGCCATGAAAAGCTGCCTGGTTGCGATAACAATCAACCCGACCCAAACCATGCTCACAGAAAGGGATGCTGAAGCCGTAGGGCTCCCCCTGCCCGCGAGAGGATGAAGTTAGTGCTGAACAACACCTACGGCATGTCGCGCGGATGTTTAACAGGGCTTGCGACATCCTGTGTCTGTATCTGTGTGCGTAAATCGTTCAGATGGATGTCCATCTGCGGAAAAGGCATCTGGATCATGTTATTATCCAGCGCATTTTTAATATTTTCCATCAGATCAAAATAGACATCCCAGTAATGTTTATTTTCAGTCCAAACCCGAACAACAAAATTCAGCGATGACGGGGCAAATTCATTTAAACGGATTGTATGGCCTTTTGCGTGAATTATACGGGAATCGACCATTACAACTGTTTTAATTACACTTCTGAAATGTGCAATTGATGTATTGTATGCAACGCCCACAATAATATCCACACGGCGTTCTTTCTGACGAGAGTAGTTAATAATCTCGCTGGCAATGATCTTGCCATTTGGTATCACCACCATCTTATTGTCAACGGTGCGGAGTGTGGTTGAAAAAATATGAACTTCTTCAATAGTGCCTGCCACTGCACCAACATTGGCATATTCACCCGCCCGGACCGGACGAAGCGTCACCAGCAGCACACCCGCTGCGAAGTTTCCCAGCGACCCTTGCAGTGCAAGGCCAATCGCCAGACCTGCCGCACCGATTACCGCAATGATGGAAGACGTCTCTACACCTACACGACCGAGCGCAGCGACGATTGCAAATGCAATCATCGCATAGCGCAGTAAGGCTGAACAGAATTGAGTTATCGTTGTATCGACATTGCGGCGTAACAATATTTTTTTAAAAGCCGTACTGGTTAAGCGGGCTATAAATATACCAGCACTAAGTAAAAACAAAGCACCAATAAGATTAATTATCCCCTGAATGATAGTCGTTTCATTATGAGTAATCCAGAAAATCAATTGTTTGATCCCGGGAAATGCTTCAAACTTCATACCTGAATTTCCTGTGTTAGAAAAGTTGCTTAATAAAAGTGTTTAATATTGCTCTGTACTGAATAGTCCAAATGGGGATTTTGGGAATCCTAATTGCAGGCAGCAGGATCTTCCCTGAGTAAATGACATGAGCGCACCGCATAACTTATCATCGGATGCAATTGTATATTGCAAATAAAATAATATTGACACAAAACAAATCATCATATATTTCAGGGCAGTTGCACTACTGTTTTACAATAATAGCACTAAGCGCCCACTAATATCTGGCTATAAATTTAAAAAAAACAATCATTCATTTTAAGTTTTAATTAGGACATCCCCCTCCCCGAAAAAACACAGAAAAAGAAAAGTCTCCAGCCACTTTCTTAAAGTAGAAATATCCTCCATAAAAACCAGAGCTAAACTACAAACATCATGCCCGTCAGGATAAAATCCGGGTTAACTCTGAGTTTCAGCCCCATAGACTGAATCATCATATTTCAGATTCTCTCACTCCGTTCAGTGATGTCAGTATTCCTGTCGCCCCCTGACACCGCTACTCATGACGTTCTGAAACGACATATCCAAATCCAGTTTTTTTCATGAAGTCTTCTATCTGCGAAAGCCTCCTTGCTCACCCTCCGACCTGCCGGCTCCCGGTACGCGCGAGAAAAACCGTTGATATATCCGTTCGTATAAACCGCCAATGCCATAAAAGCCCCCCCAGCAGCAGAATTCCCCACACCCACACCAGTATATTCTCAGTGGATTTTCCGGTTAAAGAAGACATTGCTGCAGAACACACACACAACAGCGTAAAAACATATGCCTCATAACGCGTGGTTTTCCGCCATATACGCACGGATAACTCTGTTCTGATGACAAAGAAAATCCAGAATGAAAGACATGTTGAAGCGGCAGCGCCTCCCGCACCGGCTGCCGGGACCAGGGCGGCATTTAATGCGATATTGATGAGTAAAGTCAGAACTGAAGCGATCATCAAGAGCAATGTTTTTCTCATCAGTCCGATACCAACAGAGGTTACTTCCGATAATGTCAGCAGCAACGGGAATCCCAGGCAGGCAACAATAATATACTCGATACCAGAATACTCAGCTGGAAGTAGATACCTGACCAGCCAGGAGAACAAACCCGCCATGCTGAATAAACTCACAATGATAACCGTCATCCATCGGGTCATTCTGGTAACAATGGCTACCGCGCTGTCCGGAGCGTCCGCATGCTGATAAATCACCGGTGCCCAGACCGTCGTAAAAACGGTCTGAAGAATACCCGCAACACCAGCAAAGCTGACGGCCACGGAAAACAGAGCCAGTTCTTCAAACCCACTATAGGATCTGACAAAAAGACGATCTATTGTGGACGCTCCCCAGAAGGCCAGTCCGCCGGGAATCAGGGGCAGACCAAACATCAGCATATCCCATTGTCTGGTTTTACCGGATGATTGCTGCCCCCCCTGCTTCCACTCATCCCGTGTGCTCCCCGCCAGAATCACTGTCGTCATTACCACCCCTGAACTCCAGGCAACAATCAGGAATGTTAACGAATACCCTGAACTGAAAAGGCTGTATCCCAGTACCAGAGCGAGCATTGTCAGACGGGGCAGGATCTGACCAAGGGAGTATGCCAGTCCCCGGGCCTGCATACGCAGGATCAGTGAGAGAAACCGGTTAAGGAAGGCACTGATTAACGCCAGCATAATAACAAGACTGAGAAAGGTATCCCGCTCACCAAGCACGAGTAATGCCAGACTCCCTGGGCTCAGCATAAACCCAAGAGAGAGCAGTAACAGGACCATCATCCCCGGCAATAAAGCTTTCCTCAGGAGCGCCCCCCGCTGCGTTTCCGAATGATATTCACGCACATAAGCCTGATCGAGACCCAGGCTGCAGAACAGGAGACAAAATGAGACCGCAACATTTAACATACTCAATCTTCCCACATCACCAGGCGAAAACAGCCAGGTGATGAGAGGTAACGTCGCCAGCCCCAGCAGTGCGTTTGCAGCCGGTCCGATGGCAAAGGCAAAAATTTGCGACACCCTCATGCAAAGAATCTCAGCACACTGTCTGTTACATGGTGCACATCCTGCTCTGTCATGTTGTAAAACAGGGGCAGTCTGACTAGTTTTTCACTCTCACGGGTCGTAAAGTTATCTTCGCCAACAAACTGCCCAAACAGCCTGCCTGCCGGGGACGAATGTAAGGGGATATAATGGAACACAGCCATCACGCCCTGCGTCTTCAGCCAGTCGATAAACTGCGTTCTCTGCTCAATATCCTTCAGTTTAATGTAAAACATATGGGCATTGTGCTGGCTGTAGTCGGGTATGAAGGGGAGTGTCAGCAACCCTTTTTCCGCCAGAGGCCGGAAACATTCATAGTAAGTGTCCCACACCGCCATCCGGCTCTGGTGAATGTCCTCTGCGTGCTGGAGTTGTCCCCAGAGAAAAGCGGACTGAAGCTCACCCGGCAGATAGCTGCTCCCTGAATCAACCCAGGTGTATTTGTCGACCTGTCCTCGCAAAAACTGGCTCCTGTCGGTTCCCTTCTCCCGCAAGATCTCAGCACGCTGGCTGAACCTGGGATCATTGATAATCAATAGCCCCCCTTCCCCACCGCTTGTGTAGTTCTTGGTTTCATGAAAACTGTACGCCGCGAGGTGGCCCAGTGTGCCGAGGTAACGGCCCTTGTACTGGCTCATCACCCCCTGCGCCGCATCTTCCACAACAAAAAGACCGAACCTTTCAGCAATGTTCATAATCACATCCATATCACAGGCCACGCCAGCATAATGGACGGGGACAATGGCTTTCGTTTTGGGAGTAATAGCGCTGATAAGCAGCCGTTCATCCATATTCATGGTTTCAGGATGAAGATCCACAAATTTAATTAACGCGCCACGGAGTACGAAGGCATTTGCCGTGCTCACAAAGGTATAAGAGGGCATAATGACCTCATCCCCTGGCTGGATATCCAGCAACAGAGCAGCCATTTCAAGAGCCGCGGTACAGGACGGGGTCAGTAAGGTCTGGTGACAACCAAACGCATTTTCAAACCAGGTCTGACAGGATTTACCAAAAGGACCATCACCAGAAAATTTGGCGTTCGCAAGCGCTTCATGAATAAAACCGATTTCGTCACCCGTCACCGGGGGTTTATTGAATGGGATCATACTATCGTTCCTGCAAAGAAATTTATGAGAAAAAGGATGAGATTATTATCTGGCCTGAAAAAGAAGGCTGAGCTGATTAATTAAATTGTCTCTCGAAAAATATCGCCTGATGATTTCCTGATTAGCCTGTACAGTTTGTTCAGGCAAGAGCGTCAGTGAAAAAGACTGCAGGTCACACACATGAATCTGTTTTTCACAGAAGAAATCCCATTGCGTTGTGCCAGGATTAAGAAAAACGGTCTTCCCTTCCCCCAGAAGCGCTATCGTATTTCCCATGGCCTGTTGACGCGTATGGTTAAACACCGCAATATCTATCTGACGCAGCAGTGTCAGATAATCTTCGACGGGCATAAACCGTGTAATTGCTGTAAATTTTTTACCAAACATTCTCTGGCCTGTTATCTGGATCTGACGTCCATATTCCTGGATCCCATAGGAGAGCGGACAAACGATACTGATATTCTTGTCAGCATATTTTTGAAGAATACTCAATGCTGACAGATGATTGTTAGTGGGTAACGCCGAGTTTCCAACCAGAATCGTCAGTGTTTCACTTTTAACGCAAGTCGCAATATTTTTTTCCTGAGGTGTAAACACATTGCTCGTATACATCAGGCATTCATACCATTTTCCCTCACAGCGGTACCAGTGACAGGCATTCAGATAATCTCCCCGGATGTATGTAACAATACCGGCCATTCGGCGAATGACATATTTACGTAGGCATTCTGTAATATGCCATTTTATTTTTCTTTGATTAGCCGAACTCTGGTATAAGTCCCCCCCCCATATAAACCAGTAACTTTTCCGGATACTCCAGGGGTTCAGTAACAATAAAAGGGCCAGCCTGATGCCATGGAAACTGTGGAAAATAACCTTCCGGCACCGCATTAAAGCCACCAGTAACCGGAGCCTGTCGGCGATGCTTCCGGATATCAGAAAAATATTATCCGCAGCAGGAATACCATATTTATGCGTGTCGCCGTAGATCCAGAACTGGTGTTCGCTGAATTCGAAATGCTGATACATCAGTTCAATAAACCCCGGTATAAATTTATCTGCCGGGCAGATATGGACATATTTCATTCTTTATTCCTGACAAAGCCTGGCAAGATACTGACCATACGATGTTTTTTCCAGCAATGTTGCTTCTTCTGCCAGGGCTTGTGCAGACAACCACCCGCGGCGAAAAGCAATCTCTTCAAGGCAGGCTATTCTGAGGCCCTGTCTTTTCTCCACGGTATGGATCAGTGCGGAGGCCTCAAGCAGGCTTTCATGTGTACCTGCATCCAGCCAGGTAAATCCACGCCCCAGCAGCTCAATATTCAGCCCCCCACGTTCCAGATACATCTGATTCAGGGTGGTTATCTCCAGCTCACCCCGCCCCGAAGGTTTCACCTGTTTTGCCAGGCTCGTGACATGGCTGTCATAAAAATACAGCCCGGTTACCGCCCAGTCAGACTTGGGAAATGAGGGTTTCTCCTCCAGGGAAATTACCCGTTGCTGGTCATCAAACTCCACCACGCCAAAGCGTTCAGGGTCGGCAACCTGATAACCGAAGATCGTCGCCTCCGTTTGACGTGAAGCAACCAGCGCCAGCTTTTCGCCAAATCCGTGGCCAAAAAAAAGATTATCTCCCAGAATAAGTGCGCAGCGATCTCCGTTAATAAACTCTTCACCAATAATAAATGCCTGTGCAAGCCCCTCAGGATGAGGCTGAACGCAATAACTCAGCCGAATGCCTAAACGTTCTCCGTTGCCCAGAAGCCGGCGAAACGCCGGTAAATCTTCCGAAGTGGAAATAATCAGAATATCCCGAATGCCTGCCAACATCAGAACAGAGAGCGGGTAATAAATCATCGGTTTGTCATAGACAGGAAGCAGTTGCTTGGAAATCCCGCGAGTGACAGGGTAAAGCCGGGTTCCGGAACCACCTGCCAGTATGATGCCCTTCATAACAGATCCTCAGTGAAACTGAAAAATTATCCCAGTAGCAACGCTCAACCCCTGAGAGGCTTCCACCATGCCGGATTCGCAAGATACCACTCAACCGTTTTGCGAAGACCTGATTCAAATGATTCGACGGGTATCCAGCCGAGGCGATCACGGAGCAGGGACGCATCGGTGGCGTATCGCGTGTCATGCCCCGGGCGGTCGTTCACAAAAGTAATGAGGTCTTCGTAGCGATTCAGCCCCCCCGATGTCAGCGGCACAAGCTCATCAAGGAGCCGGCAGATAGCCCTGACAACATCAATATTTCGTTTCTCATTGTGTCCGCCAATAAGATAGGTATCTCCTGCTTCCCCCTGAATCAGAATCCGATACAGGGCCCTTGCATGATCTTCGACATACAACCAGTCACGAACCTGTTCACCTCCTCCGTAAACAGGGAGATGCACCCCCTCAAGTGCATTCAGGATCGTCAGCGGAATTAGCTTCTCGGGATACTGGCAGGGACCATAGTTGTTCGAACAATTGGTAATAATTACGGGCAGACCGTATGTTCGCCGCCAGGCTCTTGCCAGATGATCACTGGCCGCTTTTGTCGCGGAATACGGATTCCCGGGCGCATAGGGAGTACTCTCGGTAAATATCCCCTCCGCACCAAGATCGCCAAACACTTCATCGGTAGAGACATGCAGGAACCGGAACTGGGCTTGTTTTGCACCCGACAGGGTTTGCCAGTAGTGACGGGAGGCTTCAAGTAACCGGCAGGTTCCGGTGATATTCGTTTCAATAAATTTCTCGGGTCCTTCAATCGACCGATCCACATGGCTTTCTGCAGCCAGATGCATAACGGCATCCGGCCTGAACCCAGCGAAAATTCGTTCAAGGGCCTGAGCGTCACAGATATTTACTTTTTCGAAATGATATCTTTCGTTGCCTGAAATGGATGTCAGGGAATTAGTATTACCGGCATAAGTCAGGCAGTCGATTATCAGTATTTCGTCTGACGTATGATCGATAATATAGCGGACCAGCGCAGAACCAATAAATCCTGCGCCACCCGTGATAATGATTTTCATATATATCCCGAATTAAGGTAGAAAGCACCAGAAACATAGACTATATCTGACGTAATTCAGACATCTTAAATACAATCTGTGTAAACAACCGGGTAAGTTTATTCCTGAATAGCACCTTTGTTATAAAAAAACACTTCCAGCAATTCCAGACGGTGCACCCCATTATTTTTAATGGTGAAATTTTTTTCACTGGTAATCATAGCTGACTGAGTAGCAAAAAGTGTCTGAGTGTTATTTTTAATCATGATCCAAGCCTTACCCGACAGTACAATATTATGATAAACGCTTCCAGGATGAAGCTGACGAAATACTTTTTCTCCCGGATTGAGTGTTAGCTGTTTAAATCTGTAACCTTTGGTTCGTGCTGAATTCCCCTCAAAAGATGTATCCGGTTGCTGCATGGATAAATCTGCTTCCAAATTTTCTGTTATCGATTTCACATGTTGTGCATGTTGTTTCCCTGCAATAAGCACAGCATCGGATGTATCCACAATGATAAGATCGTCAGCACCAATCACCGCTATCCGGCGTCCTTCGCTGCGAACGTAACAGCCTGAAGCTTCACTGATCACGACATCCCCGCGAGTGGCATTGTTGTATTTGTCCTTACTTGACATCTGCCAGACGGCATCCCAGGAGCCAACATCGCTCCAGCCGGCATCAAGGGAAACTACTACCGCGTCGGTCGTCTTCTCCATAACAGCACAGTCAAGGGACTCTGCCGGGCAGGCCGAAAAAGAGGCTTTGTCGACAGAAATAAATTCAGCGCTGTAGGCCGCTTTTGACTTTTCCGTCGCCCGCTGGCAGGCCTGTAAAATATCAGGCCGGAAACGTTTTAATTCCTCCAGATATCGCGAGGCCCGGAACATAAACATGCCACTGTTCCAGTAATACCGGCCTGTATCAATGAAAGCCTGGGCCCGGCTTCTGTCAGGCTTCTCGACAAAACGCGCAACACTGAACACATTTTCCTCTTCGCTGACACCCCGTCCTCGTTCGATATAGCCATAGCCTGTTTCCGGACCGGTCGGCACAATGCCAAACGTCACGAGTTTTCCCTGCAGGGCGAGTGGCAGAGCCCGCTCAACGGCCAGACGAAAAGCCTGTTCATCTTCAATGACATGATCAGCTGCCAGTACCAGCAACACTGGATCGTACTCTTCTGCCATACACTGCAGCGCCGCCAGCGCGACTGCGGGCGCAGTGCTTCTGGCAACAGGTTCACAGAGAATACTGACGGGTGTACGGCTTACCTGCCGGAACTGCTCAGCAACCAAAAAGCGATGTTTTTCACCACAGATAACCAGCGGCGACGATACCGGCAAACCATCCAGTCTTGAGACCGTGTTTTGCAGCATCGTGCCCTGGCCATGAAGGCGCAGAAATTGTTTTGGGTGATGTTCGCGGGACAGTGGCCATAACCGGCTGCCCACGCCTCCAGCCATAATAACGGGAAGGATCATAGTCTCTCTCATTCAGATAATCGAAACCGGTTGAAGATAAATTATCCAGTTCCAGTTTCATTACGGTGCCTGTGCGCCACGAATATGGCTGCAGAAAGGGTAATCAATAGGCTGATTTATGAATAAAACCTTTAAATACTGTCATAATCACAATTTTAATATCGAACCAGAGACTCCATTCACGAATATATTCCAGATCGTACTCAACACGCCTTTGCATTTTATCCAATGTATCCGTTTCTCCTCGCCAGCCATTAACCTGCGCCCAACCCGTTATGCCGGGCTTGACTTTATGGCGCAACATATAACCTTCAATTAATAACCTGTATTGCTCATTATGCGCCACCGCATGCGGGCGGGGCCCGACAACCGACATATCTCCAGCCAGCACATTAAAAAACTGTGGCATTTCATCCAGAGAGGTACGGCGCAGAAATTGCCCCACCCAGGTTACTCGCGGATCGTCCCGCCTGGCCTGAGTGACATGCTGGCCATTTTCCATTACCTGCATTGTCCTGAATTTCCAGACCCTGATGGGCCGTCCATCCATACCGTATCGGGTCTGACGAAAGAAGATGGGCCCGGACGAACTGAAATAGACTATCAGTGCTATAGCGCATAATACCGGGGAAAAGAAGAAGAGGATCAGCACAGCAAGAACAAGATCTTCTGTACGTTTAAGGATTCGATTCACCCCGGAAATCGGGGACTCCAGTAACGGGATCACCGGAACACCATTGATATCGTCCGTACGATCATGAAAAACCCGCAAAGCCAGAACATCCGGAATCAGCATAACTGAACAGGTGGTGTCTGACAGCGCTCTGACCAGCTTCCTGATCCGTTCACCTTCATTCATTGGCAACGCAATATAGACATTATGGATCCTGCCTTCACGGGCTCCGGCAATCAATTGTTCCAGATTGCCCGCGCATCCTGCACAGTCCGGAATTCTGGATGGATCGTCATAAATACCCGCAACATGCAGGCCTAGCCACGGCTGATTACGAAACGTGTCCGCCAGGAGCCTTCCCTCCGGAAGATCGCCTACGATAGCCACGTTTCGTGTATTAATGCCCTGTCGCCGGAACCATCCGGCACCCGCACGAATGAGCAGACGACATGCAACCAGTGCTGCTGCAGACAACATATACCATGCAAACCAGAGGCGAAAAGTGCCGCGTAGTTCATCACTGAGCGTCATCAGTACCGCGCTTATCACCAGACTCAACGTCCAGTTCTGCGCCAGTAACATAAGTTCTGTAGAAATTTTCACGCCGCGCCACGCACGCCAGAAATCGGTCATTCCCTCTATCATCTGATAAACAACCAGCGTAACCAGTACCATCAGCAGAGGTACGTAAAGAAACGGTGTGGCACTCGCGAAGCACACGAACCATAATCCGGTGAAGATCGAAATCACATCCGATAACCGCTGCGCAAGGGAAATGATCGAAGTATTCGTTCTCACCCATTCACGTTTATGAAGTGCTGTCATTGTGTTACCTGTTCTTAATTTAGCAGGCTAAATCTAGCGCTCAGGTTTCAGTCAAAAACCTGAGCAGTTGTGCAGATCTTCAAGCGTACTGACGGAGCAGCGCCAGAATTTCCCGGGTACGGTTCTCTACCAGAACCGGATCGGCCCTCGATTCCACATTCAGCCTCACCAGGCTCTCCGTACCTGAGACGCGAAGATTAAAACGCCAGTCGATGAACTCCATTGACACGCCGTCCGTGCGATCCACGATTAGGGCATCTGCGATAAAATGAGATAACACTCTCTCAATGGCAGCCTCTGGCTCAGACAGAAAACTGTTAATTTCTCCGCTCACCGGAAAAGCATTCATTCTTTCACAAACCAAAGCACGCAGACTTTTACCAGATGTTCCCAGCAATCCGATAATCAGAAGCCAGGGAAGCATACCGCTGTCACACCAGGCAAAATCCCTGAAGTAATGGTGCGCACTCATTTCTCCCCCATAAACCGCATTTTCTTCCCGCATTCTGGCCTTTACAAAGGCATGACCAGTCCGGGACATTACCGGTATCCCACCTGCCCGGTTGACCAGATCAATAGTGTTCCAGGTTAAACGAGGATCGTGGACAATCTTTTCCCCTGGAGAATTCTGTAAAAACATCTCTGCCAGCAGTCCTACGATGTAATACCCGTCAATAAACTGGCCGGTGTTATCAAAAAAGAAACAACGATCAAAATCTCCGTCAAAGGCAATCCCCAGATCCGCCCTGTATTTAAGTACGGCATCACTCGTGTCCTTGCGGCATTCCGGCAAAAGTGGATTAGGGATCCCATTAGGAAAATTACCGTCCGGCGTGTTATGCACTTTAATCAGTTCCACAGGTACATTAAGTGCCTGAAAACGAGACTCCAGAGCATCCACTACCGGACCTGCTGCACCATTCCCCGAGTTAATGACCACCCTGAGAGGCGGGAAAGTCTGGATGTCTACAACAGAAAGAAGATGATCGATATACCTGTCGCGCAGAGAAAGCTGTTGATATTGGCCCCGCTCGTGCGCCTGAATGGCACGCCCTCCCCCGGCTTCAGCCAGGCGGCGAACCTCTGATAATCCGCTCTCAGCCCCCACCGGGTGAGCGTATTTACGGACCAGCTTCATACCGTTATAGTCTGCCGGGTTATGACTTGCGGTTATTTCAACCCCACCATCAACGTCCAACCAAAACGTAGCGAAATAGATCTCTTCAGTCCCGCACATACCCAGATCCAGCACATCCACCCCGGTATCACGCAACCCTTCGGAGACCGCATGTTTCAGCGCGGCGCTGGTGAGCCGGGGATCGCCCCCTACAACGACGGTTTTTGCCTTAAGGTATTCGCCAAAAGCACGGCCAATCCGCCACGCAATTTCTTCATTTAATTCTTCTCCGAGTTTTCCCCGGATATCACTGGCTTTGAAACAATTCAGTTTAAGCATATTTAACTCTTCATCATAAAACCATCTTTATTAAGACCCACTGACATCCCTCGCTGAACAATAAAAACCACACATACGCGACATTAATTATCAAATCGAGATAAAAACGCGACAATATCGTCACAAGCGCTGTGAGTTATTAATGAAATTCGAAAAAGTAAGACCAATAAAAAATATATCAACAGGTTAAAAATATCCTTACTAATAAATAATTCTTTTCCTTTCCATGAATTCCTGCCATTTCGAATGAATATATTCAGCAAGCTCTGTCCGGAAACGTTCACTAGAAAAACGGCAGGCATTAATACGACAATCCTCCGGTTTAATCAGATGGCCAATCTGTTCAAACCGTTCCACTGCCTCCACCACGGAAGCTACATCCTGACGGTCAAAAAAAAGTCCTGTCGCCTGACTTTCACCGAAAGGGCGAACAGTTTCGCAGGCACCTCCCCGCCGCAGAGCAATAACCGGCGTTCCGCAAGCCTGTGCTTCGACGGGAGCAATCCCAAAATCCTCCACAGAAGCGAACAGAAAGGCTTTTGCACCCTGCATATACGCTTTCATTTTTTCGTCGCTCTGGTAGCCAAGGATCTCAATATTGCTGCCAGCTTTTTTCTTGATTTTCTCCATCTCAGGGCCATCTCCAATCACCAGGAGTCGTCGCTGAGGCAGGTGGCTAAAGGCTTCAACCAGGAGATCAACTCGTTTGTAAGGGACCAGGCGCGAGGCTGTCAGGTAGAACTCGTCCTTAAATTCACTCAGCGTGAAGGCATGGGTATCTACGGGAGGGTAGATAACATCAGCATTCCGTCCATAGACCTTTTTAATCCGCCGGGCAATAAACTGCGAGTTGGCCAGAAAGTGATCCACTCCATTCGCGGTCCGGTAGTCCCACAGACGGATCTTGTGTAACAACCAGCGGGCAAGCATCCCTTTCATCCCATGGTCAAGACCGGTTTCGTGCAGATACTGATGCTGTAAATCCCATGCATAGCGGACGGGAGAGTGAACATAGCTGATATGCAATTGATCCGGCCCGGTCAGTATCCCTTTCGCTACCGCATATGAGCTCGACAGAAGAATATCGTGTCCGGATACATCCAACTGCTCTATGGCCAGAGGCATAAGAGGAAGATACGTCTGATATTTCTTACGGGCAAAGGGCAGGCTCTGAATAAAGGTGGTGGTAATACCCTTATTGTTCAACAGTGCCCGGTTATTTTCAGAAAGAAAATCCACCACGGAATAAAGCTGAGCCTCAGGAAATAAACGAACACATTCACCAATAACTTTTTCGGCTCCGGCCCAGGTAATCAGCCATTCTGCCACAATGCCTATATTAAGTTGATGTGACACAAATATACCTTCTTATCTTAGTTGATTATTAAAAAAGACTGATACATAAATCTTCCGCCCATGGGCAGGCGAGGATCAACGTATAAATAACGAATAAAAAAAACACAGCCCTGATATCGGTTAATTCAGCGAGATGCTAATAAAAAAAACGCGCTCTGAAACATTCTCTTGTGCAGGTATCTTTTTTTCGGGAACAAGAATATGAACCCCGGCATCCGTCTGCGTGAATGTGATCTCCTGTGGGTTCTGTCCTGGTATCACCAGTTGGATTTCCGCAGGATGCCTTTCGCTCTTAACCGTAAATTCGCAATGCGCATTTGGACAACTGCGGCTGATGGAAACCGCCACGACGATTTTGTCTGTCCCGACGGCAGTCGCAAACAAGTACTGCTTTTCCTGCGGTCTGGGAGTGACATTGCTGGTCATCTGCACCACAGATAACTTGCCCTGTCCGTACAGGTGATTGAGAAGCTTGAGATGTCTGCCTTTATCCGTCAGGATCACTTGCCGGCGTATTGTCGTGGTCAAACCATGGTAATGCGGCTTTTGGCTTTCCCAGGCCGGGTACCAGAATATTTTATATTGATCGGCGCGCTGCCACTGATGCGCCAGACACCATTGTAAATTACGCAACCAGACATGTAACAGGCCAAACGGTTCGACGATATAGCCGACCTCAGTCTGCCAGATCCCCTGTGCCCGCCCGCTCCGTATGTACTTGTCGTACAGTAGGTTATATCGTGATTCCCCACTGTAGTGAAAATCAAGAATATCGGTATAACGAATGGCCCCAGTAGAGGAGAGAAGCCGGTCAAAATCGCTGATGGCGTCAGATGCCGGCCAGCCGCCAAACACCACCTTCCTGCCCGCAGCGCGGATGATTTTCGCCGCTGGAATATAAATCTGGTAGAAAAATTCATCATGACTTCCCCACCAGAAACTGGCTTTCTGCGTCGGCTCGTTCCAGACCTGAAAATATTCCACATCCCAGGGAGAGGACCCGTACCGGTTGACTGCCGCCCTGACAAACTTCAACCAGGCCTCATAATCGACCGGAGGAGATCCTGTGCTGCCTGCAAGGCGCCGGTTCCAGACAGGGACATATGCCAGCATCGGCAAAACCTGAAAACCCGCCTGTCGCAGAGACAATATCTTGCGGTCTGTCGCAGCCCAGTTGTAGACGCCGGGAATACGTTCGGTATCCCGCCATGAAACATCCAGACGGACCATAGACACCCCCATTCCCCGCAGGAAAGTACTGGAGGTTATCCCGTTAACACCTGTGAAATCGCTGAACGTAACGGCATGCACGGGTATGGAAACAATCACTACCCCGAATAATGCACAAACTGCGGCTTTCAGATTCATTTCTCCTCCGCCAGCCAGTTCCGAACGCATGAATACCAACACCTCCACAACGGCATAAAAAACAAGGCTATCTCTCTGGCAGTTATAACCGCCCCGCTTTCCATGCCACAAAATCCTCCATAGGAAGATAATCGCAGTTAATCAGCACCGGCGGTTTTCGGGCAATGACGCGTGCGGGAACCCCCGCTACAATGCAACCCGATTCAACATCCCTCGTCACGACAGCGTTAGCGCCCACGATAACGTTATCACCTATCTTTACTGCGCCAATAATACGGGCCCCTGCACAAAACGTGACGTTATCGCCAATAACAGCGACACAGTCTCTGCCCTGAAACAGATTATTCCCGATGGTCACATCCTGCAGAATGGTGCAGTTCTTCCCAGCCACCACACCGGGATGAACCACGATCCCCGACGGATGCGGCAGCAACAGTCCGGGACCAAACTCTGCCTGCCAGGGAATGTCTGTCGCGTATTTCAGTTGTATTCTTCTGAGGTTGCCTTTGGCCAGCCAAAATAACAGACGGGCAAACAAGTTCTGTCGTTTATTCAGGGCAGCGCAAACTCTCATGGCGACAAGGTAATTGAAGCCGGAATAGTGTCTGCGAAATACAGACCAGAACTGTTTTCTCAGGCCGGAGCGACCTGATACACGATAATAGTCCGCGTAAAGCTGATATCTCATCTCCATATTCATTCTGCACTCCTGAAAGCACTCCTGTTCGGATAACATGACGAGGAATATTGTCATCGCCTCTGACACGCAGCTTTACTGTTTGTATATCGTCTCAATCCGGTGGCGATAGTTTTCATCAGAAAACTGGTTTGCGTCGATAAGATGATTTTTTCCCCGGCAGCGAGCAGCACACCGGAGCACATCCTGCAATTCACCGTCATCATCCGCATATTCAAACGTAAAATAATGGGCTGACTCTCTGGCCATCTCCAGCAGGCCGCCATAACCAGGCACCAGCACAGGCAGGCCATTTGCCGCGGCTTCTATCAGTGAAACCGGTGCATTTTCGTACCACAGGGAAGGGAGAACGAAAATGTCATATTTCGCTATTTCCGACATCAGTTTACTGCGCTCAACCTTTCCGTGCAGATAAATAACCAGCCCTTTACGACAGGGAAACTTTTCCAACATACCTGTCAGCACGCCATCGCCATAAATATGAAAGACAATATCCTGCGTCGTTTCTTTATTGAGTTTATGAAGAAATTCAGTGAGTCCCTTTTCAGGTGACAGCCGCCCCGCATAAACCAGGTGTAAAACACTACTCTCCCTACTCAGAACGGGTAGGCTGTTATACAATGCGACCGGATTACGAATGACTTCTATCCTGCCCGTCATACCATAGCGGCGCATAACCGTTTTCATGAACTCTCCGGGAGTGATAATGACATCCAGCACCTCATGCAACCGTAATAGACGATAAGCAATAACATGTTGCAAAACTTTTAACAGGGAATGCAGTTGGGAACGGTGATCGAATAGATAATGCAGGCGAACATTATTATGAACGACACTAAAGTTGATTCTCTGCCCTTTCAGGAAATACTGAAATCCGCTATTCGGACACAGAAGATGAAAATCATGCGCTGTATAAATTACCCTGCATGTCTGTGTTGCCTTATAGTGTTTTATCGCCAGTAATACCGATGGTGACAGAAAGTGGTAAAAATTATGCAGATGCACAACATCGGGTTTGAACATATTCAACCTGGCCTTCAGACGGCAATAATTTTCCAGAGAAAAAATATACGACAAGACACCTGATTTCTGTTTCGGCACAAAATAATCTGTGTCAAACCCCACATCTTTTGACGCTTTCAGCGTATCACGAAAAACCGCTTCCGCCCCCCCGCCCTCATAACTGTCAGAAAGAAGTAAGACGCGCATAATCAGACCTTATAGAGAAATTCTTTCAGACCTGGAAATATTCTTTTAATCTGATATTTCATTATCATCGGAAATAACGGCAAACTAAAATTTCTGGCCACGCCAGACCATGTCAGGCGATCATTGCGGTTGATGATGTCATGGAAATAGAGACTCTTTTTATTACTTTCTGTCAGAAGCTCCTGGTGTTTATTTAAAAACAGCTCATATCCCCTTCGGGCTTTCCGTGAACTGCTGATTCGAGGTTCTTCATGGTCGGTATTCATTTGGTAGGTATAATCCGGCAGTTTGTATCCCTCGCCATACCATTGGAGCAGACGGATCCAGGCATCATAATCCTGCCAGGATGGGAAATCCTCATCAAACCCACCGCTCCAGCGCAAACACTCTGTCTGGATAAAAACCTGATTACCTACAATATTTCCTGAAAGCATAGCATTAAGTGTCACCACGCCTGGACGAAAAGGCTGTCTGAATACTCCTAGTCGGGTGCGGGTCAAATGCCCCGCGCATAAAAAAGCGTATTTTTCTAAAAAAGGGGAGCTAATAAAAGCTTCCAGCCGTGACGGCAGAAACTCATCATCATCATCAAGTCCGGTTATATATTCACCGTCAGCAAGTTTAATCAGACGGTTTCGCGAAAAGCAGGCTCCGCGAGAAAACGCATTTTCAACATACTGAAAATCCATAAACTGGCCACGATATTTATCTATCACCGCCTGATAGGAACATCGTGAACCGTCATTGCAGACCAGCACCTGGAAATTCTTATAAGTTTGCCTGGTCAGTGAAGCTAATGCCCGATCCAACATTTCAGGGCGGTTACAGGTAGGAATATAAACACTGATTGTCTTATGCATGTCACTCTCACATTTTTATTGTGCCATAAACGGCACTCACTCAGGTTTCACGGAAAACCTGCGGGTATTTCAGCCAGCTCATTCCAGCCAGGATAAAAAAGGGGACCATTTGTGAAGGTGTGGTAATTCGGTGTTCTGTTGCGGACGAAAATACGCAGGTCCAGAATGCCAGAATGAGCGCATATGACATGGCAGGATCATATCGCTTCAGCGCCCGCAGGGCTTTCAACATCTCACTGAACAACAGCACAAACAATGCATAGCCAATGGCACCCAATTCAGCCAGCAGGGTGAAAGTAGAGTTGTGCGCATGCGAGTCGCTGTGTCGCACGACAGCCCCATCCTTGACGGCGAGTACATGCGGAATGGCATCAATGTAGTGATAATAAAGATCATCAAAACTGCCGTATCCCATCCCAGCCACCGGGGAATGAAGGATATTGTCCAGTGCTCGTGGCCAGAGAAAATAGAGTCGGTCGATAAAGGTCCCAGCTCGCTGGAAGGTGATCTCCTGCCCCCCTCCCCAGATGACGAAGTTTGCCCCCTCTGACATGATTTTTCCCATCCTCACCCATTCAGGATAGGTAGTCAGAACCACCGCAAATTGAATAAGGAGAAAAATGAGAAAAACGAGTACAGGCTTCCGGAAGCCGATCAGGGCATAAGTTGCAGCAGCCAAAATGGCCAGCAAACTGCCTCGCGAATCGCTTTCATTAAGAAAAAACAAAAATGCCGCAGTAAAAAAAAGATACCCTTTTTTCCTGGTCTGGATATATATCCCCAACGCAACGGCAGCTATAACCGAATAAAAACCGCCAGCCGCGTTATGCGATACAAAGAAGAAATGGCGAACCGACTTTCCTTGTTCCGTCGTTTCACCTGGCATCAGGGCAAACCCGATGCAACTCAGCAGAAAGAACGCCATAAACATCCACGATGTCCATTTATGCGTATCGATATTCACGCTAAAGGGTATAAATAAAAGGACAAGCAGTACGGTATAACTGATAAAAAAATTTCCGTCTTTACGGTAAAAATCGAATTCCAGCAAAGAAGGGGCGTTGTAGAACAGTACGGAGATCGTCACCCAGCCGAACAAAACCAGCAGACAGACCTGGGCTTTAGAAAAGCGCCCTCTCTGGTTATAACACATGCTGACCAGCGCCAGAGGCAGTAGGGCAACCACCCCAATACTCAACGGCACATAGTTTGTGATACAGGCAAAGAGAGAAACCAGGACCGTGATGACCACTATCTTTTTCATGAAAATGTCCCCCCCTCACACGGCCGGATAAACCGATATTCACTGACGATAGTCATACTGATAATGTCCGTCTGCGGCGTAATAAGAAGAAGGGCGTTTGACAACTGCATTCAGAACAGCGCCGGTAATTTCCACGCCACTTTGCTGGAAACGACGGATACTGACCTCCGTCTGGCGCACGCTGTTTTCCTCGAAACGCACGACCAGCAGGCTCGTGCCACAGAAACGCCCCAGAATCGCTGCATCCGTCACGGCCAGGACTGGAGGAGTATCCAGAAGAACCAGATCATAGTGTTCTGATGCCCAGGTGAGTAATGTTTCCAGTTGGGGTTTCATCAACAGTTCCGCAGGCGTTGACGGCGCCACTCCCCGGGCAAGCAGATCCAGCCCGTCGACCTCTGGCACGGGAGATATACACTCCTGCACGGGAAAACGTCCGGACAAAACATCAGCCAGGCCCAGTACATTTTTACCGTTAAGCAGCGTGTAATGCAGATAGCCCTTGCGCAAATCGGCATCAATCAGCAACGTACGTTTCCCCCCGCTCGCCAGAACGGCCGCAAGGTTGGCGCTGATAAAAGATTTACCGATGCCCGGGCTGACCCCCGAGACCATCATGATGTTGTTTCTGGCCTGCATCAGCGTGAAATGCAGCCCGGTTCGCAGACTGCGTAACGCCTCAACGGCCAGGTCTTCAGGGTGTTCCGTCGTCAGCAGGAGCCGGGAATTCTGGCTATTTTTCGTGTGCTGCCACTGTGAGAAAGGAATACTTGCCAGAACGGAAATACCCGCCTTTTCCAGATCATCCGGACTGTTAATATGACGGAACAGCGCACTGCGAACCATACTGATACAGACGGCCAGAACGCCTCCGGCAAAGGTTACAAACAGCAGCACCAGCAGTTTCATCGGCTTAACCGGCGACAAACGGGTCATTGCCCGATCGATGATCCGCACAAAACCCGTCGTGCTGGCTTTCAGCACCCTGAGCTCCTGCTGACGATTCAACATCTGGACATACACCTGCTGCTGTACATCCACATCCCGCGAAAGGCGGATCATCTCCTGCTGCATCATCGGAAGCTCTGAAATAGACTTATTTAGCCTCCGCTTTTCCGTTTCCAGCATCTGTTTTTTTTCCATAAGGGCACGGTAAGAGGGGTGTTCACGGGTATAGAGCTGTGCAATATCAGTTTCTTTGAAGATTAACTGATTAATTTGCGCATCCAACTGTACAACGTTATCCAGTAATGCACGCGCCTGGAGGCTCAGGTCCACTGTACCGCTGGTGCGGCGGTAATCATTCAGCTTTTGTTCGCTGGTATCCAGTTGGTTTTTTATAAGAGGAAGCTGTTGTTGTAAGAAATCCAGACTCTTCTGTGCCTGCTCGGTTTTCCGGTTGATATTCTGTAAAAAATAACTGTCCACAATACTGTTCAGAACATCAGACGCTTTCTGTGCGCTCTCACTGTCAAAGGTGAGGCCCAATACACCGGTATCTTTGCCTTTATCGCTGACACTGAAGTTCTGAATCAACTGACCATAGGTTTCCAGCAAAGGATGCTTGCGCAGTATCCAGCGATCACCCTGTACACCTGCGCCCTGCGCAATGAAAAGACTGATCCCAAGAGCAGATACACTTTGCCCGGTCTGCCCGCGCAGGACAACCTGGCCGTCAAGAGTCAGTGAAAAATGGCGGCTGTCAATGAAGATGAGCTCAAATGGCTGGTTCAACATAGTCGCAGGCACCGAGAACCAGACCACTTTCAGGGTATCGTCCCCGGTATTTTCTATCCATGACATCAGCGTCCCGATAACCGGCGTCCGTTTGCGGATAATATCGGTGTCGAGGTTCAGTTCCTCAATGGCTTTCCCCATGACGAGACGAGATTTTATTATCTCTGTTTCTGTCGATGAGGCAGGATCCATTTCCTGAAACCCCCCAGGAGCACTTCCGAGCAGGGAGGATATTCCGGGCGTTTTTTCGACCTGGACCAGCGCATCGGCGCGGTAAACTGGCGGAGCCACCAGGACATAGCACAGCGCCAGCACGAAAAAGCAGGAGGTGATCGCAAGGATGAGCCACCGGTCATCCAGCAGAGAGCCCAGCAACCTGATGAAATCAATGTCATCATTTTTTTCCGGACGGGCGTCCGGAGAGTGGTTCGTTTCTTTCATGACAATCCTGCGTTATCAGAGAACTCGTGCCCAATCAGAGGCTGCATCGTCCAGCATCTGATGTACCTTCACAAAAAAATTCCGGTCCTTACGGTATGGATCAGGAATATCCCGTCCGTTCCAGTGACCAAAAAGCAACGTTTTGCCTCGCATCTCCGGGACAATCCGGTTGACCAGTTCCAGATGTTTTTTCTCCATGACCAGCAGAAGGTCACACGTCTGACACAGATCGGTTGTCAGTTGTCTTGCCTGATGCGGCGTAATCGGAAGCTGCTTTTCCAGAGCCACTTCGCGGGCAAGCGGATCCATATCATGCCCGACCAGTGCCGAGAGACCTGCAGATCCTACCGTCAGATGTGGACAGAACTGCCGCAGCAGCATCTCACCCACGGGGGAGCGGCAAATATTCCCCATACAAATAACAAGAACGGAATTCACCTTCATCAGTTACCACCTGTGAATTGTATTGGCGGTGTCAGTGATATAACGGACACTGTTGATGGTTGGCATCAGTTGATTAAGCAGGCGATTCCAGCGCACAATCGGCACACTGGTGACATAGACGATATCGTACGGTTGTAGCCGGAATTGCGTACTCATGACCATCGCCGAAGCATCCTGGGCATTAAGCTGGTATACATCAGCAATTTTTCCGCCGTTACCACGACTGGTTTTACGGATTACAAAAATCCCCGTAGCATCTGCAGTTTCCTGAGAGATGCCATCAGCATTTCCCAGCGCTTCCGCTAGCGTCATCCCACTTCTGTCCATCCTGAGTGTGGCCTGCTTACCGACCTCGCCCATCACGAACACCTTCAGATCATCATTGCGTGGGACGAACACAATATCGCCGGGTAACAGCAGACGGTTCTGCTGAAGGTCGCCTTTCTGTAGCAGGGCATAGAGCGAAATTCGGGTATCCTGCCCCTCATGGGTAAGAATAACGTTGCGCCAGTCAGCATCGGCAGTTAGTCCTCCCGCAGCATTAATGGCATCCATCACCGTCAGCGGAGTATTGGTGACTGGCTGTTGCCCGGATTTCACCACTTCGCCCGTCACATACACTTTCTGCGAGCGAAATGCCGCCACGCTGACGTCAACCTGTGGACTGGTAATATAGGTCGCGAGTCGATCCGTAATATCCTGACGGATCGCATTCAGCGTTTTCCCCGCCACGTGAAGCTTTCCCACGTAAGGATAAAAAATCGTGCCGTCTGCGCCGACCCAGTTCCCGGTATCACTGGAACTCCGGTACTGCCCTGCGGGTGTGGTCAGCTCGGGATGATCCCAGACAGTCACCATCAGGACATCACCAACACCAACCCGATATTCGTACTGGCTGAGTTGCGCATCGAGAGTCGGGTTCGGGCGGGCCACATCCGCAACCGGCGTTAATTGTTCAATAAGACCCGGCGTAACGGGCCAGACGGAGATAAGTTTATCCAGATCATAATCACTGTCCGGCATCTGGACGGTGTGTTTACGCAGGCTGTTCAGATCCTGCCCCGGAAGGATTGTGCATCCGTTAAGCAGACCTGGTAACATCATCAGGGCTAAGAGCTTGAGCGGGCTTATTTTCATGATTTCTCTGTTCAGGGGGAAAAATTGCGTGAAACGGGCAGATCTCAGCCCGACAGCTTGTTATCCGAAACGGCAGCACGACGCTACAGATCCAGGGGGATCTCCACGCCGACTCCGACGCCGGCATCATTGTCATCATTTTTTGAGGCGGTGTACCACATACCCGCCATCAGGCGCACTGAGCGGTAAACATCGCCACTCCAGCTAAGCTGGAGTCCCGTTCGCGTATCAGCATCGGGAAACGCGTGATTAATATCTTCATTTTCCGGATTCACTCTGGCATATATCACCCGGGCGCCCCATCGCTGGCCATTTTCCATGGCCAGCTCAGCCCGGGCGGCAATTAGCCGGCCGTCTCCGCCCATCGCGTCGCCAATCGGGGCTCCCTGTTGGTAATAGCCATCGATGTAAATATGGTGCGTATAGCTGTACCCGGTCCGGTTCATGCTGCTCCGGGTGTCATGTGCTTCGAGATACCAGTTCACGGCATGTTTTCCAGCAGCATGGTGGCCTTCAATGCCGCCGAGGTACATACTGGCGCTGGGCATCAGTCCTGCCTCATCCTCACCGATCATCTGGCCGTAAAAACTGACAGGCCAGCCAAGCACAGGCTCAAGCCGATAAGTAAAATCAAACCCGGCCAACTGGTCGCCTGGTTCATCTGAACTGCCAGTATTATCCTTACCGGTCACACCATCCCAGAACGTACTCAGAGATTGAGACCGCCCTTCGCCACCCCACAGCATCATGCGTGAAACCCCCAGTTCCAGCGAAGACCATGGCGAAAGTGTGATTCTCCCTCCTGTCAGCAAAGCGTGGGGAACAGCCTCATACTGATTCAGTTGTCCGGCAGAAAGATGATATTGCCAGGGTCCGACCCAGCGCATCCACCAGGTCTCAGGAGCCGTCTGTTCGGCTCGCTGAAGGAGAAAACCCGTGACCGGACGCGCGGCGTCCGACCGGATAAGGCTACCTTCATTACCTGGCCCCCACCATTGCGGGATTTGCCCGAACGCCAGCCACTGGTTTCCGGCCAGTACGGCTCCGTACGAACGATTCAGGTTGTAGCGGGAGCCATTGCTGACCTGCATTTCCCCTTCCACATTGCCCTGAAGGTAAAAATCCAGATTGTCCGTACTGGCACTGATAGCCAGAGACGCACTCTGGCGGGCGTATGAAGTGCTGGCAAATCCCTGAGGGGTACCGTTGTCTGCAGACAGACTTTGCCCGCGGGCAACAAGGTGTGCCTTAAGCACCGCCAGACGATGATCCACTCTCGCCAGAACGACCAGTTCAGAGGCATATTCCGGATGCGCGCGCTTCAGTCCTCTCTCCACTTCTTCCTGACTGAGTGGCCATGTCGAGAGGGAAAGAGGGATCACTCCCCGATCGGACAGCCAGGCAAGGTCATCCCTCAGTTCTCTGTCCGGCAACAGTAACCCTGACGCACCGGCAAACATGCTGCAGACAGACAAAGAAACAGAAATAACGCAACGCACAAATGACCGAAAATATTTCATGAGTGTTTCCACCGGAATTATCAGACGGGAGATTGTTACCCTGTTGGGCAATGTCAGATGACAGAAAAAACGATCTGGCAGTCATTGCGTACAAAATATATTGCGTACGCCGGGTGAGGCTGTGTTCTGGTTTCATTTCTCGCATTTATTTCCCGGAAACAACACCCTGTCTGATATGAATAAACATCGTCCTGATATGTCTAATATAAACACTCAAAGAATAACTCGGTTGTTCCGGTTTATGATGGAATGAATAACCTGCATGGACTCATACACAAATAGCGCTAGTGCTCTTATATGGCAGCGATAAACATTAATCCTGATGGCGTGCAGAAACAAAATACTCCTGAACGGATATTAAGCCCTGATAACGCCCCAACAGTGGAGCAAGCCTCTTTAAGCCGAGTTTTCTCAATGCCGCATACTTATGCACGCTGATTGTCTTACCGGCTATCCCCAATCGTTTCCCCAGTTTTACCGGTGACTCAGCATGACACAGACATTTAAGAATATAGAGTTCACGGTGTGTAAGAACCGCCCCCCAGAGAGGAGGCTCTGCCGCGGGTAAACGACCGTTACAGATATCTTTGAGAATCCCTTCAGCACGGCCAGGTGGAGAAACCATGTCGAAATACCCCAGTTTCTGGCGGCGCCAGGAAATATCAATCCCTAATCTGTCGGCATGGCGTAGCCTCACCATCTTCAACGCCGGACGTACAAGACGAACCCAGTTACAAAACATTAACCAGTCCAACATATTTTCGTCATCACCATACTCATCCGTCAGCACAACAGCTATTTCCGGATGTTTTCTCAAAATTTGAGCCATCTTATTCAGACTATGGCAATAGTGCACAATAAGATCCTGGTAATCCCCATTCTTAATAACCTGCATGATTCCCTGACACCAGAAGCGATTCGGTGTCATTACGATCATCTCTGTTTTATTTAAGCTAGTGCATTGGTTTGTCTGATACACAATGAATCACCGATTCAATCGTTTAATTATATCCAATAAAGTAAAACATCAGAACAATGACATTCTGACGTACGCCATAATTACATATCTAAACTTTGTTGAATAAATGAAATAATGGGTTTTGTGTTTTAAATATCCTGATTTTTTAAACCAAAAGACAAAGTATTAAGCTCTTCCGGTTACCGTACTGGACACGAACACGCTGTCGCTTTCCCGACACTTTTATCATCATGATGTCTCCCTCCGTGATATACCTTTCAGCCCGGCCTCTTAGTTTCTGACCTGATTAGGTTTATCTGGCCGCCAAATCGCGGCCATGGTTCTGCGATACAGGCATCAGAAGTGCGTATTTGCTGATGAAGGCTGCACAACTACTGCAGACTGCTCTGCCGACATTACACTTACAGGATTGGAGCTTTTATCGCCGGACACTTCCACCACTACGCGACGATCGGGCGACAGACAGTCAATCAGGGCCTGACGTCCTTTCACATTGTCACACTGATCGCCAGTAACCGGATTACTTACTCCCATCCCCTGGATTTCCAGTACACCAGATGGCAAACCTTCTTCTTCCAGTACGCTCGCAACGGCCTCTGCACGACGGATGGACAGCGTCTGGTTATGGGCATCGGATCCCGTGCGGTCAGTAAAACCTTTGACCTTAACATGCAGATGTGCCATGTCTGCGGCGTGCAGTTTATTGAACAACTGAACAACAGCATCGTGTCCGGCTGGCGTTAACGTGGAGGAATCATGAGCAAACAGAACATCAGACTGCAGGTTAAATACCTGCGGGGCAGGCATTGGGGATACCGGCGCAGGTTCAGCGATTGGAGCCACGACCGGCTGTGTTTGACCAAAACGGTAAACTACCGCGAGACTCGTCTGACCATTATCGGTAATAATACGGTTATCGCCGCCCTGACCGATATTAGAAACGTACTGATATTCAAGACGCATCCCCCAGTCATCGTTGAATGATACTTCAGTACCGAGTGCCGCCAGCGGGCTCACGCCGTAATCCGATTCTTTATGGTTGGCGCTTTTTACCTCTTCATACCAGCCCATCATCCCGCCGCGGGCGTAGAGATCAATAGACTCATGTACCGGTAAGCTCAGTTTTGCAGCCAACTGGATCCCCTGATTTTTCATTCTGGCACCAGCACTGTTATTACTGGAGATACTGGCATTACCGAGCCAGTCGTATCCCCCCTCAATAGCCAGCCAGTCATTTGCCTGATATCCCAGAAATGCCCCCCCTGCTACGTTGTCTCCATTCATGTCGAGGTGAGTGTCTTTGTTGTTATACATACTGACTTTATTTGATATATCAGTATTGTAATAATCTGACCAGCCGGCTTTCAGCCCGGTGTACCAGGAATTTGCCTTTCCCGCGGCCATAGCCTGTCCACTCAGAACTACCAGACCGACGGCCACTGCCACCACTGTTTTTTTAATCATTGCGCCTGTTCCTCATACGCTCTTATAGGGACTGTCTCGAAGACAGGAATTAACATCTTATTTTTTACGGAAATATTTCCGGACAGCCTTAAAGAGAGAGCGCCGATAAATCGGCTCTCCGCAAATATGTCCTGGATAACATGCCATATGCAGAATTATAAATGGCTCTCACATTATTAAATAATAACAACTCACCTGTACTCATACGAAACACCTTAATCCTGAATATTATCTGTCGTCCATTATTCAAAAATGAGTCTGGAATAAATGCCAATTATCCTCATAATTTTTTCCGGGTATAAAAAAAGTAGAACGATAGCAACACACATTGAAAAACAAAAAGCGGGCAACAGTATCCTCATAGTTCATCTCCGGCATCTATTATTTTCATCCCTCTTCTCACAGAAAAAAACTGAACACTCCAATCTCACTATCCGGTAATGGCCGGACCGGCTGCATATACCATTTGAAGGACAAAAATTTAATAAATACATTTGCAGCCGGAGAACTTCTTATCGTTAACGAACACCTGCTATGGGTAATTCACAGTAAACTGTGCGGTAGCATTAGCTACACCGGCTGTTATTTGCGGCCTGTCAACAAGCGCCTGATACTGTGCCGTAAACCCGAGTGCATCCTGTCCTGGCAGAAGATAGTGCCTGACAGAGGGCTCATTCAGCCTGACCTGAGCTTTACCATCAAGTTCGTTTATACGAACCGCCACACCGCTTGCTGAACCGGCAACATCATCCAGCGCCAGCAGCGATGGATCAGAGGCTACCTTGCCGGTAAATGTCACAGTAGCGTATTCCGGACCACCCTCCGGACAAGTTAGCCCAAAGTAAAATGCTTTTAAATCAGAGACATCACCCGGACCACCGAATTTGACTGTTCCGGTATCACCCAGCACAACCGTCTGGTTATTCCCCAGGCTGACCTCACAGGCTGATGAGCGGATAGTTCCTGTAAAATTAATTGCGACATTGTCTGCGGCTATTGCAACCGTGCTCGTAGCCATTTCAAAAACGAATAATCCCCACGGTAGGATCCGTCTGTTTATTTTTTTCATTCCTTGCTCCTGATATAAATTTCCCCCTCCCGGACAAATAGCGTCGTGTATGACCTTACTTTACTTAACGCTGCCTGTAAGTTCAGAAGGAGACTACCTAATATTCTGTATCTACAGATAATTTAGAGTGAATTGCACCGTGGCATTCGCCCCGATTTCCAGCGAAGTCACCGCTGACGACATTGTCGGTGACACATCCTCCGGATTGCCGAAGTAGGTCGTAATGGTATCCCCCAACAATATGGCCTGCTCTGCCCCTGGGTCACGGAGCAGGCCGCCGCCCTGATATTACCGGTAAAATTAATTGCTATTATCCGCGGCATGGAACAAAAAACTCATGGTAACCCCTATTAGTGCTGCCAGCAGATACGAAATATACCGGTATTCAAGTTTCATTTATCTCTCCAGTTTATTCATACATCAAGGTGATAGTAACGGGCGCATTTGCATTCCCGGTTGTCACCGCAGAAGAAGTCTGTATGTAATGCGCTTTCCAGTTAATGGTATACGCGCCACTTGAAGGTAAACTCGCCACCAGAAATTTTTGGTTTAACTGCAACGGAACGTCATTGTTATCCACCAGTTGAATACCCACTCCCGATGCAGCACCTGTACCCGCCGTGATTTTTACCGTTCCGGACTGACTGGTTTCAGCATCTGCATTGATGATTGCATTTACCTTGGTATTGGCATTGCAGTTCAGTGCAATATTCATCGGCACGGAAGTGGTTGTATGCCCGACGGAGGTAAACTCTGCGGTCGTATAATCCCCCAGAATTATATTCATTGATGTTGGAGAGGTAATTTCGCACGAAGGTGAAAGGATCGTGCCGGTCACAAGGAGATTACCAAACAATATGCTGCTTCCGTTGGCAGATAAACTGAAGAACCCGGGAACACTATATGAAAATGCCCCTTGCTCTGGTAAATCCTTCGTTTTTATCAGTTCAACCTGAATGTTACCGCGGCCAGTCCCCATATAAGTGCCTGCAGATGTCACTGACAAAGTTCCAGGTGCCAGGATTGTCGGATAGTTTGCAGAATCAAAGGTAAAATGAACACGAATACCTATCCCATCCAGACCAACAGAATAAATATGCGAGTCACCGGCATAGGGATCGATGCTACCGCTCATTATCACCGGGTTATTGTAACGTGTTCCTGCTGGCCCACACGTCGCACTGGTATGCTGTCCTAGCGAATCCAGCGCTTTGGTCTGGTTATAAAATACAGCCCCAGAGGAATAACCCGACATGGTAGCTGTGCCGAGATTAAAATTCCAGTTTGACACGCCTGTAGTATCGGAACTATATGAGCATGCACCATATGCTTTTGCCATCAGCATTAGAATTACAGTGCAAGACTTAATTATACAAATACACCTCTTCATTGTTCCCCCCGTTGTAAAAGCTAATCTATGGCATGCTCTCTATTATCAGCATGAATCAATAGTCTGTTATCAGGCTTAGTCCATGCCATCGCCAGAGGTCGTTAGCGGCATTTACAACAGTTCGCTAATATTTTTCACCGGTCACCAGCTTCCGTGCAGGCAGTAAATGGCAACCGATGGGAAATATATGGTGTCTATGGATAATTTATGGTGAATTGCGCCGTGGCATTCGCCACCCCGGCAGTAATAACTGCTCGGTCAACCAGTGACTGGTACTGTGCCTGGTATGTCAGAGTGTTTGCCCCGACCACTAGCAGGGCTACCGCTGACGGCGTTCCCAGCTTTATCTGGCTACCATTGCTTTCATTAATTCTCACCGCCACTCCCGTCGCTCCACCAGGATCCAGAGCCAGCAAGTCAGGCGCTGACGCGGCGATCCCGCTAAATGTGACCGTTGCCTGCGTCGGTCCTCCTGCAGGGCAGTCCAGCACAAAGGTAAATGGCTTTGCCGGCGACACATCCCCCGGATTGCCGAAATAAGTCGTACTGGTGTCCCCCAGTAATACAGTCTGATTTACCTCACTGGTTACGTCGCAGGTTGCCGCCCTGATAGTGCCAGTAAAATTAATTGCTACATTATCCGCAGCATGGGACAGCAAACTCATAGCAATCCCCATTAGCGCCACCAGCAGATACGGAATATGACAGGATTCAGGTTTCATTTATCTCTCCAGTTTATTCATACGTCATGGCTACAGTAACGGGCGCATTTGCATTCCCGGTTGTCACCGCAGAAAAAATTGGTATGTAATGCGCGTTCCAGTTAGCAGGATACGCATTATCTGAGGGAGGACTCCCCACCAGAAATTTCTGGTTTAACTGCAATGCAACACCACTTTTATCCATCATCTGAATCCCCCCTGATGCTGCTCATGTATCCGTCATTATTTTTACAGTCCCAGCCTGACAGGCCTCAGCATTGATGGTTGCATTCCTCAAGGTATTGGCATTGCAAGCCAGCGCGATATTCACCAACACGGAGGTGGTTGTATGCCAGATTGATGTAAATTCTGCTGTTGTATAATCCCCAGTGTTATATGGCAGAGTGGCCAGGTTGAGAGATAAAGATGAAACACTCCCTGGACAGTCAGGCGAGATACACCCTCGACTCGCTGTCCGGAAGCAATAACCCCAACGCACTGAAAGCAGATAAAAAAAATACAGGCAACACAGAAGGTAAATAGCTGGCGATATTTCATCATTACAGCCATCCAGAATAAAAAAGGCTGCAAAGAAAATGCCATCACTTTCCCTGCAGTAAACTGGGTTTGCATTCATGGGACGACATCAGTGCTTTCGCGCGCCGAAACGCCTATCCCATGGAAATAATTGCTGATTTATTACAAACAACCGTCGCCCTTCATCATCACGACGGAGATAATGCAGGACCAGTATCTGGTTATATGAAGCATCCGGAGAAATCCGGAAACGCAACCAACGCGCATTTTCCATAAGAAAAAGAGACAGCAGGGCCGGTTCATGGGTTGCATTAAAGTCAGCCAGCAAAAGCGTATTTTTGTCATAGTCATACCGGCTCCGGTATAACCATGGAGCATCAGTAAGCGCCTTCATCTCAGCCTTTGCTCCCGATACCTGAGACTCATAGCGGCTGAGAATGAATCCGACTTTCAAAGACCATGCCAGAAGTGCGATAAAATATGCGCACAGCATCAGGATGACGGCCCTGCCAGCCAGATGGCTGAAGCGATAGCGACGTAAATCAACTGAAAGAGGCTTTCCGGTATCCACGCAAACCAGGAGCAGAATCACAACCAGGATGTGGGGTACGGAGTAATACAGGGGAAATTCTGTTTGTGTATGAAACGCCACAGGTAATAAGGCCACCCAACCGGCGGGAATAAATGAACGGCTCTGCTGGCGAATAAGGCTTATTCCGCCAGCAATTATCAGGATGCAACCCAGCAGGCCTGCTATTCCCCCTTCCATCCACTGGTACAAAATTTCATTATGGGGATGAAGCATCAGTTCCCTGCCCGGATTCCCGCCAGGCAAACCGGCCATCCAGCGCTGAAAAATATACCCGAAACTACCCGTTCCCCATCCCTGAAAAGGGGCTGCCATAATAATGTTCCAGGTAACGCTAAGCGTCAGCCACCGCTGGAAGTTAGATTCGGCATGGTTAACTGACGGCGCTCCAGGCAGATGCAGGAGAATAATACCGGCAAGCATGCCGGCAAGCGGATACAGCCACAACAGGGTCCGTCGGCCATAACTGAGCATCCCCCGGCCAGGTAAAACGGCGTTGACCAGTAAACAGCCTGCCGCAGCGCCAACCCACCCCGTTCGGGACTGCAACAGAACCAGTGCAATGCACAAAATAAACAGGCACAAAACAAGGCAACGTTCTTTGAACCTGATTGCTGACAACGAAACGAAACGCGATTCTTCTCGATGCTGACCATGCTGCGCAAAGAGAAGTAGAGATACAACCAGACCAGTAGCCAGGAAGCTGGCCGTCACGTTCATTTGCTGAAACGAGCCAAAACCATTTCTCCCGTTTACCTCCAGAAATGAACGGGTAAACCCGAATGGCAGGCCTCCTGCATAGATATCCAGCAAAACGATGCCACCTTCCACGGTAGCCGATACCGCAACAATGCTGAGGAGCCACAAACAATGTTTGCGGGTTAAACGACATTGCAACAGGGTGAAGTACAGTAAAACCGCCCCCCACATCCCCAACAGCGACGGTAGCCGGGAGTCCAGCCATACAGCCTCCGGAGCCCACAAAACAGGAAGACTCAGTAGCAAAACCCCCGCAAGGATCCAGATGAAGGAACGTGTTATAAGTACCTTTCGCCATGGAATGATCAGCCAGATACCTGCAATCATCAGCAAAGCCATAATCCAGGCCAACAAATTCTGAGGTAAATCTGTTCCGAAACCACCTGCATTATATAATGGCACATGAAGCAAAATGCCAAAATAAAGTCCGGACAGTGCAACAGGCAAGAATTTGGCCATACTGCGCCACAGACGAATATACGGATTATGATTTTTCAGATTAAAGATCATTCAGTCCGCCCAGCTCTCAGTTATAACTTCAGCCATAAATTATTTATTATGATAGCAGACACGCTACCGCCCCTGACTCAACAGCTATCAGAACACTGGATAATAAAATTGAGAATAAAAAACCATCTTCAGTAATGAAGAGATAAAATTTATCTGATCACATATTCCCAGACGCTCCAGCATCACCGAAGCGAAGGATATGCTTCACTTACCGGGAAAGTTTCCGGAATAAATGAACCTCTGTATTTTTATACTTTGTTTGTTATTCCGAAAATAGCCCATTAATCATGTAATGAAATTAACCCCTGACAGTGTCCCAGCAACGGAGACAGTCTTTTCAGACCAAGTTTTCTCAACGCAGAACCTTTATATTTACTGATAGCCTTGACTGTGATCCCCAGTTTTTTCCCTAATGTCACAGGATTCTCCGCATTACAAAGGCATTTCAGGATATAGAGCTCCCGCCTGGTAAGTTGGGCCCTCCGGGCAGGAATCTTCCCTGCGGAGAAGCGCCCTGATTTAATCACATTCAATAACTCAGCCACTCCCCTGACCGGAGAGGCCATTTCCAGATACTCCCGTCCTCTACGAAGGGATGTGATATCAACACCTGGTCTGCCAGAATAACGTAACATGACGGTCTGTAATCCGGGGCATTCTGTCTGCACCCAGTTACTGAATATCAGCCAGTCTGACATATTCTCGTCATCACCGTATTCTTCAGTTAGCACCACGGAAATGGCCGGATTTGATTTCAGCCGTTCAGTTAACGCCCACAGACTATGACAATAAGTCATATGTATATTACTGTTCATGCCATTCTGTACAAGATAAGCCAGCCCCTGACACCAGTATCTGTTCGGTGACATCACTATAATCTCAGTTCTTCTTAAAAAGGCCTGCTCTGAAACAAAACGCACAAGGATCCACCTTTTTACTGTAATAACCTGTTTTCACCCCTGAAAATCAGAACGTGCCGGTAATAAGGCTGTTCCGATATTCTTTACATTAATTCACCTCCGTCATCGAACTGACGGAACGTCTCATAATGAAAATTTCTTATATGATTTTCACCATAGCATAATGCATCCAGGTCTTTCTGGTGCCATGTGATAATTTCAGAAGGATAGTAACTGGCATTGAAATGCAGTACACCTGCAAGAAACTCAAATGCGCCGTTAATTGCCAGCCCGCCAGTGAAGGTGTGTATTTCAATCCCATCCCGTACCAGTGAAAGAAATAACTCGTCATTAAAATAACGGACTGTGACATCAAACCCCAGTGCCGAACCCGAACCACTGAGCCCCTCCTGCCATGTCATCCTATCATTATATGAGCGTTTATTTATCCATACATAAATAAGCACTTGTCCCCAACTCATATCAACCCGGTCGCCTGCCTCCCGCTTTTTATACGGAATACAGGAGATATTTTTTTCCCAACTCATTTCTTTCCTCCGTTTGACAAATTTGATCCATCTGTTTTCTTCTCCGGAATAGTAAATACCAGCACTGATAATTGTAAAACAACATCAGAAAAACATTTCAGTCAAAACGTTATGCATCCTGCTGCTCGCAGGAAAAAAACTAAGCGGATACCGAATAAAGAGCCTCAACAAATGACCATTAACATACTAATTAAAAACCCACCATCACATTTTTTAATGTCAACCAGAACGTCATTAATAATGCAGTAAAGAGCATCAGATCAGTCACTCCGGAACTCATTATTTAGACAACAGCTGGGTGCGACGTTGACGCTCCCGTTGATTTTTTATTTTCGACCTGTACGGCAACATCACAGAAGACGGCATCAACATCCAGTAGCCATTAAGCTGAAATATCGCCCCCACACGCTCCAGATAAAGTAGTGTATCCAGGGTTTCTTTGCATGAAACAGATGCACGTATAGCTATTTCACGGGCCGGTAATTTTTGTACGTCCTCTAAAATGCTGAGGACAGCCTCCGTCACATTCATATTGCTGGCATGCAATCCGGCAACATCAGACGATGAAACCAGATTTTCACTTTTATCTACTTTCAGAGCCCGATATTCCCATTTAATAGATGCCTTGCTCATTTCTCACCTCCTGCTGCTGATTCAGGATTTTTACTCCAGAATATCCCTGTCATTTCCCTCAGGTATAACCTCTCTGTTGAAACACCAGCACTGCGGCTAACAACTGCCCTTATCTTAAAATAACGACCACCATCATTGTTTCTTTATAAATTTATTGCTCTTAACGTCACTCATTTTATTGCCAAAATGGAAACACCTGTCATTCTTTTCATCGAAAATGGATTGAAGAACCTCTACTGAGGAAAACCTCTATAAATCTCCAGTAAATATATGCAGGCGTTTTCTGCCTGAAATATCACCCTTCTGTTATTCGATACATCAAAACATCTCCACTTCCGGCCAGGCAAATTCTACCCTCCACGCCTGTATTCATTATTCATAAGTCAGTTGAATGGTGGCGACAGCATCTGCTTTACCCGTCGTCACGGTTGACTGAGTCTGCAGGTAGCGGGCCGTCCAGTTAAAATTATACTGACCTGAGGCGGTGGTGGTATCCACCAAAAATTTCTGGTTCAGTTTTACTGCTGTTCCGTTCTTATCCAGGAGTTGTACAGCAACACCTGTCGCTCCTCCGGATGAAACTTTGATTGCACCAGCTTGAGTAGTTGAAGTATCAGCTTCTGCAACAACCACCGCATTAATTCGAGCTCCTGCATCGCAATCAAGCATAATGGGGACTTCATGAGGTGCTGTAGTATGTCCAATGCCGGAAAACTCTGATGTCAGGTAATCCCCCATGACAACATTTACAACTGGCGTATTTATTGAACATGCCAAAACTGTTATCGACGCGTCTCCCATACTAATAACAAGGGCATCCGAATAAACTCCGGAATAACCAAACCCCTCAGACATTAATCTCTTAGAGTCAAGTACACCGCTTTGAATTAAAGGTGAGGTTTTTATCAAAGTAAAGACCTTAGGTGACGTATCAGTTAATACGATTGGGCCTGTATTATAACCGGAATATGTAGCCGGATAATCCATATACATCCCATTCCCCCCCTGGGCTGTAATACCAACGCCGGGAATATTTGTGGCATAAATGTGATTCCCCAAAGTAGTAGTGCTATAGTCCATACTATATTTTACATATCCTCCGGAACCTGCAGGACAATTAACAAAACCAGTCCCAGAGGCCGGTGTTGTTTGAGTAGCCAATACTGAACCTACAGGCGCATCCCTCTGGACTAAAACATTACCGAAATTTACGGTTCTGGTAATCAGAGATATGGTACAATCAGCATAGGCATTATTGATAAAGAATATAGAGAAAAACACTGATACAAAGACAATCTTCCATTGTGTATTTTTCATTTTAACCTACTTACAATCTACATTGATCTGCTGCACACCGATGGCGTGTTCCTTTCGGTTGCCAGCCTGAGCCGCCAGACCGAAGTCGGCATGACACTGCTGAGAGCCGTCGTTACCCCATTTCACTGTCAGCCTTCCGCTTTGCGGAACTCCGCTGAGGTACACCTGACCACTTTCACCCACAATTCCGGTGTTGTCGCTGTCACTGCCGTCAATGGAGACCAGAGCCCCAAACGGCACAGCATTACCCCCCTGCAGCAGGGTCATCAGTACACGGTTGCCGACGTTAGTTTTGAAATTGGCCCTTACCACTGCCCCCGCTGTCGGCACAACGGACGTCACGTTCTCTTTCAGGTCAACATCATCACCCAGTGAACCCGGGTCAAGCGCAATACGTGAACGCTTGTACGGGCTCAGGTAAGGCACAATGGTATAGCCCCGCCAGTCGGTCTTCACCCCGGTGCCGTTCTGTACCTTCACACCGTCCGCACCCGGCGCTTCCACCAGAGCCACTGAACTCATGTCACCCGACATCGGCTGCCCCAGTGTCACACCATGCTCATGTACCAGCACAGAGCCCTGCGCACCGTAGTTCACCTGACGAGAATCGTCGTTATAGTTGTACCCGGCGTTCACTTCACCGTAGGTGCCTTTATAATCGCCGCTCACCAGACCGCTGTAGCCCTCATCCCGGTTGCCGTAACCCTGTGCCACGCTGTACGACAGGTTATTGTCTTCCAGCGCCGTGCCGTTCAGACCAATCTGGTTATGCGTTTTGCCATGCATATCGTTGGTCATGCTGTTGCTCATATACGCACCCGGCAGCCACTTCGACAGCGGCACACTGACGTTCAGCGCCAGTTGCTGGTTGTTCTCCTCATATGAATCTGCATATTCGGTGTAGGTATACATCAGCGTCCAGGTGATGCCATCCAGAATAGAGTTGCTGTAACTCACACTCAGGTTGCGCTCATAGCCGTCTTCGTTCCAGTAGTCCTGCTGGTAACCGGAGAAGGACATTGATCCCCAGTCTCCCCCCATCAGACTCTGGGTGAGATCCAACTGGATCTTGCTGCGCTTGTTGTTGTGCGCATCCACATAATCGCCATCGTCATAATCCCGGTAGTCCATGGCCTCCTGGAAGGTGTAGAACCCCTCAGTCGAGTATCGATAGCCGGCCAGCGTGACCGTGGAATCTGTTGCGGCAATGTCTTTTGAATACTGGAACCGATAAGACTGGCCATCCCTGGACTGATTCCCACCCTGCACAGCATCATCAAGCGTGGTATATGCCTGCGTAGCATCCAGAGAAATGGACCCCAGGTCACCCAGGCCAAACCCCATCCCCAGCGCCATGGCGTTATAATTATCTGATGTCTGGAAACCACCGTAGACAGTCATGTCATGCGGTAAACCATAGACCAGCGTCGCCTGCCCCAGGATCGGTTCATCACCGCCCTCATTCTGGGAACGATATTCACCCACCGTCATCGCGTACTTCAGGCGCCCTTCACGCTGCATGATGGGTACGTTAGAAAACGGCTGCACAAATGTGCGCTCGGAGCCGTTCGCTTCTTTAATGGTCACCAGCAGGTCACCGCTTGACGAGGTCGGATACAGATCGCTAATGGTGAAAGCACCCGGCGGAACGTAGGTCTGATAAATGACACTACCATTCTGTTTGACCGTGACCTGGGCGTTACTGTTCGCAATACCACGCACCGTAGGAGCGAAACCACGCAGACTGTCCGGCAGCATGTTGTCATCAGAGGCCACCTGCGCCCCCTTAAACTGGATACTGTCAAATACATCCGACGGCGTATAGCTCTCACCTGCAGTGAACTGCCCTTTTATTGGCGGTAAATCGCGCTGCACATAAGTATTAATTGAATCCCAGCGACTATCGGAACCACTATTGCCCTGGCTATCGTTATCATCACTGGCTTTGCTGTAAGACCACGTGCTGTAGTTACGCAGACGCCATGCCCCCAGGTTTACACCGCTGCGCAGGTTGAGAAAGTAGCTGTCATTTGTGCCATCGCTGCCATCCTGCCAGGTATTTGCGCCAGTGAAACTATAGTTCAACATCATGGCCGGAATACCTTCATCCCAGTATTTCGGGTCAACCGCTCCCTGAGCTGACGGTCTCATGGAGGCTTGTGGAACTGATATATTCAGCGCCTGACGCGAAAAATCGAAATCAGTACCAGCCTGGGGAATATAACGTGACAGGTCAGTGATTTTCGTGTCTTTTGGGATCCCCAACAGGGCCGGTGCTGAATTCAACATCACCCCCCATTGCTCAAGCTGAGCGGGCGTCAACTGTGGAAAAAGTTTTCCCCCGGTCCCCAGCACAAAATTCACATCACGCGTATCCACCTCTTCGCCGTTGACATAAATATCAACACGATAAATATCTGGAACTTGTCCACCCTTTGTGGAAAACTGGGATAAATCCACCCGAGTGGATGAGGGATTGTCTATTTCCAGAGCATTCGGGTTAAACATGACCTCGTCGGCCATCCCCTGCCTGACAGATAATAATATCGCTATAGCAACAGCAATACGGGTCATATTGATTCCCGCTCCGCGTGCTGAACAGAATAATCGGTTCTTTGTATCTGTTGTCACCACTGACATATCAGACCTCATTCTTTACATTTTTCAGCACTATCCCTTTTCCGGTCATAAGCCCGTATATTCAGTGCCAGACGTTTATTGTTATATTGATGATCTATCAGCGCTGTCAGCGGATTAATTGATCGGTGATACGACAGTTTTACTGCCGCCGCCAAAATCATTAATCACCTGCCAGGATACCTGGTTGCCCGAAGCCGTCGACGGCAACGGATAATTCGCCGTACCTTTTGGTGGCACCATCACATTCGTGGTATCAACCGAAGTTCCTCCGATTTTCATAGAGAAAAACGAAAGATAATACGCCGTGGGATTCGTAACCTGAATCTGGTTTCCGGTGCGCCGGAATGACACGATTTTATAATCATCGGCTGTCGGGGCTTTAATACTCTCAGGTCGATAAAATAACTTGATGCGGGTTTTGACAGAAATCTGCAAAACGTTTCTGTCCCCCTTCGCAGATGACGGAATGGATTTAATATTCATCCAGTATACGGACTCGCGATCTTCAGGGAGACTCCCCCCTGTGCGAATAATGCGCACCATATTTTCATTACCTGCATCCAGACGAAATAATGGTGGGGTCACCACAAATGGAGGTTTTGGTGAACCTTTATTTTCACCGACCGGACCGTCAGCATCTGCCCACGCCTGGATTAAATAGGGAATTTGATCCGGATTTTTTACTGATAAAGCAGCCTCACGCTTTCCACCATCATAAATAACCCTTGTTCCGCCGACAACTACTCCAGCCTGAGCGATATTTCCCCACATGCAGGCTACCGCCAGCAGTAATATCCTGCTTATCCGGTTTTTTCTCATTTTTATACCTTCAGATTTCAGAACCGTTTATTCTTTCCAGCCGAAAACTCTCTGAAATGACACCTACCTGTAAACATATTTACAGGCAGGGCCATTTTCAGCGCCGGTATTACCGGAAGACTGAATACCAGTATGTATAATTAGTTATACAGAACGGTAAACTGGCTGGTCGCGTCTGCAGTACCAGCAGTCACCGATGCCGATGTGGACTGATACTGACCCACGTAGCTCAGAGTGGCTGAGCCATCAGCAGCAACCGTCACACGTTTTGCAGAAGAGGTATCATTAACTTTGACCTGAGAACCATCATCCGCGTTGTTAATACGTACGGCAACACCAGTCGCAGTCATACCAGAGTCCAGTTTTAGCAGGTCGGTATTCGCCGGATCACTGTTACCACCAAACACTGCGGCAACAGTACCTGCCGGGCAGTTGGTCAGCTTAATATCAAATTTCTGCGCTGTTGATGTATTACCAGCAGCTGAGAATGAAGAAGATGCAACATCACCCAGCGGAACAGTCTGATCTTTACTTGCAGTATCAACTGTACATGCAGTATCAACGATATTACCGGTGAATTTTACGGTACCATCAGACGCATGCGCCATATTAGCCATTGCCATTGCGGAACCAGCCACCATCACTGCCAGAACTAATTTTTTCATTAAATACTCCAGAAACTCTCACATTATTTTGGGGAACGCCAGGCATGACACTCAGAGAGCATTTCCGCTCGAATATACCGACTCCGATCATTTTCAAAAAATAATCGCAGTAATCACTTTGCCTGGAATTATCAGCTTGGCCAAAAATCTCCATAACGAGACAATTTGGACCATTTCGACAAAAACAGAACATAAAACCAAGATAATCACATTATTTCAGATTAAAAATCTGAGATAATGTGATTTTTAGAATAAAAAACCAATTTTATTTACATTTTGTTTCGCTTGACATGGAAAAGGAAAGCTTGCAGGGGGGTGACCGGGGATATGCAGGTAGGTATACAGAAAAAATGAAAAAAAATAACTCCTGTCTCTTATACACATCTGACGCTGCCGACGAGCGATC
>OKVW01000081.1_pt1 | contig 71998 bp, 52 predicted proteins | sample 1606991 | NCBI WGS metagenome assembly OKVW01 (sample SAMN03281021, study PRJEB24777) | human gut metagenome | isolation source: fecal sample PR177 from 1 month old male Malay infant, vaginal delivered... | reverse complement strand
GTTTTCTATTGATATCCTCACCGTTTCCACTTACTCTATTCTCCCCAGCATAGCTGGGGGATTAGGACTTTCATTTATAATTTTGGACACAAGCTTTCTTTTATCTATATTATCAGTATTGTATGCCCCTTTCTTTTAGTGGCAATCGTGTCCTCCCTGTTCTTCTACCGAACTTATCAGCACGACACCTATGAATTGAATTCAGCTCTTTTGACTTCTACTGCCAATAATGTAGAGACTTATCTCAAAGAGTTGAATTCCCTTACTACAGCACCTTATGCATACGAAGAGCTGATGAATTACATGATCGAAATGGGAAAAACAGATTCTGAGATTGATGCTTATCACAAATATAAAATGGAGCAGCAATACATACAATCCATCAGTAAAATTTTATACTTAAACCATGATGATATTCTCTCCATTATCTACATCCCTTTTACCTCCAAACATGTCAGCTCCGATTCAGCTGTTGTTCTGTCAAAAGGAATATCAGATGCTGCTCCACTGGAAGAAGCAATCCTGGCAAATGATGCCTGGCAGGAGGCTGTTATGGCGAAAAATGGATCCTCTTATTTTAGTTATGCAGATGATCTCACCTATGACGATTCTCCCCTGCTGTCCAATAACCTGTTTTTTTCGGCCAGCCGACTGCTTCAGGACGGCATTAGCAAAAAGCCCGTCGGTATCTTTCGGGTGGATGTATATGACGTCAATTTACAGAAAATATTCCAGAATCTGGACATGGGATCCGGAGGAAACCTGGTTCTGCTGGATGAGGCAGGACACATTATTTACAGTGCCAGGGAAGTTACAGACAACATTTTGCAGAAGTTAAAAGACAAACCGGAAAGACTGAACGATGATGCATCCTACACCGCACAGTATTATGAACTGCCAAGTGCAAACTGGACTCTGGTATCTCTGTCCAGTGAAAAAGACTTAAATCAGATTTCTTCAACTATCATGTTATTTTTTGCAGTGATTACCGTTGTCTTCGTAATTATTTCACTGGTAAGCTACCGCTCCAGTTCCCGTTCTATGGTAAGGACCATTAACCAGATTCTCCATGTTTTGGAAAATGTAGAAAAGGGTGATCTTTCCACAAAAGTAACGGTTAAGGGTAATGATCAGCTTGCCATTATCGGAGAAGCCATAAACCGCATGGTAGACCGCCTGGAAGAGCATATTAATCGGGAATATGTATCTGTAATTCGCCGAAAAGAGATGGAATACCTTGCATTGCAGTCCCAGATAAATCCCCATTTTTTATACAATGTAATGAACAGTATATCTATTATGAATACCATGGGAGAAAAAGTAATGGTACAGGAGACTATTTCCAACCTCACAAAGCTCATGCGTTACTCCTGCATTCCGGAAAAAGACAGCAGTCTTTCTAAAGAATGTGATTTTTTGGAACAATACCTGCAGCTTCAAAGCATCCGTTTCAGTGACCGGCTAAAATATAAAATCAATATTACAGAAGAATGCCAGATGTGTATCATACCCAAGTTCCTGCTTCAGCCTCTGGTTGAAAACAGTATTGTTCATGGAATGGAACCATACGATATTCAGGTTATGATTACCGTAGAAGCATTTTTTTCCAATGATATGCTGCACATAAAAATTAACGACAATGGAATCGGATTTCATTTTGATGATACCGCCTGTAGGGAAAACGTGGGACTTGGAAATGTCAGATCGCGTCTGCTGCTATTTGACCCGGACAGCACCTTTACCATCAAAAGCTCTGAAGAAACCGGAACAGAAGTCACCATGGTTCTTCATGCAAAATATAAATAAAACTCTGGAGGAAAAACAATGATTATTTTAATTGCAGACGACGAGAATCTGGTAAGGATCTACCTGAAAAAGATTATTAAAGATATGCATATAGAAGATTCCATCATTTTAGAAGCAAAAAACGGAAAAGAACTGGTATCCATCTGTCAGAATTATCAGCCAGACCTTGCATTTGTAGACATTAAAATGCCCGTTTTAAATGGTCTGGATGCCATCCGCAGTGTTAAATCTAATTGCCCTGACACAAACTGGATACTTCTGACAGGCTTTTCCGAGTTTGAATACGCGATAGATGCCATATCTCTCGGTGTAAAAGAATATCTCCTGAAACCGATAGAAGTTGAGGCTATGATTGAGATTATCAACCGCACAAAAGAACATCTTAAGCAGAAAAAACTGGATTCCAACCATTATTTTGAACTACAGGTAACCAGCCTTTTTAACGCATATGGCATGCCCTGTGAAGAGAATAAGCTGGCATTGTCCAAAGGCCAGCTGTACTACGCCTTTTTATTTACGGAGAGCCGTTTCTTTAAAAACAAAGAAAACAGCTTTCTCTACCAGACAATACTTCCCAAACTGCACCAATGGCTTTCCTCATGGCGTACTTCCCAGGATCAATCCGCGCTTTTCTGTAACTCCAGCGGTACCTTATGCCTTGTAATCCGCTCCACGGATACACAGGCTGCCCGGATACGGAATTACATAGGAAAACTTTTGACCGGGCTGGGCACCCAGGGCTCTGTCACCGTTTTTTACTGCCAGAGCGCAAAAGGAATCCAATCCCTGATTGCCAAATGCGATGTCTTGCAGGACGACTTACAGCTTGGCATCTGTCTAAAAAAATGCGCGATCTATCCGGCGAAGGATCTGGAAAAGATTAAAGAAATTCCCAATGTATCGGAAAGTGTCTCATTGATAACTGGACTTGCCGAGTCTTACTGCGATAAAGATGAGATCCGTTATAACCGTTATCTGGAAAAATTACAGAACAATGATACCCTAAACCGTATATTTGATATATTTTCTCAGCCTATCCTGGAATATACTTATCAGACATTGGGATTGCCGCCTTCTGAAATCGATCCCTACAATACATTCTGTGAAAAGCTGAAAAAACAGGCACATGCCATGTACCATCAGAATCCGGTTACTACTGTAAATCTGGCTGACCGGATTAAAGAATACATACAGCTAAATTATGCAAATGATGTAAGTATTATCTCCCTGGCAGATACCTTTAATATTACCCCAACCTATTTGAGTAAAGTATTTCATGAAAAAACCGGAGTAAAGCTGATTGATTATGTCAGTGACGTAAGGATTCTTAACGCCAAACGTATTATGTGTGAAAATCCGGAAATTTTGATTAAAGACGTGACCTTATTGGTTGGTTACTTCAGCACCAGGCATTTTACCAATGTATTTCTAAAAAATGTAGGGATCTACCCTTCGGAGTTTCAAAAGAGAATCAAAGCCGGCGGGGTTTCATCCATTTAAACGGTACAGATTCGGTTGTTAAAGATCAGGTTGCAGCAGATAGATTGTTGTAAATCGGTTGCTGCAAATCGGTTGCCGCAAATCATGTAGACGAACAACATTATATTTATTGACAAACCCATCAAATCCCATTATAATAATAACATTATTAAAAATATTAACACTGTTAATTACAGTCACAGGAGCATTTGTATATGGGTATAAAAGAAAGAAGAGAAAACGAAAAAAAACAGATGTGCAGAAAAATAATGGACGCTGCAACCGAAATCATCAATCAGGAAGGCTATGAAGCCCTGTCTATTCGAAAGATTGCTGCTAAAATCGAATATTCTCCCACAACAATCTACCTCTATTATAAAGACAAAGCACAAATCATCGATGATATCGCTGCTATGCTTTACACTAAGGTGGAAGAAAATGCAGTTCAATTTTTAACAGAACACCCGGCATGTCCTATAGATCAGCAAGTCCGTGGACTTATGGTACTTGTAATAAAAAGCCTGTCAGAAGAAGCAGAGATGACAAAATCGGTTATGTACAGCGGAAGAAACGTTATCTTTGCATCTGAAAATGGGTCAATACCCGACAATGAAGGTATCCGGATGATGGACCGCCTTCTGGAAGAAGGAATACGTCAAAAACTATTTAAAGAAAATACCGCACACTCATCCTGGATGATGGTTACAGCCCTCCTGGGTTTTGTAATGTGTGCATCTGAAAATCATCTGTATAAATTGGATGATTTTAACGAACTTTCAGAAAATTTTGCCGATATTCTGATGGGGGGTATTTTGAATGAATGCAAAAAATAGTACTCCAAAAAGCAGAAGAAAAATACTTAAAACTATAATCATTATTGCAGCCCTGATTCTTTTTTTGCTGATTGCTTTCATAATCTTAATGCTGAATCAAAAACCAGTTAATTTAGTAATCAACCATGTTGATTTATCAGGCATCAGTGACGGCACCTATACCGGAGACGCCGATAACGGCCTGGTTAAAGTCTCTGCCTCTGTAGAAGTTCAAAACGGCAGGATTACAGATATTACCCTATTAAAGCATGATAATCTTCTGGGTAAACCAGCCGAAAAAATAATTGACAATATCATAGCCGAACAGTCTCTCCAGGTGGATGCAATCTCCTCTGCCACTTACAGCAGCGATACAATTCGCAAAGCTGTTGAAAATGCACTGCGTAATGGTGAATAGCTGGTTTTCTCAGCAGCTTGGAACCCTTGGGCTGTGGCTGGCTGTTTTTTATTGGACGCAGCACAGTATCTTACGGCTGTTTATGCGTAAAAAAAGAAGAAAGTTTACTCCTTTTGCTGAAATGAAAAAACAAATCACGATGATTAGTTCACTTACTTTATGATACTGGTTTTCGGCATGATGGAACCCCTGGGTCTGTAGATGGATGTTCCTGTATTGGATGCAGTGTAGTATGTTTCGGCTGTTTATGTTTAAAAGAGAATGCAAGTTAACGTCTTTTTCTGACCACAGAACAAAAACAAACCTAGGTCTCAAGATCAGTTGTTTTAAGCCAATAACGTTCAGCATGCCACAACCCCAGGGTTCCAACCTGCTGAGAAAACCAGCTTTGTATCAACGAATGCTATCTCGGAAAGAGAAGGGGGCGGACCAGGACATTGGTTTGGAATGCGTATAGCAGAGCTGAGCATTTACTTACCTTGCCGAAGTGTTTTTTGGCGGATACAATTCGACTGGCTCCCATCGGATTGTAAGCGAATACCCGCGTGCCGCCAAAAAGGGCTTCGATAAGGTTAGAAAATGCCAGTTCTGCGTTAAGCATTCCAAACCAATGTCCTGGTCCCGCCCCCTTCTCTTTCCGTACACTATCTACTGATACAAAGCGTCATTAATCAGCAAAACCCCATTATAATGCTTTCTATCAGATCACCAATAAAGTATTCCCCGTCGTACTAATCAATCTTTATTTTCAAACAAACCGGATACAACGTCTCTATCTTTTCTTTCACCTTTACATGCATTCCCGCATCATCCCTGGTAAATGAAACCGCTGCACCATAGCCCAATACGGAAACGTCTTTCACATCAAATGTACTGGTTGCTACACTGCATACTTTTGGAATGCCGCAGGCTCTTATCGTTACCTGTCCATCCTCCGGAAATCTCATCACAAAGGCATATAATACACCTGCTTTATACGTAAAGCGAATATCCGACGAAGTAAATGAGGCTCTGTCCACATCCGTAAAATATCCGCCTGCAACCTTAGTAGGTCCCTCTCCAAATATCTGCCAGAATGTGGTGCCATAAATTCCTTCTCCATTTTTCTTCAGCCAATTTCCTATTTCAAGCAGTACATTTCTGTCTTCTTCTGTAAATGTACCATCTGCTTTTGGTCCCACATTTAACAACAGGCACCCATTTTTACTGACTATATCCACCAGATCTCCAACCAGGTCTACCGGAGATTTGAAATCATTTCCCTGTGTATAACACCAGGAATTTCTTGCAATTGCCGTATCTGTCTGCCAAAGCTGGGGACGAATGGCATCCAGCTGTCCTCTTTCCAGATCAAATACCGCACTTCCATAGGCATATGCATCGTATTTATAATTGATTGCCACTTCCATTCCCCATTCGGCTGCACGATTGTAATAGAATGCTGCAAATTTCTTCAGGTAAGGCTTAAATGCCACATTTTGGATCCACCAGTCGAACCAGACAATCTGGGGGCGGTAATTATCTACTAGTTCACACATTCTGGCGAGCCAGTCATCCATATGTTCTTTACTGGGAGCAACCGAATATATATCGTGTGTCACACTTCCGTCTAAATCTCCTCCATCCTGCTGTTTCCAGTAGAAATCCTCAAAAGCCGGATCATTGACATCGGACTCAAACTCCCTTCCTCCGTTGAAAAACCAGCAGTGTTCTGCCCGGTGATCAGAAACCGTAAATGTAATCTTGCGTTTGTCTGCTTCATCTTTTAGCTCTCTGATGATATCTCTTTTGGGTCCCATGTTTTTAGCATTCCATCTGGAAAGCTCACTCTCATACATCTGAAATCCATCATGATGTTCAGCAACCGGCATAATAAATCTGGCACCTGACTGTTCAAACAGGTCCAGCCATTCATCTGCACGGAAATGTTCTGCCTGAAACATCGGAATAAAGTCTTTGTAACCGAACTGGTCATGAGCGCCATAAGTTTTTAAATGATGCTCATATTCGGGAGTTCCTTTCAAATACATATTTCTGGGATACCACTCACTTCCAAATGCCGGAACGGCATACACACCCCAATGGATAAATATCCCGAATTTTGCATCCTGGTACCACTTTGGTACTTCATATCCACATAAAGATTCCCAGGTGTCCTGATAAGGACCCTGCCCAATTACCTGCTCCACTTCCTCCAGTCTTATCCGGACCCTTTCCTGTACACAATTTAGCAATTCTAATTCTTCCTTCCCTATTTCGATATCTTTCTCTTTGCTTTCTTCTTTACCTTTTTCTTGAATATCTCCTTGAACTTCTTCTTTACCTTTTTCTGGAACCTCTCCTTGAACTTTCTCTTTGCCTTCTTCTTGAACTTTTAGCTGTACACTCATCCTATACATTCTCCCATCTATCATAATTTATGATCTATATTTTTAATGACCTCTAAATACAATTAAAATTTAACTCCGAACATATTCATTTACAAACTATCCCCCATAGGCTAATCTCTCACCAGTTCCATATTTTTAATATACTCCGTGGGACGCATACCGAACTTCTCTTTAAAACAGGTGCTAAAATAACCTGCATTCTGAAAACCATTTTTCGCTGCCAGCAGATCAATGCAGTTACTCCCGTCCATTATCATCCGAACCGCATTCTCCAGGCGCAGTTCTTTTATATAAGATGGAATTGACGTACCTGTCATTTGATTGAATACGCGGCTTAGATAGGAAGGATTCACATAACATGATTTTGAGATCACAGTCAGGGAAAGCTGTGTTTCCTGATAGTGAAGATCTATGTATTGCTTGGCTAGCTCAACGATTATTTCTGTACCGGAATTTCTCTCCTCTCCCTGCTGGCAGAGCTTTTCCAGAAACAACTTTATTAAAAACTCTTTATAAGGAGTAAAGTGTGGTATCTCCTGAACCTTCTCTTTCTGTCTTTCTGATTTACTGCAAAATTCATTCAGGGTATCCATCAGACTTTGGGATAAACTGTTAAATTCTTCCGGAGTCGCATAATGTTCCTGGGCATATGCGAAAATTTCTGCAAGCTGGCTGCTCACTTCTTCCTGCCTTCCCTCATACATTTTATCCAGCAAATCCTCTTTCATTTTCTTATCGTACATTTCTCCCAGAATTTTCCGCTGGCTTGCCTGCTGTTCTTCATCCAGAATATCTTTTATTTTTTCCAGAACCTTTTTCAGATCCTGTTCCTCCACAGGCTTTAACAAATACTCTTTTACGCCATAGTGAATGGCATTCTGGGCATATGAAAAATCATCGTATCCCGTCAAGAATATTATTTTTACAATACTGTTTTGTTCATACAATTTTTTTGTAAGCTCTATCCCATTGATAATCGGCATCTCAATATCGGCAATCATTAAATCGATCTTTTTCTCCGACAATATTTGCAGCGCCTCTTCCCCGTCTTCAGCTTCTTCGGCAATGGCAAAACCATATTTTTCCCATTCTATGCAGCTTTTCAATCGCTGTCTGGCATAGAATTCATCCTCTACAATTAAGATCTGATACATATCTGCCTCACTTCTTTCCTGCTATTAAGCGTCAAATTTAAATGTAATCTATTGAATATCTGTGCTTAGATCGTGATCTATGGTACTGCATGGAAAGACAAAATAAACTTTTGTAAATTTACCCAGTTCACTTTCAATGTGGATACCGTATTCCATACCATAACACAATTTTATTCTTTCATCTGTTGCCTTAATGCCAAAATTAACTTTCTCTTTATCCCATTCATCCTGGTTAAATACATCTTTGATTTTCTCGCTGTCCATTCCAATGCCGCTGTCATATACGCAGAGAATTACCTGGCCATTTTCAATATAAGCCTGAACTTTTATATTCCAGTCATTCTTTTTCCCTCTGAGTCCATGCAGCACTGCATTTTCAACAATTGGCTGAAGACACAGCTTTAAAATAGAACAGTTTTCTGCTTCTTTCTGGCACTCAATCTCATAATGCAGTTTATTGGGATATCGGTATTTTAAAATATTAAAATATCGTTCGATAATATTTAACTCTGTTTTCACAGGAATAACTCTGTTTCCCTTGCTCAGAACCCCTCGATAAAAAAATGCCAGTTCTTTCACTACAAAAATAATGTCATCTGTCTTGTTCAAAGATGCCATACCGCAGATGCATTCCAGCGTATTGTACAAAAAGTGGGGATTAAGCTGGGATTGGATCAGGGCTAACTCATACTCCTTTTTCCGATTCTGTTCTTCTAACAGGTTTTTCATCAGGTCATCGTTTTTTTCGATCATCTTGCTAAAAGCGTTAAACAACTCTCCGATTTCATCTGAACGGTCCTGGCTGATCTTGATATCTCTTCTGCCCTCCCCGATCTGAATGATAATTTTCTTCAGACGTATGATTGGATCCGATACATATTTTGCAAGAAATGTTCCCATAAAAATCGTGAGAATAATAAAAAATCCGCCCAGAAAAAGCAGAAATAACTGAAGCTGCCGGCTGTCCTTCGTCACTTCTGCCACCGGCACAATTCCTACAATATTAAAGCCCAGTCTTTGATACATCTTATTAGTGACCAGATACTCCTGTTTCCCAATGGTAATTTTATGGTTCCCTTCCGACTGGCTGATGGCACTATAATATTCCTTATCCGAATAATCTTTTCCCAGTTCCCCCTTATCTTTATAAGAAACCACCTTACCGTTCTGATCCAGAATCACATAATGACCTGTATCCGCCAGTCGAATATTCTCATACAATTCTGTTATTACCGCTTCATCCACCATCAGTTCCACACAGCCAACTACCTCAACTGTGTTTTCGTTATAGATTTTCCGGTAATAAGACATTACACATTTTCCTGCTGAAAGGGGCATGGATGTAAAATGATAATCCTCGTTTAGTTTCCATAAGTAACTTTCCTCCATGTTATAAAACTGCCTTACAAAATCAGTATCCTCTTTTTTCCTGTCTCCATCGGTAAACTTATTGACAGAAAAAGCTTCCCCCGTATCATGATAGGTATGAATGATCAGATTACTGATGCAATTAGACTTGATGATATTGAGCAAATATGCAAAGACGTCCTGTTTCACAGAATAATTGGATTTTTTCTGACCCTCAAGCCATTTTTGCACATCTTTATTGGTCAATACCAGTACAGAATAGCTTTCTATATTCTGTGTCAGCAGATCTAATTTTTCTGAGATTACATTCAGGTTCTGATAGGAATTATCAATCATTTTTTCTACCAGCATATTGTTGGAATATACCCCTGCCAGCAGCAGCATTACCAGAAGCATACCTGTCATGCAAGGCACCAGCAATATGAAAATTTTCTTTTTTAATGATATTCCATTAAATAATTTACTCAGTAATCTCACTTTTGCTTTCTGCCTCATCTTTGCTTTCTGCCCCTTCTTTACGTCTCTTCGTGCATGCACCTTATGTAGTTACGCGAAAACACTTACCCTTTTACGCTTCCGGCTGATAATCCTGCGATCACCTTCTCCTGAAAGCACATAAAAATAATAATCATTGGAATAATTGCTACCACCATTGCTGCCAAAGTTGCTCCTACATCTGTATTATACTGCGCAGAAAAGCTATTGACTACCTGTGTTATGGTTTGAAATTTGGGTTTTGAAATAAACAGCGTTGCAAAGATGAGGTCGTTGTAAATATTCACAAATGCCAGTATGCCTGCTGTGGATATCGCCGGAAGGGACAAGGGCACAATCATTTTGCGGAAGATGCCAAAGGTACCGCTTCCGTCTATGGTTGCCGCCTCATCAATCTCTTTGGAAATCCCCCGCATATACCCGGTAATCAGCAGGATAGACATGGGGAGATTAAATGTCACATATATGGTAATCATTGTAATGGGATTATTCTGCATTCCCAGCTTCCCAATTGTGCCTACCAGAGGGATAAAGGTTGCCTGAACCGGAACCAGAATTCCCAGTATGAAATAAATATTTAATCCGTCTATCAGTTTCCCTTTGAATCTTGACAACACAAATCCCGCCATAAGTGCGATTACCATAATCAAAATAACGGAGATGACCGCATAAGTAAAGGAATTGAAAATGCCCTTTAAGACCCCGGAACGCAGAATTGCTTTATCATAATTTTTAAAACTCCATATCTCCGGCAGCTTAAAGGGACCCATATAGATTTCGTTGGTATTTTTAAAAGATCCCAGTATGACAACGATCAATGGAATGATATTCATACATGCCCACAAAATCGCCAGTATATATAGAATTTTCTTTTTGATATTTGCTTTCATTTTCTCCCCTCCTCTACTCTTTTGCAACCAGATACTTATTTGCGATCAGGCTTCCAATCAGTCCCACCACCAGAATAAATGTAGCAATCGTAGCACCATAGCCAAATTTTCCATAGGAGAACGTCTGCAGATACATATTAACTGCCGGCACCTGCGTGGCTTCATTTGGACCGCCCTTTGTCATGACAAATACCAGATCAAAGGTCTTCAGGGTTCCGGTAATCATAAGAATCACATATACCTTCAGGCTTTCTTTCATCATAGGCAGCGTAATATAGAGAATCTTCTTTATACCGGTTGCCCCGTCCAGCTCGCCTGATTCATATAACTCTTCCGGAATTGCCGTCATACCGGCGGAGAAAATAACCATATTTAAACCGATATATACCCATGCACTGACCAATACGACTGAATACATTGCAATATTGGGATTACCCAGAAAATCCATGTTAAAGTCGGGATTAAAAATACGGATCATATCATTAATTAAACCCCAGTTGGGATTTAAAATAAATTTCCACATAATTGCTACTGCTGTCATTGGAATAATTACCGGAAGAAAAAAAGCAAATTTAAAAGCGCGCAGCCCCCGGATTTTTTTGGAAATAAACATAGCCAGTAAAAAGGCAATCGGACCCTGAATCAATACGCCCTGGGCCAGATAAATGAACATGTTGCGGATACAGATCCAGAATACACGGTCGCTGAACATGCGTTTATAATTGCTGAATCCTACAAACTCCTTTGGCGTCTGCCAAATGCCGTTCCACTCCACAAAAGACAAATAGACGGTCTGGATAATCGGTGTAAAAAACATAAATGCGATCAATAGAAATGCCGGAAGAATCATGAGAAACGGCACATAATATTTTTTTATCCATTTCATGGAAAGTCCCCCTTTATATGCGCGGACAGGCTTATTTCCTGTCCGCGCAACATTTTAATTATGACTGTCAATTTCGTCCTGAACCTCTTTCATAGCAGCTTCCGGTGCATTTCCTGCCACCATGCCTGCAAGGGAATTTCTCAGTCTGTCCTGTAAAGAGGCAATTGTGCTGTACTGGTCAATTTCCTGCATTAAACCAGTTGCCGTATTATTAATCAGATCGATACATTCTTTTGTCAGATAATTCATCTCTTCCGGCGGGGTTGCGCTCTTAACCGCGAAGATCTGAGTGGGATCTGCTTTCCAAATCTCTGTCACCACTTCCGGTGAAGTAAGGTATTTTACCAGCTTAACGGTAGCTGCAGTAGTTGCTTCATCTTTCTTAGCTATGGACAGGCCTTCATTTGGACCTCCCATGGAACCGCCTTTTAAATCCATTTTGTCTTCAAATGCAGGGAACCAGATTACATCCACACCTTTTCTCTCCAAAAATTCAGGATTGTTTTCCAGAATATTGGTGGGCTGCCAGGTTCCGATTGCAATCATCGGGGATTTCTCTGTGGAGAACAGTGCCTGCTCTGTGGCAGAATCCAGGGATGCAATATTTTCCCCAAAATAACCTTTGTCCTGCCAGGATTTCATTAGATTTACCAACTCCAGCATCTTGTCCCCGGTGTACTTTTCTTTTCCATTTGCCAGATCATATATATAATCCTCGCCATATTTTCTCATAACCAGACCGGAAAGGAGATGTGCAAAACGCCAGCCTTCTCCTGACATTGGAACCGGAGTAATTCCTTCTTCCAAAAATTTATCGCAAACTGCTTCAAATTCTGAAATTGTCTCCGGATACTTCAGGCCTCTGGATTCGAACATATCCTTGTTACAGTAGAGAACGGTAGCAAAGTCAGTAAATGGAACCCCATATACGCCTTCTTTCGTCTGATATTCCCACATACTGAACAGATCTAAAAAGTTATCTTTCCACTCCTTGTCCTTTTCAAACTCAGAAGTCAGGTCATAGAGAACATCACTTTCCACATAAGAATAGATGGTACTGCCGCCATAATTCTGGAACAATTCGTACATGTCGCCTGTAGCCGCCGCTGTTTTCATTTTTTCATAAAACTGCGTATCGTCCGCTCCTGCTACAGCGTCGTATTCAATCTCAACATTCGGATTGGCTTCCATAAAATCCTGACAGGCTTTATAAATCGCTGCTCCCAGAACCGTATCTTCCGCCCAGCGGTTCAAAAATTTGATTTTGACTGGCTCACCGTCTCCTGCAGGCTGCTCTTCCCCCGTCTCTTTTGCAGAATCCGTTCCTGCAGCTGTTGTCTCCTGAGCCTCCTTAGAATTACTGCTGGTCTTCTCCCCGGCATCACCTGTATCCCCCGCATCTCCTCCACATCCTGCAAGTGTCGCAGATAACATCGTAACCGCCAATAAAATACTTATGATTCTCTTTTTCATCCTAAATCCTCCTATTTCGGTTCTTCGTATATTTTTTTTACATTAGCGCTAACTGATAATGCTATTTTAGCAATTATGTATAATCACGTCTATGAAATATATTTACATCATCGTTAATATTTTTACTTTATTGATATTTTTGCCGTTATCTTTTGTGTGTTTTTATGCCTCTCTTTCCAATTGCTCCCTTGTCGTCTTATGCTGATAAAATATAAAGCTCCGCCTTACCGTTTGATAACTCCCAATGTCTTTAATGTAAATTCATGCTTCAGATTCAACAGACAATAAAAAAGAAAGTGACTTTACCATTGCAAAATGCTAAACTATAAAGAGCCAGTCAAATACCCCAATGCTCGCAGCGGGGTATTTGATCCTCGCGGCAGTCGCCAAATGGACATGTCAGCCTGTCCATTTGGCTCGCTGCCCGCGGGAATAATACAAGGAGGCTGCTTTTATGCATCATGAATTCACCCTGCTTCAAAGTGATTATACGGTCTGTTCCAAAGACTGGGGCATGACAGACGAAAATGCCTTGTTTTACCGCATGTACTATATCTACGGCGGAGAAGCATATCTCAAAAAGGGGGACCAGAAAATCCGGCTGGAACCGGGATCTTTCTATATTCTGCCTTTAATGAAGCCCTATTCTCTTTGGCATGTCCAGGAGGATCCTCTCCAGGTTCTCTGGTTCCACATTCAGATCAAGATGGATTTCTATATTGATCTGGGAATTGTAAAAATAATAGAAAATACCCCCATGTATTTTGTTCTGCAAAGTCTGCGTTCCTTTATGGGAAATGCCAGATATTATTCGGAAACGGAACAGCTTTTTGATATATTCCTGACACTGCTTGGTGAAGAACTCCCCCTGCAGAAAACAGATCATCCTGTTATGAAAAGTGTACTGGATTATATCGATTCTCATATATCCGACCACATTACCGTATGTGATCTGGCAGCATACGCGGGAATGGAGCGTTCCTATTTCTCCCGCAAATTCAAAGCTGCTTTTCAGATGTCTCCCAACCAGTATCTCTATGCCGCCCGTTTAAATCAGGCAGCCATTGCTCTGGCAAAGGGGGCTACTGTGTCGGAAGCCTGCCGGATAGCGGATTATGCAGATGAGAAATCATTTTCCAGAGCCTTTCGCAGCTATATGGACATTCCACCCAGCATCTACCGAAAAAGTCACATAGTGCAACCTTAAAGTCACACCGCAGTGTTGTGGCTTTTTTCTGTTCATGGTACCCTTTAGAAAAGAACAACAACGGGAGGTATGTATATGTTGGAAGAAGATAAGAATACAAAAATTAACAGGATCCGTTTTACCGACTCGGATAAAGATATTCTGCGCACCCTGGGGTATCGAATCGCAGAAATATCCGCCGATGACAGAAATGCAGTGAATGCAAAGAACTGGACTTTATTAAATGACAGAAAATCCGTAAAACCAATGGTCTGGATCAATGAAGTTCCCTGGCACGAATTGAATGTAAATGAAGAATTAACGTTGAGATGCGGGCAGCCCTGGGCAAGAAAATTAGAAGATGAAATGAGAAAAACAATCTATCAGTGGAATCATTTCCCCGGCGATATGGTTGTGAATCCTTATATGGAATCTCCTCTCGCTATTGCATCCACCGGTTTTGGCATTGAAGAAGATGTGACCTGTGTATCAACCGATCGGGATAACGATATTGTCTCCAGGCATTTTAAAATCCAGATTTCCGAACCGGAAGATATAGATAAAATTAAAATGCCGGTTGTAACCCATAATGTAAAGGAAACCGAAGAAACATTTGCCGCCATGAATGAAATATTTGCCGGAATTCTTCCCGTAAAAAAAGTGGGGAGAAAGCACATCTGGTATACTCCCTGGGATTATCTGGTACGTTGGTGGGGCATACAGGAAGCCATTATGGATCTGATTCTGCGCCCGGATATGGTGCATGACATTTACGAACGAATGGTACAGGCGTGGATGCGGGAAATGGACCAGCTGGAAGCCATGAACCTGCTGTCACTGGATAATAACAATACCAGAATCGGCTCGGGTGGATATGGCTATACGACAGAACTTCCGGGAACTGACTATGATCCTTCTCATGTAATGGCGAAAAATATGTGGGGATGTTCCAACGCACAGATTTTCTCTACTGTCTCTCCTGAGATGCACTGGGAATTTGCCGTGGAACACGATTTGAAATGGCTGGAACGCTTTGGCTTAACTTACTATGGCTGTTGTGAACCCCTGGATATTAAAATGGATGTACTGCACCGCATCCCCAACCTCAGAAAGGTCTCCGCATCTCCCTGGAATAACAGTAAAAAAATAATTGACGCAATTGGTTCTGATTACGTAATCAGCAGAAAGCCGAATCCGGTTATTGCAGCAGGAACTGCCTTTGATCCCATCCAGGCAGAAAAAGACCTGAGGGAATTTATGAAGCTTACAGATCGAAACTGCCATGTGGAACTAATTTTCAAAGATGTGTCCACAGTGAGATATGATCCGAAGAGACTCTGGGAATGGGAAAAAATTGCAATGCGCGTTGCAGAGGACTATTCCAGGTAAACTAAAATAGCAGGGACATGTAATTTTCCGCAATTACACATCCCTGCTGTGACATTTTTTATTGATACATCTGAAGCTGTATATCATCCGGCTCCGTCATCCATAGTATGGTCTCCCATACCTCCTGTCCGTCATTTTTCTGTCGTGGTCCCGGAGTACTTCTTCCATTCAATATGTATGATTTTAACTGATCCCGCAGTTCCTTTGCCAGTTTCGGATACTGCTCTATCACGTTTATCTGTTCCCCGATATCCTTTGATAAATCATACAGCTGGAACCTGGGAAGGCTTTGATCCTCTTCTCCCGGTTTGGGAGCTGACCAGCCGCCCGATCCCGGACACATTTCCAGCTTCATCATCCCTTTTCGAATGGAAAGGGAGCCATCGATACTCTGATGTACCACATCTCTGCGGACCTCCGGTCCTTTGGGGTCCTTCCAAAGCGACAGATTGCTGACACTGTCTTCCCCTGCATTTTCCGGCAATGGATAGTCAAAATACTCAGCCAGCGTCGCCATCAGGTCACTAAGGCATACAACCCTGCCACAAACACCGCCTTTCTCTGCCATCTCAGGCCAGTGCATCATCAGCGGTACTCTGTGTCCGCCTTCATAGATATCTGCCTTTGTTCCCCGGAATACATAGCTGGGATTGTGTCCCGCTGCTTTTAGCTCTTCGTAATCCGCCATTGGGGAACATCCGTTATCCGAGGTATACAAAATAATTGTATTTTCTAAAAGCCCCAGTTCTTCCAGCTTTTTCGTAATTCTTCCGGTTACGTCATCACAGTGCAATACAAAATCTCCATAGGCATTCGTTCCGGATTTTCCCTGGAATCTTTCTGCCGGCAGAATCGGTGTGTGGGGGGCAGGCATGGGAAAATATATAAAAAACGGATTTTCTTTGTACTCCTCAATCTTCCCTAGTACCCGGTCTGTAAGTTCGTCCAGAACATGTTCATGTACAAATCCCGGTGCAGCGGGGCCTTTTCTCCAAAATTGCTTGCCTGTATTCTGCGTCTCATGATCCGGTTTAGCCGTAAAATGCTCATTCTCAATGTAGACATAAGGAGGCATATCCAGAGACCCGCTGATCCCAAAATAATAATCAAAGCCATGATCTACCGGAGATCCCTTTATCGCTCCTGCGTAGTCCACTCCGTCGCTTGCCTCAAATTCTTCTGCTTCTCTGAAATGATCAAATTTGGCAAACTCCATTCCCAGATGCCATTTTCCGATCATTGCCGTTTGGTACCCCTGCTCTTTTAAAAGATTTGCCACCGTCATACGTCCCGGTTCCAGAAGCGGTGAGGAATATCCACCCACTACATAGGATTTCAGCCGGGAACGCCAGTTATAGCGCCCCGTTAAAATACTGTATCTGGAGGGAGTGCAGACTGCCGAGGATGCATGGGCATCCGTAAAACGGATGCCATTTTCACACAGTCTGTCTAAATTGGGAGTCTGAAACGGACAATTTTCGTTGTAAGCAGAGATATCTCCATAGCCCATATCATCAGCCAGAATGTAGATCAGGTTTGGACGTTTCTTTGGATTTTTCATTTAGTTCTCTCCTTTTCCGTTTAAATGCACCTACTCCTTAGCAATTCCATAATTATTTTCTGCGGACCAGCCATTTTCTGCCTTTACTTCCTCCAGTACTTCCTTATAAGAATCATTGACCATTTTCCCAAATTCTTCGGTTGACAGTCCGCCTTCCAGATACTGCTGTCCTGCCCGGTGGAAATAAGTGCGCAGTTTTTCGTTAATTCCTGTATAATAAGCCATGCGTAAAGGTTCTTCCGTAATAATAAATCCACTTAAGCTGTCTGGAAGTTTGGTGGTATTTGCCAGGGGGATTCTGCAGATGCCGTCAGCAAATTTTTTCTGGATGTCCGGTGATGACATATACTGAACGAATTTAATCGCTGCTTCTAACCGGGCACTATCCCCTTCCAGGTTTTTATTTATTGCATAAATGATATCCGGTTGTCCGCCCAGAATTACGGATTTGCCCATTGCATATTCGGATGTATCTTTTGTGATGACCGGAACCGGCATAACTTCGTATTTAAAATCATCTCCCACAGCATCCTGAATCTGGCTGAGATTTGTGGAAAGTGCCTGTACCATTGCAACTTCACCCCTCATGAACATATCCAGAGCAGATTTCTGGTCCAGACCATTATAGTCGCTGGTCCAGTACTGTGAAAATTCCTTCATCATATCGAATCCTTTTACCAGCTGGGGACTCGTAAAATCAATTTTTCCCTCATCAAATCCTTTGGCGATTTCTCCTAACTCAATATAGCCATTGCCGGACTCGTCCAGTTCCTTTACAAGCCCCTCATCCAGCTGACTGGACACAGAGTTGTTAAACCAGAGCCAGGAGAGATCTCCGATTGTCGCATTTGGAAAACCAAAGGGGATCGTCCCAGAATCTTTGAGTTTTTTGCAGGCATCCATAAATTCCGCCCATGTCTCCGGTTTCTTCACACCTGCTTTTTCAAAAAGATCCATGTTACAGAAGATGCGGACAACACTGGTGGATGAGGGATATCCCGGCACCACATTATCCGGAAGCTCCATTCTTTCTAATATGGAATCCGGAAGGGTCTCTCTCCACGTCTTTCCGGGATCGTATGCACTTTCGGTGTCATAGAGATCCTTAAAATTATACAGCCAGCCGCTGTCATAATCCGAAGTGATATTATATAGAATATCCGTATACACATCCGGTCCTTCTCCTGCGGAGAACTGCGTTGTCAGCCAGGTGCGGTAGTCTCCTGTAGGTATGGATTCAAACTCTACCTGAATTCCGGTGTCATCTGTAAATGATTTGATAATATCCTGGGTGAGCTGGTTTGCCTTTTCGTCTGTTCCCAGATCCTGAACAAACTTTAACGTCACATTTTCCCCGCTGTCTGCTTTCTTTTCTCCGTCTCCCGTATCCTCTTTTTTGGATTCTTCCGCCTGGTTTGCCTCACTTCCTGCCTGGGTATCTTTTGCCCCGCCAGTTGCTTTATCGGTTGCTTTGTCACCGCCACCTGCTCCACATCCAGCCAGCATTCCAGCCGCCATTGCCCCGCTTAAGAGAACTGCAATTATTTTTTTCTTCATTTTCATTTCCTCCTTTTATATAAAGTCTGGTCCAATTGGACCGACCCTATTCTCTGCTTTCATTATGTTTAGATCATCGTCTATTGTTTATAATCTCAACAACTGTTTCTTTTTAACACATATATGAATGTATTTATATACTTATCAGCCCTTCACGGATCCCTGCGTCAAGCCTGCTACAAAAGATTTACTGGCAAAGCAGAACAGGATGATCAGCGGCAAGGAAGCAATGATATACCCTGAAAATAACACCCCGTTGCCATCATTTACAGAAGTTACCATTTTTGTCAAAGCAACTGCAATCTGCTGGGTCTTCTCTCCTGTCGCCGCTACCAGGGGCCAAAGATAGTTATTCCAGGCAGATAATCCCGTCATAATCGTCATCGTTGCTATGATAGGCTTTGAAAGTGGTGCTGCCACCTTCATTAGAATTGCCATGTCCCCTGCCCCTTCTATCTCGGCTGCTTCAAACAGACTTTTTGGTAAGCCTTCCATGGAGCCTCTGGTGAGAAATGTTCCCATGGCAACACTATAGGCGGTAGGCGGTAAGATCAGCCCCCAGTATGTATTATACAATTTCAGCTCCGATATCTGGATAAACTGAGGGATCAGCATTACAAAACCCGGAATCATCAGCATAGCTATAATACCATAATACAGTACCCTGGAACCTTTAAATGTGAACCGGACAAATGCATAGGCTGCCAATACGGAAAGTATAATGGTCAAAATAATTACTGCAAAGGTAACCACAAAGGAGTTCATCATTGGTCTTGCTACCTGGGAAAATGCTTTTTCAAAATTTACGAACCTCCACTGTGCTGCGAGCATAAATGGATTCATAATTATTTCTTTCTGAGGTTTAAATGCATTGATTACTAACAGATAAAACGGTGATAAAGTCAGGAGAAGCAATAGCCCAAGTATTACTCTGCCTGAGATTTTCGCAAATATTTTCATACGTCTCTCCTTCTATTCTGATAAGTCTTCGCTCTTTAGGAATTTGTTATTTAAAACAGTCAGAATCATGATGATTATAAATAAGATGATACCAATGGCGGACGAATACCCCATCTTTTTGTATGTAAAGCCCTGTTCATATAAATAAACTGCCGGTACCATCGTAGAAGTCACAGGTCCTCCCTTTGTCAGAATATAAATCGATTCAAAAATCTGCAGGGAATTGATGATTGCCAATGTAATCATAAGCTTCAGCTGCCCGGATACTAACGGCAGATCCACTTTAATAAACCGCTGTAAAATATTTGCTCCATCAATTCTGGAAGCTTCAAATACATCCCTGGAGATCGATTGCAATGCTCCGAAATAAATCAGGAACTGCATTCCTCCCAGCATGGACATCCCAAGCCAGGGAAATCCGATCGCAATAATAGAACCAAGTGCCGTCTTCGTGTCTCCAAGCCAGGGGCTTGCCAGATTCGAAAGACCGATGTTATGAAGCAGGATGTTTAAAACTCCGTTATCTCCAGCCAGAATCCATTTCCATAACAGGATGATTACCACACCGGGAATTACCATAGGAAAGGTAAATGCAGTCCGTATAACATACTGCTTTTTAGCAGATTTAACCGCAAACAGCAGCTCTGCAGCCAGAAGAGGAATCGAGACAACGATCAAAATATATGCGATCATTACTTTCAATACCGTGACCAATGATCCCAAAAACACACTGTCTTTAAACGCTGCAATGTAGTTATCCAGCCCCACAAAAACATTCAGGTTACCACCGTTCCAATTAAAAAACGACTTTTCAATCGCCATTCCAAAGGGAATGTATTTAAATGTAACCAGAAAAATGTAGATCGGAATCAAAAACAAGTAAGGTTTGATTATTTTAATCCAGTTTCTTTTTTTCTGCACTTTTCTTTCCTCCTTTTGTACATCTTGTACGTTAAAATAATTATATCAGCCTTATTTTTATATATCTTTGTATTATTTTTCTGTATTTGGTGTAATATTTTTATATGAAAGCACAAAAAAAAGGTGTGTATTAAAAATTTACACACCTTTTTGTTCATATCTATTTTTCGTGTCAGCTAATCATTGAAACTTTTCAGCTTACCACAGTAGCTTCTTAATACCATCTTCTCATTTCAGATTCTCTAGTAGCTTCCCATACCACCTTCTCATTTCGGCTAACAATAGCAGCTTTTCATACTATCTTCTCATTTTCGCTAACAATAGCAACTTTTCATACTATCTTCTCATTTCCGCTTTTAATTCGATTTCCTATATTCATTCACTTTAATATCTTGTCTTTCTGGGTAATAATCACACGGCTGGCAATACCTTCTTCACTTTCAATCCGTATGCCGCAATCCTTGCCATAGAGAAGCTTGATTCTGTCATTCACATTGATTAAAGCAATCCCAAACCCTTTATTCTCCGGAGTTCGAATTTCTCTGGAAAAAGAATTCAGAGATTTATTCAACTCTTCCAACTGATCTTTCGCAATTCCCCTTCCATCATCCGAGACAATAATATCCACATAACCCCCTCTTCTGACCACGCTGATATCGATTACACCCTTATGCCCGGGCTTTGGTAGAATTCCATGTACCCATGCATTTTCCACCACTGGCTGTATCAAGAGTTTTACCGTTTCCAGCATCTCATCTTCTTTGGCAGCATGTACTTCCAGCTTTACGCAATGGTCATAACGCTCATTAATAATCGCAAGATAAGATCTCACATGATTTAGTTCTGCTTCTAAAGTAGTTCTGGACTCCTTGCAATTAATGCTATAACGCATCATGTTGGAAAGATTCTGGGTGAGGTTCGCAATAGTATCAATCTCTTCGATCTGAGCGATGCAGTAAATATTATCCAGGGTATTGTATAAAAAGTGAGGATTAATCTGCGCCTGCAAAGCACTGATCTGTGCCTGCTTTTCCCGCACTTCCGACAGATATATCCTGGCTCCCATTTCCTGAATCCGTTTTTTCATATTGTTAAACCGCCTTGCAATATGTCCGATCTCATCATTCGAAGTAACTTTAATAAAGGCTTCCGGTTCCTCTTCCATCGTATCCATAAAGTCATTCAAAACCTTAACCGGCATCATCAGACGTTTGGACAAATATACCGAAACCAGTATTCCAAAGACAGCACAGGATATAAAGATCAGATTAATAGTCTGTACAAGGTGGTGGACGCTTTCAAACAAAACACTATTAGAATCTACTGTTGTTACCACCCACTTGTATCTCGGTATGTACATACTGGTGATAAAGGATTCTTTATCCGAAATAGTAGTATAATCCTGATCCTTTGCCTTGGCTTCCGGTTTTTCAATCCTTCCTGCAATCTGCTTCGCACTGTCATCTGTAATATGCTGGCTGTAAATAACATTTCCTTCATAATCTGTCACTACAATTCCCCGGTCCTGGGAATCCAGCTGCCGGAAAATACTGGAGATCTCCGTAAATTTTACCGAAACCATAATAAACGGTACGAAATCTTCCATTCCTTTAGAGCTTCTGGGTATCCGCTTTAAATAGAGCAGAACTTCGGATTTGCTGAGACCCGCAGGTTTATAATCTTCTTTTAACGGACCATATATATAATCATTTTTATTCAATGATGCAAACTGTTGATACCATTCCGCTTCTTTCACATCAAAACGGTTTAAGTACATTCCATCTCCTACATAAACATGGTGGTCTTTATCATAGTAAATTAAAACACCATTCACTACATTTCCCAGATTATTGATATAGATGTTGTCTTTTAAATCCATCTCAAAATCAACCTGGCTTTTCAGTGTCTGAAACGTGTAAGGTTCCTCACCGGAAAAGCAGATACTCTCAAATAATTGCTGGTTATTACTGTTCGCCACATACTGTGCCACCCGATTAAATATTGCATCCAGATCATAGGTAACTTTCGCCATTGCCTGAGAATTATAGTTTATAATCTGCCGTTTCACAAACTTCGTATTGAAATAGTTAACCGCCGTAGAGATTCCCACCAGCATTACAAGCAGCAGTATGATATAGCTGGACATGACCTTCCAGTGCATTTTACTCTTTATCTTCTTAAACATGCTCTTCTCCATACAATTCCCTGTTCAGCTTTGTCTTGTATTCTGTGGGACTTTCCCCTGTTACCTTTTTAAATACCTTAGTAAAATAATGCTGATCCGGATACCCCACCTGGGCCGCTATATCCCATATTTTCCCCTGGGTTGTCATCATTAATTCTTTCGCACGTTCAACCTTCACCTGCATAATAAAAGCAGTCAGAGAAAGTCCGTTTGTTTTCTTAAAAACCGTGGACAGATATGCCTCACTTAAATGATATTTTAGAGCCAGTCCGGAAAGTGTATATTTTTCACTGCAGTTCTTTCGAACGGTGTCCTCAATATCCCGGATCACATCTTGAATATCTACAGATCTGGCTCCATCTGTTCTGCCTCCTTCTGCTCTGCTTACTTCTGACGAAGGCAGTCCCCTGTCCGCAGATTCTCCATACCTTTCGCTGGTATTCTGCCATTCTGCTGATAATTCCTCCACACACTTATGGATCGTATTGTTTAACACCTGCTTATCCACCGGCTTAAGAAGATAGTCAACCGCCCGGTATGACAGCGCCCGTTTCACATACTCAAACTCATCATATCCCGAAATCATAATAATTCTCGTCCGCTTTTCTATGGCATATATCCGTTCACATAGGGTACATCCATCTTCTGTGGGAAACTTTACATCTGAAATCACGATCTGGGGACGATGCTCTGAAAACAATGCAAGAGCACCTTCAACCGTATCCGCTTCCAGAATCTGTGTCTCCCCCTCTAACCGGCTTTGATCAATCATCTTTATAATCCCCTTACGGATCCAACGCTCGTCATCTGCTACCAGAATTATCATATGTATCTCTCCTTTTAAACAGTATACATTAACTATATCCTGCTTTTTAACGAATGTCTACCGATAACAGATAAAATAATCCAGATAAGAAATATTGCACTCTTCCTTTGCCGGAACGAAAAACAGTTTCTGCATAACAGCCCTGCGTACAGCTGCATCGTCACGTGCCTTCATCAGAACGGAATCAACCCCATAATCCTTATAAATATGCAGCAAAATTTCACGCATAAGTTCCCCAAATGCTTCTTCTGTCTCATATTCCGGGAGAATATCGATCCGCAATATCCCCATCCACTTATCATCTACGGAATATTTCTTTGATGGACAGATCCCAATTGTCCCCACCGGCTTTTTTGGATCTTTATCCACAATGGTTAATCTCACAAAATCGTGCACCTCATACCGGCTCTCCCAGTACTCCATACATTTTAAAAAAGCTTCATAATCCGTATAGTAAAAATCATCGTTACAGCTGTCCCCGTTAAAATGCCGTGCAGCCTCTTTGTTGGAATAGCATAAAAATAAATCCTCACTGTCACTGATTTCCATCTTCCTCAGGATAAAATGTTCCGTCTCATAAGTCGGACATTTTGCAAAAACATCTTTGTTGTGCATATAAAAACCACCCTTTCCTTATTAAATATTCCTGTATGTAACGTTCTATTCTCTAAAGTATATCAGAACATTTGTTCGATGTAAAGACTATTTCTGAAATTTGCAGCATAATTTTTTGCTGTCCTTTTCACAGCGGACAATGTATAATAGGATAAAATAATTGATCAGAAGGGTGGTTTTTGTTATGAAAAAATTAGGAATAATCGGCGGCATGGGACCGGAATCCACGTTGCTGTATTACAAAGAAATAGCGGAACAGTTCCAAAAAAGGGAAACACACGGATTTTTTCCGGAATTAACGATTGAAACGGTAAACATGTATAAAATGTTAGGTTATTGTCTGGATGGGGACTATGAAAATCTGGCTGGCTATTTGTCACAGGCTGTACATAATGCAGAATCCGCAGGAGCAGAATTTATTATTCTGGCATCCAATACTCCTCATGTGGTATTTGAAACTTTGCAGGCTAAAGCATCTGTTCCAATGCTCAGTATTGTGGAACCTGTGTTTCATGCAGTGCGGGAGCAGGGTCTGAAAAAAATTGCCTGGCTTGGTACCGCCTTCACCATGGAGCAAAGCTATTTCAAGAAAATATTTACCGAAAATGGCATTGCGGTTATCGTACCAACTAAAAAAGAACGTGAATTTATTGATCAGACCATTGCCAGGGAGCTGGAATTTGGCATTGTAAAAGAAGAATCAAAAAAAGAAATTGATCAGATTATCCACCGTATGATTTCAGAAGAAAGCATAGACGGCATTATATTAGGTTGTACGGAATTGCCGCTGATGTATAAAGATACTATCCTTCCGATTCCCTGTTTTGATACAATGAAATATCATATAAAGGGGATTGTAGATTATATGTTAAGGGGATCAAACAGCAATGCCGGCAATTAAGAAGTAATTTTACGCAAAAATATAGCCTCTGCAGCTATTGCCCACCACTATTCTATAGCGAAAGTGCAATAGCTAAGAAGTTATATTAGAAATTTATTATATGCTTATCGTTCTGATGCCAGCTTTTTATTTTCATACATCAATTTGTCTATTTCCCGCAGAGCATCCTGGATATCATTGACTGCCCTGTAATGGGTCATGCCATAGGCAAAACTAAGTTTCCGCTCACTTAATTCCATCTTTGATTTTTCAATTGCATCCTGAATCACAGTTTCATTTTCTTTTTTCGCCACCAGCATAAACTCATCTCCCCCGGTACGGTAGACGGTTGCAATCTTCCTCATATTTTTAATGATGATTTCCGAAAAAAATACTAAGGCCTTGTCTCCTTCTTCATGCCCAAATGTGTCATTAATATATTTAAAATGATTGATATCAATTAAACATAACATGCAATCCTGTTTGCTCTGGGTTTTGCTGACTGCCAGATTGAACATTTGACGGTTATAGGCTCCGGTTAAGGAATCAATGGCAAAAAAGTTGATATTTTGCGAAATGTAATAAATAATAATACCCAAAGCAGAAAATCCATAATTCAAACAATAATATCCATATCTCACTTCCAATATAATGCTTAGGATAATGGTTACCATGATCGATGCGATGATGATCTGCTCGGTCTTCTTGCCCTGATCATATTTCTGTGCAGGAAAAAAGATCATCAGTGCCAGATAGAATAGCGTGGTTGCAGCCGGAAGAAAAAATAAGCTTCCCCGTCCATAACTGTTATCGGTTCCTATGTAAAATACAATGTTTACAAAGATACTGAAAAAACAAACAACTGCATTTATAATTAATGGTATATAAAATATCTTTTTGAATTTCTCTTTATAGAATATTCTCATCAGCAGCATCGGTATGATAGACCCGCATGAGAAATTTAAAAAAGATGTAATTCTCCGCAAATACCAGATGGAAGGTTCTTCCTGCCACCTGAATATATAATCCAATGAGGTAATGGCAATCAGACCCAGATTGATAAGGACCGCACTTCTGAATAAACGATTCTGTTCTTTACTAAATAAATAATTAATGTTAATCAGATATAACAGAAACAACAAACCGGTCAGCGGAACGGCATACGAATATATAAGCGTTCTCATTATGCACCTGCTCTCTGGGCTTCTCATTTGAATTCGCCTCTGTATTTACCATATATTGGTCTTCATTATTATATCAAAATATGGTATCTCTGTCATTAAGTATTTATTTAAAATTTGGGGTTTGCTGAGTAAGGACGCTTTGTATGCAGAGGTAGTGTACGGAAAGAGAAGGGGGCGGACCAGGAGAGGTGTTTGGAACCCTGGGGTTGTGGTATGCTGAACGTTATTGGAGTAAAACAACTGATGTATCGCAACTGATCTTGAGACTGTGATTTGTTTTTCAGTCTGAGATCAGAAAAAGGAGTTAACTTGCATTCTCTTTTACCTATAAACAGCCGAAACATACTACACCGCATCCAATAAAGAACAGCCAGCCACAGCCCAGGAGTCCCAACCTACTGAGATAACCAGCTTTGTATCAACGAATGCTATCTCGGGAAGGTTAGAAAATGCCAGTTCTGCGTTAAGCATTCCAAACCAATGTCCTGGTCCGCCCCCTTTTCTTTTCGTACACTACCTATTATTTACAAAGCGTCCTTAATCAGCAAATCCCCCTATAAAGTATTATCTCCAGCTTTAATTACAAAGAATCAACTCACCGTCTCCCTTCTCATCTTCCACATTGCAAGTAAAAAACTGCAGGCGCATAAACCGCTAAAAATGAGGAGCACCGGGAGTATTCTCGCTGCCGGAACAGGTTCCCCCAGGATTAACGACCGAATTGCATTTATAACATGCGTAAATGGATTGATATTTACCAGGATTTTTAGACCGCCTGTGAGATTGTCAGCTGGAAACAGTGCGGAACTCAGGAAGAATACCGGCAGAACAATAGCGGTCATTATGGTTTCATATATGACTTCATTGGGCAGGCACAGGCTGATTGTATATGCCACTCCTGCAAGAAAAAAAGCGGTGAGAAACACAAAAACTGCAATGAGCAGAATTCCCGGAATCCCATGTTCGAAACGTACTGAAAATAGGAGGCTGACCACGCATAAGATAAAAGTTTCCAAAAGCGATACGAAGATCGCTTCCAGCATTTGTGCAAGTACAATGGAACTGCGCCTTACCGGAGAAATCAGGATGCGGTAAAAGCTGCCGTTATTCTTCATGAGGAAATTCATGATTCCGCCGCTGCTGCAGGCTGAAAATGTTACCAGGAACATTACTCCCGGCAGGATAAACGCTGTATAGTTCTTTATTCCGGTTCCTTTCATCGTAGAATCGGCAACTACGCTGTATAAAACCAGCCATAACATTGGCTGAAGTATGGTAATTATAATGGTAAATCGGTTTTTAAATCTCCACTTTACATTTCTCCACAGCAGATTCAGCATAATATCCCCTCCTCACTCTTACGGGAACCATTAAATGACAGAAAAACATCCTCCAGGCTTGGCTCCGCTATCGCTATTGAGTCAAATAAGACATTCTCTTTTATGAGCCATTGGTTTAACGCTGCAAATGCTTCCCTTTTACTGCGGACACTCAGAGTAATCACATGACCTTTTATGTCTGAGTCTAAAGCAATACCGGTCCCCATTAACACAGGCAGATAGTCTTTTGCCTCCTTTGAGGTGGGAAATGTAATACGAATCAGGTTTCTGCACAGATAATTTCTCAGACTGTCAGGTGTGCCCTGAATCAATTCTTTTCCCTCCCTGATTATGCAGATGGAATCACTGAGCTGCTCTGCCTCTTCTAAATAGTGGGTTGTGAGAAAAATGGTCGTTCCATATTTTTCCCGGATAGAAAGGAGCATCTTCCACAGTGCATTTCTGGACATTACGTCCATTCCTGTGGTAGGCTCATCTAAAAATAAAATTCGTGGATTAGAGATCATATTCATGGCAATATCCAGCCTGCGCCTCACCCCTCCTGAATAGGAAGCAACCGGATATTTTTTATAACCGGACAATACAAAGGTTTCTATCAGCTCTGCGATTCTCTTTTCGGCAGTTTTCTTTTCAACCTGATACAATCTGCTCTGAAATACCATATTTTCCATTAAGGAAAGGTGCTCATCTACAGATATTTTCTGGGAAACGCAGGCAATCTGCGTTCTGACCCATGCCGCTTCACTGCTCAAATCTTTTCCAAAAACCCTTACATTTCCGGAACTGGGTTTATAATATGTGGTTAGTATCTGGATAAGGGATGATTTTCCCGCACCATTTTCACCCAGCAGGGAAAAGATTTCACCGCTGTTTACGTTCATGTTCAGCCCATTTAATGCACAGACACCATTTTTGTATTTTTTGACCAGATCCCGGATTTCAATTGCAAACATGCTATTCCTCCTCACATATAGGAAAAATGATTTCCGTCATATATTTCTGGGGATTACCTTTAAATAGCATTCCGGGACCCTTTATATAAACTTCCCGAAACGGCATCTGAACCTTCCAATTTTTCTCTTTCACATATTGTTCCATAGCGGCATAGGCATTTTCCAGTGTTTCATAAGGACCTATATGAGTGGTACAAAGTGCACGTACCCGGGGCATTTCTTTTATTTCAATGCCATTTCCCTTTGGTGTCTCCTCCGTTGGAACACATAATTCCATCTCGGCATACTTGGTATCCGGATTCATCTTATAAAAGCAGAAAAATGGTGCTCCATTAGACTTTCCGCTGATCGACTTGAATACATTGGGAAATACTTTATTAGCCTGATCTGACATGCCTTTATAGCGCATAAATGCAATTCGTATTGGTTCTATTTCTTTTATTTCCATATTATAACTCATCACGATACCTCCTGTTTATCGCAGACAAATCTGCGTTACTGCAATCCAGACCTCTGCTTTACTGCAATCCAGACCTCTGCTTTACCGCAATCCAGACCTCTGCTTTACTGCTCATTTTGTTGCCGCTCTGCATGGGATACACCTCGATATCCGGGAGATGGGCATATTCATAGTTGGAAAACGGAAGCCATTCCGTCAGAAATCGTCTGAATATAGACTGCACCGAATCCCGGTATGGGTCATCTCCTTCAAATACTACCCAGGTTGCAGCAGGAATCTCAAGCTCTGCCATGCCTTTGGGAAGCTTCCGGTCTGTGCGGGCTGCTATATAATAGTAGATATTTTGGGGATCTTTATAAGATGAGACTCCAAAAATGTCAGAAACATCCTCATTAGACAGACTGCAGATTTCCTGATAGGCGGGACTATTCAGCATTTTTTTCCAAAATTTCGGTACCATATGAAAATTATACTGGGAATCTTCTTTTAAGGCTGTCCTTACACCTGCTAAACGAAATGCTTCTTTTTGCTCTATGCGGTATCTCATATTTTCACCTCCTGTTACTGTTATGGAAAAACTAATCCGGGGATAAGCACTCAGCATCGTCCCTTTCGTCCGGGCTACCGTTGGTGCTGCTCCGTGGACGCTCTGGAATGCACGGTTAAAAGCTGTTGGTGACTGATATCCATATTTCATCCCAATATCCATGACTTTAATCTTGCTGGTCTGCAATTCAAATGCTGCCAGAGACATTCTTCTCCTGCGGATATACTCTGATAAACTAATTCCTGCAATGTAAGAAAACATGCGTTGAAAATAGTAGGTGGAGCAGCAGGCTAATTTTGCCGCCTCATCATACGATATTTCACCTTCCAGATTTTCCTCTATATAATCGATTGCTCTGCTGAGCTGCCGCAGCCATTCCATCTCACCGCCTCCTTTCTGTTTTACAGTTTATCATAATATAATTTTTATATCCTCTCTTTTGATGTCATCTTCGGTAAGTAATAAAAATGTTATTTTGTTGCTGAAGATACCATTAAACTTTTCCGGGTACAAAAAAGCTGCGGGCAAATACACATACGCCCGCAGCTTTACACTTACTAATGACTGATACACTTACTCATTTACTATTGCTTTACTACTTTACTATTACATTTACTCATTTGCTATTGCTCTTTCTACTTTCTTATTGCTCCCACTACCTTACTGTTACTTTCACCACAGCTTTCTTCCCATTGGCAGTCTTTACTGTAATATCCGCTTTTCCTTTTTTCTTTGCTGTGATCTTACCGTTTTTATTCACTGTTACGATTTTCTTATCAGAAGTTTCAAAGGAAATCTTTTCGGTAGCTGTAATTGGTGTTCGCTTTACATTTAACTTCAATGTTTTTCCTTTTTTAAGCGTTACTTTTTTATCTGTGGTAATCTTACTTGTCCGAACCGGTTTTGTGGTTACGGTCAGTCTGCATGTCGCTTTTGCCCCTTTTTTGGTTGTAACGGTTATGGTGGCTGTACCGGCTTTTTTTGCTGTGATCTTACCTTTTTGATTGACCGTTGCTACTGATTTTTTCGAACTGCTCCATTTTGCTATTTGATCACCGGATTTTAATCCGCCAGCCAGCACTGCTTTTGTGGATTTCCCAGTCTGGAGCTTTGTTTTGCCTGCATTCAGTTTCACCGTTGGTTTCACAACTGTAATGGTACAGGTGGCTTTTTTCTGGCTTCCGTCTAATGCAGCAGCTGTTATAACTGCAGTACCTGCCTTTTTCGCCGTTATTTTACCATTTCCGTCCACAGCCGCTACTGCAGAATTGCTGCTGCTGTAGCTAAGTGATTTATTTGCCGCATTGGATGGAGTAACAGATGGATTCAATACCGCATTTTCTTTCACGAACAATCGTTTCGAAGATGGTGAGATTCTGACACCGGTTACTGCTATATTAGTCTGTGGTACAGAAGCTTTCGCCACCGTCACTTTACAGGTCGCCGATTTCCCATTTGTACTTGCAGCAGTAATGACTGCGCTTCCCTCTCCAACCGCCGTTACATTTCCGCTGCTGTCAACCGCAGCTGCTTTTGAATTAGAGGATGTCCAGGCAATTGTTTTGTCAGATGCATCCGACGGATTAACGGATGCCTGTAGTTTAAAGGTATCTCCCACTTTGACGGATGCACTGGTTTTATCCAGGGTAATTCCTGTTACTGCTATTTCCTGACTGATCTCTGTCATGGTATAAGGTTCCAGCGTTACGCTGTTCAGCCCGTTGGCATTTCGCTCTGTTCTTCCTAACTGTACCGGTTTTCCCCCTGTACCTGTACCAAGCTCATCATAGGATGCTCCGTTTCCTGCCCAGGGGTTTTCAGCCAGCACGCGGTTAATCAGATTCGTTGCCACTTTGATGCTGATTTCGTTTTCTCCGCCTGGAATCAAGTATTCTCCGATATCAACCTGATCCGTAATATTGCTGACGATTCCCACATCTTTGCCATTTACCTTTACTTCTGTGATCTGGTCTCTGTTATAAGTCATTTTCAGCACTGCTCCCGTTGAGCTATCCCAGTTTTCTGGCAGTGTTATTTTCTTCGTGTAGATGCCGTATCCGGAGACATTCTGCATGGAATCAACCCCCATTGCCTGAAGCTGTTCCCCTGTGGCTTCGATATTTCCAATGTCCCCTAAGGATACATTTGTGAAATCCACTGTTGTTCTCAGCGTTGCGCTGGGATCTTTGTACAGGTCATAGGTTGTGGATGAAATGTCAAATCCTGCCGTATCTGTATTTTCTGCTGATCTGTCCGGACCCAAACTGGTAAAAGCGAGATTCCAGCCGGCTGCCTCCAGTTCATAAGCTTCCCGGGTATCTGCTACTTTTATTTCCTGGGCGGTTCCATCGGATAATGTTACCTGATAAGTACCTGCCTCAACGGTTTTTAAGTATAATTTGCCGTCTTCATAGACAACGTCCGCATTTGTCATACTGGTGGTATGTACTTTTGGAGCTTCCCCAAAAGCGCTGGTATCTTCGGCAATGGCAATGATTTTTGATTCCCCGCCGCCCAGTACCAGACGCATACTGATTGTGCCGTCATCGTTTACCGTATATGCAGCCACAGGAGTAATGCTTCCGTTGGAAGCGTCCAGAATATAAGGGGTTCCGGTACCTTTCACCGTAACAATTGTGTCGATCTCAGAGCCTTTGAACTGATTACCGTCTCCCGGATTGATCATGCCGCTGTTATTTGGCTTGGAGTTGTTAAATGCATAGTAATAATCCGTACCATCCGCCAGATCTTCATAATGTGTAGTCTCAAGAGCCGAAGCCTGGTAAGAAGCATCACTGATAATTCCTTTCGCCTGCAGATCCCCAAGCAGGGTATCCTGGTCGCTCACTGCCGTCACATTTTCTTTTGCGATCAGTCTGGCATATGCTTCTAGCATTGCCTCCTGGCTGTCCCCGGTACCATCGGTACCGTAAATATCAGATATATCACAGTTATACAGATAAATCGGCAGTCCCGCATCTGCAAATGCCACCAGTTTTTCCATGGCTGAAGTGGATATCGTACTTACGTTATTGAGAACCAGTGCTTTATATCCCGTTCCATCCCGGTCCATAACCCCATCTGTCACGGTTACCTGATCCAGCGCAAGCAGGGATTCACTGAGGATATTGTAAGAATAGCCGTTATCCAGCAGTGTCTGGAAGGAATTTCCGCTTGCCAGGTTAAATACCGTACTCTTGTCATTTAAGATGGCGACATCGATCTTTGCCTCTGCAGTCTGTAAAACAGCCTGCGTCTTCGCCATGAAAGTAGTAAGTCCATCTGCATCATCCCAGTATGCCTGGCGGTATGTGTAAGAGTCACTGAAGCAGTTGCCAAATGCCATCCAGCCCGGCCAGCTGGAATTATATCCGTTATAAGATTTTGAATAGGGCGTTCCGTGAAGAATCTCATGGTTAACACCATCGGAATAATTCTGACTCACCTCAGTCAGAACATCTTCCCAGTTCAGGCAGTGATTGCCCATTCCGGTAACCCCTTCCATAGACAGATATGTCTTGTCCGTCAGATTCACAGCTGCCGCCAGATTCCGCAGGCCATCACCCTTGCTTGCATTGTCTCCTTCCGGGATATCTACCGTTGAAGCTGCCCCCGCCACATCCAAACCGGTCAGAACGTAGGTCTGCGCGCGGAAAGTGTAATTGAAATCAGATGCCCATTCCCGGATCGGCGCCGTATGCTCTTCTTCATACAGAGTACCCAGAACGGTATTATAATCTTCCTGTATTTTCTCCGCCTGCCCATTCTCGTCAAAGCTTAAGGTTTTGTCATCATTTACCGCCATTACCACCGGCATACTTGCGGTGTAGCCGTAGTCACTGCCTTTGACTGATGCTATTTCCTCCAGCAGATCCCCGGTCCAGAAGGAGGAGCTGTGAGTCAGTTCAATGGAATCCTCAAAAATGCTGGAGCCGTTTTCCTTTAGCAGGGAAACCATCTCGGCATCGCTTAATATGGTTTTATCCCAATAATCGGTTACCGCATCCACACCTGAAGTATTGAAATAGTCCGGTACATAGCAGCGGTTCACCATTGAAACGGCATATCCGCCAAATCCTCCGTCTGAGAACACCTGTCCGGTTCCACGGCGGTAGGTGCTTAGTAATATGTAGTCTCCCGCCTGAATCTCATCTCCATCTGACGCTTCCAGATTTTCAATCCCAGTAAGGTCGGCTTTATAATATTCCTGTACATCCGCCATCCGCCTGCGATTGCCGTTATCGTCAATTTTCTCCGTGATATCAGTGGACGCCGCCTGCCCGAATGCAGTATCTACATCTTCCAGGGTGACTCCGGCATAAATACTGTTCAGCTCTTCTAACGCCTGGGCATCCGGTATGCCCGCTCTGGTTGTCTCGCCCGTGGATGCGGCAGCATTTGTTACATCTGTAATACTGTCATAATCCAGAACAATATTGCCATCCTCCACAGATGCTACTTTTACCAGAGATGATGTTACCAGCGTATCCTTAAATATAAAAGGTGCATTTAACTGGTCAAAATATTTTTTCTCCGGCATAACCAGATCAATCTGATTACCCGCAATCGCTTCCTGTGTCACTTTCGTATAAGTAGAAACCAGATTCTGAGAAGCAGCTTCATCATTTGGATCAATGGTATTAATGGTCAGCGGCCAATGTGCAGACAGGGTAATATCTACGGTAAATCCCCCTTCGATTGCATTTGCAGCTTTTAATACTTTCCTCAAAAGTTCTTTCCATGCATCCGTTCCCCATCCAACTGTTGCGGCATCCTGATTGTTAAAGCTGGCGCCATCCGCCAGCATGGCAACTTCCACACCGCCAAATCCTGCTTTTGCCAGCTCATTAATCTGCTTTTCTACCGTATCGTTGTCATCAATTCCTGCATAGGCATCGGGAAACCACATACGAGCCATTGGTTTTTCCGTTGCACACGGATTCTGAAAGGCATCGATAGCGGTACGGGTATCCGGTTCTGCCGCCATTGCGCTAAAATCCACTGCCCCCGCCGAACTTGTTACTACCGCTGCCGACAAAGCAGCCGACAGCACTTTTGGCATAATTTTTTTCTTCCTCATAAATACCATTCCTCCTGATTTTTATTTGTAAATATCCGGATATTGTCTGATGACAACCGGATCATTACACTCATCCTTTGTTAATAACATGAAGCCTTAGAATTCTCTTTATGACTATTTTCTTATTTATGGCACTTTCTTACGCTGTTTCACTTCACACATCACTGTAAAAAGCAAAACCTGTGCCCCAGAGTGTGTTTGAATCTACTCTCCGGGACACAGGTTAGCTTTCCTGCAACTATCTGGTTATTTGATCCAGGATTCGGCTGAATCTCATTCTATTTAATGGCTGCCGTATCCTTTAACCCTTTGTTTTTTAATACTTTTTTTATGCACTTACCTTATTCTTTGGTACCTTTACAACGGCCTTTTTATGAATACCGGTAAATGATTTTTTACCAGCGGATTTTAAATTTTTACCTTTGATCTGGATGGATTTTAAATTTTTATCCCCGTAAAATGCATACTTGCCAATTTTCGTTACATTACTTCCAATTGTTATTTCTTTCAGCTTTGTATATTTGTAAAATGCCTTATCTGCCACCGCGGTTACTTTATAGGTCACATTTTTGTATTTCACCTTTGACGGTACCGTGAGCTTGGTTGTTGATTTTTTCACAGCTCCCGTAACTGATACGGTCTTTGAAGTGAGAGAAGTGATTTTGTATTTTAAACTTCCTGCAGTAAAGCTGTCTCCTTTCTTCACGCTGCCGCTATCCGGCTGGACTGCGGGCTTTGTTTTCAGACCTGCGGTTGCCGCAATCAATGTCTGAACCGCTGATTTCACCTGTGTTTCCGCCGCATCTGCCCGATCCAGAATAGTTTTGGCATTGGTCAGGGCATTTTTCAAAGCCAGCCAGGATGTATCCGTATAATTCTGATTGGTAATAGATACTAATGAAGTATACAGGATCTGCAGTGTTGACTTATCAACTTCTTTCACTTCTTTTTCTGTCTCTCTTTCCAGTGCGGCAAAAGCCGTTAACAACTTTGAATTAGCCGCCTGAACATCTGACTCGGCTGCTGCTTCATTGGACAACACGGTTTGAGCCTGTACCAGCATCTCTTCAAATGCCTTCCAGGATGCCTGGGTATATCCGTTATTTTTAGTGTTTTTCAATGCGTCATAAGATGCCTGCAGCCCAACTTTATCCACCGTCACCGCTACTGCTTTTTCCAGTCCGCTGCCTGCAGCCACTAATTTGGCAAAAGCAGTACTCAGTTCTTTTGCAGTAACCTTTGATTTGGATACTACGGTTCTGGCATTGGTCAGTGCGCTTACAAAACGTTCCATGCTCTCACTGGTATACCCCTGTGCATTTTCTTTGTTTTCATACACTGCAATAGCTGATGTCAAAAACTCTTTTGCCGATACTGCCGCTGCGTCCTGGGTTTCCTGGCGTAACCCGATCACAGCACTGAGTATTCCGGCTATTGCCTGATCTGTTTCTTCTGATACTGCATTCTGATCATCCAGGACGGACTTTGCTTCTGCCAGCGCCTCTTCAAATGCAAGAAAGCTCTCCTGCGTATACTGTTCATTTGTGATCTGTGACAGGCTGTCATAAATGGCTTGTAACGTATCTTTATCTACCTCCGCTGCCTGCTCTTTTTCCAGGGAGGTTCCCGCTGCGATTAGCTCAGCCGTGGCTTTTCCCACCTCTTCTGCCAATGGCTGCTCCTCTTCCAGTACTGACTTTGCGTGCTCCAGTGCAGTTGACAATGCTTCCAGGCTTTCCGCTGTATACCCTTCCTTTTTTGCTACTTCAAGAAATGCTTCGTAAAGGCTGGTTAACAGCATCGTTTCTGTTTCGGAAGAAATATCAGCCACGGTATACAATTGCAGACCTGCATTTAAAAGTCCGTTTTCCGATACGCCTCCCGGTCCCATCATGCCGCCGCCGGAACCTGCACGGTTTGCCAGATCACCCGATATCTTAATGGTAATGGTATTCTTTCCGGGGGTCAGGACTGCTCCCAGATCCACATATTTATGATTTGGATTATTCCCGTGGATTTTGAAAGTTTCACCCTCTGAATTGGTTACGGTTATGCCGGTCATGCAATTGTACAATTCATTAAAATCATAACTTAAAACAGCTCCGGTCTTGTTTGTCCTGCCATAATCCGGGACATCAGCTTCTACCGTATAATACCCAAGTCCCGATATGCTGCTAGTGCTGTCTACACCCAGGGATGACAGCTCTTCAGCCGTCAGGGAAAGCTCTGTCCATGGCACCAGAGTTGTTTTGATTCCCTTCAAAGTAGTTTTCTCTGACAGGGTAGGATTTACCAAATCTCCGTTTGCATCGGTGTTTTCCGGTGAATGATCCGGTCCCCAGCTTTCAAGGTCTAATATCCATTCCTGATTCTGTCCAAGTTCGATCGCTGCCTGCTGCGTTTTCGTACTTTCCGTTACCGCCTGCTGTGCAATATAACCATTATCCGAGAGAAGGATAAAATACAGATCTCCTTCCTCAATGTCCAGATTCATGGATACACCGTCATCTGTCTGTGTATACCCGGTAACTCTGGTAATGCTTCCGTCTGCCGGATCCAGTTTGTAGGGTACTCCATTTCCTTTTAACGTAACCTGGGTACTGATATTTCCTGCCTCCTCAGCTGTGGGTCCGGTGCCTGGTTTTTCTGACGATACGGATATATCCGATTCATTATAGAACATATAATAGTTGGAACCGTCTTCCGCATCATAGAGTCTGGTAGTCTCCAGCCATTTTGCATCGTAGGCTGCTCCGGAGTCCACGTTTGCTACGATCCATTGAATCATATCTCCTTCTGAAGATACTTTCGTGTAAGATTCCTGCTGCTGCAGCTCAGTATAGAGATTTTGAATCTGCTCATCTTCTCCGTTACCGGAAGTTCCGTATGCTTCTGTGATATCACTGTTCAGATCTAATATTGCCAGACCTGCCCTGGCATACCCCACCAGCTTTTCCATTGCCTCGGTGGTAAGGCTGTGAATATTGTTCAATACTAATACCTGATACTCCGCCTTTTCGGACAGCACCGTCCGGTTTGAAAGACTGCTCTGAGCAGTTTCACAGTAATCGCTTTCGATTAATCCCTGCGTCACTACATTAAAGCTGTATCCTCTGCCTACCAGGGACTGAAGTTCCAATAGACCAGTATTTCCAAGTCCTGAATTTGCACCATCCTGCATTATGGCAACCGGAACCTTCGTTGTACCATCCTGCAGAACACCCTGTACTCTTCCAATATAATCGGTGAAAATATCTACATCCGACCACCATACCTGTCTGGCATTCCACGCCATAAAGGACATAAAATCCCAACCCGGCCATGCCTTATCATAATCTGTGTAAGATTTGGTAAATGGAGTGCCGTGGAGTATGATTCTGTTAATTCCTTCAGAATAGTAACGGTTTATTGTGTTCAGGCAATAATACCAGGATGGAAATTCTCCGAATCCGGTACCAAAAGTCAATGCTTCCATAGACAGATAATGCTTGTTGGTGTCTACATTTACCCCCGCTGCAATCGTCCTTGTTCCATCTCCGTCCGAACCATTGTCCGATTCCGGTATATCTGCCGCAAGAGAAGATGCTCCTGCATCCACTGCGTCCAGTCCATGCCCCTGTGCACGGTAAGCATAGCCAAAGGATTTACACCAGTTACTGATCGTACCTGAATGGTACTTCGTATACTGGGAAGATAAGATCTGATCGTAATCTTCTCTGATCCGCTCCAGTCCTTCACTGTCATTCGTGGACATTCCCGCCAATGCTGCTGCATAGAGACCAATGTCATAACCGTTTTCATTTTTAAAGTTCTCTGCCAGATTTTTAGACCAGAAAATAGAATCCCTGGAAAGCTCTATGGAATCTTCAAATATGGTTCCTCCGTTTTCCTGCATCAAATCCCTAAGTGTCCTGACCTGTCCGTCTGCACAGGTATACTCGTGAGGCAGCAGATTGTTATCCCAGTAATCTGTAACAACTTTTGCACCGTCAGCATCAAAATAATCGATGGCATAAGTTTTTTCCGGCATGGTGATATTCTCTCCGCCGGAAGCAATCTGTCCGGTACCTCTTCGGTACGCTGCTATCAGCTGATAGTCTCCATCTGCCAGATCGATTCCTTTTTCTGTAAGCAGTGACTCAAGCCGTTCATGATCCAGGCTGTAAATCTGCTGGGTGTCTGCCATGACAGCACGATCTCCGAAATATTCGGTGCGGTAAATGGGAATCAGCTCATCTGCCCCATCCACACCGGATAGATCTGTAGAATAAAAGAGATCGCCATTTTCATCTGTTGTAGTCTTTACCTTTGTAAATTCCGGAATAGAGACTGCACCAGGGATATCATTGCCGTTGGCATCTTTGATCGTTACTCTGCTGCCAAATGTGGAATATGTAACGGTTACTACTGCATCTTTCAGCACTTTTCCCGTAGCTTCCTCTACCGCTGTGTACTCCGGCGTCAGATTCATGCCATATTGTGCTCCTGCCTGTTCATTTGTGTAATAAGTCCAGGAATATTCCCCATCCTCACTTCCGTTCCGTTTCATAAATACATAGGAATTTCCATTTTCATCTGAGGATTCTGGAACCCCGGCAGCATAACCATCCCTTGCGGTTACGCAATCGGAAATATCTGTCAGCGAATGAAGATCCAGATTTCCATCACTGTCCGTTTTTGCAAGTACTGCCGATATGAGCGTGTCTTTGAAAATAAAAGAAGAGATTGCCCTTTCAGTATTTGAGGAATCTGCTGTCTTCATTTCCGGCAGGTTCAGCTCAATATCCTGTTCCATCATTTCCCGTGTTAACTGTTTTGCATCTGCGATGGCCGCCTGCTGCTGCTGGTTATCGTCATTGGGGTCCACACTGTTGATAATCATTGGCCAATGGGCTGTAATGGTCACATCCACCAGAAACTCTTTTTCTTTGCTGTTGGCAGTATCCAGTGCCGCCGACAGAATCTCCGCCCAGGCGGAAGAACCCCAGCCGATTTTACCGGCAAGTTCATTTCCTCCCTGCCAGTAATAATCTGCATTGTCTGCGAGCATGGTGATTTCAACTCCGCCAAAACCGGCTTCATAGATATCTGTAATCATTCCTTCTACCTGGTCAATATAATCTCCTTTCCCATCACCGTCACCATCGTATCCGGCTCCTGCATCCGGGAACCACATTCGTGCCATTAAACCAGATGTGGATTTCCCATCCGTGAAAGAATTAATCAGGACATTGTCTGCCTTATAGCTGGCTTCCCCTGCTCCGCTTCCCGCTGCATACACGATTAAATTTCCTGCTGTCCCCGTAAAGACCATACTGGATGCCATGAAAGCAGCCAGTGCTTTGATTTTGAATTGCCCTTTCTTCATATCCCTACCTCCATTTTTTTACTAAGCGCTCTCACCTCTCCTCCTCCTTTCTAAAGAACTTGCGCTTAGACCAATCATAGCATTTCATTTTTAAGGGACATATATAACTTTTTTCCTAAATGTGGTACTTTTTTCCCCTTCTCAACACCCCCATTACTCCATTTCAGTATCATATTGAGACAAATCCGCCAATTCCACTTTTACCCCGTCTCCACGCTCAACAACGATATAAGATACCTTATAATTTACCGATACAGTTTCTCCTTCACAGGTCATATCCGTATCCACACTGTATTTGATAGAATACAGTTCCCCTTCCTCGTCATATACCGCCTGGCAGTAAGCTTCCCGGATTGCAAAATCAATTTCAGCCTGGTCTGCATCCACATAGGAAATCGATTCTAACAGCCACTTTGCAAACGCTTCATTGCTATCTTTATTCAAGCTGAACTGCCAGGTCTCCTGTTCACTGTCTTCTTTTTGTATACAGGTTACAGAATCAATATCCTCTGGGCTAAAAGGAGCTTTTATCTCTCCATAAGCAGTGAGCTTTCCAAATTCTTCACTGTCCAGAATATTTATCCCGCTCTGCCCTTCTTCTTCCGATGCAGCTGTCGCCGTGGCAGCTGTTTCTTCGGACTCATTCACTCCTGTGTTCTTTCCATTATTAACCCCATATTGGCAAATATTAGTTTCACCATCAGACAAATTATAGTAATCCACATAGCTCCCGTCCGTATAAGACATGGTAAATACGGAATAAACCTTGTTCTGCTCCGCCTTTTCTTCCTGGTAAAGCGAGCTGATCCCAATCATAGTGGTCTGCTCCTTATATTCTGCCGACAAGGACCCGAAGATCTGCAGGCTTACCCCCCTTTCCTCCTGAAGATTCTGCACTGCCGACTGCAGTACCTCATATGCACCGTCTTTATCCTGATAGATCGTCCCTGACTCCAATGTACTTTTCGTTCTGCTGCACCCCGTCAGACAGACTCCAGCCAGAACCAATAACAGAATTTTCTTTCCTGCTGTAATTATCATCCTTCACCAGCCTCCTCTTATACGCCCATCTTATCACTTCCATATAGAGAACACCATCTGACTATATTTTTATCTGTAGTACTTTTCTATGATTTCCATTCTAAATTATATTGCGGTTAGCCGGCTTTTGCTTTTTCATATATTTACATAATTTTAAGGGAAGGTGTGATCCCCACGAATCACACCTTCCCCTATTTCAGGCTATCTATGATAAAAACTATTATAAGAAAGTTCCCTAATTCCATACAGAGCGTTATCACTTAATCATCATGCAGCGATTCCATGTTAATAATCCTGCAATTCTTTTTATAAAATGCTATTCCATAATATAAGATCTTCTGATATCCATCCTGCTTTAGCTTTTCACCATAATTTCTATCCATAATCTGCAGTAATGCATCTTCGGCTCTTTTATCCAGATCTGCAAACTTATCCGCTGTCTTTAATTCCATAACGGCTGCATCAAATCCCGATCCTCAGCATCTCTCCGGTTACTTCCTCCGTCCTGTTCTCAAAATCTCTGCCGTCAAATTTGGGCAGCCGCAGTTCACTGTCTATTTTGCCATCCTGCATAAACAGGACACGTTCCGTCCTGGCGGCTATTTTGGGGTCATGGGTTACCAGCATAACAGCCGTTCCTTCTGCATTAATCTTTGTAAAAATATCCATGATTTCCTGCGCCGCACTGGAATTAAGAGCACCTGTTGGCTCATCCCCAAAGATTATTTTGGGATCACTCATCAAGGCACGGCATATGCCGGCACGCTGAAGCTGTCCTCCGGATACCTGGGTGGTATCACGGTTTTCCAGTTTCTCGATCCCGGTCTTCTTCATGAGCATTCTGGCTTTTTCTGTAAGCTGTTTTACATTTTTTCTTTTGCCCGGCATAGATGGAAGGATAATATTATCCAGGATGTTGAGATTTTTCAGCAGCGTTGGCTGTTGAAATACAAATCCCATTTTGGTTCTGCGGATATCCGCCAGTTCCTCTTCCCCATATCCGGACAGCTCCATGCCGTCAAACAATATCTTCCCGCTGTCGATATCGTCCATACCGCTCATAGCAAACATCAGTGTAGACTTCCCGGACCCGGAAGGACCCATGATTGCAACGAATTCTCCTTCTTTTACCGATAAGGAAACTCCCCTTAATACGTTACATTTTTCAGTACCGCTGCCATATGATTTAACAATATTTTCACCGGATATTATATTTTTATTTTCTTTCATACGCTACTCCTTTATATTCTCGGATATTTTGATTTTTCCCGCTCCTCTGGTGCCGATGATCGTTGCAATCAGTACGGTGCATACCATCATCAGCGGACACAAGAGATAGGCGGAGAATGGATTAACCACGAACTGGAAGGATGACGCGCCAAAGGAAGATATTGCCATGCCTGCGATCAGTTCCCCCAGTGTATTCGCCAAAACAGTACCAAGTACAATTCCAATGAACAGAACGAATACGGACCTGGAGATATATTGTTTTATCAGATCTAAATTTTTAAATCCGACTGCTTTCATAACGGCAATACCATATCTGTCTTTTGCAACCAGCATTTTCATAAACATCAGTGTAATTAAAGCGGTTATGAAAAGAGATGCCGCCATTGCTGCAAAGGAGGCCTTTCCAACGGAACTGATGAGATTTCCCAGGGTCTGGTTCACATATTCGTCGATCTTTGAAACTTTGGCATAGGCAAATTTCCGGGCATATTCGGATCCCTTTTGGGCAGCATCCGCCTGATTTGACAGCTTTGCGGAAAACATGCTCCACATGATATCCGGTGACTGGTCAGAAAAAGCTGCTTTTGCCGTTTTCCCTCCATTTGTAATATCTGAATACAGCCCGCAGACAGTTAGTTCTTTTGTTTTTCCATCAATGATTAATGTAACCACATCTCCAACTGTTTTTCCAAGTTCTTCGCTGTTCAGAACTGACAGTGCTATCTCGCTATCAGTAGAAGGTGCTCTGCCTTTTGCATACTGTACCGGGAATACCGTGTGATCCCCAAGTTCAATTTTCACTCGTTCTTCCTGTCCATTATCCAACTTCATCTGAAATGTTTTCGTTGTCAGAAGCACGTATTGATGGATATCCGGATCGTTCTTCATTGTTTCCAGAATATCTGCTGTTTTTTCCGGGATCTGATCCGTCTGCTGCAGGTCGATCCTAATATCACATTTTCCGATTCCCATATAAGTAAAGAAATTTTCTCCTGAAATGGTGTTGTACAGGTTCTGGGGGACAATTACAATAAATGCCGCAAGAACCAATACACACAGCATTGTGCCATAGATCCCCTTTCTTGCCAATACATCTTTCACTCCCAGAAACAGATTGGTATCCAGCAGCCGGTTTTTACTCAGGCAAAAATAGTGGGTGCCGGAGGCTTTCTCACGGGAAGTTCCAAAACGGATTGCCTGGGCGGGAGATATATTTCGAAAGCGTCTCAGCACACCATTTACATAGGCTATGATCGCGAAAAATACAACCAGTATCCCGATGATTCCAAAAAGCAGAGCCGCAAAATCATTTTCACTTTCTCCCATATACAGCCGGATATTTGTAAGCAGAAACCCTTTAAATAAAAAAGACAGGGCGAAACCCAGAATGGATCCGGTCAAAGCAATTACCACATATTTAATAAGATAAATCTTTTTGATATCCGATACCCGAAGCCCAATCGCCCTCATCACACCAATTTCCCTATAATCATCTTCCATCTTTGCAAGCAGGGTAAAACGGATACACATGAATGCAATTGCCACCACCATCACACTTACCAGCAGTATGATGCCAATCATCAATCCATCGGAGATTGCGTTAATCATCTGAAATAGCGGATAAGTAATCATCGGACCGTTGGCTTCCATACCTGCTTCAGAATAAGCCGTTTCAAATGCAGATAGCTGTGATACGTCTTTTAGCCGGAACTCGATGAGGTATTCCATGTTCCCAACGCTTTTCAATTCCTCATAATCACTTTTGCTTACCAGAAAACGTTTGGATGAGGAAAGTGTGGAATTCATCTGAGAATCCCGAAGAAACCCTGCTACCGTGAACTCCTTACCGTTTATCACTGCCTGATCACCCACTTTGGCAGTCTGGTCCTTCCCGTAGCAGATGGGCACATATATCTCTCCATCCGATGCCTGTATGATATTGCCGTCCAGGTCCAGCAGAAAATCAAATTTTTCACTCTGTACGCTTAACCCGTTATCCTGTACATTGTCTGTCAGCGAGTTTTCGCCAAAAACCATTTGTGAACCCTCAATGCCCAGGAACTCCAGCACCTGAAAATCCTCTACATTTTCATTTTGGCCAGCAAACGCTGTCAGACGCTCCATATTTAATTCGCCGGCATGCATCTGCATAAAATGAGGTGTTTTCGACTGTGACATCAGGGTATCAATGGCACCAAACAGATTGACGCCCAGTATGGCTGCCAGGGAAACCAGCATTGCTGCCGCAGCCACAAAGATGACAGTCATCAAAGTGATCGCTTTACTTTTTAATATATCGTTTCGTATGATTCTGTCATTCATAAGAATCCCCGCTTTCCGTTTTTTCTATAGAATCACCATTTGGATTTTCCTTATCTGTGCCAAACATCTGGGTCACATACATCAGACTTCCTTCTTTTGCTCCCAAAAGCCTTTCCATATTGAAGATCAGTGCCTTAATCCGGGAAATGCGTTCTTCATCAGACAAATCCACCATATCTCCGTCAAATACCATATTCGTATAAGCAATTATCATTTCCATACATTCATATGGAAAAGGCGTGGAGAACATCCCCTGCTCTATTCCCTGGCAGATAATACCGGATAATATCCCCGGTACACCGTTTAGTACAACTTTTTGTATTTTCTGATGCATCAGTGCATTCTGGGGTTTGTGGATGTGTTCGATTATTTCCTTTCCGCTCCCGCTGCCTATATTTAATGCCATAACCACGCGGACCATACGCTCATCCACAGGAATGCTCTTATCATCCGCAATTTTTCTGGCTCTGCTTAAAAGCATTACGTGATAGCGGTCAATCAGTGCATTCATAATATCTTCTTTGGACTTAAAGTGGTAATACAGTGTGCCTCTTGCAATATTGACCTTCTTCAGAATATCATTCGTGCTTGTACCGTCGAATCCTTTCTCACCAAATAACTCGTCTGCGGCATCCAAAATCTCATTTCTGCGTTCCTCGGCTTCTTTCACTACCCTCATTGATCTTCCTCCAATTTATCCTCGTTGTTTATAGACCGACTGTCTGTCGGTATTATAGTAGCATACCCTCCGGGAAACGTCAAGCAAAAAAATCTGTCTACCAGATGGCGGCACATTGTTGCTTCTTAAAGTTCCGACATGCCGCTCTGCGGATGGCGGCTTCCCCCAAACTTCCGGCATGTATGTCGCTCTGCGGATGGCGGTTTCCTCAAACTTCCGCACGCCATCCGCCGCCTGCTTTTATCCTACTCCATAATATTTGCCGCTTCCTGCATATACACCACTTTGCTTTTGACTTCTTCCTCCTGCCCCTTCTCCACCCGGAATTCACCATACTCTGTGGTTTTCAGCGTATCTCCAATCTCTGGTTTCCATGTATTGCTTTCCACAGCCATTGCAGCCTGTGCGGTTAATGCTCCCAGCTTTACCGGTTCCCAATACAGAAGCTTTTTACATGCTTTTTCTTCTCCCACATAATCCAGCATCTCGGACGGCATGCCGATACCAACGACTCCAACTTTCTCCTTTACCCCCTGCTCTGTGACAAATTCGGATGCAGCCAGCGTAGCTGCAGGCGTTAAGCAGATGACACAATCCAGATCCGGATAAGTCTCAGTCAGATGGCGTACCTTCTCCCTGCATTTATCAGCATTATTATTACCATAGGCGATCTCCGTCAGCATGATCTGCGGATATTCCCCGGCTTCCAGAAGGGAACGGATTTCCCGCACATACCGGCTCTCATTATACTGGAAACTATTAGAACTTAGTACAGCAATCTGACAGGTTTCACTGGATTCACTGCTGCGCTGCTTTTGAATCGTTTCTAAAAATTCCTCTCCTATTCCCAGAAGCTTAACCGGGAAAATCTGTATACTCAGGTCTTCAGACGTAATCATCTCATTGAACGCCACTACCGGAATGTCAAGACTGCGCAGCCGTTGGATTTCTTCCTGGAGTGCCAATTCTGCGTTTCCGGAGATCACCACACAGTCTGCATCCTCTTTTTCAATTTTCTGAAGCACGCTGACCTGAGCTTCAGCCGTAATATTTTTCGGAATCTCAACGGTCACCTCTCCGCCAGCCGCCTCAATATTCTTTTGAAATCCCGCTACCATTTCACTGGAATAACTGCCGTCATCGCTGGGTATGATTATGAACCGTTTCTTCTGACCTTCCTGGCTGCACCCAGTCAGAACCGCCAGGGATAAAATGGTGATGATAAGAAAACCACATAAACTTATTTGCCTTCTCATTCTTCGATCTCCTTTTTCAAACGATCCAGAGGAAGACAGAACTGTACCGCAGTACCTTCCCCCTGTTTGCTGGTATACGTTAACCCCGCACTTTCATCCTGAAATAGGAGACGCAGTCTCCGATTCGTGTTGTAAACTCCAATCCCACTCCCACTGCATGTATTTTTACCATTTCTCACATCTTCCAGCATATCTTCACTCATCCCGATTCCGTCATCCGAGATTTCAAAATAGAGATATTGATCATCCTCCCAGCCAATAATGGTGACATTTCCCTCCTGTTCTTCCTTTTCCAGAATCCCATGTATGATTGCATTTTCAACAACCGGCTGAAAGATCAGCATGGGGACCACATACTCCATCATCTCATCCGGTACATCCACCAGGAATTCGATCCTGTCATCAAAACGTTTATTCATGATCTGAACATACAGTGTAACCTGCTCCAGTTCATCCTGAACTGTCACCATACTCTTTCCCTTATTCAGGGTAAGGCGGTAAAAACGGGAAAGGGTTACGACAACTTCAGACACCTCTTCGCTTTTCCCGGACGCCGCCATCCATTTCACCATATCCAGCGTATTGTATAGGAAATGAGGATCAATCTGCGCCCTGAGTGCCTGTATTTTTGCTTCATTTAAGTCTTCTGCTGTCCTGATTTCTTTATCCACCTGGCTGTTAATCCGCTCTACCATCTCGTTATACGTTACAATCAATTCCCCGATCTCATCGCTGCCCGGCACTTCTTTTATTGGTACCGGACGCTTTTCTTTCATGAAACGCATTTGATTCTGAAGATAATAGATTCTCCAGGAAATGGTTTTCGTCAGGATTACACTTAAAATAAATGCCAGAATCGCAACAGCCAGATAAGCGCCTATAAACTGAATCAAAAGGCTCTTGCTCTCATCTAACAGACCGGAAGCCGGAACCAGCCAGACAAGTCTCCAGTCCGTATTTCGTACATCAAAATAGCACATATAGACATCTGAATCAGCAAAACTGACTTTCTGAAAGGTTCTTTTATGCTCCAATAGCTTATCGATTTCTTCATAATCTGTGGTATTAACTCCCATATCATAGGCATTGGTGAATCCAACTATTACGTTTTTGGCGTCTATAATATAAGCCGATTCATGCTCCAGTGTCATGCCTTCCGCCAAAGAATCGCTGATCTGGCTGGAAGAATGGTATACCGCTATAAATGCCTCTTTTTTCTCCCCCTCCTGATAATAGACGTGCCTCCTTACATATGCCATCTCTCCCGAGTCTTCCCGCTCTTTCACCGTAAGGTAATATCCCGGGAAGACCTGTGCCGACTTGCCGGAAATCTCCATTAAATTATGCCAGTAAGAGAACAGGATGTCGGATATGGGCGCAAAGATCTGAACCCCTTTCTCCTGGGTCAGTCCGTTTAAATAATCGGTTGGGGCATCGCAGTAGATTCGGATATCCGTTATTTGTTCTTCTCCAATATGGGAATCCAGCACCGCCTGAAAAGTTGTCAGCTCATCGGAGATTTTTTTACGGTTGGAATCCTGCCTTATTACATCATTTGGCCAGGTCAGAATATCCAGGATCTGGTCATTGGCTGAGACATCCGATACCCCAATCATATTATTTACAATCTCTTCGATTTCCAGGTTGCCCTGATATGCTGCCTGACTGCGAAGCTCTAATACTTTATGTATCGTATTCAGATAAAACTGATGATAGAAAAAGGTCAGGATTAACATTGCAGGTACCAGAACGAGAATCATGTTATTGAGAAGGAGCCGGTTTTTCAGTTTCATGTCCTGTTTTAGATAACGCCAGAAGCTTCTTTTCATAGCCGCTCTTTCTCACCTGCTTCCCCGCCCCTTAACCATTGTTCCCGATACTCCATGGGTGTGAGATGAAAAATTTTACGAAAATTTCTTCCGAAATAGCTGTTGTCTTTATAACCTACCATTTCACAGATCTCAGCCACGCTATACCTGGTATCCTTTAAATATTTCTTGGCTTTCTCCATGCGTATATCTGTCAGATACTGGTTAATGGTTATTCCGGTTTCACTTTTGAACACGCTGCACATGTAGGAACTTGAGATATGGGCATAACTTCCGATATCCTTAAGGGAAAGCAGTGCATTCTGGTAATTTGCCTTCATATAGCTTTTAATCAGGGAGACTGTTGACTGCTCATACCGCATGCTCTCCTTTCCTGCAAAGAGTCTGACCGCGCATTGTCCAAAATAGCTGTGAAGCTCTGACAGATTAAACCGTTCTATTTTTTTAGACCAGCTTGTCTTGCTTTCCGTATCTTTTTCCGTATCGTCTTTCATATCCAGATGGATTACTTCCGCCTGTCTGAAGATTGCAAAGCAGAAATTGCCGTACATTTCCCGGACATATTCACCGGGAGCATTTTTATTTTCCATAAGACTCTGATAGAGCTTCTCTTCTGCTGCAGTAACATTCTCTTCCCGCATAGCCTCAATATCCTTTAATATTTGTTCTTTTTCCTCCTGGTATTTGTGGAAAAAGTATCCTTCTTTTATTGCTTCCATCCCTAATACGGTTCCGTATGGTTCATAGAAACATTGCTGGATCAGAACTGCGGCTGATTGATAAGACTTATAGCTTTTCCGGATACTGTCTACCGTTTCCCCTTTTGTGATGTAACAGGGAAAACGCCCGTCTGCGAGATCTCTGGCTGACGCAAGTATATCCTTCCAGTTTACGGATGATATCTGCTGTGCCCTGCTGAAAAAATACAATACCAGATATTGTCCGTCCTTTACCATATAGATTACCCGCATCTGCATTGCTTTCAGCTTTTCCTCCAGTATCCCGTACAGATTGTCTGCATATTCTGTTAATTCCTCCTGCCGGATACAGGCAAATTTCATGATTACTGCCGTGATGTTGGAAAATTGTCTTTCTTCACTTTTGGCGGCGTATTCTCCTGCAATTTCGCCTGGTGCATCCATCTGGTTCGGAAGTGACATCCGTGCAGCCAGTTCTGCAAGTTCCTGCTGTCTGTGCTGCCGGCGCCAGGTGTGTACCGTCTGCGCCTGTAAGCTCTGCGCCACTGCCTCCTTCATGACCCGGGTCAGTTCTTCTGCTGCAATGGGCTTTTCAACATAGTTATCCACCTTCAGCTTCAAAGCCTCTCTGTAATAGCTGATCTCTGCATAAGCGCTGAGAAATACAATCCGGCAGTCAGGCATAAACTCCCTTATTTTCTCTGCCATCTGAATTCCGTCCATTCGCGGCATTCTGATATCGGTTAAAACAATTTCCGGTCGGTACCTCCTGGCTTCCATGAGGCCTTTTTCCCCGTTTGGCGCCGAAAATACCTCTGTAATTCCAAGCCCATTCCAGTCCACGCTTGCGATCAGACCTTCCCGCGTAGATTTTTCATCTTCTACAATTAATAGCTTCATCTTTTTCATCCCACCCATTTTATCTTATGGTAAAATTTAATATCACACGTTGTGAATTAATCCGCACATATTCACTTTTCTTAATCTTATCAAATCCATCGGGCAAGGTCAAGCGCTGCCCTGAATTCCCCTCTGGAATATGAAAAAGTTTTTGTCCATAGAAAATCAGCCAATAGTAACAGTTCTGTTATCTATTGGCCAATGACCCTCCCGGATGCTGTATGCTGTTATTCCTGCGTCTTATAATTATCGTTTCTCTCGCCTGTATTATCAATGAGATACACATCTGCATAAATTTCTTTGCTGTCAGCATTGTCATAGGTAAGTTCTTCCCCATTGATTTTCTGGATTGCCAGATCAACACCTAATTTACCGATTTCTACCGGATGCTGTGCAATTGTTCCGGACATAGTACCGTCCTGAATTGCGGCTACCGCAGATTCGTTGCCGTCAAAACCAAATACCAGGATTTCACCTGCTTTACCTGCTTCTTCAATAGCAGAAGCTGCTCCCAGCGCCATATTATCATTCTCTGCAAATACCGCTACAATATCCGGATTGCTTGCCAGAATATCCTGCATTGCAGTATAACCTTCTGTCTGGTCGGAATTGGCTGTGATTTCAGCTGCTTTTGTGTAACCTGCTCCTGTCATTACATCCTCAAATCCCTGCCCGCGCTGAATTGCATAGGTAGCCGATTCTTCACATTTAATAATGGCGAACTCTTTGCCTTCTGTTCCTTTTTCTTTCAGAAGATCCAAAGCATAGTTTCCGGCAATCTGTCCGCCGCCGAACATATCGGACACAACTATAGCATCCTTATCAGATCCGCCATCCCCAATATCCAGAATAATAACGGGTACATCTTTTTCCTTAGCTGCCTCAACTACATTTCCCATTACTTCCGGTTTACAGGGAGATACAATTAATGCATCCACGCCTTTATCCAGGAGGTTGTTGCATCCGGTAACCAGTTCATTTTCATCTGACTTCTGATCATGGGTTTCCAAAGTGACGCCCTTTGCTTTTGCCTCTTCTTCCACACCGTCCAGCATATACTGGAAATATTCATTGGACAGATCATATACCGAAAATCCGATGGTATAGTCGCCGGAAGCATTCGTTCCAACCGCTTCGGATACGGCTTCTTCCACAGACGATGCGATCTCTGATGCCTGAGTCTGCGCCGATTCGCTATCCGCAGCTGCTTTCGTTTCAGCCTCTGTTGCCTTTTCTGACGTGGAAGCCGTTGTTGCTTCCGTATTTCCTCCTGCGCATCCGGTCATAGAAAATACCATTGCAAATGCTAATACCATACTTACTACTTTCTTCTTCATGTTTGATTCCTCCTATGAGAATTTTTATCTATCCCTAATTCTGCCACCTTAGATGCAGAACATAAGAATCCTATTGTGTTATAACTGTTTGCCTGCCTTTTCATTACTGTGAAACAGGCTGTTTCCTTGCCTTGCCTTTAATCATGGCATTGTTGATAATATTGCGGATCTCTGTGATGGAAAATGCAATTACCAGGATCACGCCTTCTACGATTTTCTGCCAGTAGGAACTGACTCCAAAGGAATCCATGGCACTGCGGATGGTAACCAGAAAGATTGCGGCAACCACGGTATTGAATATACTGCCTTTGCCTCCGCTAAGGGCGGTTCCCCCAAGTACCACTGCCGATATGACAGTAAATTCCAACCCATCCTGCATTCCATAGTTGGAAGAGCCAAGATTCGATACAATCATAACGGAGGCACAGGCGGTAAATAACCCTACCAGCAGATAGATCATAATCTGTGTACGGGATACATTGATCCCTGAGATTCTGGCTGCATCTTTGGAATTACCAATAGCCAGTACATATCTTCCAAGCTTTGTCTTGCGCAGGATGATGGTTCCCGTTACCGCCACTACTATGAGAATTAAAAATGCCGTAGGGATTAAGCCCATGATTTTATAGGTAGCAATCTTCTTGAAAAAACTGTTTTCCACTACCACCGGTGAGCTGTTTACCAGCTGCGCCAATGCACGGTATGCCATCTGCATCCCCAAAGTGGCGATAAAAGAAGGGATCCGAAGCTTTGCTATCAGGACACCGTTAAATACACCCATTGCGATCCCCAGGGCTAAAACCAGGAGAATGGCAGGTACAATTCCAAGGATAGGAAGAAGCAGTGTCAGCACCACCCCATTTAATGCTACCTGTGATGCCACCGATAAGTCCAGATCGCCGCTTATAATGACAAAGGTCATTCCTACGCCGCAGATGGCATTGAGGGACGCCCTGGTCAGAATGTTCTGGTAGAAAGCAAGTGCCCTGAAATCCTGGTTCGTAAGGGCTAAACCGATCCAGAAAATAACCAGTGCATAAAGGATCCCGTAATCACCAAATTCTATATGCATCTTTTGTTTTTTCTTAACCATCTATTTCCCCTCCTTCTGCATAATCAATTTCACTCCGTTAATAGTCAGTGCGAAAATCAGTACAATTGCCACCGCCAGTTTCTGATAAGCCTCTCCTACCCCAAGCATATTTAGTCCCATTTTCACAAATGTTACCAGCACGGCACCGATCAGCGTACCAGCCACATTTCCTTTGCCTCCTGCCAGTGCCGTTCCACCCAGAACTACTGCTGTAATGGCATCCAGTTCAAACCCAGATCCCAGGGACGGGTTTCCCGTGGATACCTGTGCCGTATTCAATATGCCCGCCATTGCTGCCGTTACGGCTGTTACAATAAAAATCAGAATCAGACTGACATCCACTTTAATTCCCGTTGTGCGGGCTGCCGACTCATTAGAACCAATGGCTCTTGTCTTCGTCCCGAAAGGCGTTTTCTTATATACCAGATATGTAAGGATATAAACCACAATCAGTAATACAATGGGCATAGGAATCAGCCCTAAAAACTTACCTGTAGAGAAAAATTTTAGTTCTTTATTCACTTTTGAGGTAAGCTGAATTGCCTTGCTGCAATATACCAGCGTGATTCCTGCAAAAGCCAGCTGAGTCGCCAGTGTTGCCACAAATGTCTGGATCTTCAGCTTTGTAATAATCAGACCGTTAACCGCACCGCAGAGTGCTGCAATTAATAATGCCATTAGGATTGCCATAAAAGTGCTTTTTCCTCCCGTCAGCTGCACGGCAATTACGCAGCTGGTCAGAGAAAGAATGGAGCCCACGGAAAGGTCAAAGCCTCCCGCTACGATTGCAAACATCATACCTGCTGCAGCGATTCCGGTGACCGCAGTACGGCTCAGTGCCGTTATGAGCTGATTAGGCTGGACGATACGGGTATCAATTACGCCAAAGACCACCGCCACAACAATAAGGATACATAAAATCCCGATTTTATCCCACCAGTACCAAAATTTCTTTGCTTTGCGGCTCATGCCTTTTCACCTCCCAAATGAGTCATATTTCCTGTTGCGCATTTCAGGATAAAGGATTCTTCCATTTCTTCTTTTGAAATATCTCCGGTAATCCTGCCCTGGAACACGGTCAATGTACGGTGGCAGTTCGCTATAATTTCCGGCATGTCAGAGGATACTATGATAATCGCCATTCCTTCATTTTTAGCCAGATCTTCAAGCAGTGCATAGATTTCAGCCTTAGCCCCCACATCGATACCTCTTGTGGGCTCCAGCATGATAAGTACTTTACACCCACCTGCCAGCGCTCTTGCCAGAAGGAATTTCTGTTGGTTTCCGCCGGAAAGGCTGTTGATCTTCTGATAATAGCCGCTGTATTTCATATTCATTTTCCTGGTGTATCGTTCCAGGATTTGCTGCTCTTCCTCAGCGTTGATAATCGGGCCTTTGCGAATCTTATTCAGGATATTGACCGATATATTTTCCCGGACATTCATCAGACCAAAGATACCTGCCCGTTTTCTGTCTTCCGTTACAAAACCAATCCCTTCCCGGATAGCCTCTGAGGGGCTCTGGGGCTGAATCACCTTGCCGTTCAGCCTGATCTGACCGCTGTCAGGGTGTACCAGACCATAAATACTCTTTACGATTTCTTCCCGGAAACATCCCATTAAACCCGCAAATCCAAGAAGCTCCCCTTTTCGCAGCTGAAAAGAAACATCCTTATAAATACCTTCTTTACAAAGTCCCCTGACTTCCAGCACAACCTCGCCCGGCTCATGATCTGCGGTTGAATAATGATCTGACACTTCCCGCCCAACCATGAGCTCCACCATTTTCGCCTGGGTAATCTTTTTCGTTTCATAAGTGCCGATGTAGGATCCGTCCCTTAAAATGGACAGCCGGTCACTCAGGTCAAATATTTCCTTTAACCGGTGTGAAATATAAATTACGGTCTTTTTCTTCTCTTTTAACTTTGCAATTAACTCGTACAGAGTCTCTACTTCCTTATCATTCAGCGCCGCAGTAGGCTCATCCATAACAATAATCTCCGTATCCAGTGACAGTGCCTTTGCAATTTCTACCATCTGCTGTTCGGATACGCTTAACATCCCAATCAGATCAGAGGCTTTAAAATCAACATCCATCTCATCCAACAGTTTCTGGGCATCTGCATTCATTTTTTTCTCATCTACTATTACGCCGCCTGTTTTTGGAAGACTGTGCAGATAAATATTTTCTGCTACGGTGAGATCCGGCATCAGATTCAATTCCTGATAAACAACACTTACACCTGCTTTCAACGCATCCGCCACAGTATGAATGGTACATTTTTTGCCGTCTATATGAATCTCTCCGCTGTCTGCAAAATACATACCTCCGAGTACTTTCATAATTGTGGATTTTCCCGCACCATTTTCGCCTACGATTGCATGCAGCTCCCCTTTTTCAAAGGAAAGATTCACATGATTCAAGGCGGTGACACCATAAAAAGTCTTTGTAATATTCTTAAGCTCTATGTATGGCAATCCTGATTACCTCTCTTTCGTTTGTTCTTTCATCGGAATTAATCTTAGCATTGAATATGCCTGGGAACTATCAGACTATCTTTTGATATGTAGGACTATTTTATGGTGTTCTAAGTTGGATGGGGATAGGATGTTGGAACGGAAGATAGAAAAGATGGGCGTGGGAAAATGGTATGGGCTCTGTCAGCTCTTTTACGCTTCCTAATGTCCATACCATTTTCCCACGCCCATCTTTCTGAGCTTCATACTTCATGTTACTGCCGCAAAGCCGGTTTCCTCAGCAAAGTGGACCCCCTGGACTGCGGCTGGCTAATCCTGGGTAAAAATTGTTACCTCAAAGCGGTTATAATCCCCCCGGTATCTGGCGATGGAATACTCCACAGGCGTTCCCAGGTCATTATAGCCTGTGGTCTCAAACTTCTGAATGGGCTTTCCTTTCCGGATATTCATCAGTTTAACGTCATTGGTCGTGACTTCTACCGCCTCAACGGATCTCTTTACATAGTGAATCTTTTTATCTTCTCTTTTTGCCAGATTCTTATACAGAGATTCCTGCTCCATATCCAGTTCCAGCAGGAACTCGCACCCCTCAAGAGGCAGATAAGTTTCTACTAATACAATGGGGATATCATCTGCAAAACGCTTCCGGTACAGATAAATCACCTCTGACTTCTCAGGTATCTGAAGCTTCTCTGCTACCATGTGGGAGGCATAGAGCACCCGGAATTCCAGTACCTTTGTCCCTGGCTTCATCCCCAGTCTTTCCATCTGCTCCTCATATGTCTCCAGTTTCTGCATAAAATCCTGCTGGATTTTCTTTTGAGTTACAAATGTTCCCTTGCTTTTAACCCGGTAAAGCCAGCCTTCCTGAACCAGCTCTGTAATCGCCTGACGGACGGTAGTCCTGCTTATCTGATAAAAATCGCTGATATTTTTCTCAGTGGGGATCATTGCTCCGCTTTCATAGTTCCCCTGTCGTATTTCTTCCATAATCAATTCTTTTAACTGAAAATATAGCGGAATCGGCACACTTTTATCTAACTTACCCTCTTCTAAAATCATGTTTTTCACCTCCTGAAGTAACATTTCATTGTCATTATTTTATAATATTCCTACATATAAATCAATCATTTTTTCTGTACATTTTCTATTCTTTCTGTTATAATGTTGGTATGTAGATACATACCAACATTATAGCAATACAAATCTTAAAGGAGGTAATACAATATGAAATCTCTTATCGTAGAAAAAGACGGTACCCTATCCGTTAAGGACATCCCGATTCCGAAGTATTCACCAAAGCAGGCACTGGTTAAAACCATCAGCTGTGGTATCTGTAACGGCACGGATGCCAAGCTGATTCATCGTAAATTCAAAGGCTTTCCAGATGAAATGTATCCCCTGATGCTGGGACATGAGGGGGTAGGGGAAATTGTTGAATTAGGCAGTGAAGTATCATCCTTTCATGTGGGTGACAAGGTTCTGCTCCCTTTCGTGGATCCGGACCCGGAACTTTATGGTGGTCTGCAGTCTGCCTGGGGTGCTTTCAGCGAATATGCCGTAGTCCATGACCTTGCCGCCTACCGGGTGGGAAGTGCCCCGGAATGTGCTTATGCCCAGACTATCCTGCCTGACTTTGTAGATCCGGTTGACGGCGCTATGATTATCACGCTGCGGGAGGTTTTAAGTTCCATCCGGCGCTTTGGCATAAAAAGAGGGGATAGCGTTGCAGTTTTTGGATGCGGGCCAGTTGGTCAGACATTTATTAAATTTCTTTCCCTTTTGGGCGTGGAAAAGCTCATAGCCTTTGATATCGTAGACGAAAAATTGCAGGAGGCAAAAGAAAAAGGAGCAGCTTATGCCTATAACAGTCAAAAAACAGATGTCAATGAAAAAATCCACGAACTTTTTCCATCCGGTGTTCAGTATGTGTTAGATGCTGTGGGTATGACCTCCCTGATTAATCAGGCTATGGAATATATCTGTGACGGTGGAAAAATATGCTGTTATGGTATTTCTCCTGTATGTGAAATGAATCTGGACTGGAGCCGTTCCGGTTACAACTGGCAGCTTCAGTTTCAGCAGTTTCCATCAAAAATAGAGGAAGGTCAGGTGAATGAGCAGATCAATAACTGGCTTGCAGACGGTACAATCCATCTCAGAGACTATATTTCCGACTACTTTTCCTTTTCCTGTATTCTGGATGCATTTGCCCGCCTCGAACGCAGAGAAATATCTAAAAAAGGGATTGTTATTTTCGAATAGGCCACCGCAAAACCGGGACATGCAGATTGATGATTTAAATAACCAAAGAGTCTGAATCAGGATTACAAAAAATGAAAACTAAGAAAGCGAGAACAGCTATGTACAACAGTAAAACCATTACCAAAGATGAATTATGTAAGTTATTTGACCATACCAACTTAAATCCTTATGCAAACGTTTCAATGTTTGAAAATCTCTGCCGGGAAGCCATAGAATTAAATTGCGCCATGGTAGCCATTAATTCTGCTCCCGCAGCCCTTTGCAGGAAGCTATTAAAAGGCACCGGCATACACGTAGGTGCAGCAGTCTCCTTCCCTCTGGGGCAGACCACCATCGAGACTAAGGTCTTTGAAACCCTGAATGCCATTGAAAACGGCGCCGATGAAATCGACTATGTGATCAATATCGGAGAATTAAAAAATGGAAATCTGGATTATATAAAAAGAGAAATGACGGAAATGGTAGATGCCTGCCATTCCCGCAATGTGCTGATCAAGGTGATCTTTGAAAACTGCTATCTGACTCAGGATGAAATCAGAGCTGTGGCAAAAATTGCAAAAGAAATAAAACCGGACTTTATCAAAACCAGTACAGGTTTTGGCACCTCCGGAGCCACGGCGGCGGATGTGCGTCTGATGAAAGAAACGGTTGGCAGCCAGGTAAAGGTAAAAGCAGCCGGCGGTATCCGTTCCTGGGCGGACTGCAAGGCAATGATCGATGCAGGCGCCGAACGGATCGGCACCAGCAGTTCATTGAAAATTTTAAAGGAGTTTCTGGAAGAAAAAATGAGATGACAAATAATAGCCTGTTTCCGCAAAATGTGCGGTCACAGGCTATTTGTACAATATATTTAAATTCAGCCGGATCCGGTTCTTTTACTCCAGATCCAGTTCAGCCATAGTTGCCGGCATTTCATGTGCTGTATTGACCTTTCCCTCATCGGTTACCAGATCAAAACAGGATGCAATCAATTTTCCTTCCCAAATGACCGGCTCTCCCGGCTGGTCTAATCCTCCGTCCAATCCATCACAGTCAGGGCTCTGGGCTATCCGCTCTACTTTGCCGTTTGGATACACTTTTACAATGGCATTATCGGAGAAATCTGCGATGTAAATATTACCTTTTTCATCACAAACCATTCCATCTGTGGACTTCAGCTGGGAAGGGTCCTTTGCAAATACTTCATTGCCTGAACAGCTTCCATCCGGTGCAAATGTAATCCTGTGAACGGCGCCGTCACCAAAATTGCCTACATACAGATTACCGTCTTTTCCAAAAACAATACCGTCTGCACCGTACTGGCATTCTTCATTTTCTGTAACAAAAGTGGTGAAAATATGGGTATCATCCAGAGTATTGGTAATCTGAATATTTTCTTCGTCCAAACCAAAGCGGTATACGCAGCTGACTAAGTGACCGCTTCCGTCTGGAGCAGGCACCTTCGTTAAATAGCTTTGGGTAACATACATATAGTCTCCCCTGATCCGAATACCGTTTGGATGTTCCATACCTGTGGCTACGGTTTGCCAGCTTTTAATACCGTTTTCATCCGCAGTAATTTTAAGTATCCGTCCCTTAAATGCCAGTTCCTCCTTCCCGGACCATCCCTGGTTATCACAGATATAGATGTTGTAATCGTCATCAAAAGCAATCCCCATATTTCTGGCTATCCCGGTTTCCGGGTGAACAGGAACGTCAAACCATTTGGTAATATTTTTATTTCTGTCTATACGCACCACACATCCTGTAAAAGAATCCTCTGCATAATTTGGACAGGATAGAATCAAATCCCCGTTTTTGTCAATTTCCATTCCGTCAGGGGTACACACATAGTCCGGTAAAATCGTAAATAATCTGGGTGTCTGCATCATTTTTCCTCCTAATATAATCTTTTTTTGTATTCTTCATTTCTTCTTACTGCATCATAAGCTGCTCACAGCTATTTTGCATTTAATCTACCATAAGCTCCATCCGCTTAATAATCTGATCCTGATAAACTTCGTCCAATTCAACAAAATAACCACTCCATCCCCATACCCGAACAATCAGGTTCCGGTGATTTTCCGGGTGTGCTTTTGCATCTATAAGCTTCTTACGGTTGACCGCATTAATCTGCATCTGATGACCGCCCATATCCATAAAAGACCTGACAAACATCGCCACTTTGCGGATGCTGTCCTCATTGCGAAAGAGCTGGTCATACAGTTCTATGGTCAGCGGTCCCCCGTTTGACACCTTTACCAGATCCGGCTTGGCAAAGGACTTGATAATGGATACCGGACCAGCGCATCTGGCGAACAGGCTTGGGGAATAGTTGCAGGCAAATTCCTCTCCTGCATCTCTTCCGTCGGGTGTTGCCTGCAAGTTGCTGGAGTGCCAGATGTAATACATGGCGGAGCCGGTTCCTGCCCGGTAGATTCCTCCCCGGTCATTGACCAGCCCTTCCAGGCTATTTGCAAAACAATCTAAAAGCCAGACAGCCTGGCTGTCCACAGTGTCATCATCATTTCCCATCTTAGGTCCTTCAAAACGCAGCCTATTGCGCAGGGGTTCTCTTCCCCTGAAATTTGTCCGGAGGGCTTCTGCCAGCTCTATTGCTGAAATGCTTTTTTCTTCGTATACAAACTTCCTGATTGCTGCCAGAGAATCTGCTCCGGTAGAAATACCGCTTCCGTGAATACCATAATTGTTATATTTACATCCCCGGGACACATCCTGTCCACGCTGGATACAACCATCCATCATCAGTGACATAAGCGGAGAAGGTTCCATATATACGTTTTTATATTTCCCTGTCATTTTCTGTACGGTCACCCGGATACAGTTTTCAACTGCCTCCCTAAATTCCGAAAAGTCCCTGCACCGGGGCAGAAGCTCCACACAGGAAGTGATCACCCGGGCAAAGGAAAGCCCGTCTATATTAGGAATATCCATGCCCTTTCCGGGTATGATAAACTCCCAGCATGCCGCAACCACATAATTATAGGCATCCTCTTTGGAATAACCCCAGCGTAGAAGCGCAGGAATCACTACCTCATCGTTACAGTACTGAGGAAAACCAAGACCCTGTTTCGTCAGTTCTGTCCCCCGCTCGTATCGGGATAACGGCGTTTCTTTGCACACTCTCAAATTAATTTTCGGATCGATCAGTTTTAATTCCAGACTTGCCTGGATGCACAGATCCGAGAGCTCATTAAAGAGATCCTTTCCAGACTGGTCCTTTCCGCCCAGTACCATACTCTGACCATTGTCACCCTGCTGCATTCCGGTATAAAGGTCACTGTCAATATTAAAGCTGATAAAGAATTCTTCCAAAAGCGCAAGCGCGCTGTCCTGATCCAAAAGCCCTTTTTCCAGGTCTGCCTTCAGATAGGGATACAGATACTGGTCAAACCGTCCTATGGTATTGTGGTAATTAAAACTGCACCAAAGACAGTAATGAAGCAGGCGGAAAAACTGCAGCGCTTCCTGGAATGTGTCCGGCTTTTCAGCAGGTATTTTTTGAAGCATAGCCGCCATGCAATCATTCCCGGCTTCTTTTGCAGCCCTGGCATACCTTCCGGCAAATTCTTCAATCATATCCAGTGTCTCAAGAAGCGCATCCAGATAATTGGCTGCCTGTTCATCTGCGCCTTTTCGCGCCTCTGCAATCTCCATTCTTTTGCCGTTAAATCCTACATCAATTAAGCTGCTGTAGTCCGGATTGATATTACAGATCTTCCCCTGCTCATGAATATAGTGGCTCGCTTTGACCGTTTCCCATTCCTGCCTGGTATACAGCTCCGGCAATCTGGTTACGGTACGCATCAGAACAATTTTATCTTCCCGGAATACGATGGGAGATTCCCGTTCCAGTACGTATTGCAGACGCTTAATGCTTCTTTGCACATCCGATAAACCTTCTTTTACAAATTGCTCAGCCAGAGCATAGGGATCCTCCGGATCGGGCTTTCGGTAACGGTGATGAGATTTATCCCGGATATAATAATCCAGTAGCTCATTTATTCTCTGATTCATATTTCCCTCCTTATAGAACCCGGCATGGAATGCCGTAATCTTGAAATATACTTACATTCGCATGTATGTTTCTCCGGGTATCAAACTCCGGCAGGTATTCCCTCCCCACCATGACATACTTTGCGCCGGCTGTAGTGTGGTAAGGCAGCAGTTCCACCCGCTCCAGTCCTCTGGCATCAGCCAGCAGCTCTGCTGTGCGGCTTAGATTATCATCGGTATCATTCACCCCCGGTATCAGGGGAATCCTTATGATAAAAGGCTTTTTACCCTGCTTAAGATAATCCAGATTTTCTAAAATCTGCCTATTGGAGACCCCTGTATATATTTTATGTAATTCATCGTCAGCCAGTTTGATATCCATGATAACCAAATCCAGCAGATCTGTGAGTTCCCGAAACCAATCGGCACTGCAATATCCGCTGGTCTCCACAGCCTTATGCACATCGGGCAGCTTCAATAATACTTCTTTTAAAAAAGATGGCTGGGCAAATGCTTCCCCACCGGAGAAAGTAACACCGCCGTTGTTTTTCTGTAAAAATGCTTCGTCCTTTCTAATCCTTTCTACTAACTCACCGGAGGTGTATTCCGTTCCGCATATTTTCCGCAGGCGCAAGGGGCATGCCTCTACACATTTCCCGCACAGCCGGCAGTTTTTATATCCTCCGTAAAAACAGCTTTTTTCACATTTCCCACAATGCAGGCAGCCATTCTTACTGACCATCAATTCTCTGTGAAAGCTGAGCCCCTCCGGGTTATGGCACCACTGGCATCTTAAAGGACATCCTTTTAAAAATACCGTTGTACGTATCCCCGGACCGTCAAATACTGCAAATTCTTTAATGTCAAAAATCAATCCTTTTTGTTCCATATCCCTGTGAATTATTCATCTCCTAATATCTGCTCAATACGAAGCAGCTCTTCCCCGCTAAAAGACGCATTCTGCAGGGATTTTACATTTTCAAGAATCTGCTCCTTCCGGCTGGCTCCCAGGATTACGCTGTCCACGCCGCCTTCACGGAGATTCCATGCCAGAGCCATCTGTGCCAGATTCTGCCCTCTTTCCCGGGCAAGACCGCTCAGCAGACGGATTTTCTCGATACGTCTCTTCGTAATATCTTCCTCATGGAAATACCAGCTGTTCTCATCTTTTGCCCTGGATGACAGTGGAATTCCATCCAGATACTTTTCTGTCAGAAGTCCCTGCTCCAGAGGACAGAATGCGATGGAACCTATTCCTTTCTTATTCATGACTTCAAACAGTCCATTTTCCGGTTCCCGGCTCAGCATATTATACCGGAACTGGTGAATCAGCAGGTGGATCCCCTTTTTTTCCAGAATTTCACTTGCCGCTTCCAGCTCCCGGGGTGCATAGTTGGATACCCCCACATAGAGCGCCTTTCCCTGCCGTACAAGATCAGCCAGGGCATCCATGGTTTCCTCCAAAGGTGTATTTACATCCTGCCTGTGATGGTAAAAGATATCCACATAGTCCAGATTCATTCTCTTTAAGCTCTGGTCCAGGCTTGCCATTAGAGACTTTCTGGAACCCCAGTTGCCATATGGACCGGACCACATTTCATAGCCCGCCTTCGTTGTAATAATCAGTTCATCCCGGTATCCCTTTAAGTCCTGTTTTAAGATTTTGCCAAGGAATTCTTCTGCCGTCCCGGGAGGCGGTCCGTAGTTATTCGCCCCATCAATATGAGTAATCCCTTCATTAAAAGCAGTCAGAAGTATTTCTCTCCCTTTTTCATAGGAAGAGGTCCCGCCAAAACTGTTCCATAACCCAATGGCAAATTTTGAAAGGTACAATCCGCTGCTGCCGCATTTGCCATATGCCATATTCTGATATCTGTCTGAAGAAATCAATTTTATACCTCCTGCATATCTCGGACAAGCGCGTTTTTATAATTACTAAATGTCCGCCTGATATTTCATTAAGATGTCACCAGCAATCGCAGCAGATTCCCTCACTACTATTTTCTGTGGCATCATAGGTTCCTTTTTTAATTTTTTACCGTTAATTAAATCCTTTAGTGCCGCGTAGCACTTCTGCCCAAATGCTTTTTCATCCTGGTCTACCGTAGTGAGTGCCGGATAAAAATACTCCGAAGCCACGTTATTATCAAACCCCACCACCGCAATATCCTGAGGAACCCTGCACCCGTTTTTCAGAATCGCTGTAATAAAGCCCTGTGCGATCAGGTCATTAGATGTAATGACTACTGCCGGCTCTTCTTTATTTGTTTTATAATCTTTAAAATACTTTTCATAGACCTCGTGGCTCTTTTGAATTTTCAGTGTCTCCAATCCTCTGTCCAGAATAACCTGTACCTTTTCCTCCGGAATCCCGCATTCTTTCAGTCCTTTTTGGAATCCCCGGTATCGGTCCATCAGGTTCGTCTGAATGTCAATCGTCTCACCCAGATAGACAAACCGGCGGTAACCGGAATCGTACAGTGCGTGAACCAGATGATTCACAGTCGTTTCATTATCAAATTGCACACAGTGAAGCTTATCATGCTTTCTGTCGCCTAGTATTAAAGGTATATTTGCTTTTTGCACTTCCTGTATAATATCTTCATCATTGCCGCCGCCTATGAAAATAAGTCCGTCTACCCTGCGCTCAATCAGCGCGGCAACTCCGTCCTTTTTATTATTTTTATCAAATGCAGCGTCACACAGCAGAACTACGGATTTATCTTTTCTGGCTTCCTCCAGCATACTGGCTGCACAGTGGGCATAAAATTCACTGGATACATCCTGCATGACGACACCAATCAGCCGGGTCCGTTTCTGCCTGAGCGCTCTTGCCAGGGCATTGGGCGAATAGTTCAGTTCCTCTACTGCCCGCAGCACCCTTTCCTTTGTGGAAGGGGAAATAGGTGCCGTCCCGTTGAGTACATGAGAAACCGTACTGGGCACCACGCCTGCCAGTTTTGCTACATCACTTATAGTTACTTTATCACTCTGTATTCGTTCTGCTTTCATTTTACTCACCTAACCTTTACTCCGTTTTTGGGAGAACAGAGAAAGCCTTTTCCATCATAAGCGTATGCGCCTGACCCTCCACAGAAGTTCCCGGATTGAGAAAATCCGGTGAACTTGCACATCCCTGAACAAGTCCGTCCGCTCCAACCATACTCCATACATATTTTCTTATTACAAACGCCTTGTTAAGATATGCCTGACCTACCAGCCCCTTACCGTATGCCAGGAAGATGCTGTATGCTGTCATGGCGCAGATCTCAGTCTCAAAAAACGTCTCCGGGCTGTCTAATACATCATGGAATTTTCCGTCTTCTGTCATATAGGAAAGTATACTGTCAAGCAGTTCCACAAAACGTTCCTGCAGAACCTCTTTTTCTTTCCCGCATTTTTCCGGCAGGCATAAAAGCAGCCGAAGCAGACCAGTCAGAATCCAACCATTGCCAACCCCCCACGCGAGTGGACGCTTAAAAGCTTTTTCGTTCTCATCCCATATATGATTATAAAGCCTTTTTCCCGGAACGTAAAGTTTTTGCAGAATACCCAGCATTTGATCACAGGCTTCCTGCTCATACCCTCCCAGCGCCAGCGCATAAGGTGTGAAAGCTGCTGAATCTGCCCATATTTCCTGGCTCCCCTGCATATGAAACAGCGTTCCATCCAGGCTTCTGGGCGCTTCTTTTAAAAGATAAAGAATATTTTTCTCTGCTGCTCTCCTATACTCCTCATTGTTCATTCGATTTCCCATTGCCAGAATCGCCGGAACGCAAAAGCTGCTGTCCGTTACCGCGGGTGTATTCTCCACATTACATAATCTACCGTCCGTGCTCTGTCTGAGTACGATATCATATGCCACCAGTTCAAGGTTTTCATAATCACCGGTTTCCAGCATAGCCTGGGCAAAAATCCCCTGCTCCCAACACTGTCTGGTCATGCAGAACATTGCCTGTTTTACATTCATCATTACCTCTCCCATCATATCCGGCAGCTCCTTTAATTATTTCTCTTGGATGTTCTCATAGCATCTATAAATACAGCCACTACCAATACCAGTCCCTGTACCACCTGCTGCCAGTAAGCCTGAAGTCCTACCAGAGTCATGCCATTCACTAAAGTCGAGAGAATCGCCACACCCAGAAGGGTTCCCCAGACATTCCCCCTGCCGCCCGCCATGGAGATGCCGCCGAGAATAACTGCTGAGATACCGTTCATGTCATTTCCGTAGCCCTGGCTTGGCATACAGGATGAAGCCTGTGTAACCGTGATGATCCCGCCCATGACAGCAGTCACGCCTGCCAGGATATGGCACCGGAAACGAATAGAGTTGGTATTTATGCCCGCCAGTTTTGCAACCTGGATATTGCCTCCTACTGCGAATACGGAACGTCCGAACTTCGTATATTTCAATATGTACCAGATCACCAGATATGCCAAAACCATTATAATCAGACAAACAGGAACACCAATGATTTTTCCGTTGCCAATAAAGTCAAATACATCGTTGTCCAGGCGTATATAGCGTCCGTTTGTCAGCAGATAAGCAATCCCCCTGAAAATGAAGGAGGTACCCATCGTACAGATAATCGGATTTACTTTCATTACCGTGATTATAAATGCATTGAAGCTTCCACCCGCTACCCCTACTACCAGAGTAATCAGGATGCAGAGAACGGGATTTAAGCCTGCCTCATAACAAATTCCCAAAACCATACCCCCAAGTGCCGCCAGGGAATACTGGGAAACATCCAGGCCTGCGAGCAGCATGGCTACGGTCAGACCTGCCGCCATGGTACCCATGATGGACATATAGGAACCAATATTCATCACATTTCTGAATGTTAGAAAATACCGGGAACCAATGGCAAATATAACCCACAGGATAAGAAGCATAATCAATGCGCTTAATTCACCGCTGGCATTTTTAAAAATATTTTTTACTCTATTCATATCAACACTCTCCGATCGCTAATTTCAAAAGATGTTCCTGGCTAAACTCCTGTTTCTGCACTTCACCTGTAATCCGACCTTCACACATAACATAAATTCTATCGCTCATGGCCATAATTTCCGGAAGCTCCGAAGAAATCATAAGTACCGCTTTTCCATCTTTGCACAGTCCGTTAATTAAGTCATAAATTTCTACCTTAGCACCTACGTCAACCCCTCTTGTAGGTTCATTTAACAGCATGAATTCCGGTGACGTATTCAGCGCTTTTGCAATGACTATTTTCTGCTGGTTTCCTCCTGAGAGGCTTGCAGAGGTTGTTTCAATGCTGGGAGCTTTGATGCTGAGTTTTTCTTTCCACCTGGATGCAATCTCTTTTTCATACCGCAGATCCAGTTTCTTCTTCCTGATAAGTCCCTCTATGTCAGACAGGGTAATATTTTCTTTTACAGACATAATCAGGTTCACACCCTCGGTCTTACGTTCTGCAGGCACATAGGAGATCTTGTGGTTCAGGGAATCCAGCGGGGTTTTATTTTCTATGGCTTTCCCATCCATAATAAGCGCAATGGAGTCCGGCGTCTGGGCACCGTAAATGCACCTTGCCACCTCAGAACGTCCCGCTCCCATCAATCCGAAAAATCCCACTACCTCTCCGCTTTTTACATGAAATTCTATATTCTTTAAGAATCTGGTGTTCAGATTTTTCACTTCAAATACCACTTTTCCAATTTCACAGGAACGTCCCGGATACATATCTTTGATTTCCCGCCCAACCATATGGGAAACTACTTCGTCTGTATTCGTCTCTTCCACTTTCAGCGTTGTTACGTATTTGCCATCTCTCATAATTTCTATCCGGTCTGCTATCTCAAACAACTCATCCATCCGATGGGAAATATAGATAATTCCCACTCCTTTTGCCTTTATTTTACGAATCAGCTGAAAGAGTCTCCTGGTCTCAGTATCATTTAATGCGGAAGTGGGCTCATCCATCACCAGCACCTTTACATTGTGGGAAAATGCCCTGGCGATCTCAATCAGCTGTTTTTCTGCAACGGACAGCCGGCTGACCATATCTGTGGGCTTTCTGTGTCCCAGTCCAACGTCATCCATAATGTCTTTTACACCTGCATAGAGTGCCTGATAATCCACTCTCTTTAATGGTCCCTTTACCGGCACCTGTCCAAGCATGATATTTTCAGCCACAGACAGGTCATCTAAATAGTTCAGTTCCTGGTAGATAACTGCAATCCCCAGGTCAATAGCTTCCTTAGTGTCAAATCCCCTGTGGGACTGCCCTTCAATAATGATCTCCCCTTCATCCGCACTGTACATGCCGGAGAGGATTTTTATCAGCGTTGATTTTCCTGCACCATTTTCGCCCATAAGTGCTAATACTTCGCCTTTATACAGATCCAAATCTACCTTATCCACTGCAACAACTCCGGGAAATGCTTTATAGATCTGTTTCATTTCTAAAATTTTTTCCACTGCTTATCACCCGCTTTACCAAAATTCACGTTCTCTGAAGCATTTTATTTATTCTGTAACCGGGGGGCGATTGTTCCCCCCGCCCTTTTATCTTGAGCCGCATTCTGTTATTTTGTAAATTCTGACTGTGCTGCATCTCTTTCCGTCACATAATCATCTACGTTATCTGTAGTAACCACAGTTGTCTTAGCATATCTTTCCTTTTCATCTGCGCATTTACCGTTCAGGATATCCGTTGCATAAGCAGCGATCTGTTTACCATAATTAAAGGATTCGTAGGAAACCGTTACTACCCATGGATTTGCATCCGGATCGCCTTTTGCTTTCTGCAAATTTTCTACGGATGCCGGATCGGCATTGTGGGAACCGATGATACAGTTTTCAACTCTTTGGCTGACTTCAACTGCCTGTGTAATCGCATATCCACGGTCATCATTCTGACCTACAAAAGCAACCTTTTCAGCATCGGGATGAGAATCCAGCCAGTCCTGGGTCATGGTCTTTGTCTTCGTATCATCTGCCATGGAATCCAGCCATACGATATTATCTTCACTGACACTGTATGCCTTAGCCAGTGTTTCTGCCGCACCGTCACAGCGTGCTTTTACCGCATCACCTGCCTGGGAGTCATACAGGCACACAATATAGTCCAGTTTTCCGCCGAATCTGCTGTCCACATAAGCGCTCAGGCCTTCTCCTAAAGCCACACCTGCATCGTAATTGTTTACACCAAAGAAATAAGCAACATCACCGTAATCAGAATCTACCGAAAGCATTGGGATACCTTCCGCCTCAAGCTGTTCACTGCTGGCTGCCCCCTGTTCGGGAAGGCAGTTAAAATCTACGATAATATCCGCACCCATCGTTACCAGACTGTCAATACCCGTCTTCATCTTGGAGGAATCCCGGTCCGTATTTGCCAGGTTATATTCGTAACCTAAATCTTCGCAAGCCTTTTTCAGTCCGGCTTCTACTGTAATGAAGAAATCTTCCTTTAACTGCTGGTTGCAGTAGCCGATATTGTAACTTTTCCCAGCTTCCTGCTGTGTCTCAGCCACTTCTGCAGCGCCCCCTTCAGATGCTGCATCCGTTCCTGCTTCTCCTTTTGTTTCCGCCGATTTCGTCTCTTCTGCTTTCGTTTCTTCTGATTTTGTTTCTGCTGCTTTTGTCTCTGGTGCTGATGTTTCCTTCGCATCTCCACCACTGCATCCAGCCAGTAAAGAAGCTGCCATAGCCATACAAAGTACCATGCTTACCATTTTTTTCTTCATTTTCCTTACCTCCGTTTAATTTATAAATAGTTCTCTATTATTAATACACTGCTGTGTATAATAATCCTGCAGGTTCCAAAGCTCTGCCTCCAGTTCATAGACACCGGATGAAAGCGAAATCAAAATACTTTCTCCATCCTTCAGTATGCTGTCGGGTATTCCGTAAATAAATCCAGGATTTACACTGCCTTTGGGCATTTTTATCATTGCCTGTGTGTTCACCGGTATCTGGCACTCCATGGAAAATTTTCCATGTTTCCACTCCCAGCTTGTAGCAATCTCACCGTAAATGCTCTGATATCTGGCACTTGCAGCCGTTATTTCCCTGGATATGCCCGGTTCAAACAATATTTTCTTAAATCCGGGTTCCAGTGCCTCGATTCCGGCTAATCCAGAGATAAAGTAATCACCTATTGCTGCATATCCTTCATGGGAAATTGCATTCATGACCTGGGGATGTATGGTGCCGTCTTCAAAGATTGCATCCCACCGCTCCCAGATTGTATCAGATCCCATTTTGTGCATAAATCCTATGCTGGGATAAGTACTGGCTGTGAGGAATTGGTTTGCCAGGTCATTCATTCCATATTTTTTCAGGGTCTTTAGAAAATATGGTGTTGTCGGCGTTCCCCCAAACCATCGTATATAACCGGATTTTAGTAGCTGCTTCCGAAAATAAGCCAGTACCCTTGGCAATGCTTCCCGGGGTATCATGTCTGCATAGAGCGCCATCAGATAATCTCCCTGCTTCCCCCGCCGCAGCATACCGCTGCGTTCGATGAAGTTCTTCCGATATGCTTTTTTAATGTTTTTGTTTAGGAGACGGTAACTGTCCGCTGCTTCATCTTTCACAGCTTCACACAGTTCTGCCATCATATCTGCCGCTACTGCATAGTGGGCTGTCCCCAGCATGAGGGAGGAGCATTCTCCATATCCATGGTTCGTATCCGAATGATCTGTTTCCTCCAGAATTCCCAGCCAGTCGCAGCTAGTGGCATATCTCAGAAAACGGTCACTGTTCTTCTCCAGAAATTTAAAGTATCTCTTCAATGGTTCCAGATAATATCTGACTGCATCCAGATCACCATATATTTTATATAAAGCATGCACCATATAAAGCCCGTGATTAGACTGAAGATCTCCGATAAATGGCTCAATATCCTTCATGACTACAGCCGGAGCAATGGCTTCCAATGCCCCATCCGCCCTCTGTCCGTCAAATATATCCCGGCACCACTTTTGTATGGCATCCCGCTGATTGTTGAGATATGACATGGCATACATGAAGTGGTTGCCCTCCATTCCCCATCCAAGCCTTTCATCTCTGGCTGTACAATCCGTTGGAATCTCAAACATATTTGCCTTCTCTGTATTCCGAACCATTTCAAAAACCCGATTAGCCATTGGCGTCGAACAGTGAAATCTGGTTGGATCCGGCAGCGCACTTCCCATTTGAATTCCTTCTATGGATAAAAAATCCACCGTCCCCTCAACCGTAATCTCCGCATAGCGAAATCCATGATAGGTAAATTCCGGTCGAAAATGTTCCTTTTCTGTTCCCTTTAGTATATAGGTATCCTCACATCTGGCGGATCGGTTGCCTTCCAGGTGAAGCTTTCCATGCTCATCCAGCAACTCCGCATGTCGCAGGGTAAAGCGGCTGCCTTTGGTCCCCGCTACCGTACAGGCACACACGCCGCATACATAATGAGGAAACTCCAAAAGCATTTTATTATTTTCTACTCTGATTATCTCTGGAATAATATGGCTATGCTCAGCCACCCCCGGTCCTGGATGAGGTACTTTTTGAGGATTGCCCACGGCACCCGTATCCACCTGCTCCCAGTCCCCATCCGCAAAACCTGCCGAAGACCATCCTGCCTGTTCTAAATTTGCATCGTAAGTCTCTCCCTGAAAAATATCAGCCTCTCTGACCGGTCCATAGGAAGCCTTCCAGCTGGGATCTGTCCTTATGATGTCACTGCTTCCGTCCTCGTAACGGATATGCAGTTCCGCAGAAACCCTTGGTTTAGAACCATACCACTCCCGGTTATTCAATCCCATATAGCCTGCATACCAGCCGTCTGCGAGCTTGATTCCAATCCCATTGCCGCCTGTCTCTATGTATTCCTCTGCCTGATAAGCTCTGGTATACACTGTCTTCCGGTAATCGGAGAACCCGGGTATAAATGCATCACCCGTTACCTTTCTGCCGTTTATTTCTGCCTCAATCAGTCCCAATGCGCTTACGTACAGCCTGGCAGATCTCACCGCCTTTCTGCCGGTAACTGTAAATTCCTTGCGCAGAAAGGGTACCGGAGGCAGATAGTATTCATTTTTATGTGACTGAAAATCATCTGCGCAGTAAAAAGGCTTTTCCCTGTCAAAGGGTGCTCCCACCACCTTATCAAATCCAATCCATAGAGCTTTCCAGTTTTCTTCTCCCAAATCCGTTTCAAACCAGGTGGTATTGCTCCAGCCGCAGGATCTATTATCCTTATCCCAGACACGGACTTTCCAGTCATAGCGTTCTTTCCAATTCAGACGGGGACCTTCATAAGGAATATACAGACACTGGCTGCCAGATCGTCTGCCGGATTCCCAGAGAGCCGTTTCTCCCTGTCCAACCCATATTTCATATCCTGTCTGTACCTGCCCGTTATCTTCTGCGGTAAGATTCCAGCTAAAAGTGACATTTTGGGGATTTACCTGAAGCGGACAACGTTTACCGCTGCATTTTAAATTTCTTATATTCATTCCTTCACTTCCTTCAAGCATGCCTGTCATATATGAAGTGGGGTGTGCTATAAAATCGTTTTCTTTTTCTTCGAAAAAAAAGAAATGATCCTGATTTATCAAATGCCACAAATACCCGCTTGGATAACTCCATCTATTTTCTTTTTCGCTCATGCAATCGTTTTTTTATTATGTCCTCATATTATTCCCTTTTTTATTATTTGTCAAATATTTTTG
>OKVW01000080.1_pt1 | contig 72061 bp, 67 predicted proteins | sample 1606991 | NCBI WGS metagenome assembly OKVW01 (sample SAMN03281021, study PRJEB24777) | human gut metagenome | isolation source: fecal sample PR177 from 1 month old male Malay infant, vaginal delivered... | reverse complement strand
ACCTTCACCTCCCTCAACGTCTCCTGCGTCACCCCCTGCGCCCGTTCGGTCCCGCGCTTCAGCATCGCCATCAACTCCCCCTTATCCCGCATATACATCGCCCTCCGCTCCCGCATCGGCGCAATCAGCTCCTGCAGACACCCCTCCAGCTCGTTCTTGCACGCCCGGTCCCCAAGCCCACCCGCCTGATAGTGCGCCTTCATCGCCGCCACTTTCTCCTTGTCCGGATGAAACGCGTCGAGGTACGTAAACACCACGTTCCCCTCAATCTGCCCCGGGTCGCTCACCTTCAGGTGGTTCGGATCGGTGTACATGGCGCTTACCGCACGATGAATCGTCTCTTCGCTGGCCGAAAGGTGCAGCGTGTTGCCCAGCGATTTCGACATCTTGGCGCAGCCGTCGATGCCGGGCAGGCGGCTGGTGTCGCTCAGCATCGCCTTGCAGTGGCGCAGCACCGGGGCGGGCAGCAGGCTGTTCATCTTGTGCACAATCTCGTTGGTCTGCTCAATCATCGGCAGCTGGTCGTCGCCGACGGGCACGCACTCGGCCTTAAACGCGGTGATGTCCGCCGCCTGGCTGATGGGGTAGGCCATAAACCCGACCGGCAGCGAGCGGGCAAAGCCCTTCTGCGCAATCTCGTTCTTCACCGTCGGGTTACGCTCCACGCGGGCGACGGTGACGATGTTCATATACAGCATCGTCAGCTCGGCGAGGGCGGGCAGGGCGGACTGCAGGCAGATCGTGGTCAGGTTCGGGTCGATGCCGGCGGCGAGGTAGTCGGCCAGCACCTCGGGGATGTTGTCGCGGATCTTCTGCGGGTTGCTGCCGTTGTCGGTCAGCCCCTGCAGGTCGGCAATCAGCACAAATTGATTGTGCGTCTGCTGGAGCACCACGCGCTGGCGCAGCGAACCGACGAAATGGCCCAGGTGCAGCGGGCCAGTTGGACGGTCGCCGGTGAGGATGGTTTGCGTGTTCATAAAGACTCCTTAATCTGCAATTGCCGAAAGGGGTCTTAGATGTGAGAAAGCCGCCTTTCGGCGGCTATCTGAAAATGGGAAAACTACTCCGTGCCGCCTTTAAGAAGGCAGCCACCAGCGGTTTACGGTGAGCACGGCGTGGTTTATGTTCATAGAACTACAGTATCATAATTATTGAACAATTCAATTGCATCCTTCTCTACTTTAAAATGGTTACGATAAGGTTTGCCAAACCCAAGCCTACAGCTACGAATATAACTAACCTTAACTGCTCTATCTTTTTACGCTGTGATATGGCTTCTACTTGCAATGTTTTTATATAGTTTAATGCTGTATCAACATTTCCATTTTGCGTATTTGGTGTGACGTCGACCGTCTTAATATTCTCAGCATGGTTGGCGAGTACACCTCCTCCGGCTCCGGCACAAACAAAAAAAGCCATTTGAGTAAATATAGCAAGGTTCTCGTTGAAATCAGGGGTCATTAAGTCTTTATAGTTTTTTTGGAACAGTTCTGGAATTCCTAATCCCATGAATATCCCAAAGAAAATGAGAGAAACCCCTTTTTCAACGCGCGAAAGACGCTTGCTTTCCAGAAGTGATATAAATGCTAAAAAAAGCCCGCCCAACAAAAAAAGCCATGCGGTTTCAAGGCTGGTATACCGCGTTATACTACAACCGATAATTATTAAGAAAAAAGAAATTATGAATGTCTGAAGATTACTTAAACGGTATTTTATGATTTTTTTCATTTGGTTATATGTCCGAGGTATATGATAGCGAGTATCATATAACAAGATCCTCTGCATCTACTGCTGTCAATTATGGGGGGGGCTAAATATGGAGTTCACTTAATGCAAATTACTCCGAAATGCTTTTGAAAAGGCTCTGTAGAGGTAAGATCAATTAACTAAATTTCAGTCATGCGGGGCTCGTCATGCTGCAATCACTCAACCACCTGACCCTCGCGGTCAGCGACCTGCAAAAAAGCGTCACCTTCTGGCACGAGCTGCTGGGGCTTGCGCTGCACGCCCGCTGGAATACCGGGGCCTATCTCTCCTGTGGCGATCTGTGGGTCTGCCTGTCGTACGACGAGGCGCGCCAGTACGTGCCGCCGCAGGAGAGCGACTACACCCACTACGCGTTTACCGTGGCGGAAGCGGATTTTGAACCGTTCTCGCAAAGGCTTGAGCAGGCGGGCGTCACCGTCTGGAAGCAGAACAAAAGCGAGGGGGCGTCGTTCTATTTTCTCGACCCGGACGGGCACAAGCTGGAGCTGCACGTGGGCAGCCTCGCCGCGCGGCTGGCGGCGTGTCGCGAGAAGCCCTATGCGGGCATGGTGTTTGCCTCAGACGAGGCTTGAGGCGCGCACCTTCAGCCTGCCCGCCAGCGTCACGTGCGTGGCGGCATCTTCCTGATTGCACAGGTACTCCACCGCCAGCCGTCCCAGCTCGCTGTAGGGCAGCTGAATACTGGTCAGTGGCGGGGTGAGCTGCTCGGAGATCTTCTGGTCGTCGTAGCCCGCCAGCAGCATGTCCTCTGGGATGCGTACACCGTTCACCGCCAGCGCCTGATAGCAGCCAATCGCCAGCCAGTCGCTGGCGCAGAAGATAGCGTCCGGGCGCTCGGGCAGTTCCAGCAGGGAAGCCGTCGCGGTAAAGGACTCGCTGAACTGCCAGTTGGTCTGGCGCACCAGGCCGTCGTCGCACGCGAGTCCGGCCTGCTGCAGCGCGGCCTGGTAGCCCGCCAGACGCTGGCGGGAAGCCTCCATCCAGCTCTCGCCGGTGATGTGGGCGATGCGCGTGGCCCCGCAGGCGATGAGGTGTTTAGTCACCTGGAAGGCGTTGGCGTAGTCGTCCGGGATAAACGACGGCAGCAGCGGCGAGCCGGGGTCGCGCTGGTTGAGCAGCACCAGCGGGATGCGGGTGCAGTCATGAAACGCCGTCATGTCCACCAGCGTGGTGACCGGAGAGGCGAGAATAATCCCGATGCAGTTGCGCTTCTCCAGCTGGCGGATGATGTTCAGCGCCAGCTCGATGTCGTCGCCGTAGTCGTAGACGGTGAGCAACGTCTCATTGCGCCACGCGGCCTCCCGCGCCTGGCTGATGGCGTCGATAAACGGGTCGAAGCTCTGCATGGAGCTCACCAGCAGGGCGATCTCTTCCTGGTTGCGCGGGGCGTGAACGGCGGGGAGGCGGTCGTAGCCGAGTTCGGTAGCCACATTAATCACCCGCTGGCGGGTGTCGTCGCTGAGCTTGATGTTGCGGGACTGGTTAAGCACCAGCGATACCGTCGCCTGCGACACCCCTGCCGCCCGCGCAATATCGTTCATCGTCACTTTCGTTTTTCGCTTCATCCGTCCTCTCCCTTTCGCGACTTCGCATCATACCCTAACCGCACGCTTACGCGCCGTCGATCACGTTTCTCATTCATCGAAGCGTGAACTTTGTGAGGGGCGTCGCTTTTCTTATCGCCGTGATTTGCGCATTTATCCTGCAGCTAATATTTATTAGCTAAATATTATCAGTAAGAGGATGCGTAATGAAAGAGCAGTGGAGCAGGGAGCAGGCACAGGCGTGGTATCAGCAAAAAGGCTGGCTGTGCGGGTTTAACTATTTGCCGTCGACGGCGGTGAACTGGACCGATATCTGGCAGGAAGAGACCTTCGATGCCCCCACCATCGAGCGCGAGCTGGGCTGGGCGGCGGAGGCGGGCTACAACACCCTGCGCATCAACCTGCCGTTTATCGTCTGGGAGCACGACCGCGACGGGCTGATGGCGCGCATCGACCGCTTTTTGACGATTGCCGACGGCCACGGGTTCAGCACCATGCTGACCCTGATGGACGACTGCGGCTTCTCCGGCGACGAGCCGTACCTCGGCCCGCAAAAGCCGCCGGTGCCGGGCAAGCACAACAGCCAGGCGGCGGCGAGTCCGGGGCGTGACAAGGTGTGCGATCCGGACTGCTGGGCAGACATTGAGCGCTATATCCGCGACGTTGTCCGCCAGTTCCGCGACGATAAGCGCGTGCTGTTGTGGGATCTCTACAACGAGCCGGGCAACCGCGGCATTTTCGCGACCGGCACGCAGGAGGTGCAGTACGACGCGAAGCTGGAGACCTGCGCTCACGAGTTGATGAAGCTGGCGTTCCAGTGGGTGCGTGAAGAAGACCCGACCCAGCCGCTCACCGTCTGCGCGTGGCGCCTGCCGCCGGAAGAGGAGGGCGAGACGTTCTTCCAGCATCCGCTGGACCAGACCGCGCTGGCGCTCTCGGACGTGGTGAGCTTCCACGCCTACACCCACACCGGGCGCATGACGGCGATTATCCAGCAGCTGCAACAGCTCGGTCGCCCGCTGTTCTGCACCGAATGGCTGGCGCGCCACGTGGGCAGTACCATCGAAGAGCAGCTTCCGCTGATGTACGCGGCGAAGGTCGCTCCGTACCAGTGGGGGCTGGTGCGCGGCAAAACCCAGACGTGGCTGCCGTGGCCGGTGGTGATGAAGGAGTCCACGGACTACTGCCGCCTCTGGTTCCACGACGTGTTCGAGGAGAACGGCATTCCGTTCTCGCGCCGTGAAATCGCCCTGATGCAGCAGCTGCGCAAGATCGCCCCGAAAGTTCAGGGCTAATAATATCGACCCGGCGGCCGACCGCCGGGCAACCAGGCAGGCATATAACAATGGCAATGACAATGAAAATACCGTCTCGCGAGCTGTGGTCTTATTTTGGCTATGGTTTAGGTCAGTGTTTTAGCTTTGGTTTAGTGGGTTCGTTTATTAACTATTTTTACACCGACGTGCTGGGGATCTCGGCGCTGGCGGCCAGTACCATCTTCCTGATTGCCCGCGCGTGGGACGCGGTTCACGATCCGCTGTTTGCCAGCATTATGGACACCATTAACAGCCGGTTCGGCAAGTTTCGCCACTTTTTGCTGATCGCCCCGCTGCTGATCACCGGCGTCACGCTGCTGTCGTTCTATAAAATCGAAGCGGACATGACCACCAAAATCCTCTACGCCGGGGTGACGTATATCCTATGGGGGACGCTGTACGCCATCTCCGATATCCCGTTCTGGTCGATGTCGTCGGTGATGACCAACGACTCCGCCCAGCGCACCCGCGCGGTGACGGCGGCGATGCTCGGGGTGAACGCGGGCATTGCCTGCGCCAACATCTTCTTCCCGAAGCTGGCGGCATTCTTCGCCCAGTACAGCAACGATAAAGGCTACTTTATGGCGGCGCTGGTGATGATGCTGGTGGGCCTGCCGCTGATGCTTAACGGCTTTATGCAGATCAAAGAGCGCGTGCCGCCGAGCCCGGAAAAGGTGACCATCCGCGACACCTTCCACAACCTGCGCCAGAACAAGCCGCTGTTTATCGTCCTGCTGTCGTTCTTTTTCTGTGTGTTCCACAACGTGGCGGGCGGGCTGTATATCTACTTCTTTATCAACAACCTGGGCGACGGCAGCCTGCAGATGGCGATTGGCGTGATGGGGATCGTGGCGGCGGTGCTGTGCCTGGTCGCGCCGATGCTGACGCGCCGGATGCAGAAGCGGAAGCTGTTTATGATCCTCTGCGGGCTGGACGTGGCGGTGCGCGTGGTGATGTGGTTTGTCGGCTATCAGCAGGTGACGATGCTGTTTATTCTGCTCGGCCTGAGCACGCTGTTCGTGATGATGACCAACATCCTCACCTCGTCGATGATTGCCGACACCATCGAGTACGCGGAGTACCACACCCACAAGCGCTGCGCGGCGATCACCTTCTCCGGGCAGACCTTTACCGGCAAGATGTCGGTGGCGGTGGGCGGCGGGTTAATCGGCGTGTTTCTGACGATGATCGGCTACGTGCCGCAGGCGCAAATTCAGAGCCAAGGCGTGCTGTCGGGGCTGTTCTTCGGGATTTGTTTGTTACCGGCGATTGGCTCGTTGATCCGCATGGGCTTTATGTCGCGCTTTACCTTTACCGAGGAGAAGCACGCGGAGATTTGTCGGCTGCTGGCGGAGCGCAACGCGTCTGCGAAAGCGCCGGGTGGCGGCTGCGCCTTACCCGGCCTACAGGACCAGCCCTTGTAGGCCTGATAAGCGAAGCGCCATCAGGCTTCGCTTTTAAAGACTTACAGCGCCTTCACAAACGCCAGCAGATCTTCGTTGAGCTGATCCTGGTGAGTCAGCGCGAAGCCGTGCGGCGCGTTGTCGTACACCTTCAGCGTGGCGTTTTTGATCATCTCTGCCGCCAGCTTGCCGGTGCTTTCAAACGGCACGATCTGGTCGTTGCTGCCGTGAATAACCAGCGTCGGCACGTCGATTTTCGCCATATCCGGGCGGAAGTCGGTTTCGCCGAAGGCGGTCACGCAGTCGATGGTACCCTTCAGGGAGGCCAGCAGGGCGATGTTCAGCGTCTGGGTCAGCGCACCGGCGGAGACGGTTTGCCCGGCGTTGGTGCCGTAGAACGGCGTCGCGAAGTCGCTGATGAACTGGGCGCGATCTTTACGCAGTCCGTCGCGAATGCCGTCGAACACGCTCTGATCCACGCCCTGCGGGAAGGAGTCGGATTTGCCGAAGATTGGCGTCACCGCGCCCAGCAGCGCCAGACCGGCCACGCGCGCGCTGCCGTAGTTGTTGATGTAGCGGGTCACGTCGCCGCCGCCCATGGAGAAGCCCACCAGCGTCACGTCCTGCAGATCCAGAGTGGTAATCAGGTCGTTGATGTCGGATGCAAAGGTGTCGTAGTCGTAGCCGTTCCACGGCTGATCCGAGCGGCCGAAGCCGCGACGGTCAAAAGCGATGGCGCGGAAGCCGCGCTCGGCCAGGTAGTTCAGCTGGCTGTCCCACATGTCGCCGTCCAGCGGCCAGCCGTGGCTGAAGAGAACCGGTTTGCCCGCGCCGCCTTCTTTGTAATAAATCTGCGTGCCGTCTTTTGCCTTAAACGTTGCCATAGTGTGTTCCTGTGCAGGTGATGGTTATGGTTATACCGGCGCGACCAGATAACGAATTGCCGGTGATGTTGTGCCCTGATGAAAAGCCAGAACGCGGCTCTGCAGCAGGAGGTCATTCATGGTGTGGCGCTCCTGCTGGCGCAGATGCTCAATCCACGAGCCCATCAGGAAGGTCTCGATAAACAGGCCGGGGCGCTCAATATCCTCGTACACCGCCCAGCTCATCGCCCCGGCGCGGCGGCGCACCCGGCGCAGCTCGTGTACCGCCTGCAAAAACGCTTTCGCGTTGTGCGGGTCGATGATGTACTCGTGCGATACCAGCACCGGGCCACGTTCGTTGGGCAGCTCAATCTCCACGCCGTCCAGCGGCTGGCCGCTCAGGTCGAGGTTTAAATCAGGATCTTTCTCCAGCTTCCAGCGGAACACGGTGGCGCTTGCCAGCACCATCCCCAGCGTGGCGACAACCAGCGCGGTCGGGGTGCCGAACCGGGAGGCAATCTGCCCCCAGATGGCGCTGCCCGTGGTCATCGAGCCGAAGAACACCGTCAGGTAGACCGCCAGCGCCCGGGCCTTCACCCAGCGGGCGGCGCTGCGCTGGGCGCCGAGATTGAGGGTAGAGAGCACCGCAATCCACGCGAAGCCGGTGAAGAACTCAAACAGGTTGAGCAGCCAGACGTGGCGCACAAACGCCAGCGCCAGCATGGTGAGGGCAAAGACCAGGCTCGCGGCCACCATCAGGCGGTCGGCGTTCAGCCGCTGGCGCAGGCGCGGCAGCAGGATGGCCCCGGCAATGGCGCCCAGGCCAATGCACGCCAGCATCACGCCGTAGCCCGCCGGGCCTAAGCCCAGCTCGCGGCGCGCCACCAGCGGCAGCAGCGCCCAGCCCGCGCTGCCGAAAACGAAGAAGGCCACCGTGCGCACCAGCACGTTGCGCAGCACCGGGGCGGCGTGCACGTAGCGGATGCCTGTGCGCACCGCAGAGAAGAAGTGCTCCGGCGGCAGACGCTGAATGGACGGGGCCGGACGCCAGCGCCACAGCACCCACGCCACGCCCACCACGGACAGCGCGTTCAGGGCAAACACCATCCACGGCCCGGCGAGCGACAGCAGGAAACCGCCCAGCGCGGGGCCAATCGCCCGGCTGATGTTCACCCCGAGCGAGTTCAGCGCCACGGCGGCGCCCAGCTCCGGCTTGCTCACCAGATCGGGCACCACGGCCTGGAACGGCGGCGAGCTCATCGCCGCCCCTACGCTCAACAGAAACGTCGCCACCAACAGCACGGTCGGGGTGACGTGTCCGGTGAAGGAGAGCACCGTCAGCCCGGCGGCGGCGATGAACACCCACAGTTGGGAGAAGAGCAGGTATTTACGCCGGTCAACGATGTCCGCCATCACCCCGGACGGCAGGGCAAAGAGGAACATCGGCAGGCTGCTGGCCGCCTGCACCAGCGCGATGTCCAGCGGATCGGCGCTCAGGGTCAGCATGCTCCAGTTGATGCCGACGTCGCTCATCCATGAGCCGACGTTAGAGACCACCGTGGCGATCCACAGCATGCGGAACACCGGCTGGCTCAGCGGCTGCCAGGGTGAAACCGTCGGTGCGGGCGTCGTCTCGACGTGGGCGTCGCGAACGTCGTTAACCTGGGTCATGCGAACCTCTCCGTTCCCTTACGCTGCAGCCGCCACTGGCCCGGCCCGGTGAGGGCGAGAGTGGTGAAGATAATCAGCAGCAGCCAGCCAAACTGCCCTTCGGCAATCGACCAGTTCGGGTGGACCGCCAGCATCGCCACCAGCAGCACGGCGATAATCGGCAGGCACGCCAGGCGGGTGTAGACGCCCGCAATGATAAACAGCGGGCAGATCACCTCGGCGACAATCGCCGGGATCAGGCTCGCGTAAGGCCCGAAGCCGAACGGATCTTCAATGCGCGTCAGCTCTTCGCTGAAGTGCAGCACCTTCGGCAGGCCGTGCACGTAAAGCAGCAGCAGACTGCCGGTCAGGCGCAGAAAGAACAGCCCCGGATCGATCCGGGGCGAAGCGTCATTTTGTTTCATCAGAATGCAAAGCAGCTGCAACCCAGCGCACCCCAGAAAGCGTTATCGTCGGATACCGGCATCTCTGACGTGCGGGCAAAGTCATGCTGGTGGTTGTGAACCCCGCACGGGCCGCTACAGTGGTGAGCCATACTCATACCCACGCGTGCGGCCTGCGGCGGCGCGCTGCGGTAGTGGCCCGGCACCTTCACCACCGGGGACCACTCGGGCAGGACCGGAATGGCGGGCGGCGCGAGTGGGCCAAAAGCGCCTGCGGCATAGACGATATCGCCGTTCACTACGGTGAGGACGGACTCGATGCCCTTGATCTCCTCCTCCGGCACGCGGAAGTAATCTTTGCTGAGCACCGCCAGATCCGCGAGCTGGCCCGCTTTGATCTGCCCTTTCTGGTTCTGTTCGCTGGAGAACCACGCGCTGCCCTGGGTCCAGAGCATCAGGGCGGTATCGCGATCCAGACGGGCGCTGTGATCGTACATCTGCATCCCGCCAACGGTGCGGCCGGAGACCAGCCAGTAGAGCGCGGTCCATGGGTTATAGCTCGCCACGCGGGTGGCGTCCGTTCCCAGGCCCACCGGCACGCCGGTCTCGAGCATTTTCGCCACCGGCGGCGTGTGGCGGGTGGCTTCGATGCCGTAGCGCTCGGCAAAGTACTCGCCCTGGAAGGCCATGCGGTGCTGCACGGCAATGCCGCCGCCGAGCGCTTTGATGCGGTCGATGTTGGCCTGGGTGACGGTTTCCGCATGGTCGAAGAACCAGTGCAGGCCGTTGAACGGAATGTCGCGGTTCACCTTCTCGAAGACGTCCAGCATGCGGCTGATGGATTCGTTATAGGTGGTGTGCAGGCGGAACGGCCAGCGGTGTTCCACCAGATGGCGCACCACGCGCTCCAGCTCGTCCTCCATGCCCGGCGCAAGGTCCGGGCGCGGTTCGAGGAAATCTTCAAAATCGGCGGCAGAGAAGACCAGCATCTCGCCCGCGCCGTTGTGGCGGAAGAAGTCGCTGCCCTGGCCCGGCGTGAGCATGTCGGTCCATTTTTCAAAGTCTTCCAGCTCGTGGCCCGGACGTTGGGTAAACAGGTTGTAGGCGATGCGGATGGTCATCTGCTTTTTCTCGTGCAGCTCGGCAATCACCTCGTAATCTTCCGGGTAGTTCTGGAAGCCGCCGCCCGCGTCGATGGCGCTGGTCAGCCCCAGACGGTTCAGCTCGCGCATGAACTGGCGCGTGGAGTTGACCTGCTGCTCCAGCGGCAGCTTCGGCCCTTTCGCCAGCGTGGCGTACAAAATCATGGCGTTCGGACGGGCGATCAGCATTCCGGTCGGGTTGCCGTTGGCGTCGCGCTGGATCTCCCCGCCCGGCGGGTTTGGCGTGTCTTTGGTGTAGCCGACCACCTTCAGCGCGGCGCGGTTGAGCAGGGCGCGGTCGTACAGGTGGAGGATAAACACCGGGGTGTCAGGCGCGGCGTCGTTAATTTCGTCCAGGGTCGGCATGCGGCGCTCGGCGAACTGGAACTCGCTCCAGCCGCCCACCACGCGCACCCACTGGGGCGATGGCGTGCGCAGGGCCTGCTCTTTTAGCATCCGCAGGGCGTCGGCCAGGGACGGCACGCCTTCCCAGCGCAGCTCGAGGTTGTAGTTCAGGCCGCCGCGGATCAGGTGCAGGTGCGAGTCGTTCAGGCCGGGGATGGCGGTGTGGCCTTTTAAGTCGACCACCTTAGTGCCGTCGCAGTGGTGTTGCATCACCTCGGCGACGGTACCCACTTCCAGAAATTTTCCGTCGCGCACGGCAACGGCTTCCGCGACAGGGTTCTCGCGATCGACGGTGTGAAACTGGCCGTTAACCAGAATGAGATCGGCTTTACCGAGGGTAACCATAACTGCTCCTGACTGAGAGGGGAATGGTCAGGATTATGGGAACCGGTTTCGGCAAAGATCCAGTTATACAATAGGATAGGTATACCAAAGTATAACTATACCTAAGGTTAACTATACGAAGAGATAATTACACCACAGCGCTGTGGGTCATAGGATGAACGCGATTTTATCGGCGTGCTGTTCGCGGCGATTTTAACCTTTAACCTCACTGGATAATCTTATGACCACTTCTAAGCTCGAAGTCTTAACCCCTGCCAACTGTCAGATCATCTTCATCGATCACCAGCCACAGATGGCGTTCGGCGTGCAGTCTATTGACCGCCAGGTGCTGAAAAACAACACCGTGGCGCTGGCGAAAGCGGCTAAGGTGTTCAACATCCCAACCATCATCACCACCGTTGAGACCGAAAGCTTCTCCGGCAATACCTATCCGGAGCTGCTGGACGTGTTCCCGGGCCAGGACATCCTGGAGCGTACCTCCATGAACTCCTGGGACGACCAGAAGGTGCGCGACGCGCTGAAGGCCAACGGCAAGAAGAAGGTGGTTGTCGCGGGCCTGTGGACCGAAGTGTGCAATAACAGCTTTGCCCTGTGCGCGATGCTGGAAGGCGACTACGAAATTTATATGGTGGCAGACGCCTCCGGCGGCACCTCCAAAGAAGCCCACGACTTCGCGATGCAGCGCATGATCCAGGCGGGCGTGATCCCGGTGACCTGGCAGCAGGTGATGCTGGAGTGGCAGCGTGACTGGGCGCGCAAAGAGACCTACACCGCGGTGATGGATATCGTGCGCGAGCACTCCGGCGCCTACGGAATGGGTGTGGATTACGCCTACACCATGGTGCACAAAGCGCCGTCTCGTCAGAAGAGCGAGCACCGCACCTTAGCGCCGGTTCCGGCACGCTAAGTCCCGCTGGCGGGCTGGTCCCTCATCCGGCTCGCCGCTGCCTTTTTCTCTGGAGTTCACAATGAGTACAGGGTTGATATCCCTCGCGGCAGGCGTGTTGATTGGCCTGATGTATGCCGTGCTGAAGGTGCGTTCCCCCGCGCCGCCCGCGCTGGCGCTGATTGGCCTGCTGGGGATGCTGGCGGGGGAACAGGCGATGCGTCATCTTTTATCCCGCGATAATCCCGCGGGCGTGCAGGTGACGGTTCCCCACGTTCAGCACCTGACCGGAGCGTCATCATGAAGGCCTGGATTATTTCGCTGGTGTGCGGGGTCGCGGCTGGGGTACTTTACGCCCTGCTCGACGTGCATTCCCCGGCGCCGCCGGTCGTCGCGCTGCTTGGCCTGTTCGGCATGCTGGTGGGTGAACAGCTAATCCCCATCGGACGGCGTCTGGTGAGCCGCGAACCGTTGACCCTGGCCTGGTTTCGTCATGAATGCGTACCGAAGATCAGCGGTACCGCGCCCCCAGCGCCCGCGAAGGAAGGCCGCGACGCGTAACGATTTGTTTGAGGAAAGACAGCATGACGCTGCCGTGGCGCATTGCCATCATTGATGACGAACGCTCTGTTCGCAGCGGGCTCAGTAACCTGCTGCAATCGGAAGGGTATGCTACCGATACCTTCGATTCGGCAGAGGTGTTTTTGAGCCACCCTCTCGCCCTGTCCGGCGCGTCGCTGGTGATCACCGACATCAAGCTACGCGGCATGAACGGCATCGAGCTGTTTGAGAAGCTGCGGTTGCTGGCCACGCCGCCACCGCCAATACTGTTTATCTCCGGTCATGCTGATGAAAATATGCAGCGGTATGCACTCAGTCTGGGCGCCGCTGCATTTTTGCGTAAGCCGATTAACATCGATATTCTGCTGGATCATATTCAGCGGGAGCTGACCCGCCGACAATAAGGATCGCGGATGAACGAACATACGTCGCCTGCATTTTGGCCCGCCCGGGGAAGTCTCCATGAAGGGCGGGCTTTTGTTCTGAAAGAGGATGTCATTTTTACCGTGCTGGCGCAGGAGGGCGGCATCTCCTGGATGAACGGGCGACATCCCCAGTCCGGCGGTTCGTTTATTATTGCCACCGCGGTCAGCGATGAAGAAGAGGAGCGGGCAACGCGGCTGCTGAAAAACGAGTTTGCCCTGCGCGACCGGCTTCATGACGGCTGGGCTATCCGGCCCGTCGCTTCAACCCAGTACCGCGGACGTTTTGCGCTGGTCTACGCGCCGTTCTGCTTTGAACTGCTGGCGTGCCGGGCAGGTAAGGCGATTTCCGGGATCGCCCGCTTTATCGAAATGGCGATCCGCATCTGCGGTCCCCTGCGCCAGATGCATCTGCACAACCTGATCCACGGCGATATCAAACCCGGGGCGTTCTTCGTTCATCACGACGCCACCTGCCGTCTTTGCAGCTTCGGTCTTTCCTGCGGCACCTCCGACGCGTTCTCCCAGTCCCGGCTTGCCGCGTCTGGCGGCACGCCCGCCTACATGTCACCGGAACACACCACGCGTACCCGGCGCGCCGTCGACAGCCGGAGCGATCTCTACAGTCTGGGTATCGTGCTTTATGAACTTCTGACCGGGCGATTGCCGTTTGAACTGAGCGCTGATGACCAGACCAACTGGGCGCATTATCACATTGCCTCTGAGCCGCTTGCGCCGGGGCGGGTGCGCCCGGACGTACCCGGCATGCTGTCGACCATTATCCTTAAGCTGCTGGAGAAGAATCCGGAGAATCGCTATCAGACCGTCGACGGGCTGATTGCCGACCTCAGGCGCTGCCAGGCGACGCTGACCGCCGAAGGTGAGATCGTCGACTTTATTCCCGGCCAGCAGGATCGCTCTCCGGCGATCCATCTTGCCGATTCGCTTTTCTCTGCGCATCCGCAGGCCAGCGACGTCATCGCCGCGTTTGAGCGGGTCAGCCAGAGCGGTGCGCCGGAACTGGTGACGATTGGCGGTCCGTCGGGGATCGGCAAATCTTCCGTGATCGCCACCACGCTGAAATCGCTGCAACAGCGCAAGGTGCTGCTGGCGGTGGGCAAGGTCGATCAATATTCTCCCACGCTGCCCTACGGCGTGCTGAGTTCGGCGTTTCGGACGCTCACGCTGCACCTGCTCGGGCTGCCAGCCGGGGAGGTAGCGACGTGGAAAATCCGCCTGTCGCGCGCGCTGGAAGGCTTCGAGGAGCTGGCCGTTAGCCTGGTGCCGGAGCTGAATTTACTCCTTGAGAACAAACCGCGTTTCTCTGCGGATACCTTTTCCATCGACGCGCGGGCGCGCTTCAGCCATATGGTGCTGGCGCTGGTGAAAACCTTCGCCACCCAGGGCGCGCCGCTGGTGCTGCTGCTGGATAATGTGCAGTGGATCGACGCCGCCAGCCTGCAAACGCTCGATCACCTGCTGCGCGCCTGCGGCGCCATCCCGCTGCTGGTGGTGGTGGCGCACCGCGATCTCAGTTCGCTTTCTGAGCCCACCTTGCAGACCGCGCTGGCGAGCCTGCCAGAGGCGGCGCAGCACGCCACGACGATCGTGCCGCAGCCGCTGTCGGTGAAGGCCGTGGCGCGCTGGCTCGGGGGGATTTTTCATGCCCGCAGTACCGGTACCGCCGATCTTGCCACGCTGATCCATGAAAAAACCGGCGGCAACCCGCTGTTCGTGCAGGAATTTTTCCGCCGCATCGTCGATGACGGACTGGTGGTGCACAACAAATATCAGGGGAAATGGCATTACGATCTCCAGGCCATCCGCGCCCGGCACTACACCGAGAACGTGGTGACGCTGGTGCTTGAACAGCTCAAGGAGATGCCCGACGAGACGCGCCGCCTGCTGGGCAGCATCGCCTGCCTCGGCTGCACGGGCGAGCTGGAGATGCTGTGCCGCGTGGTGGGGCGGTCGGCGGCGGAAATCCGCTACGCGCTTCATCCGGCGGTGACCGCTCAGCTGATTGTGCTGACGGAGAAAGAGTACGCTTTTACCCACGATCGGGTGCAGGAAGCCGCCTTTGCCCTGCTGGATGAGGGCGAGAAAAGCCATCTGCACCTGACCACCGCCAGCCTGCTGGCGGATGCCGCGCGGCAGACGGCGGGCAACGAATTGCTGTTCCGCGCGGTTCACCACGTCAGCGCCGCGCTGGACTGCATCCAGCCTGCACCCCAGCGGCAGCGATTCCGGGAGCTGAGCCTTCAGGCCGCGCGGCGTGCGAAGCGTACCGGCGATTATCTTTCCGCCTTAAGCTATATCCAGACCGCCAGAGCGCTGGGGAATGCGGGCCCGGTCTCGGACTTTATGCTGGATATCGAAGAGGCGGGCTGTGAGTTTGCGCTCGGACACCTGGAGCGCACGCGTGCGCTGTGCGATGCGATCCTCGGTTCACCGGGCGGGCTGACGGAGAAAGCGCTGGCCGCCAACCTGCTGGCGGAAGTTTATATGCGCCAGTCGGAGATCCGCCTGGCGCTGGAGGCGTCGTTATGCTGGCTGGGCGTGTTCGGGATCCAGATCAGCCGCTACCCGGAAAATGCCGAATGTGACGAGGCCTGGCAGCAGTTCTGTCAACGCACCGCCGATGCGCCGCAGAATCCGTTTTCTCAGCTTAAGCTGATGGAGAACGCAGAGACCGAAGCGGTGATGAACCTGCTTTACAGCGCCAGTATTTTCGCCAGCTTTACCTGCCCGCGCCTGCACTTTTTACTCCTGTGCCGGATGATGCACCTCACGCTCGATCACGGCATAACCGGTGCTTCCACCACGGCGATGGCCTGGTTTGGCGTGCTGATGGGCCACCGCTACGCCGAATACCGTCTCGGGTTTGAGTACGGCACGCTGGCTCGTGATCTGGTGAACCGCCACGGCTATGATGCCTATGAAGCCAAAACTCTGCTGCCGCTCGACCAGCTCAGCGTCTGGACCCAGCCGCTGTCGTACACTATCGAGTGCGCCAAGGCCTGCTTTACCTCAGCGGTGACCCACGGCGACATGACGATGGCCTGCTTCGCGGCCTGTCATCAGATCATTAACTTCCTCTCCCGGGGCGACCATCTGGATGGCGTGCTGACCAGCATCGATCGCGGTCTGGCCTTTGTGCGCAAAACGGATTACCAGGACATTGAAACCGTTCTGCACATTCAGCGCCGCTACGTGGAGTTTTTACGCACGCCGGTGACGGGCCCATGGAGCGCCGCCCAGGCGCTGCCTGACGATCTGCTGCCCGCGCCGCCGGAGCAGGCGCCCGAGCAGACCTCGACCATGCTCTTCTGGTACTGGCTCTATCGCGGGATGGCGCACTTTTCCTGCGGCGAATACGCCGACGCACAGGCGGATTTAGAAATGGCGGGCTGGTATGCGTGGTCCGCGCCGGGTCATATTCATCTGCTGGATTACCATTTTTACAGCGCGCTGGCGCTCTCCCGCCAGCTCACGCCGGAAACCTTTTCGGCGGATTATCGCCGCAGTATTCATCACCATTACGACAAAATTGCCCTCTGGGCGCGGATCAATCCGGGCACATTTGCCGATAAAGAGGCGCTGATTTATGCCGAAATCGTCCGTCTGGACGGCATGAACAGCATCGCGCTGGAGCAGTATGAAAAAGCGGTGCGACTCTCGCGGGAGGGCGGGTTTAACCCGATCAATGCCCTGGCGCACGAGCTGGCCGGGCGTTTCTCGCTGGCCTGCGGCTACCCGACCGCCTCCGACGCCCATTTCCGCGGCGCGATTGCCGCCTGGGGGCGCGTCGGGGCGCAGGCCAAGGTGCGCCAGCTGGAGCAGGATTTCCCCCATCTGCTGGCCTCCGGGCAGAGCCGCGCGTATGACACGGCGGCGTTTGCCCAGAACGAGGTGATCCGCGATTTACAGAGCGTCATCAAAGCCTCACGCGCCTTATCCGAAGAGATCAACCTTGAACGTTTAATCGAAAACCTGATGACGCTGCTGCTTGAACGGGCCGGGGCGCAGCGTGGCCTGCTGCTGCGTGTCAGCGATAATCACATCCCGGAGATTGAAGCCAGCGCCTGGACCAGTACCGACGGCGTGCGGGTGCGCATCCTGAAAGCGTCACCGATGGCGACGGACATGCCGCTGTCGGTGCTGGCCGCGGTGATCCGCACCGGGCAGGAGATCCGCACCGGCAAACCGGAGGAGTTCCACCCGTTCAGCCAGGATCCGTATCTGGTGACGTCCGGCGCCGCCGTGATGTGCGTGCCGATGTTCAAACAGGCGCGGCTGGTGGGGATGCTGTATCTGGAAAACCGCCTGATGCCGGAGGTGTTTACCGCCGAACATTCGCGCGTGGTCAGCCTGCTGGGTGCGCAGGCGGCGGTTTCGCTGGAGACGGCGCGGCTCTACGCCGAGCTGCTGGCGGAAAACATCCAGCGCCGACGGGTGGAGAAAGAGCTGCGCGCCAGCCAGACCTCGCTGATGCTGGGCGAGCAGATCAGCCATACCGGCAGCTGGCGCTGGGAACTGGTGCAGGATCTGATGTTTATGTCCGAAGAGTACGCCCGTATCCTTGGCCTGCCGGAACAGCAAAAGATGATCTCAATGGCGGAGTTTTTGACCTTCGTGCATGAGGATGATTATGGCCGGATCAGCACCCTCGTTAATCAGAGCGTGCGTGACGGGCTGTCGATGCGCGCGGAGTTTCGCATCATCCGCACCGACGGCTCCGTTCGTTACATCCTCGGGATTGGCGATCCGGTGGGGGTGGGCAGCGAGGTGAATGAGTATTACGGCATCATTACCGACATCACCAGCCAGCGGGCGGCGGAGGATGCGATGCGGGTGGCGCAGGCGGATCTGGCGCGGGTCTCACGAGCCACTACCGTCGGGCAACTGACCTCCTCGATCGCGCACGAGATCAACCAGCCGCTGATGTCGATTGTCTCGAACGCCGGCGCGAGCCTGCGCTGGCTCAACCGCGATCCGGCGCGGCTGGAAAAAGTGCGCGAGGGGCTGGAGGAGATCGCCGCCGAGGGCGAGCGGGCAGGGGAGATCATCCGCAGCATTCAGTCTCTGACGCGCAAACAGGACCCCACGTTTACGCGAATCGATCTGCACTTCCTGATCCACCACATCATTATGCTTTCCCGCAGCGAACTTGAGCTGCGACACATAAGCGTTGATTATCTTCTGAACGCTGACGACAGCTTTATCATCGGCGACAGCGTGCAGATCCAGCAGGTGCTGCTTAACCTGGTGATGAATGCGATGGAAGCGATGGCGGAAGTGACGGATCGCCCGTGCAGCATCACGATCGCCACCGCGAACTGCGCTGAAGGGAAGGTGATCTTTGAGATCGCCGATACCGGCAGCGGCATTGAGCCGGAGCTCACCGAGCGGATCTTTGACTCGTTCTATTCGACCAAAGCGCAGGGAATGGGCATGGGGCTGACCATCAGCGCCAGCATCATTGAACGGCACCGGGGGAAACTGAGCGCGCGCCGCAGAGAGCCGTACGGCACGGTGTTTACCTTCGCGTTGCCGCTTGCCGGACAGGAGATGTAACGATTATTCCGCTGGCTGATGTTTGGTCAGGCGCTCGACGGCCCTGACCAGTTCAGCCACGGAGCGGACCTGCATTTTCTCCATCACCCGGCGGCGGTGCACTTTCACCGTAATCTCACTGACGCCCAGCTCGGCGGCGATCTGCTTGTTGAGCTTGCCGCTGACGGCCAGCTCAAGCACCTCATGCTCGCGCGGCGTGAGGGACAGATGGCGCTGTTTCAGGGCGTAGTGCTCTTTGACGCGGGCGGCGTTGTGCTGTGCCAGCCTGAGCGCGGATTCGATGGAGCCGATGAGCGCGCTGGATTCAACGGGCTTAGTGAGAAATTCGTATGCCCCGCCTTTGATCGCCCGGACGGACATAGGGATGGTGCCGTGGCCGGTGAGAAAGATGATCGGTATTTCCCGCCCGCTGTCTTTCAGCGCATCTGCGACATCAAACCCGGTTATCGTGGGCATTTGCATATCGAGGATCACGCAGGAGGGCAGATCCTCAAAGGGATGGCTGAGAAAGGCCTCTGCTGAGGAAAAGCCAAGGGCATGTATATCCGCAGATTCCAGCAGCCTGACAACGGACTGCCTGACTGTGTCATCGTCATCAACCACATAAACAATGTGTTCCATTCACCGCCCCGGTGTTGATTTAAATGTCGAGGATGTAAACAGTCACTATGGCTACGTAAGAGACTGTTTATGCTGACTTTCATCTTAACATATTAAATATCATTATCATTTAGCAATATGATAACCATATGAAGTATAGCGAGCTTGAGCGGAGGCGATGAAGGAACGAAACGCTGTTTTTATGCACCGACAAGCTCAATACGGTTGCCGTCCGGGTCCGCAATCACCGCTTCATAGAAACCGTCCCCGGTCATACGCGGGGCGCTGAGCAGGGAGCCGCTTGCCTGCGCCTGCGCTGCCATACTGTCCACCTGCGCTTTGCTGCCGACGTTGATGGCGATATGCGCCCAGCCGACAAATTCCGGGTGCGAAGGTGCACTGGGCAGGCCCGGCAGCGTCATCAGCTCGATGGTCGGCCCGTCATCCAGGGTAATAAAGTGAGATTTAAACCCCGGACGATTTTTGCTGACGTAGCGGTCATTACTGCGGCCGCCAAACACCGTTTCCCAGAACTGAACCTGCGCGTCCAGGCTGCGGGTCCAGAGTGCGACATGTGCAATATTCATAAGATCCCTCGTTATTTGTCTGTGAGGACTTTCACCGGTAAAACAGGCTACACTCTGGTTTTGAGCGCGACAAGCTGAGGAAACAACAATGCACTACACACTGAAAGAAAGCGACAAGGAAAAAGCGGAAGGAACAAACGGCGCGGGCGCTCTACAGCAAAAACTGCTGGAATCCCGTTCGATTGTCATCTCCGGAGAGATTAACCAGGAGCTGGCCCAGAAGGTCATCACTCAGATGATCCTGCTGCAAAGCGTCAGCAACGATCCGATCAAGCTGTACATCAACAGTCAGGGCGGCCACGTAGAAGCGGGCGACACCATCCACGACTTCATTAAGTTTATCCGTCCGGAAGTGCATGTGATCGGCACCGGCTGGGTGGCGAGCGCCGGGATCACCATCTTCCTGGCGGCGAAAAAAGAGCACCGCTACGCTCTGCCGAATACCCGCTTTATGATCCACCAGCCGCTGGGCGGCGTGCGCGGTCAGGCAACGGATATCGAAATCGAAGCGCGCGAGATCATCCGCATGCTGGAGCGCGTGAACAAGCTGATTGCTGACGCCACCGGCCAGCCGCTGGAGAAAGTGAAGAAAGACACCGACCGTAACTTCTGGATGTCACCGGCGGAAGCGCTGGACTACGGCATCGTGGGTAAACTGATTACCCATTATGACGAGCTGAACCTGGATTAAGTTTTTTATCCATCTATAAGCCTGAAAGTTCTTGCTCCCTGTTAAGGGGAGCAAGAACAATCCAAAGAAAGCATGTAGCTACTCGTCAGACTCAATAAATCTTTCTGCAACTAATACGTGCCCTGGGTATAATGAAATTGCGACGTTGCTATCCAGACGAGTTAATACCTCGACTCCTGTGAAATCAGGGATAACGCACCTGGCTCCATTAGCAATCAGTTCAATCCCACCTATTCCAACGCAACAGGTGCCAGCGCTCACTGCAGAAGTCACTCCACTCCTTGAATCTTCAAAAACAATGATTTTCTCGGGTGGCGTTGAGAGTCGTTCTGCTGCAAGTAGATAGGGTTCTGGAAAGGGTTTACCTTTTTTGACATCATCACGCTCAACGATAACCGAAATACAGTGTTGCACTCCTAGCATGGCCGTTACACGATCAATTTTCTCTCTCCATCCGCTAGTCACTATGCCAACGCGGATTCCTACTGAATCAAGGGAAGTAATTAGCGCAGCAACGCCCGGTATAGGATCATATTCGGCTGTATTCTCAACATAAATAATGTGTGCCTGAATTTTTCTCTGCGCTTCAACAGGCAGGTCACTAAAAAGTGCCTGGATAGTATGAGGTCCCGGCTGTCCGTGTATTTGCTTGATAATGTCGTCTTGCGAAATTGTCTTGCCAAATGTTTCCGCAGCTTCTCGCCAGCCTCTTTCAATGACTGAGTTGGAGTCAATAAGCACGCCATCCATGTCAAATAATACGGCTGAAAAATGATTTACGTATTCACGCATGCTCGATCTCCCTGACATCAATATGTTTTGCCTGTAATTGCCCCCTCGCTACAACAATTTGTCCTAGTGATATACCGCCATCGTTGGTGGGGACGCTATGGTGGAAATAAGGCTTCAGGCCAGCGGCATGTAAACCTTCCACAGTATTAAGCAGGATAAATTCATTCAAAAATACACCACCGCTTAATACGACCTGTCTTGTTGCGCATACTTTTGATAAACGTATACATACTGAGATGATCATATCCACAATTGTTGAATGAAAACGCCTGCTCAATAGGGGGAGATTAGGCGCCGTCGTAGTAAGCTCAGACACTAATTCCCTTATCATTGGACGATAATCCACTTCCAGGTGACCATTTTTTTCCTGGACACAATATGAAAAAGGTTGTGACATGTAGAGATCGCGATTCAGTAAGGCTTCAAGCTCAATAGCCGCTTGTGCTTCATATTCGACATACGAGCAAATACCTATTAACGCTGATATGCCGTCAAATAACCTGCCCATACTACTGGTTTTGGGGGAGTTGAAATGCCTTGCAGCCATTTTAGCGTACACGCTAAGCTGCTGAGCCGGCAGCACATCAAGCGCAGGAAGATTAACGCCCTCTAAATGTTCTCCGTATAGTGCTGTTAGCAACGATATAGCAACCCTGACAGGCTCTTTAACAGCCTTGTCTCCGCCCGGAAGAGAGAAGGCACGAAGGTGTGCAGCCCTTTCAAAGCTTTTTTCATCACCGGTAAGAAATTCTCCACCCCATATGGTGCCGTCTGTTCCATACCCCGTACCATCGAAAATAACGCCGATAGTTTTACCAGAAAGCCCATTTTCTGCCATGCATGACACCATGTGTGCGTGGTGATGCTGTACCTGAACAACGTGTAGCTTTGATTGTTTTAGTGCATTACGTGTAGAGCGAAAAGAAGGATGCAGATCGCAGGCTATTGCATCAGCGCTTGCGCCAAGCAATGTTTGCAGATGGTTTACACATTCGATATGGGAATTGAACGTTTGGTCATTTTTTAAGTCGCCAATGTGTTGACTGATAAAAACCTCTTTACCCTTAGCGATACTCACGGTGGTCTTTAGTTCAGCACCTAGCGCAATAGCCTTACCTGCATCAAACGGCAGATGAACAGGATAAGGAGCATACCCGCGCGAGCGTCGAATGAAAGAAAGGTGACTATGTCTTCCCTCTGGTAGCGACATAACACGAACGACAGAGTCATCAACGCGCGTATGTATGTCACGATTGTTGAGAATAAAATAATCAGCAATGTCACCTAATTGTTCAATTGCGCTAACATTATCACAAACAATAGGGTAGCCAGAGCGATTCCCGCTCGTCATCACCAGCGCTGGCATTTTCGGATCGCTCAGTAATAGATATTGAAGGGGAGTTGAGGGCAGCATTACTCCAATACTGGGATTATGTGGTGCAACAGAGTTTGCGAGCATATTGTGTCGCTTTCGTAGCAATACGATTGGTCGCTGTGAACTTTCAAGAACTTCTTGCTCCTGCACATTTACATAAGCAATACGTGATGCACTATCACTGTTTAAGAGCATCACCGCGAAAGGTTTTGAGTCTCTGCGTTTACGTTTTCTTAATTCCTGAACAGCCTTATCGTTACTTGCATCGGTGACGAGATGAAACCCACCTAAGCTTTTCACGGCAACAATGGCTCCTTCCTGTAACCGTGCGAGGGCGAAATCTATAATATCATCGGTAACGATTGTTGTGCCGTCGCGTTGGGTTAATTGCAATTGTGGACCACATTCGGGACAGGCATTTGGTTGGGCATGATAGCGACGATCTTCAATATCATCATATTCATGCTGACATGCGCTACACATCGAAAAGGCACGCATTGTGGTCTTTTCTCGATCATAAGGCATCCCTTTAATGATGCTATATCGTGGTCCACAGTTCGTACAATTTATAAAGGCGTATTTATAGCGCCTATTATCTGGTGTGTTCATTTCTTCCAGACAGTCACTACAAACATTCGAATCTGGAGGAATAATAGTATTCATACTGCTAAGAAGATGACTTTCTCGAATAGTGAACTTGTTATACAGCAGATCGCTTTTTTCTCTTTGCACTTCCTGCACACTGATAATTTTGGCCATAGGAGGAGGGCTTAATATCAGTTCGTCAAGGAAACGGGTAATATTGTCTTGTGTTGCTTGTATTTCAATTAATACGCCTTCTGAATCATTAAGAACCCAGCCTGTAGCATCAAATAACTGTGCCAGGCGATGCACAAAGGGCCTGAATCCGACCCCCTGGACGATGCCACATACGCGATAACGCCGTATTAAAATGTCATCGAATTGATTAACAGAGTCGTGGGAGTTCAGCACCATAAAGTTCCTCAATTGTTGACAGTGTTCCATCTGGCTCAAGCATGGTAACTTTTGGCTCAATGGTTGGAAGAACTTCGCCGACAATAGCCGCATTTTGGCCGAGCGGATGGGTCCTTAAAAGGGCAAGCGCCTCATCTGCGCTATCTGGCTCAACGAACAGGCAAAGACAACCTTCGTTAGCAAGGTTTATTACATCCACTCCTAACATATTGGCAGCCATTGCTGCTTCAGGCTGTATCGGCAAGGATTGCTTCTCGCAACGAATCTCATTTCCGGAAGCTCGGGCATGCTCGTGGAGAACGGCAGATAAGCCGCCACGCGTAACGTCCCTCATGGACGCTATTTTCCCAGCAGGAAGATTATTGAGCAGGGATCGAATCATATGGTTGAGAGGTGCGCAATCGCTCAGAATATTTCTTTCAAATCCCAGACCTTCTCTGATAGATAAAAGGTGAATAGAGTGGTTTCCAATGTACCCGCTGAGAATGATTTTTTGTCCTGGACGTACATTTTTGATTGAAACCGACGGATTTTCGAAGACACCAATGCCTGCGGTATTAATAAACAACTGATCGGCTTCACCTTTATCTACAACTTTTGTATCCCCTGCTACAATTTTAATATCGGCCGCTTTCGCTGTTTCACGCACTGATTCAATAATCTTGATCAGGTCTGACATTAACATCCCAGCTTCAATGATCAGACTGAGCGTCAGATAAAGCGGTTTTGCTCCGCTCACAGCGAGATCGTTGACGGTACCACATACCGCAATTTTTCCTATGTCGCCATTGCCGTAGATGATCGGTGTTACGACAAATGAGTCCGTAGTAAATGCGAGCTTTCGGGAAGGAAGTTCCAGCAGTGCGCTGTCTTCCATTGTTCCAAGGTAGGTATCTCCCAGAATATGCGCGATCAACTCAACCAATTCACGACTTAAGCGAGCGCCAGTACCATGATCCAGCACGACGGTCTCTGTTGTTTTACCTTGAATTTCTAATACGTTGCTCATGATCCTCTCCTTTCACTACGTTCCGGAAGATCGCCATGTTTTTCTAATAAAGAAAGAATCTCAATGGAGGACGCTACGGTAGCGCAATAACTTGAAAGCCATTCCAGAGCACGGGCTGTATCTTCTGAAGAAGGGGCAAATACACAGTCTTCCGGGACCCAAACGTTGTATCCGCGAAAAAATGCATCTGCAGCCGTTGTCTGTACGCAAACATGGGTTTGCAAACCCGTAACGATGACCGTTTTGATTCCGAGTTCCTGTAGCGTCTCATCAAGGTTATTGTTGAAGAAACCACTATCTCGACCTTTTACAACGATAAGATCTGATGAATGGCATATACTACTGATAATTTGATTTTCAGGTCTTCCGGCTAGAGCGGGAATGCCCGCAGCGCGATTTTTATAGCGCCGTTGAACAGCGGGATCGCTGGGGTCATTTATGAGTTGCAGATGAATGACCGTTTGATTTTTTTTTCTCACACCATCTAAAAAGGCATTGAAAGCTGTCAACTTTTGCGCGAGTTCTGCTTCAGAATGCGTAATTTTATAAGTGAACTCATACTGCAGATCGTTAGTCAGTACAGCAACATTTGGCATTTTTATATATTCCTTTATATTCATATAGTGAATTACATAAATCTTACTGCCAGACACGGTTTCTTCTTTGGCTGGTATTTTCTATAATGTGTTTATGACGTGTTCTTGTAAAATTCCATTTTTTCAGGGTTTGATAAATGAAAGGAATCGATATCAAGTTGTTACGGGCGTTTGTAACACTTGCAGAGCAGGGGAGTTATCATCGCGCTTCGCGGCTGTTGTTTTTGACGCAACCCGCGTTATCAAAGCAGATAAAAATGTTAGAGACGCTTATTGGCGGTCCTCTTTTCACTCGCGGTCGATATGGCGCAATATTAACTGAGCACGGCTGCCAGCTTTTTTTGAAGGCAAATGAGTTACTGAAGATTCATGCTGATTTTTTGAATTATGCCGAAAAAATATTTAAAGATAGCCATGAAAAACTTATGCTTGGTTTTGGGATTTCGACTTTTCATACAGTACCTTTATGGATAAATACCTTCCGGAATAAATTTTCGGCGTGTGAGGTAAATATAAGCAATCTCCCCTCAGGAGTGCAGCGTAAAATGCTACTTGAAGGAACACTTGATATCGGATTCTTCCGGATGCCGGCTGGCAATGAGTTAACCTCTAGGGTGCTGTACAAAGAAAAGTTGATACTGGCTATACCATCAACTCATAAAAACGATATTACACATATCCGTGATGTGCTATCTCAGTATCCTTTATTACAATTAACTCCTGCTGTTGGTCCATGTCTTGCAGAACAAACTAATCAGTTTCTCCTTACCAACCAATTACATGCTGACCCTGTCTCGGTGACAGATGATATGCCAACTCTGATGGCATTGATCGCGGGAGGAAATGGAGTCGCTTTTTTGCCTGAAAGCGTAAGGCATTTTTCACCAGAAGGAGTAAGGCTTATTGCACCTGACCTGGAATCACTGTACTGGGAAATTTGTGTGGCGTGGGATCCTAAAATAATACGTCCATATCGGGATGAATTTTTACGTATTGTTGAAGCGCATACGGGAAAAGATTTGATGCGATCTCATCATTCCGTCCGCTGAAGAGTCTTCGACATTGACCCATGACAATGCAGTTTGATGCGCTCTCTTCCATAATCGCGCCTGTCTCCCCTCTCACTGGTGCTACCCATGGCGTATCAACTGAACCTGAACTGGCCGGAATTTCTTGAAAAATACTGGCAAAAACAACCCGTTGTGCTGAAAAATGCCTTCCCGAATTTTGTCGACCCCATTACCCCTGATGAACTGGCGGGTCTGGCGATGGAGCCGGAAGTTGATAGCCGCCTGGTAAGCCATGCTAACGGCAAGTGGCAGGCGAGCAATGGCCCTTTTGAGCATTTCGATAACCTCGGTGAAACCGGCTGGTCCCTGCTGGCGCAGGCGGTGAACCACTGGCATATGCCCGCAGCAGAGCTGGTGCGTCCGTTCCGCGTCCTGCCGGACTGGCGTCTTGATGACCTGATGATCTCCTTCTCCGTCCCGGGTGGCGGCGTTGGGCCGCATATCGATCAGTACGATGTGTTTATTATCCAGGGGATGGGCAGCCGCCGCTGGCGCGTGGGGGACAAGCTGCCGATGCGTCAGTTCTGTCCGCATCCGGCCCTGCTGCATGTCGATCCGTTTGAGCCGATCATCGACGAAGATCTGGCCCCGGGCGATATCCTTTACATTCCGCCTGGATTCCCGCATGACGGCTTCACCCATGAAACCGCGCTCAACTACTCTGTCGGTTTCCGCGGGCCGAACGGTCGCGATCTGATCAGCAGCTTTGCCGACTACGCGCTGGAGAACGATCTGGGCGGCGAACATTACAGCGATCCGGATCTGACCTGCCGCGAACACCCTGGCCGCGTGGAGCAGTACGAGCTCGATCGCATTCGCCAGATGATGATCGACATGATTAGCAAGCCAGATGATTTTACGAAATGGTTTGGCAGCTTCGTCTCCACGCCGCGTCACGAGCTGGATATTGCCGCCGCCGAGCCGCCGTATTCCGCAGAAGAGGTGCTCGACGCGCTGCAAGGGGGCGAAACGCTCTCCCGCCTGAGCGGGCTGCGCGTGCTGAACATCAACGGCAGCGTATTTATCAACAGCGAACAGCTGGAAACGGCGGATGTGAACGGTGCGGATGCGCTGTGCCGCTTCACCGAGCTCGGCCAGGCTGAGCTGGGCGATGCGCTGAATAATCCGGCGTTTGTGGAAGAGCTGACCGGTTTGATTAACCAGGGCTACTGGTTCTTCGACGAGTAACAGCAGGCGGCGTTTAGTCAGGCTAAACGCCGCCAGGTTCAGACCAGCATATTACAGGCCTTCCAGTAGTTAAGAAGCCGCTCATCGTCGCGCTCTTTCTCCGCTTTGATTTTCATCGCCTGGGCGAGATTTTCTCGCGATACTTCATGGCCTTTTTGCACGATGTCTAAAACCGCTTCACCAAGAGCCAGTGAAATTTCTGCCCGATTATTGCGAATCGTCATAAATACCTCCTCGTTGGTTGCGATAATCTAATTATGAACGGGAAATAATCAGTCGGTAATAATTCATCTCATTCTTATTTTTCCATTTCGGCATTAAGTAGACTTAATATTCAGTTCTGTCAATGATGTTTCAAAATGCTAACAGGACGTTTAAGCCTGAATTTATGCGCTACAGTTAATTTCGTGCAACAGGCAAATAACCGAAACAGGAGAATAATTATGGTAGATAAAAGCGCAATTAAGGATCACACTCAGGTTGTCGCCAGCTGCGGAACGCACGTCGGGGTTGTGGACCATCTTGATGGTGAGCGTATCAAGCTTGCGAAGAGCGATCCGGAATCGGGCGGCAAGCACCACTTTATTCCTCTCGGCTGGGTTGATAAGGTCGAAGATAATAAAGTTGTCCTGACCAAAAACCATAAAGAGGTTTTTGCTGAGTGGCAGGAAGCATAAATATATTTCTCGCAAGGAAATATATGCCTTCGCTCCGGCTTCGTCCGGAGCGTAATAGTGTCTGCGCCCGGTGATTGCTGCCATTACAAATGGATGGTACTGTTTTGCCTGTCCTTTCCCCGATGCAGGCCCCAAATGATGCTCCAGAGTGAAAATAGATCAGCGAAACGCATATTTTTTGTTGAAGATTTTCAGGTATTCGGCGAGCGCTACGGCATCGACTACCGTTTCCCCCAGTTAAAAGAGGCGCAGGTCAGCGGTAGCCCCGTGTTGCAGGGGAATGTTGAAGAGATGATGCTCTCGTCCGGCATTTCGCTGACCCACTCCGACGTACGTGTATTACAGCCCTATGAAACCACCTCTCGCCACAGCAGCCCGCTCTATATGCTGGTGGTGCTGGAAGGGTGCGTGACGCTCACGCTCAATGGTATCAATTATCCCGTCCGCCCGGGCATGGCGTTCAGCTCACGTCTGAGTGAAGATCAGGTGATGAGCGCGCGTCACGATGCCGACAGCACGCTGAAAACGCTCTCGTTTGGCGTCTACCCGCACGATGCCGGACGTGAAGCCCTGCTTGAGTCATTGCTTCTGGAATGGCAAAGCCTGAATGCACCCGCGTTTGTCTGGCAGGTTCCCGAGTTTGTGATGTCAGGTATTCTGCATGCGCAGCGGCAGGGGGGAAGCGTGCTCTCACGCAAGCTGTTGCTGGAGGGGCTGATGTATCAGCTGATCGGCCATGGCCTCAACCAGCGCCAGCAGCCTTGCCCAGGCCGCCCTGAGCATGCGCGTCTTGAACGCGTGCGGAGCCTGCTGGAACAGTCTCCTGAACGGGATCATACTCTCTCGCAGCTGGCAGCCCTTGCCGCAATGAGCCCAAGCAGCCTGCGCAGCAAGTTCCGTCAGCGCTACGGCTGCACGCTCTTCGATTACCTTCGCGACTGTCGCCTTGCGCTGGCGCGCCGCTATCTGCTGGAAGGCCACAGCGTGCAGCAGGCGGCGTGGATGTGCGGGTATCAGCATGCCACCAACTTTGCCACCGCGTTTCGTCGTCATTACGGGATTTCACCGGGGGACGTGCGCAAACTCCGCTAACGTAATTTCTCCTGTCGCGCGAATGCATTCCGTGTGGTTTAGCATCGCGCATACGTAACCTGGCGGCACGCATAGCCGTTTGCACTCTCAAAAAGGTAATAATTCTTATTAACAATAAGAAATATCTCTGGAGAGGGTTATGTTTGCTAAATCGCGTCTGGCACTGCTGGTGGGATGGGTTACCGGTAGCGTTGCTTTTCCTTTACTGGCGCAGGATGCCCAAAAAACTGACACCGTGGTGGTGACCTCGCAGATGCAGTCTGCGGCCACCAAGCTTGAAACACCGGATATTGAAACCCCGCAGTCGGTCTCTATCGTCACTCGCGAGCAGTTCGAAGAGCAGGGCGCAACCAGCGTGCGTCAGGCCGTGAGCTACACGCCGGGGGTCTACAGCAACCAGATCGGGGCGTCAAACCGCTTTGACTACATGGTGCTGCGCGGTTTCTCGGACGGCAGCCTGGACAACGTCTACCTCGACGGCCTGAAGATGATGGGCGACACCAACTCCCACAGCTCGCTGGTGGTTGACCCGTGGTTCCTGGACAGTATCGAAGTCGTGCGCGGTCCGGCCTCCGTGCTCTATGGCCGCTCATCGCCGGGCGGGATTGTGGCGCTCACCTCCCGTAAGCCATCGTTCGATCCTGGCGGGGAGATCAAGCTCTTCGCCGGTAACAATAACCAGCGTGGGGCGATGTTCGACGTCACTGGCCCGGTTGATGATAACGACCGCGTGGCGGTGCGCCTCAGCGGGATGACCCGCTATGCCGATTCCCAGTTCGATCCGCTGAAGGAAGAGCGTTACGCCCTGATGCCGAGCCTGACCTGGCGTATCACCGACAACACCCGTCTGGATCTAATGGCCTACCTGCACCGCGATCCGGAAGGCGGCAGCCACTCCGGCCTGCCATATGAGGGCACCGTTGTACCGCACAGCGGTAAGAAAATCTCCAACACCTTCTTCGAGGGCGAGGACGATTACGACAAGTACGATCGTCGGGAAAACATGGTCGGCTATAACATTGAGCACCTGTTTGACAGCGGCTGGTCCGTGCGCCAGAAGCTGCGCTACCTGCACACCAAAGTCGAGCTGAACCAGGTGTATGCCGCAGGCTGGCTGAATGACACCGAGCTGAACCGCGGCTATTCCGGCTCCGACGAGAAGATGAACGCCATCACCCTGGATAACCAGGTCGACGGCAGCTTCGATACCGGGGCGGTAAACCACCGCGTGCTGATCGGCATGGACTACCAGGACCGCACCAACAACGTCACTGGCTACTACGGCGGCTTCCCGCCGATTGACGCTTTCCATCCTGTTTACGGCGCGAAGCCGGACTACATCACCCAGTACAGCAGGGAAAAACACAAGCTGCGCCAGACCGGCTACTACCTACAGGATCAGATGTCCATTGACCGCTGGCGCCTCACGCTGGGCGGGCGTTACGACCAGGTGAGCGTGTCGAACGTCGACAACTTCAACCACACCCGCAGCGATCTGGATAAAAATAACTTCAGCAGCCGCGCGGCGCTGCTGTATCTGTTTGATAACGGCGTCGCGCCGTACGTCAGCTACTCTACCGCCTTTACGCCGACCAGCTTTGCCGACGAGCAGGGCAACATTTTGGATCCGATGAAGGGCAAGCAGTGGGAGGCGGGTGTGAAGTATGAGCCGGAGGGGATGAACAGCCAGTTCAGCGCCTCGGTGTTCCGCATTAACCAGAAGAACATTGCCACTAAAGAGGAGCCGACCGATCCGTACCGTTCCATCGGTGAAATCGAATCCGAAGGCGTTGAACTGGAGGCGATTGGTCAGCTGACCAACAGCCTGCGTATGCAGGCCGCGTACACCTACACGGATATTCGCTACAAGAAGAGCAGCCCGGAAGAGGAGGGCAAGCGCGCCGTTTATGCCCCGCGTAACATGGCCAGCGCCTGGCTGAGTTACGACGTCAAAACCGGCCCTCTGGACGGCCTGACCGTCGGCTCCGGCGTGCGCTATGTCAACGGAATCGCCAGCGATCGCCAGAACACCCATACGCTTCCGTCGTACACGCTGGTGGATATGACCGTGGGGTATGACCTGTCGAAAGTGGGGCTCACGGGCGTGAGCGCGCAGTTGAACGTCAATAACCTGACGGACAGAAGCTACGTCGCGGCGTGTAACTCGCTCTCTTACTGCTACTTCGGTGCAGAACGCAGCATTGTTGGCAGCGTTTCGTGGAAGTTCTGAGTCGTTGACCATTGCCCGGTGGCGGTTTCCACCCTCTCCCTGTGGGAGAGGGTTGGGGTGAGGGCAACAGGCCGCACTACTCCTCCATCGCAATCACAATTGCCTCGCCCATCTTCCTCAGCGCTTCGCGGTTCTTCTCCGTCGGCGGCAACGCCACGTTGATCCGCAGGCAGTTGCGGTACTTCCCGGAGGCAGAAAACAGCGACCCGGCCGCAGCCTGGATCTTCAGACGGCACAGCTGCTTGCTGACGCACACCATATCGACCGTCTCCGGTAGCTCAACCCACAGCAGGAAGCTTCCTTGCGGGCGGGTGACGCATATCTCTGCCGGAAAATACTGCCGCACCCAGCAGGTATAGGTTTCCATATTCTGCTGATAAATCTGACGCATACGGCGCACGTGGCGATGGTAATGGCCGTCGCGAATAAACGCCGCCACCGCCATCTGCGTGCCCGGCACGTTAAACCCGCCCGCGGCGTACTTCATGTGCATCACCCGGTCGTAATAGCGCCCCGGCACGATCCAGCCGACCCGCAGGCCCGGCGCCACGGTTTTGGTAAATGAGCTGCATAAGAGCACGCGGCCATCTATGTCCATAGAATGAATGGTGCGCGGACGCGGGTACTCCGCCGCCAGCTCGCCGTAAATGTCATCCTCAACAATCACGATATCGTGCCGCTGTGCCAGGGCTAAGACCTGCTTCTTGCGAGACTCCGGCATGATAAACCCGAGCGGGTTATTGCAGTTCGGCACCAGGATCACCGCCTTGATCGGCCATTGCTCCAGCGCCAGCTCTAACGCCTCGATGCTGATCCCGGTCTCGGGATCGGTGGGAATTTCAATGGCCTTGATGTCAAAGCCGCGCAGCATCTGCATGGTGCCGTGAAACGATGGTGACTCGACTGCCACGATGTCACCCGGCTTGCACACCGAGAGCAGGGCGATCGACAGCGCGCCGTGGCAGCCGTTGGTGATGACAATCTCGTTTGCCGCCACGGTGGAGCCGCCATCCAGCATCAGACGGGCGATTTGCTCGCGTAGCTCCAGGCGCCCGTCGAGCACGTCATAGCTCAGCATTTCGCCCGGATTATGCTGCGCAATGCGGCTCATCTCACGCCACAGCGGCTTCAGGCTCGGTTGGTTAATGTCCGGTGAGCCGCCGCCAAAGGAGATCATCTCTTTGTCGGCGCGGGCGTCCAGCAGCATCATCACTTCGTCCCACTGGGTGACGTCCACGGGGCGCTGTACCGGGCGCGTCATCGCCGGGACGGGCGGCTGGGCTTTGCGTTTCGAGACAAAATAGCCGGAGCGCGGCTGAGGCGTAATCAGCTGGCGGTTTTCGAGGATCTGGTAGGCCTGCTGTATGGTGCTGATGCTCACGCCGTGCTCCTGGCTCAGCGTGCGTACCGACGGCAGACGTTCACCGCTGCGATACAGCCCTTGTTCGATACGTTCCGCCAGGAGGTTGGCCAGATGTTGATAGCGCGTCATGCTGTATCCTTTTTTTTCACCATACAGAGCATTAAACCAGTACAGATTGATGGGTAAACCACCATGCAGATACCGTTTTAGCGGATCTGTATGGTAAACAAAAGCAGTTTTTGAATCTGTATTGTACTGGCCGTTTTCCATGATGATAACTCCACTGGCACAGCGAGGAGAGCATCATGGAATTCTACGAGAATCGTTCAAAACGTCCGTTTATCGCGTTTGTCTGGATAGCGAAAACGCTGCGTAACTGGTATCGCATCAACCGTACCCGCCGTATTCTGAGCCAGATGAGCGACGAGCAGCTCAAGGACGTCGGGTTATCGCGATATGATGTGTGAGCATAGGGTTGCCCGGTGGCGCTACGCTTACCGGGCCTACAGGAGACCGTAGGCCGGGTAAGGCGCAGCCGCCACCCGGCGGTTTTCAGCTCAACAGCGCAAGCGTCTGCCGTTTCGGCCTTTCCAGCAGCTCAACCGCCTCCTGATATGACCGCACGTTGTTATAGCCCATCACCAGCCCGTAGCGTTTGCCCGACCCGCGATACCACGCCGAAAGCGCATTGACCTGCAATTGCTGTTCCTGCCAGCAGCGGGCGATCTCCCGGTCAGCGCTTCCCTTTGCGAGGAACGCGACAATATGCATTCCACCGTCGTTTTGCTCGGTGAAGAACAGATCACCATAGACCTCACGCAGGGCGGCAATCATCCAGTCGCGGCGGGTTTGATAGAGCGCGCGCATCTTTTTCAGATGACGGAAAAAATGCCCCTCGTTGAGAAAGGCTGTGAGGATCTTTTGCGTCAGGACCGGCTGGCCGCTGGTGAGGATGTCCGCGCTGTCGGTAAACGCGCCGACGGTGCTGGCGGGCATCACCACGTAGCCCATGCGCAGTGAAGGCATGATGGTTTTGCTGAAGGTGCCCATAAAGATCACCCTGTCATGCTGGTCGAGGCTTTTCAACGACGGCAGCACTTTGCGGGTGTAGTGAAATTCGCCGTCATAGTCATCTTCGATAATCCACGCCTCGTTTTGTGACGCCCAGTCGAGCAGCTGCTGCTTGCGCGGCAGGGAGAGCGTCACCGCCAGCGGGCTCTGGTGCGACGGGGTAACGATGGCGAAGCGGGCATCGTGGTGATTACGCAGCAGGTAGTCCGTATCCATCCCTGCGCGATCGACCGGCACGGTGTGCAGGCGGGGCACAATGCGCTTGAGCAACTGCTGGCCCATAAAGTAGCCCGGATCCTCAAATACCACCTTATCGCTGCGGCTGGCGAGCGTGTCGAGGATCAGGCGCAGGCTGCCGCTGTAGCCGCTGGTGATCAGCACCTGTTCTGCGGTGCAGGACAACCCGCGCGAGATATTGAGATAGCGGGCAATTGCCTCGCGCAGCGGATACCAGCCCAGCACCGGCGGGTTGAGCATTTGATCCTGACGCATGGCGCGCGTCGCCTGGCCTGCCAGCAGCAGCCATTTTTTATAGGGGAAGCTGTCGAGCGCGGGAATGCCGGGGCGCAGAAAACCGGCCCGTTCGCGCTGGCTAATCAACGACGCCGGCAGCGTGCCGGTCTCTTGTTCTGCCGGGGCGTTTTGCGCGGGCAGCAGAAGATCCGGATTCACCCGCGTGCCGCGCGCGCCCTGGCTTACCAGATATCCTTCCCCCGTCAGAATGGCATAGGCTGTTTCAACGGTTTTTCGCGCCACCTTCAGCTCTTCAGCCAGCACGCGGATGGCAGGCACTTTGTCGCCGGGCTTCAGTACGCCGCGTGTGATGTTATCGCGATAGCGGGTATAAATGTCGTGATAGCCCGGCTTCATGTCCTACCTCATTTCAGGTTTTTTGTGTCTTTTTACTATGTCATTAACGGCGTAGATTTGCCTCATCGCATGATAAAAACCGCACAAAAAAGAGGAAAGACAATGAGCACCCGCGTAAACCACCACAAAGCCACACCTGCACTCGCCAACGCGCTTTCCGCCCTGAGCATGGAAGTGGCGAAAACCTCCATTGATCCGGCGCTAAAGCACCTGATCGACATTCGCGTCTCGCAGCTGAACGGCTGTACCTTCTGCCTGGATATGCATTCGAAAGAGGCCAAAATTGCCGGCGAGCGCGAGCTGCGCCTGTACCATCTGGCGGCGTGGCGCGAGTCCCCGCTGTTCAGCGCCCGCGAGAAAGCCGCGCTGGCCTTCACCGAAGCGCTGACCCAGATTGGCGTTCACGGCGTGAGCGACGCGCTGTACCGCAGCGTGGCGGAGTACTTCTCGGACGTGGAGATTTCAGAGCTGAACTTCGCCATCGTAGCGATCAACGCCTGGAACCGCCTGGGCATTACCTCCCGCATGGAGCCGGGCTCGCTGGATGCGGCATATGGGCTGAACAAGGCTAACCTGGAGTAATCCCGCGCCCGCGGATTATCGCCACCAGCGCCCGTAAGCCTGGCGGGACGTGACGATGGCGAGTGGGGGATTCGGGCGTTTATGGAGCCGAGGTCGATTGTGGGTTAAACCCTGCCCGGTGGCGCTACGCTTACCGGGCCTACAAAACACCGTAGGCCGGATAAGCGCAGCGCCATCCGGCAAACACTTCGCTCCATACCGAAGCATCCACACCATTAGTCCCGCATTCTCTCCATATCATCACAACGGAGAGACCTTCATGATCGCAGTCCTTTTCGAAGCTAAAGCTGCACCGGCGCATCAGGCGCGCTATCTTCAACTTGCCGCAGAGCTTAAGCCTTTGCTGGCCGATATCGACGGCTTTATTGATATCGAACGGTTCCAGAGCCTGACGACCGACGGCAAAATCCTGTCCCTTTCCTGGTGGCGGGATGAAGAGGCCGTCCGCCGCTGGAAGCAGAATGTCTTCCATCAGGCCGCGCAGGCCGAAGGCCGGGCGTCGATTTTTTCTTTCTACCGTATTCGCGTGGCGCAGCTGATGCGGGAGTACAGCTCCGAAACGGGAGGGCACGCGGATGTATGACGTTCATGTGATTTTCGACAACAGGCCCGGCGAGCAGGGTGAAATTGCGGCGGCGCTGGAACAGGCCATTGCCGCTGTAGCGGCTACAATGGCCGATCCGTCGCGCGTGAAGATGCTCTGTGCTCTGATGGACGGGCGGGCGTGGACGGCTACAGAGCTGAGCGTGGCGGCAGACGTTGCGCCGTCGACCGCCAGTGGGCATCTGGCGCGGCTGGTGGAGGGAAAGTTGATTACCTGCCTGTCTCAGGGGCGGCATCGCTACTATCGCCTGGCGGGACACGACGTGGCGGCGCTTGTCGAGCAGATGATGGGGCTCTCCTGGAGCCGCATCACGCCGCCGGAAACCTCCGCGCCAAAAGCCCTGCGCGAAGCACGAACCTGCTACGACCATTTTGCCGGAACGGTGGCGGTGCATATCTATGAATTCATGCAGGCGGAAGGCTGGCTTGAGGCAGACGGTTCAGCGCTCACGCTACATGGCCGCGAGCAGTTTCTGAAGCTTGGTATTCCGTTAAATCCCAATACGCGTCGCAAGGCGTGCTGCGCCTGCCTGGACTGGAGCGAGCGGCGGTTTCATCTGGGGGGAGAGGCCGGCGCGGCGCTGCTCATCCACATGGAAAGCAAAGGCTGGATCCAGCGGGTGGCGGGGTACAGGGAGGTGGTGGTGACGGCTTCGGGGAAAAGTGCCGTCAGGAAGCATTTTAGCCGCTAAACGCCGCTGCGGGCTGATGCCCTCACCCCGACCCTCTCCCACAGGGAGAGGGAGAACATCGTTTCGCAATTCCTGCGCTTTAACTTCTCGTTTCTTGATACTTACCCTGATAACTATTATCGTAATGGCGTACTACGAGAGGATTCCCCATGAGTGAAGAAGATCTGTTTAGCCGCAGGCCGATGGGCATGCGGATGGCGATGATCGTGCGTCAGTGGCGCGCAGTCATCGACGACGCCATTCTCGACACCGGGTTAACCCAGTCGAGCTGGACGGTGATGATGCAGCTTCATCAACTCGGGGATAACGTCTCGGTCAGCGAGCTGGCGGAAGTGCAGGGGATTGAACTGCCTCCGCTAATGCGTACGCTGACACAGCTGGAAAAGCAGGGCTACCTGCTGCGCACCGTCTCGCCGTATGACAAGCGTATCCGGCTGCTGACGCTGACGCCTGAGGGAAAAGCCATTCTTGAAAGGCTCTCTCAGGTGATTGAGACGTATCAGGCGCGCGTATCGCAAAACATCGCGCCGGAACATATCGATATTTTCAGCGCCACACTCAATCAAATCGCCTGCAATTTGCGGACAATCCGCGAAGAAGATAATAAGACCGAAAAATAATGACTCCTGAACAAAAGTTTGCCCGCTGGGTAAGGGTGAGTATTGCCTCTTTCCTGCTGATGTTTGTCTACTTTATCGTCGCGGATATCTGGATCCCGCTGACGCCGGACTCCACCGTGATGCGCGTGGTGACCCCGGTGTCTGCCCGCGTCTCCGGGTATGTGGCGGCGGTACATGTCCACAACAATAGCCAGGTTAAGAGAGGCGATCTGCTGTTTGAGCTCGACGCCACGCCGTTTCGCAATAAGGTCGAAGCGGCGCAGATTGCGCTGGAACAGGCGCGTCTGTCTAACGATCAGCTGGACGCGCAGATTGCCGCGGCGCAGGCCAGCCTGAAAACCGCGGTGCTGACGGCGCGTAATGACAAAGTTACCTTCGACCGCTACCAGAAACTGAGTACCTTGCAGAGCGTGTCGCAGGCGGATCTGGATAAGGTCCGTACCACCTGGCAGAGCAGCGAGCAGTCCGTCAGCTCGATTCAGGCGAATATTCATAACCTGCGCATTCAGCGCGGCGAGCGGGATGAGCACCGCAACGTGACGCTGCAAAAATACCGTAACGCGCTGGATGAAGCGGAGCTGAATCTTGGCTGGACGAAGGTCTACGCCGAGGCGGACGGCACGGTCAGTAACCTGCAATTAAGCCCCGGTTTTTACGCCTCGTCCGGTTCGGCTGCGCTGGCGCTGGTGAACACCCGGATCGATATCGTGGCGGATTTCCGCGAGAAGAGCCTGCGGCATACTCACCAGGGGACCGACGCCGCCGTGGTGTTCGACGCCTTCCCGGGGCAAGTTTTCCGTGCCCACGTCACCAGCAGCGACGCGGGGATCCTCGCCGGACAGGAGGCCGTAAACGGTCAACTTTCTGAACCGGAAACCTCCAACCGCTGGGTGCGTGATGCCCAGCGTATGCGCATTCACGTGGCGCTGGACGAAGCCTTACCGAAGTCGCTGCCGACCGGCGCGCGCGCCACCGTGCAGCTCTACAATAGCGAAGGGCCGTTTGCGCGATTCTTCTCCGGGATGCAAATCCATCTGGTGAGCCTGCTTCACTATGTCTATTAGCACCCTGGCGCGGGTATTTACCCCGCACGGCAACATCGTCTATACGGCAAACGACTTTCGCCAGACCCTGCGTATCGTCTTTGCCGGGATGATTGCGCTCAGTATTTCGAGTTTCTACAACACCAGCTACGGCGTGTTTTTTGTGGTCTATCCGATCATGCTGCTCTCGCTGGTGCCGGTGTTTAACCGCCACGTGGCGAAGCAGTTTATCTTCAGCGCCTCGCTGAACTGCATCGAAATGGTGTTTATCATCGGCTATCTGTCCCAGTGGCCGGTCATTATGACGCTGGTGGTGTTTGCCCTGTACGTGATGCGTTTTCGCTTTATGAGTAAGGGGCCGCTGTTCCTGTTCGGCTCGATGGGCGTGGTTTGCCAGAGCGTGATGCTCAACTTTATGAGCTACCCCACCACCAACTGGCACACGCTTTTATTCTCTAACATCGAAGCGAGCGTAATGGCGGTGTGCCTGAGCGCGCTGATGAACTACCTGCTGCCGGACGTGGAGCCGCGTAAGCCGCCGCCGCTGATCGAGAAAGATGACGCCCGCGTGCGCCACGAGTCTCTGCTCTCGGGCACCGTGGCGACGCTGATTTTCGTGGTGTTCCAGATGAGCGACTTAAGCGATTCGCTTTCGGCGCTGATGGCGGGCATTCTGATCCTGTTCCCGATGCACTATCGCGGCTCGGTTATCAGCTCCATCTGGCGCGTAGTCGGCGTGGTGCTGGGGTGTCTCTATATCCTTGTCGTCCAGCTTATCCTCTACGATCACAGCAGCCATATGCTGCTGATGATGCCGCTGATTGGCCTTGGACTGGCGTTTGGCGCGCGTCTGCACGTAATGGAGAAGGTCGGCGCCGGGGTAGGCTTCGCCAGTATCACCACCATCGGCATTATGTTCGGGCAGAACATGCACCCGGACAGCGACCTGGTGTTCAGCGATCTGTACCGCATCACCTCCGTCACCTTCGCGCTGGTGGTCACGCTGACGATGGTCTTTCTGGTGCACCTGATCCTGAATCGCTTCGAGGCGACGCGCTACGTTATCGCGCCGCCAAAAGCAGATTAATGCCCCAGCACGGCAGGCAACTGCGAGAGCAGAAACAGGATCAGGCCAATTGTTCCGCCCACCAGGGTACCGTTAACGCGAATGAACTGAAGATCTTTACCGATATTGAGTTCTATCTGGCGTGACATGTCTTTGGCATCCCAGCTTTTCACCGTGTCGCTGATATGGCGCGTCAGGAACGCGGCGAAATCCGGCGCCACGCGGTGCGCGGCCTGCTCCAGATGCTCATTCAGCGACGCCCGCAGGCTGGCGTCGTTGGTCAGCGTTTCGCCAAACCACAGCCCGGCGTTGGCGATACGCTGCTTCACGCGGGAATCATCGCTCTGCATGTCATTTTTCAGCCACTGGCGCAGGTCAGCCCACATTTCCCCCAGATAGCGGTTAAAGGCTTCGTCATTCTTCAGGTAGTGTTTGATATTCTCGGCTTTTGCCGTCATCTCCGGATCGTTTTTCAGATTGTCGATGAACTTGATCGTGGCGCGGTCAAACGCCTGACGGATCTGGTGCGTGCGGTCGTGGCTGATATCGTCCAGCAGCGTGTTCACCGCGTTCGACACCATCTCCGCGCTTTGATCGCCCAGCCACTCGGTTGGCAGCACCATCGCCTTGCGCGGATGCTCGGTCTTAAGCCAGTGGACGATCTGGTCGGCAATAAATTCCCGCGTGCTTTCCCGCTGAATCAGGGTAATCAGGCGGTTGATGATGGCGTCCAGCAGCACCTGGTGACGGTTGTTTTTGGTCATGCTTTCCAGCATGACGGCGCTGGTCTCGGTTAGATCGACCTTGTCGATAGCCTTGTGCACGGCGCGTTTGAGCAGGCGCTGAATGCGCCCATCGTCGGTAAGTTCCAGAAAACCGCTCATCACCTGCACCAGATGCTGCCCCACGCGCCGGGCGTTATCGGGCTGGCTGAACCAGGTCCCAATCATCTGTGCGGGCTCGTAGCGACGGATAAGATCGACAAGGGATTGCGTATCGAGAAACTTTTCCTGCACGAACTGGCCGAGATTGTCGCCGATGCGGTCTTTATTGCGCGGGATAATCGCCGTATGGCGCGAGATAAAGGGAATGGGCACCCGGCGGAACAGCGCGACAACGGCAAACCAGTCCGCCAGCGCGCCGACCATCGCCGCCTCGGCAATGGCCTTTACGCCGCGCACCCAGAAGGTTTGCGGCAGGAACAGAGTGGTGATAAACGCTGCGACGGCAATCAGCAGCAGCGACAGCGCGAGAAGCTTGGCGCGTTTGAGTTCGGTATGTTTTTCCATGGGTTAAGGATAGAGGGATACGGGGGAAAAGTGCAAAAACCGCCACAGCACCCACCCACCAAACCCCATCAACACCACCCCCGCCGTGCGCTCTATCAGCCAGAGCGAACGGCTGAGCTTTCGCTGAACCGCCGGTAACCCCATCAGCGATATCAGCGCCAGATCCCATACCAGCACCACCATCACCATCCAGACGCCGCAGGTCGCCTGCTGAAGCAGTGTGACGTCCGGCCCGAGTAACGCTGTCATTAGCGCCAGGTAGAACAACGCGTTTTTGGGATTTAACAGCGCCGAACCCAGCCCCAGCAGGATTTGCTTACGCAGAGAAGGGCAGCGCTGGCGGGGTTCTTCCAGCGCCAGCGGCTGCGGGCGGCTGCGCACAAGGTGCGAGCCAATCCACAGCAGGTACAGCGCGCCGGACAGTTCGATAAGCGTAAACAGCCACCCAAACTGGCGCAGCGCGCTCCAGCCGATAATCACCAGTAAGATATACAACCCGTTACCTGCTGCGATGCCGAGACACAATCCGGCGCTGCCGCGCAGCCGGTAGCGGGCGGCGTAGCCTACCAGCAGGAAGAAGTCCGGGCCCGGGCTTAACAGGGCAACAAAATGCGCCAGCGCCAGGGCAAGAAAGGCGGAGGGAAATAACAGTTCCATAGCGACCTCAGTGACAAATCTGAGGTCACCTTACGACGTTACGTATCCTGATTATTGTCTGATATTGATCGGCCCGTGGCGTACTGGCGCGGCGTGGCAGCGGTATAATTCACGAAGGTCTTATGAAAATGACTCTGGTCGGCAAACCCGCTCTGGTAGCCCACGTCGGCGATATTATCCCCCGCGCGCAGCCGCGCTTTGGCGTACTCCACGCGCGAAATGTTGAGGAAACTGCCCGGCGTCAGGCCGGTATCCTGCCTGAAAGTGCGGATCAGCGTCTCCTTGCGCAGTGAGAATCGTTGGGCGAGTTCGTCAAGGGAAGGCGGTGCGGCAAGGTCGGAGAGTAACGCCTGCTGAACCTGCTGGCTGGTTGAGCGAGGTGCATTCATCTCACCCGCGCAACGGGGAAGGGCAGAAAGCAGAGTCTCCACGGATGCGGAGGACATCGTCCCGACAACGGCAAGAAAGTGCTTAAAGAGCGTGGGATCGCGAATAACCTGTAGCGCCAGGGGAAGATCGGTGTCGATATAGAGCATATGGTAACTGCGCGGCTTCCCGGCAACGGGGTTGCAGCTGTGCGGGGCATAAGCCGGGATCACGATAAGATCACCGGGATCAAGATCGTACGCATTGCCATGACTTACGCAGCAGGTCTGGCCTTCCACAATCGCGCCGATGGAGAGCTGTGGATGGCAATGACGTTTATATGCCCGGGTGCTTTGCCACGTACTGCGCAGCTCAAGGCCTGCTGCGCGGTTAAAGGTCTGGCGGATGTGGCGGGTATCGGTCATAGGAACTCCATTGATGAGCATTTTTTATACCATGTCTGCGCATCGCCTGGCAGCGTCTTGTTAAGAACCCTCCGTATATACCCAACTTTACCTTCAAAGCCAGTCAGATTGACTACCCTTAATACCCTAAGCGGTAAAACAAGGAGATTCGATATGGCTTACCAGACAGTAAATCCTGCCACGAACCAGCTCATCAAAGAATATCCCTCTCACACTGACGCAGACGTTGAAGCGGCGCTGAAGGCAGCCGATGCGCTCTATCACTCCGACTGGGCGAAAGGCGACATAAGCCAGCGCCTGCCGGTGCTGCATAAGCTGGCGGACCTGATCGACGAACGCGTTGAGGATCTGGCGAAAATCGCCAGTCAGGAGATGGGTAAGCTCATCGAACAAAGCCGCGGCGAAGTGAAGCTGTGCGCGCAAATCGCCCGCTACTATGCGGACAACGCGAAGCAGTTCCTGGCCCCGGTGAAGTATGACTCTGAACTCGGGGAAGCATGGGTTGAACATCACCCCATCGGCGTGCTGATGGCCGTCGAGCCATGGAACTTCCCGTACTATCAGCTGATGCGCGTTCTGGCGCCAAACCTGGCAGCGGGCAACCCGGTGATCGCCAAGCACGCCAGCATCGTGCCGCACTGTGCAGAGACCTTTGCACAACTGGTACGTGAAGCGGGCGCGCCGGAAGGGGCGTGGACCAACCTGTTTATCTCGTCCGAACAGGTGGCGAACATTATCGCCGACGATCGCGTACAGGGGGCGGCGCTGACCGGTTCAGAAAAAGCGGGTAGCGTGGTTGCGGCACAGGCTGCGAAGCACCTCAAAAAATCGACCCTGGAACTGGGCGGGAACGATGTCTTCGTGGTGCTGGACGATGCCGACCTGGATAAAGCCGTGAAGATCGGCGTTAACGCGCGGCTGAACAATGCCGGGCAGGTCTGTACCGCGGCGAAGCGCTTTATCCTGCATGAAAAGATTGCAGACGCCTTCCTGAGCAAATTCACCGAGGCGTTTAAGCAGGTGAAAATTGGCGATCCGCTGGACGAAAGCACCACGCTGGGGCCGCTGTCGTCTAAAGATGCTCTGGAAACGCTGACCAAACAGGTTAACGAGGCGGTGAAAAATGGCGCGAAGCTGCACCATGGCGGCAAGCCGGTTCAGCGTGACGGAAGCTTCTTTGAGCCGACCATCCTGACGCATATCTCGCGTGATAACCCGGCGTACTTCGAGGAGTTCTTCGGTCCGGTAGCGCAGGTTTACGTGGTGAAAAGCGACGACGAAGCGGTCGCACTGGCTAACGATTCCCACTACGGTCTGGGCGGCGCGGTGTTCAGCCAGAACATCGAGCGCGCGAAGAAAATGGCGTCGCGCATTGAGACCGGGATGGTGTACATCAACTGGCTCACCGACACTGCGGCAGAGCTGCCGTTCGGCGGCGTAAAACGTTCGGGTTACGGACGCGAGCTGTCGGACCTGGGGATCAAAGAGTTTGTGAACCAGAAGCTGGTGGTCGTTCGCAAGTAATGCGGTAATAAAAAAAACCTGCCATCCGGCAGGTTTTTTATTAACGGTCGCATCGCCTTTCTTGCCGGGTGGCGCTGCGCTTACCCGGCCTACAATCAATGTGCAATAATTTTAATACATTGCACCCTTCATTGTAGGCCCGTGCAAGCGTAGCGCCGCCGGGCGAAACGCGCAAACAGGCTTAGAAGGACACTCCACCGCCTACATATGCACCATCGATCAGCGTGTGGTTTGGACGACCGTCTTTACCGTCTACGCTCACGTGGCGATAGCCCACTTTCAGCGTGACAGGTTTGACTGGCGTCCAGCTTACGCCGCCGTTAGCTTCAACATAGTTCTTCACGCTGTTGTTCAGGCCGTCTGGCGCCACATAACCTTCACCAAACACGTGAATGCTGTCCGTAAGCGCAACGTTAACGCCGCCGCCAATCGGGAATGCCACGCCGTTATCGCCTTTTTTCGGGCCGATGTAGATGGCTTTCGCGCCAGCATTCAGCATCACCGGACCCACTTCCAGGTTGTAGCCTGCCCCAACGCCGCCGGTCTGGGTACCGTCATCGGTGTTTTTCAGCCAGTTGCTCTCCGCATACAGGCCGGATGAGGATTTCCCCATTTCCAGATTGAGGTTAGTAAAGTTTTTACCCTGCTCAATGCTGCCACCCATGGCCAGTGCTGAGCCCGATATGGCGGTCAGAGCAGAAAGGATCAGGACGTTAAGTTTTTTCATGAGTGTTTCCTCGTCATTAAATTAATCTGAGGGCACCTTAACAAGCGATGTTTATGACTGCAAATGTGATAGGTATCGCATTTATATGCTGTTTGTGTTGGGTTTTTGAATGGTAAATGTTGATGAATTGTTTATATGGCAAATCGTCAATGTCCAATACATTCGCGTTTAGGGACAGTTTACATTCCTGGCTAAACGTAAAGTGAACGAGGCGCAAATAGTCCTTCGCCATGAATTAATTGGGTTTCTAATAATTTCCAAAAGTATTTCAGCTGACACAGATAAAGACAGAGGTTTACATTTCTGGTGATTGATATACGTCCGTACGCGCCGCTTCGTTGCCATTACATGTCATTTTTCTGACACCTTTCTTCATTACGTTGTTGGCTTCACTTACTGGATGCTAACAATATGAAAAGAAAAATTATTCCTGTGCTAATCGGTTGTGCGCTCTCTTTCTCTGGCCTGGCGGCACAGCCAACCGCGGAGCGCTACGTCGTCAGCTTTCCCGAAGGCGCGCATGTCAAATACAGCGGTGCGTTTGCCAGCGCATTCCCGAACGGGCTCCCGGTGGGGATTGGTTCGGGTTTGTTATTCACGGGCAAGCAGGGCGATGCGCTGACGTTTGCGACCGTGACCGATCGCGGTCCTAACGCGGATTCGCCAAAAATGGGGAAAAACGATGCCAAAATCTTTGTTACCCCGGATTTCGCCCCGCTGCTGATGACGATCCGTGTGCTAAACGGCAAAGCGGAGGCCGTGGACGCGCGACCGCTGCATGATGATAAAGGCGAGATCAACGGCCTGCCGCTGCAAAGCGGCGTGATTGGATCTACCAATGAAGTCGCGCTAAGCGACACCTTAAAAGTGCTGAAAGGCGATAACCGCGGGCTGGATACGGAAGGCATCACGCCGGACGGGAAGGGCGGCTACTGGCTGTGCGATGAGTATGGCCCGTTCCTGATTAACGTCGACAGTAAAGGGAAAATCCTCGCGATCCACGGTCCGCAGGCGACGGAAGGGGAGAAATCCATCGCGGGCGGTCTGCCAAACGTTATCAAATGGCGTCAGGCAAACCGGGGCTTTGAAGGGCTGACCCGCATGCCGGACGGACGCATTATCGCCGCCGTGCAAAGCACGCTGGATATCGACGGGAAGAGCAAAAAACAGGCGCTGTTTACGCGTCTGGTGAGCTTCGATCCGGCGACCGGGAAAACCGCGATGTACGGCTACCCTGTCGACAGCGCGGCCTACAGCAAAAACAGCGACGCCAAAATCGGCGACATCGTGGCGCTGGATAACCACACCATCCTGCTGATTGAACAGGGCGAGGATAAAAATGACGCAATGCGTAACCTCATCTACAGGGTTAATCTGAGCAAGGCGAGCGATCTGGCGGCCTTCGACAAGCCGGGCGAATACCCGGAGTTTGATGATGAGAAAACGCTGGCGCAGCGCGGCATCACGCTTGCGGAAAAAACGCAGGTGGTCGATCTGCGTGCGCTGGGCTGGCAGCAGGAAAAGGCCGAAGGGCTGGCGCTGATTGACAGCAAAACGCTGGCAGTGGCGAACGATAATGACTTTGGCGTGAAGGTGGCGATGCAGAAGCCAGTCGAAGGCAAGAAGCTCAAGGATTATAGGGTGAACGCGCAGGGGGCGCTGACGCTGGATGACAAACCGGTTGAAACCACCCTCAGCGTGAAGCCGTTGAAGAAACCGGAGTCCGACAGCGAGCTGTGGATTGTGACGCTGCCGGAGGCGTTGAAATGAGAGCGGTTGGTTAATCGACCATTTCTAAAGTAACGCAGCACTATACCCATGCGTCTATGGGTATAGTGCTTTTTTATATGTTATTCAAAAGGTTAACCTGTCATTTTTTCCAAGATTATCATGTTTTGTATGATTGCTAAACAAATTAGAGAAAGTACTGGGGAAGGCAGCTATTATTTGTTATCTTATGTATTATAAGTATTTTTGAGCTCGATAAATAATGATGAACCCAACCATTCTTAATTTAAACGAAAATATATTGGGCGTGCAAGTAACGAATTTTAATCTCGATGTTGAAGTTCAATATTCAGCAGTTGTTTATGGTGTCGATGAAAATTTTCTAAAGCATTGTGGGATCTCGATGTTATCAATTGTGGAAAAAACTTCGGAAGTTCCATTGCATTTTTTCATTATTACAGATAAAAGCAATGAAGTTGAGTTTTCCAGATTGCAGTCTATTATCAAGAATACTCAACATGCACTGACAATTATTATTGTATCTGCTGACGCTCTGGATGTTTTTCCTAAGAATTCAATTTTCCCGGTCTCAATATATTTCCGTCTCCTGGCTCCGTATTTAATTAAAGAATATCGTTATTTTTTATATGTTGATGCCGATATTATAGCGCTGGATAGTATTTATGATCTATTAGAAAACCATAAGCCGATAAATAAAATTTGTTGTGCTGTCAGGGAGCCGGAGCATCAGATTGCTCTTTCAGAATCTATTAATATGTCTGGTTGCGATTATTTTAATTCTGGCGTTCTTTATGTTGATGCCAGAACGTGGAATGAAAATAAAATATCGCAAAAAGTTTTTGAATGCTTACTGGAGCGCGGGGCTGACTTTAAGTATTTTGATCAAGATGCTCTTAATGTTGTCCTGAACGAAAAAATAATGTTTATAGATGGCAAGTATAATTGCCAAATAAAGGCGGGACACAAAAAGGTAGATTTCATGCGTGAACCACCCAATGAAACAGTTTTGTTACATTATGTTGGTGGCGATAAACCATGGCAGTTATGGAATCAACAGCAAATAAGCACCTACTATCGTAAATATAAAAAAATGTCACCCTGGTGTGATGTTGAAGATGTTAGTCCACGTTGTGCGAAAGAACTAAAGAAATGCTATAAAACGCTTAATAATAAGAAACAGTTTATTGAAGCTTTCTGTATGTTTGTTCGTTATCATTTGGCTCGTTTCTTGGAAAAAAGGCAAACTAAACATGTTAAGTCGTGAATACATTAAAAGGTTAAATGTTAACATTATTTTCATTCTTGTTGTGTTTACAGTTGGAAGCGATCTTTTTATAGAGGCTTATCCAAGAAAGCTATTTTACATGGGTTGTTATCTTTCTATTTTTGGCCTTCTTTTTTTGGAAAGTTGGAAGGGTTTTCGTCAATGGCTATTGAGTAATAAAATCGCAATAGCATTTTTGTTGAGCATTGTGCTTCTCGGTGCCAGTAAGCTAATTTGGTCGATGATATTTCCATCGACACATTTACAGGATATTAAAGATAATTATTATGCTGGCGGAAAGTTGCTCATCCTGTCAGGAGTAATGGCATTTTATTTGCTTAAATCCGTAAATGTAATTTCAATCCAAAGCTGGAAATTCGCTGCTTGCACTAGCGTTGTTCTAGGTTTACTCACCGTTTGGTTTGGTTACCAGGAGCAAGCGACTGGTATAACCAGAATTAAATTACTAGCCGATGCTGCTACGACTACTGCTTATATAATGGTTGTTCAGTCAGTTCTGTGTTTTTCTCTTATTAAAAAAGCAGTTTCAAATCAGCTTTACCGTACTGTATTTAACATTGCTACATTTTTCATATTCTCTTATTTATTACTGATGACAGAAACCAGAGGCGCTATAGGCACTTTTTTCATTGTCTGCTTCGTCCTGGCATGTTTTGAATTGAGAAATGTAAAGCCTCGTTATTGGTTTTTAGCATTACTGGCAATATCCATCATTGGCGGAGGTATAGCTTATAAGATGCAAAAGAGAATTGTTGAGGCTTATGATAACATCCAACAATTACAAAAAAATAATGCTAACACATCTTTAGGAGCACGTTTTGTTATGCTTGACGCAGGACAGCACGTAGCGAGTTTATCACTTTTTGGTCAGGATGCAGAAAAGCGTTATAATAATGCAAGAGAATATATTGAACAAAACTATAAAAGCGCGGAAGCAGTCAGGGCTATAAAATATCATTTCCATAATGATATAATTGAAAGCTTTAGCTTACAGGGCCTTTTAGGCGTCATTGCTATTATATTGTTTTATGTCACTGGTTTTTTAGCTTCCTGCGAAAAAAAGAATAAGTTTAATGTTGGGTTGCTGCTTTATATGTCAGCGCTATTTCTTATGGGATTGACAGATGTCCTCTTTATCCAACGAAATACAGCAATGGTAATTGGTGCTTGTGCTGTAATCTTACTTCTCTGCCAGAGAGATGAGAATAAAAAAATCGAAAATGTGAGACAGTAATTAAATCAGGGCCATTAAAAATTGGCCCTGATGTATCTTATTTCTTCAGCCCCGCAAACGCTGCCCGAATTTCCTCTTCCGGCAGCTGTATTCCAATAAACACCATCACGCTGTGCGGCGCTTCATCGCCCCACGGGCGATCCCAGTCGGCGCTGTACAGGCGCTGCACGCCCTGGAACAGCAGGCGGTTCGGCTCGCCGTCAATCCACAGCATCCCTTTGTAGCGCAGCAGTTTTTCCGCAGATTCCAGCAGCAGATTTTCCATCACGCGGGAAACCTCGCTGATATCTACCGGGTAATCCAGTTCCACCACAATGGAATTGATATCGTTCTGTTTGTCGGCGATAAAGTGAAAACGCGGTCTGGCGCTGACGACGTTCTCTTCCAGCATAAAACCGTTGGTATCGAAGAGCAGAGAAAGATCGATATCACCGTGCGTCACGGTATACACCGGGGCGCGGGCGTTGATGCGCGCCAGACGTTCGCGCAGCTTTTCGCTTTCGCCAGCGACGTCGGTTTTAGTCAGCAGAATGCGATCGGCATAGCCAACCTGCGACTGAGCAATGGTGAACTGGTTCATCTGCTCGTCGGCATGAACCGCATCGACCAGCGCAATGACACCGTCCAGCAGATAGCGCTGGCAAATAATCTCGTGGGAGAAAAAGGTCTGAATAATTGGGCCGGGATCGGCCATCCCGGTGCATTCAATCACCAGGCGGTCAAAATGAATAGTGCCCTTGTCGAGGTTATCGAGCAGATCCAGCAGGGCATCTTCCAGTTCGTTCGAACGGGTACAGCAAATACAACCGTTGGTCAGGGTTTTGATCTGCGTGGCGCGATCGCCAATCAACTGATCGTCCACGGATACTTCGCCGAACTCGTTTTCGATAACGGCAATTTTGTAACCGTGCTCTTCGTTGAGGATGTGGCGCAGCAGGGTGGTTTTACCTGCGCCCAGAAAACCGGTGAGTAGGGTGACTGCAATCGGGGTCATTCACTTCTCCTTCTAACAGCAGCGCATGCCGCCTTTACCGTCGCCGCCGTAGCGTGCCTGCTGGCGCTCGCGGAAGAATTCTTCATAGCTCATGTACGGCTTGTCCGGATGGTTGGTTTGCATATGTTCGACATAGTTGTCGTAGTCTGGAATGCCAATCAACATCTTTGCCGCCTGGCCGAGATATTTTTTTGCCTGACCTAAGTTACCAAACATTGTGCCGCCTCGTGAATGATTAAAGCCGGATAGCGACTTTCGCCTTATCCGGCCTACATACTGCACATTTTGTAGGCCGGATAAGCGTAGCGCCATCCGGCAATTACGGTTTAATGATGTGAAGAGGTTTTAATACCGCCTTCAGGAACCGGAACGTACGGGGTTTCTTTGTCGGTACGTTTGTCCACGTTGCGCACATTCATCCAGGTTTTGAAACCGTAGAAAATGATGCTGTATACCACCACCAGGAACAGAATACTCAGACCGGCGTTGGTGTAGTTGTTGACCACGATGTGGTTCATGTTGGCAATCTGCTGCGCGGTCAGTTCGCCGCCGTTGGCAATCTTCTCTTTGTACTGGTTAGCCATGTAGAAGAAGCCTTCCATCTGCGGATTGGAGCTGAACAGTTTCAGACCCAGCGCCCAGGTGGTGCAGATCAGCAGCCATACAGCCGGGATAACGGTCACCCAGATGTATTTGGTGCGTTTCATTTTAATCAGTACCACGGTGCCCAGAACCAGCGCCACGGCTGCCAGCATCTGGTTAGAGATACCGAACAGCGGCCACAGGCTCTTCACGCCGCCCAGCGGATCGACCACGCCCTGATACAGCAGGTAACCCCACAGGCCTACGCAGCCAGCCGTACCGACGATACCCGCCACCAGAGAGTCCGTTTTCTTCAGGAACGGCACGAAGTTGCCCAGCAGGTCCTGGAGCATAAAGCGACCAGAACGGGTACCGGCATCCAGTGCGGTAAGGATGAACAGCGCTTCAAACAGAATACCGAAGTGATACCAGAAGCCCATGTCCGCCATTGGCAGCACTTTATGGAACACGTGCGCGATACCTACCGCCAGCGTCGGTGCGCCACCTGCACGGTTCAGCACGGACGGTTCACCGATGTCTTTCGCCGTTTGCAGGATCTGCTCAGGTGAAATCACGAAGCCCCAGGAGCTGACGGTCGCCGCTGCGTGCGCGGTTACGTCTTTCAGTTGCGCCATAATCAACGGCGCGTTCTCGCCACCCATTTCATGCAGGTTCGGCATGGTAATGCCCAGGCCTGCTGGCGGGGTGTTCATCGCGAAGTAGAGACCCGGTTCGATGATGGATGCTGCAACCAGCGCCATGATCGCCACGAAGGATTCCATCAGCATCGCGCCATAACCGATGAAACGCGCATCCGTTTCACAGGCCAGCAGTTTCGGCGTCGTACCGGATGAGATCAGCGCGTGGAAGCCAGAGACAGCGCCACAGGCGATGGTAATGAACAGGAACGGGAACAGCGCGCCTTTCCACAGCGGACCGGTACCGTCGATGTACTGCGTCATGGCCGGCATTTTCAGCTCAGGGTTCAGGATAACGATACCCAGCGCCAGGCCGACGATAACGCCGATTTTCAGGAAGGTCGCCAGATAGTCGCGCGGCGCGAGGATCAACCATACCGGCAGCAGCGCGGAAACGAACGCGTAGCCGATCAGCGCAAAGGTAATGGTGGTGTCTTTAAAGGTCAGCGCCGGGCCCCAGTACGGGTCGTGCGCAATCACGCCGCCGAAGTAAATGGATGCCACCAGCAGAACGATACCAATGATGGAGACCTCACCCACACGTCCTGGACGCAGGAAGCGCATGTAGATACCCATAAACAGCGCGATAGGTACGGTGGAGCAAACGGTGAAGACCCCCCACGGGCTTTCTGCCAGCGCTTTAACCACGATCAGCGCCAGTACCGCAAGGATGATGATCATAATTAAGAAGCAGCCAAACAGCGCAATGGTTCCTGGAACGGAACCCATCTCTTCTTTGATCATCTCGCCAAGCGAGGCACCGTTACGGCGAGAAGAGATAAACAGCACCATGAAGTCCTGCACTGCGCCTGCCAGCACCACGCCCGCCAGCAGCCAGAGCGTACCCGGCAGGTAACCCATCTGCGCGGCGAGAACCGGACCGACCAGCGGACCCGCGCCCGCGATAGCGGCAAAGTGGTGACCGAACAGCACGTAGCGGTTAGTCGGAACATAGTTCAGGCCATCGTTATTGATGACCGCAGGAGTCGAACGTGTAGGGTCAAGCTTCATCACCTTTTGGGCGATGTACAGGCTGTAGTAGCGGTAAGCCACCAGATATACCGACACGGAAGCGACCACGATCCACAGGGCGCTAACGTGTTCACCCCGACGTAGGGCGACTACCGAGAGGCAAAATGCCCCGATGATCCCGAGGATCACCCAGGGTATGTGCTTGAATATCTTTTTAGTATCCATAGTAAAACCTGGTTTTCTAAGATTAATAATTGGCCGAAGCCGTTGAGTTTGGGTTGCGTTTGAGGAGGTAAATTGACTGCTATGCTGGAGGCGATCATGCCAGACGTACGCGCGCGTAAAGTAAGGTAAATAAGTGAGCGGTCAAATGGTGAGTTAAGCGGTCAGAAGTGTCAGTGAGCGGTAAAGAAGTGTGTTGAACGGAGGATATTATGTGATTGAGATCACAAAGAAAAATTCAACAAGGAATGGCGATTAGCGACTACGCTTATTGCCACAACGTTATAAGGAGAACACCATGGAAACCGTTACTCTCACTTTATCTGAGGCTTACGCGCTGTCGCGTGAGGTGCTGCTCCGCAATGGGTTCAGCGCTGAACATGCGGATGCCATCGCGCGAAACGTCACGGCGGGCGAGCGCGACGGCTGTGCGTCTCATGGATTATGGCGATTGCTGGGGATCGTCGAGACCCTGCGTAAGGGGAAAGTCTCTGCCGATGCGCGGCCACAGATTATCGACCAGGCGCCAGCCATCGTTAAAGCCGATGCCGGCGGCGCGTTCTCGCTGGTGGCGTATGAGCAGGCGCTTCCGTTGCTTATCAGTAAAGCGAATACCTGCGGGATCGCGGCGCTGGCCATTAACCGCTGTGTTCACTTTTCTGCGCTGTTTGCCGATATTGAACCGCTTACAGACGCCGGGCTGGTGGGCTACGCCTGTACGCCGAGCCATGCCTGGGTTGCGCCTGCCGGGGGAACGCGTCCCTTATTCGGCACCAATCCCATTGCCTTTGGCTGGCCGCGCAAAGGCAAGCCGCCCTATATTTTTGATATGGCGACCAGTGCGGCAGCGCGCGGTGAGATCCAGTTGCATCTGCGCGCCGGAAAACCGATCCCACAAGGATGGGGCATCGACAGTGAAGGACAACCGTCAACCGATCCACAGGCGGTGCTGGATGGCGCGATGCTGACCTTTGGCGGTCATAAAGGTTCGGCGTTCGCGGCGATGGTGGAACTGCTGGCCGGGCCGCTCATCGGCGATATGACCAGCGCTGAATCGCTGGACTGGGATGACGGCGCGGGCGGTCTGCCTTATGGCGGCGAGCTGATTCTGGCGCTCGATCCGTCTCGTTTTCTCGGCGAGGAGGCGCACGTTCACCTGGCGCGGGCGGAAACCCTGTTTGCATCAATGCAAGAACAGGGGGCGCGGCTGCCGGGGGAAAGGCGCTTTAGCTCCAGAGAGAAAGCGCGCCAGGAAGGGGTGATGATTACGCGTTCGCTGTTTGATGACATTTCCGCGCTGAGGTAAAGCCAAATCGGTGAGGGATCCTCGCCGGATCCCTGTGCGCGTAGTGTGTCATCGCTTTTATTGCCAGTTCATTGAACACATTTCCTGTGATATCCCTCGCGTTTGCATAAAGTTTTCTCATTTCAGGCCGAAAACCAGAGTATCTGTCTAGCGGAAAGAGAAAACATGTTAAAACGTATCAAGATCGTGACCAGCCTCTTGCTGGTTCTGTTTTTATTTGGCCTTTTACAACTCACATCAGGCGGTTTGTTCTTTAACGCATTGAAAAATGACAAAGAGAATTTCACCGTTCTGCAAACCATTCGTCAGCAGCAATCTACGCTGAACGGCAGTTGGGTCGCGCTGCTACAGACGCGTAACACCCTGAACCGTGCGGGTATCCGCTACATGATGGATCAGAATAATATCGGTAGCGGCGCGACCGTTGCCGATCTGATGCAGATTGCCAGCGCTTCCCTCAAACAGGCGGAAAAAAACTGGGCGGATTACGAAGCGCTGCCGCGTGACCCACGCCAGAGCGAAGCCGCGTCTGCGGAAATTAAACGTAATTACGATATCTACCACAACGCGCTGGCCGAACTGATCCAGTTGCTGGGAGCCGGGAAGATCAATGAATTTTTTGATCAGCCCACCCAGGGATACCAGGACGGTTTTGAGAAGCAGTACGTGAGCTACCTGCAGCAAAACGATCGTCTGTATGATCTGGCCGTTGAAGACAATAACCGTTCTTACAGCCAGGCGATGTGGGTTCTGGGCTGCGTACTGTTCGCGGTGCTGGTGGTGATTATCGCGGTCTGGTTTGGTATCAAGCTGTCGCTGATCGCGCCGATGAACCGCCTGATCGCGAGCATTCGTCATATTGCCAGCGGCGATCTGGTGAAGCGGATTGATGTGGAAGGCACCAATGAAATGGGCCAACTGGCGGAAAGCCTGCGCCATATGCAGGGTGAACTGGTCCGTACCGTGGGCGACGTGCGTAACGGCGCGAACGCCATTTACAGCGGCGCCAGCGAAATCGCGATGGGTAACAACGATCTCTCTTCCCGTACCGAGCAGCAGGCGGCATCTTTGGAAGAGACGGCGGCGAGCATGGAAGAGCTGACGGCTACCGTTAAGCAGAACGCCGAAAACGCCCGTCAGGCCAGCCATCTGGCGCTGAGCGCCTCTGAAACCGCGCAGAAAGGCGGGAAAGTGGTGGATAACGTGGTGCAAACCATGCGCGACATCGCGTCCAGTTCGCAGAAAATCGCTGACATCATCAGCGTCATCGACGGCATTGCGTTTCAGACCAATATACTGGCGCTGAACGCGGCGGTGGAAGCGGCACGCGCAGGCGAGCAGGGCCGTGGCTTTGCGGTGGTCGCCGGTGAAGTGCGTAACCTCGCACAGCGCAGCGCTCAGGCGGCGCGCGAGATCAAGAGCCTGATTGAAGACTCGGTGAGCCGTGTTGATGTCGGTTCTGCGCTGGTCGAAAGCGCCGGTGAAACCATGGACGAGATCGTTAATGCGGTAACCCGCGTAACCGACATTATGGGCGAAATCGCCTCTGCCTCTGATGAGCAGAGCCGTGGTATTGACCAGGTTGGTCTGGCCGTGGCGGAGATGGATCGCGTAACCCAGCAGAACGCCTCGCTGGTTGAAGAGTCTGCCGCCGCCGCCGCCGCGCTGGAAGAGCAGGCCAGTCGCCTGACGCAGGCCGTTGCGGTGTTCCGTATTCAGCAGGAACAGCAGCGCGCGCGTGAAGCGGCGAGTGTGAAATCCGTTGCCGCCCCGGTTCAGCCGCGTAAAGCTGCCGTCGCCGATACGGGTGATAACTGGGAAACGTTCTGACCGGTGATGCGTGTGGTGAAGGGATTGCGGATAATCTGAACCTTCCTGGTGCGGGCCCGATGCGGCGTTGCCGCCATCGGGCAATCAGCGCAGCATCAGGCGCATGGCGCAGCGGGATTCATACGCGATGCCATGCGCCGCTTCTTCTTCTCGCTTCCGGCGCAAGGCTGCCGGAAGCGCGTTATCTTCCAGCATGTCAAATCCCAGATGCGCATACAGTGGCGCATTCCAGACCACATGACGAAACGTTGTTAACGTCAAAGACGTATAGCCCTGCTCACGTGCCCATTGCGTGACGACGTTCATCAACCGGCGACCCACGCCTTTTCCCTGCCAGTCCAGATGCAGTGAAAATTCAGCGATATGCAACGATGACGCCATTGCTTCACCGAGCAAAAAGCCAACGGGCCGATCGTCAACCAGCGCCAGCCAGCTCATTCCTGCGCGGACATAGTGCTGATGTTCTTCGGCGCTGACGATACGATCGTCCGCGATCCAGGCCAGTTCGGGTATCGCTAAAAAGCGTTGTCCTGCCGAGCGTTCAATGGCGGGCAGGGCGGCGGTATCAGCCAGTGTGGAAGGGCGAATGCGTATTTTCATGCAGGGAGTATATCGCGCGAACGCCCGCGTTTCTGCGCGTTGCGCGCGGTTTTCACCCCGCGCAGACCAGCAGTGGCGAGTAGTCATTACTGATGACCACGGCGTTGTCCGGCGTTCGTCGAATGTTGACCAGTCGTTTCTGGTCGGCGGTGATCCCCTGCGTGTATTTTTCGAAAACGCCTTCAGGAACATTATCATGGCCGTATTTTTCCACTTCCCGGATATGCAACTGGTAAAAGGCGTCATGCACATGTTGCCAGGTGAAGTTCTGCTGCCGGGAGACGGTCCAGTGGTTTTCAGTGCCCTCGATGTCGCCATTCAGATTAAGGTAGCCGCTGCCATCCGGGGTGAAATGCATGACCACCATTCCTTCGAATGTGAACGGATTATTCACCCGGCGATCCTTAAAGGTCAGGCTGCCCTGACAGGTGAGTGCGAGGCGTTCACTGTGCTTCATCCAGAGCCATGTCCCCACGATAATCAGCAGGTTGCAAGCGATAAGGCATAAGAGTCGTTGTTTCTGTGTCATTGCTCACCACGCATAGTAATAGAGGGTCTGACAGCTACTGACATGCCCGTGAAAGCGCGAGCATTGCGACAGGACCAGCCGCCCGTCTTCGCCATACAGCAATGGATCCTGAATATGGAGGTAAAAAAGCGAATCCGGTAAACAGCGAAATGTCCCCTCTTTCTGGATTTGCGTCATCAGGGCTTCGGCCTGCTGGTGTAAACCCTCAGCGAGAGGGGAGAAGGTATAGACCGGGCACGTACCGATATGGCTAAGTAAATACGGCTCAGTGTGCTGACGCTGCTGCTGCCAGAACAACAGCGATACGCACAGCAGGGCGACAAGAAGCGTTATAACCAGAGCGCGTTGACCAGTGCGGCGTGTCTGAACGGGCTTGCTGTCAGCGGTTGCCACGCTCAGTGGCACGACGGGCATTTCCGCATTAAGCATGAAACCGACTTTCGGGACGGTGACGATAAACAGACTGTCCGGCACCAGTGCGGCGAGCATTTTTCGCAGAATACTGATGTACTGATTCAGTGAATTGCTTGAGCCCTGCAATCCCCGGTTATCCCACACTTCCTGGAAAAATGTTTCACGTTCCACCACCATCCCGTGGTGGGTGATGAGCAGATTCAGAATGGTTTGCGCCGTGGAGGTTAGCGACTGACTCTCTGTCTCAGCGCCATTCTGTAAGGTCAGCGTACCATCCTCGTTGTCATAGACGAGCAGGTCCGCAAGCAGGTATTTCATGGGATTATCAGCAGTCCAGTCAGAAAATAGCGCTGTATTAAGCGGAAGTGCGAATAATCTTATCTTTAAATGTTATCGGTAACATTGATCCAGACCGCTTTTGGACAGAGTCGGCAGTGAGTGGGGTTGAACAATGGGGGCGGGGGATGAAGTGAGGAGAACAGGCGGAGCTCACTCCGCCAGAGAAAGCCACTCGTTACGGTGGCTCATTAAATGCATTTTACGATGCAGTTCAGCGAGCGTGTGACAATGAAATTTTGTCATCGCATTTCGTCGATGAGTGTAAACCGTTTTCGGCGATTTGTTCATTATTTCGGCGATTTTAACAGTCGAAAACCCCTTAATAATCAAACGACAAACATGCGCTTCGGTCTGCGTTAGCGGGGCGTCTTTTTCAATACGGCGATGAAAATCCGGGTGCCGTAAATGGCTAGCAAGCTGTTTTAAGGAAACGTTATCGCGAATCAGGCAGACCTTTTCGGGTGGCAGTAGCTGTTGCATTTCCCGCATCCGCTTGTGGCCGGTGACGATCAGCCATTTTTTACCGCTCGTGTCCTGGATAATTTTCTCGCGGAGCAGAAAAAGGTCTCCACCGGGGCGATCTTTCTGCCATGACAGTGTCAGGTGTGGCTCAATCATAAAGGGAATGCAGTGGCGCAACCCGGACCAAAGATAATAATTGTCGCTTAACACGACGAGTTGATAACGTGAAAGCACGATATTTCCCGATTAAATGTATGTCAGGAAAGCGTAGAGGATATTTTTTCTACAGGATATTTATAAATATAATTTTTATTTATAAGGTGTTTATTGCTGGTTTTTATTCTATTTATAGATTTATATTTTTTGTTTTTAGGATGAAGGTGGCGAAAATAACCACCTTTATCTTCGGGTGTCAGCCCTGGGCGTTGTTAACCACTTTTATCTCCACCATCCCAATCCCCAGCTTACGCGGCGAGTGGCCGAGGATGTTACCTTCGTTAGTGGATACCGGCTCGGGCGGCACTATCACCAGCGTATCCGCATCTGCCGGATTGTCGAAGTGCAGCGTGGTGGTGGTGACCTCATTACTTAAAACCAGCGTCTGCTCTTCGTTACCCACCCGCACCGGAATCGGGCGATTGGCATTGTTGCCGAAGGCCTTTGCGGTAATCACCAGGTCGAATTTTTTCGGCAGCGGCTGTTTATATTCAATCTTCACTTCTTCGGCGAGCTGGGCATTGGACCAGCGTCCCCAGGATTCGGGGCGGGAAATTCCGCTGAATTGCTTCACTTCTTCCGGTGCGCCCGCGACGTTAAAGACAAAACTGTCGGCCTTATAGCGGATATCGTTGTCGACAATCTTCAGGGTATCGACATTGCCCTTATAGCGTTCCATGTCGATTACCGTCTCTTTAAAGGCGGTTTTACCTTTCCATTGCGCTTTATCGACGTGCTGAACGATCTGCTGCCCGCCAAGCTGGCCCTGTGAGACGCACCAGTCGGTAGAGAGCGCCAGCTCCGGCGACCACAACTGGCCCATCTTGTAGCAGCGATCGACCCAGACGAAGTTATCGCGCGGGGCGAAATCGGCAAGCTGGAAGCGCAGGGGCGCGGAATATTCGCTTTCCGGCAGCGGTTCGACCCGTTTGTCTGACACCCGCAGCAGTAATGGCAGACGGAAGTGGCTGCCGGAGAAGGCGATCATATTTTTATCCCGATCGATGGTGAACGCCTTCATCTCTTTCGGGAAGTTCCACAGGCGAATGATGTCCGGCTTCATGGCCAGGATTTTTTCTTTGCTGTTGAGGAACACTTCCGACATCGACTGACCGGACAGGCTGCTGCGCCCCAGACCGATATAGTTGTCCCCGCCGAGGATATCCAGCACCGTCGCGCCGTTGTCCATCGTGTTGCGCTTGACCGCCAGCGTCTCCTGTTGCGGCTTGTCGCCACGTATCACGAAGAACAGATTGTTGCGTTCTTGCTTGTTCAGGTACTTCCATGCGGTGTTGTTCATCGCCAGATGGTCTGAGGAGACCACGATCACGGTATCTTTAAACCACGGTGACGCTTTGATTTTATTGATAAACGCCGCGATATTTTCCTGACTGCAACTGACGGCGCTGAAGGACTGGTTGGACTTACCGTCAACGTCGTAGCGTTTGCGGTTACAGGTGCGCGAGATAAAACCATCTGGGTGATGGGTATCAACCGTCAGTGTAAACAAAGAGAAACGTTGACCCGAGCGGGAGAGCGCTTCGAACTTTTTCCACGCTTCTTCCAGCACGGTATCATCGTAGAAACCCCAGTCGTTGCGGTAATTCGGATCGGCGACGACGCTTTTTAACTCTTCAGCGCCATACAGATAATCAAAACCGTGGGATTTCAGGAACACGTCTTTACCGGCGAAACGCAGGTTTGCGCCCTGGACAAAGTAGTTCTGATAACCGGAGTTTTTCAGGATATCGCCGAGACAAATATTCTGCGGGAAGAAGCTGGAAACGGATGCCGAGGCGTTACCTTCAAACGGTGCAAACAGCGGAATGCCGCACTGGGAGGCGACCATACCAGCAATCGTGTAATCCGTCCCCGGCAGTTGCTGGGTATGGCTGAAATCGATGCCCTCATTTTTCAACGCGCCCAGTTCTGGCGTGAGATCCGGGAAGGCATCGTTATCGAAATAGGTGCGCTCAAGACTTTCGCCATAGATGTACACCAGATTCAGTTTCGGATTGGGAATGCTTTTTGCCGGTTCTTTATAGTAAGCCGTAAAGTCCGGATCGCCATCGCGCGTCTGTGACTTCACCAGTTCAGTGATTTGACGAAATGCCGGGCTCGCATCCACAGAACCTAACGCCAGTAGCAGAGCGAGCAGACTATAACCGAAATGATGCGGATGGTGACGGCGACGACGCAACACCCAGCCGAGCGAGCCAAAAACGGCAACCAGCGCCAGCGCAATTCCGACACCTGGCAGGATGTATTTGCCTACACCAGCGCCCGTCAGGCTGTTTGTTAGCGTGTAGAGCACTGCATCGTTGATACCATCACCCGTAAAATAGTCGCTGGCGTACAAGGTGATATTTAAGACCACAAACAGTCCCAGCACCGTGAGTATGGCGGCAAACCACCAGGTGTTGCGACCCGCTTTCCAGGCATAAATCAGCACTGAAGCGAGAAACAGGGCGATGGAAAGAAACTCAGACAACAGACGATCCTCATGAGTAACCTTTGCAGCAAGGCTCTAAACCAGGCGTTCGACTGGCAATTAATCTATTTTCAGGGCATACAATGTAATGGGGTTGTCACGTAGCTGCAATTCTAGTGACATTTAATTACCTTGTTATTCAGAATTGGTTTAGATATGGACTTTCATGATCGTCATCACGACCTGCGGACAGGCGAATGGGCGAGGGGGACGGGGAAAAAGAGAGAGAAAATGCCGCGTCTGCCGGAGAACGGCCAAAACGCGGCATCTCAGGTCAGGAAATGAAGTTCATCCCCTGTTTCAGAACCAGATCGCAGGCCTTGGTTTTCACTTTCTCGGCGAGGGGAGTGGTGCCGATATTATTCAGATTCAACTGCTGCCCGTCTTTGGTGTTGAGCAGACCCTGAATCCCGTCCAGATAGTTGGTGTCCTGCTTTTGCTCCGTCGCGCCCAGCCCCAGTTTATCCAGCACCTGGTTTTTTACGTTTTCCGCATCCGTGACGGACGCCAGTTTCTGCTTTGCGCAGTACTGCAAAATACCGGCTGCGTTGTTCATATTGTTGGCGCTCAGTGCCTGATTGCCGCCATTGAGCAGGCTGGTCAGGGAAGAGAGTGAGGTGCCGCTCTGCGACGAGGTGGCGCTTTGCTGACTGAGCTCGCTGGCGGCGCTGGAGAGAGAATCCTGCCAGGACGCGGCGAAGGCGCTGGTGGCGAGCAGGGCGCTCGCGGTTATTACACCGCACAAAATACGTTTGGTTGTATTCATCATCATTACTCGTAAAGAGGACTTTCGTTGCAGTATAGCGTTGCAAAGTCTAAGAATGGTCTTAATACTCTTTGCCGGTCACCCGACTGCGAAAACTGTCCCAGTTAAAGATCACCCATAAACTGTTGCCGAGTCGCATCCTGTCCATCACCCGTTCCCCCAGCAGTTTGGTCATTTCGTCCATATTGCTGTTGGTGAGCATACCGGTTGGGCGCTTCGAGGAGGAACGGCGATCGACGATCTGGTTGATAATCACCTTTTCATAGCGTGATTCGGTTTGTACGCCGATCTCGTCGATAACCAGTAAATCAACATTGCTGAGATCGTTAAGCAACTGTTCTTCGCTGGTTTCGCGGTTGCTGAAGGTCTCTTTCATCGCCGACATGATATCGGCCACGGTGATAATCAGCACCGACTTCCCGCGCAGCAACAGCTCGTTGCAAATCGCGGCGGCAAGATGGTTTTTCCCCGTTCCTGGCTTACCGGAAAAGATAAAGCTGGCGATGTTGCCATCGAACTCTTCCACGTACTGACGCGCTTTGCTCAGCGCGTTCATCTGGCCTTCGCATTCAATGTGATAGTTGTCGAACGAGCAGTTTTGGTGCAACGGGCGGATACCGGAACGGTTAAAGGTGCGCTGCATTTTCATCGCCCGGTTTTCACGCGCCAGCGCCGCGGCACGGATTTCACCTTGCTCTTTCTGCCATGCCAGCAACTCTTCGCCCGTTTTGAACTTCGGTTCGATATGGGCTGGCATCATTTTTTGCAGACGTTTCATCAGATCGCCAACGTTTTTCATGCTTAACCTCTAAAACCCGGTGGAATTTGATTATCCGGTTCGCTGACCGTATTCACATCGCGCTTCGGCTGGCCGCCGTTGCTGGCCCGGCTGATTTGAACGCTACGCGCCAGTTTTTGCTGCCATTGCACGTGGTGAAAAACTTTCCCTTCTGCTTGCCAGTAGGTGACGAACGAGGCCAGTTCTTCGGGGGTGACAGGTTCACTCAACGCCACGCCCCAGAGCGCGGCCTGACGCTGAAAGTCGGCATCTGGCTGCCAGGCGGGGTACATGGCGAATTTCCCCAGCGGTACAGCGACGGGGACGGGCTGCGGTTCTTCATAAAATTGCGCATCCAGCGTCACATCGCTACCCGGCCGGGCGAGCTTTTCTTCAAGCGCCAGCAGTTGTGCCAGGCGTGCGGGGGTCACCGCGTAAAAAGCCGGGGCGTTGTTGGCAAACACCGCGACCGCGCCGCCGTCAGACTTCGCCAGTACGGTCTGGTGATCGTGTAATAAGGCGTCAATACCAATGACGTCCGGGGTCAAAATTCTGGATGACATAACGTTTCTCAATACCGACTACAACCGAGAAGGGACTCTGCTTCTATAGTAACACACCGCTAAGGATGAGCGGCAGGGATGCGCCTGCCGCAGAGATTAAACCCGGGGGCGCTTGCGGTAGAACCATAATCCGGGCACGGAAAGGCCAATAGACAGCGCACCCACAATCGACGAGGCTTTAAGAAAATTGGTCAGCAGCGTAATCATTAATGGTTCGCTGTAACCGAAATGGCTGATCTTGACCGCGGAGATCATCGCGGTGTAGGCCGAAATTCCCGGAAACATGGGAATAACTGCTGCGACGGTAAACACTTTAGGGTGCGCCAGATACCAGCGCGACCATTGAATTCCAATACTGCCCACAAGCATAGACGCGACAAACGTGGACCATTCAATATTAAAACCAGCCGTCATCATCACCATGCGTGAGCCGTGCCCGACGGCGCCGAGCAAAGCGCACCAGGGCAGCGCACGGTGCGGGACGTTAAAGACCATCGCAAACCCAACGGCAGGGATGGCGGAAAGTAACATGTCCTGTATCAGCGCGAGAATAAAATCGATTATACCCATCCGCGAAGCCCCCAAAGCGTAAGTGCCATCACCACGCCCACACAGGTGGCGAGCGTCAGCAAACTGGCGATAGCCCAGCGCGCCAGACCCGTATTAATGTGGCCTTTAAACATATCCGCTACGGCGTTGATCAGGGGAAAGCCCGGAACCAGTAGCAGCACGCTGGCGGCCATCGCCACCGTCGGCGTCTGGTCAAAGGTGGGGAGATGCAGTAAAAGGCCGGAAATCGTGGTGGCAACAAACGCGGTGATGCAGAAATTAATCTGCGGATGCATTTGCCGGTGGGCCAGTAGCTGGCGAATATACATCGCTACCATGCTGGCGAAGAAAGTAATGACTGCGCCATCCCACCCGCCATTATTCAGCTTACAAAAGCAGGCGCAGGAAAGCCCGACCATCAGCGCGACTAACCAGCGCGGGTAGCGGAGTGGCTTAACCTGGCTAAAGCGCTTTTCGACGCCTTTGTAATCCAGCAGTTTGTGTTCTGCAAGAATGACAATGTGTTGAACTTCGGTGACCACGTGCATGTTAATCCCACGATCCTGGTTTTTCCGCGTGGAGGTGAGGCATTGCCCGTCTTTTATGGTGGTGAGAACGATAGCATTGGAAGAGATAGCGCTTTCCACGCTGTCCATTCCTAATGCCAGCCCCAGACGGGTTGAGAGTTCATCGACCAGCGCGCTCTCCGCGCCGTGTTGCAATAAAAAAAGCCCGCACTGAATACACAACCGTGTAACTGTTCGCTGAAATGACTGCTCTGCTTGCATGACTCGCCCTGACTGAAAGACGTGTTGCGTAGAATCGGATGACGAAAGACCTCTTTGTATCATGAAGTTCGCATTTTTTGGTTGTGGCTGAGATCAATCTTTTTGTTGAAAAAAGAGTCAGCTGGTGTGGAATCAGAATTTGAACTGCTCCACATTTTTATCAAATGGGTGAAAAGTGCAAATATTGTCCGCATTTTGACCTTCTTTTTCGCTGTCTGCTTATCAAAAATGCAATTGAAACTTTTGTTAAACATTATTTAAACAAATAATCAACGATGCAGACAGGAGACGCGATGAAAACGCAGGTCGTCATTATTGGCGCAGGACCTTCCGGGTTATTGCTGGGACAATTGCTACATAAGGCGGGGATCCGCACGCTGATTATTGAGCGTCAGACGCCAGAGTATGTGCTTGGCCGGATCCGGGCCGGGATACTGGAGAGTGGAACCGTCGATCTCCTTCGTGAAGCAAATGTTGCACAGCGTATGGACAAAGAGGGTCTGGTTCATCACGGCGTTGAGTTTATTTTTGACGGTCAACGCATCCCCGTGGCGTTAAGCGAATTAACGGGGGGTAAAAGCGTGATGGTGTATGGGCAGACAGAAGTCACACGTGATCTGATGCGGGCGCGCAGCGACTGTGGCGCCCCCACGATTTATGGCGTCCGTCAGGTACAAATTCATGATGCCAAAAGTGACCATCCTTTTGTCACGTTCGAAAAAGAGGGCGAACGATGCCGCATTGATTGTGATTTTATCGCCGGATGTGACGGATTCCATGGCGTTTCCCGTCAAAGTATTCCGCGTGATGTGATTCGCGAGTACGAAAGTGTCTGGCCATTTGGCTGGTTGGGGTTGCTTGCAGATACGCCGCCGGTCAATCCTGAATTGATTTATGCGCACCATGAGCGGGGTTTTGTACTTTGTAGTCAGCGCTCACTAACAAGAAGTCGTTACTATTTGCAGGTGCCACTTAGCGAGCAGGTTGAATCCTGGAGTGATGAACGCTTCTGGAGCGAGCTGAAACGGCGTCTTCCGGATGAACTTAGTACTAAGTTAGTGACTGGTCACTCACTGGAAAAGAGTATCGCGCCGTTACGCAGCTATGTGGTGGAGCCGATGCAGTACGGCAAGCTTTTCCTGGTCGGCGATGCTGCACACATCGTTCCGCCTACCGGAGCGAAAGGGTTGAATCTTGCCGCATCTGATGTGAATTACCTGTGGCGTATTTTGGCGCAGTTCTATCAACGCGGACGTAGCGACCTGCTGGAAACCTATTCCCGACTGGCGTTAAACCGGGTATGGAAGGGAGAGCGGTTCAGTTGGTTTATGACCCATCTGCTGCACGATTTTCAGGATAAGAGCGACTTTGATCGCAAGATGCAGGAAGCCGATCGTCAGTATTATCTGGGGTCCGAGGCAGGATTGACGACCATCGCGGAAAACTATGTTGGACTGCCTTACGAGGCGGTGGGTGAGTGATGAGGAAGAAGAATGCGTTCTGGTGAGGCGATACCTGTTTTCAAGCTGTACGGCGAGCTTCAGGGATGGCCTACGCCTGAATTGCTGCACTGCGAATCGATTCATGAGCGCAGCAGTTTGTATGAATGGCATATTCAGGTTCACCAGCATGCAGAAATCGTCCAGTTGCTTTATCTGCACCGGGGAGAGGCGACCATTGAAATGGAGGGACAAACAATCCTGATGCGTGATGCCTGTATTCAGGTCGTCCCTTCACTTTACGTTCATGGTTTCCGTTTTTCGCCCGGCACACAGGGCTATGTACTCTCTCTGGCATTGCCGTTGATTGCCCAACTCGAATCTCAGTTCCCGCAGCCACTGTCACTGCTGGATACCCCGCAGTGCGTACCCGTTGGGCAATCACGACGCCATATCCATACGCTTTTTTCAGCGTTGCAAAAGGAGTATCAGACGGATAATGAGGCACGGGAAATGATGTTGTTCTCTTTACTGGGTGCGCTGCTGGTCTGGCTTCGTCGACAATATCGGACGGAAAATCAGCAAAGCGATATCTTCGCGCGGCGGCAGAGCGCAATGCGCCTTTTTACCCGACAGATAGAGAGTCATTATCGTGAGTATCTTCCTGTGTCAGAATATGCCCGCAGGATCGGACTCTCTGCGAATTATCTGAATCAATTGTGCCGTGAATTTCATCATTGCAGTGCATTACTTGTATTACATCAACGACTAATGCTCGAAGCCAAACGCAGCCTGCAATATACCCGCATGACCGTGAGTCAAGTTTCTGATTATTTGGGGTTTAATGATGTAACTTATTTTTCTCGTTTTTTTAAAAAACATTCAACGATGTCGCCAAAATCATATCGGGAGTTTATTAAGAAGAGCTAAATTGTCTAATTTTGGACGGGTAACGCCATGCAATATAATAGGATTATTTAAAGCTCCGGTTCTGGAGCTATGGTTGATTATTGACAAAGGTCGGCTGCAATATACTATATACGAGCTGTATACCGCCTCGTTCGGAATCTACATTAAAAACATCAAGGATAAATCATTCATATAATCTATCGTTTCTTGTTTTTGTATTTCGCCGACGTATGTATGAGTTGCTAAGCGATATATGAATAACAGACTGATATATGAGGTGTGGAGAATATATGCTGCCAGGACGCTGCAAAAACGGAATTATCATCAGTAAAGTCCCTGTAATGCAATCAGGTCTGTATGGGATTATGCATCTGCATTTCCCGGATTATGAGTTGACGTCTTGTCATTCTGTCAATGAACTCACGCCAGTACTGCTGCGTAGGGCGGACTCCATCGTCGTGGACCTCACCGGGGACTGCCAGAATCCGCGTAGTGTCTGCGAGCGATTTAATGCCTTGCTTGTTCAATACCGTGAAATCCACTGGGTTTTTCTGGTGTCGCGCTCTTATTACGCGCAGGCTGTCGAATTGCTGATGTGTCCGTCCAGTACGCTACTTTCTGACGTTGAGCCCATTGAGAGCCTGGTGAACACCATTCGCTCGGGATACAACAGCCCTGATAAAATCAGCAGTATGTTGTTAGCGCCAGTGCATATCGAGCCGATGGGAATCATGAGTACCCTGACATTGTCAGAGAGAAAAGTCCTTCGACTGCTAGGGAAAGGCTGGGGAATCAACCAGATTGCGGCATTACTGAAGAAAAGTAATAAAACCATTAGCGCTCAAAAAAACAGTGCAATGCGTCGGTTAGCAATACACAGCAATGCTGAGATGTATGCCTGGATTAACAGTTCTCAAGGATTAAGAGAGTTGAACTTACCTTCTGTATATGGAGAGACCACGGAATGGAAAACCGAGACTATACACGAAATGTCGCACTCGTAGAAAAATGTGTCATGAGTGGTATTGGTATTCAGAGTTTATTTAATACAAGCCCTGATAACCGCTATAAATTACACCTTTATTTGACTAAGGATGATTTTCAGGAGGCGTTAACCACGACTACTTTTTCTGCCGTGATTTTTTCTCTCTCCTCAAACAGAAAAGATCGGCGGGTCGGTTTACTGTGCCTGAGTGAACTGGCGGAAAACCATCCTGGCATGCGTCGTCTGGTTATTGCGGATGACGATGTTGAAGCGCGTTTAATCGGCGCGTTGTCTCCTTCTCCCTTAGATGGTGTGCTGAGTAAGACCACGACGCTGGATGCATTGCAGGAGGCACTATTTGATGCCCTCAATGGAATACGTCGAATCAACGAAACGAACAGCAATCTCTGGTATCTCAATCAGAGTCGGATGCTGAGTCCGACAGAGCGTGAAATTTTGCGTTTCATGTCACATGGATATTCCATGCCGCAAATAGCCATTGAGCTGGAACGAAACATTAAAACCATCCGTGCGCACAAATTTAATGTAATGTCGAAACTGGGCGTTAGTTCAGACGCCGGTTTACTGAATGCGGCTGATATTTTTCTCTAGCTGCCAGAAAATTATCTGGCAACCATACCTTAAGCGATATTTACTGACAGACATCAACCCAGGTTGCAGAGGTGAGTTCTGCCATGCGTTCTGGCGAGATGCGTATCGCACTGTGGATGGCTCCTGCTGCCGGTAAGACTTCCGTATAGGATTTCAGCGAAATATCGCAATAAACCGGTAGCGGTGTTTCCAGTCCAAATGGGCATACGCCGCCGACAGGATGTCCCGTCGCATTGACGACTTCATCACTACTGAGCATACGAGCTTTTGCGCCAAATGTGTTTTTGAGTTTTTTATTGTCAAGACGAGCATCGCCTTTTGCAACGACCAAAATAATGGTGTCTTTTATCTTCAGCGAAAGGGTTTTCGCTATCTGCCCAGGTTGTACATTATGCGCTTTTGCTGCCAGGTCTACCGTTGCGGTACTTTGATTTAATTCAATGATTTTAATATCAGGGGCATGTTCAGCAAGAAATTGCCGTACAGATTGCAGACTCATTTTTATTCTCCTGAATACGGGCTCTCATAATCTCATTGAGAGAAAACGGTTAGCGTAATTTGGCATAAGTTACACAATGCGGTAAATATTTTAATATAACAAGCATGTAACATCAGTGATTTTACGATCCTCTTCACAATCACAGAAACCGGTTGCTGTAACCGGTTGCAGTCATGGGCTACGCGATTGATACTGACGTTGTCACTTCCTTTGTATCACATAAAAAGAGCCAATTATGAAATCCACTAACCATGCAGTCTTTAATGTGATTTTCCGGTTTGTCGAGAACTATGTCAGTCCTGTTGCCGGGCGCATTTCGTCACAGCGACATGTTATGGCGATCCGTGATGGTTTTATCTCCGCCATGCCTTTTATGATTGTCGGATCGTTTTTGTTAGTTTTTGCTTATCCCCCATTTTCACCTGATACCACCTGGGGATTCGCCAGGGCATGGCTGGATCTGGCAAAACAATTTGAAGGACAGATCCTGACACCGTTTGATATGACGATGGGGATAATGTCTATCTACATTTGTGCTGCCATCGCTTATAACCTTGGAAAGCATTATGTGAAAACGCATCAATTGGATCCGTTCATGTGCGCCATGCTTTCTGTTATGGCTTTCTTACTGGTGGCTGCGCCCAAAACGAAAGGCACTTTGCCTGTGGATAGCCTTGGGGGGACCGGGATTTTTACAGCGATTCTGGTGGCCATTTACTGCGTTGAAATGATGCGCTTTTTAAAGACGCATAATATCGGCATACGGTTACCCGACCAGGTACCGCCGATGATCAAAAACTCGTTTGATCTGCTGATTCCTGTACTGGTGGTTGTGCTGACATTATATCCGCTGAGTCTGCTGATTCAGGCTCAGTTCGATATGCTCATCCCACAAGCTATTATGGCTATCTTTAAACCCTTGGTATCAGCCGCGGATTCTCTGCCCGCTATTTTATTGGCAGTGCTAATAGGCCATCTGCTGTGGTTTGCAGGGATTCACGGTGCGGCGATCGTCTCTGGAATGTTGCAAATGTTCTGGTTGACCAATCTTGGCATGAACCAGATGGCGCTGGCGCAGGGCGCCCCATTGCCGCATATTTTCATGGAAGCCTTCTGGACGTTCTTCATTGTGATCGGTGGATCCGGTGCGACAATGGGGCTGGTGATTTGCTATCTGCGTAGTCGCTCCGTGCATCTGCGTTCCATCGGCCGATTGAGTGTGGTGCCGAGTATCTTCAATATTAACGAGCCGGTGATTTTCGGCACGCCTATCGTTATGAATCCGGTATTCTTTATTCCTTTCCTGCTGGCACCGATGGTGAATGCTGTGCTGGCGTGGGCGGCAATGAAATTGGATCTGATTGGTCGCGTGATTTCGGTTGTGCCGTGGACTGCACCGGCGCCCGTAGGCGCGGCGTGGGCATTGGGTTGGGATTATCGTGCCGCCATTCTGGTTGTCCTCTTGGCGCTGGTTTCAGCAGTCATCTATTTCCCGTTCTTTAAGGTTTACGAGAAGCAACTGCTGGAGCAGGAAGCAAATGAGGCACAGCGTTCAGAAACCGAAAACGAGCAGATTGCGCTCTGACAGGCAGGGGGCGAAAGCTCCCTGTTTACTTTAACGTACAGTCACCGCACTGTTGAACGTCTGGTAGACGATAACGCTGACAGCATGTTCTGCGCACCAGAATGCCTTCGCGAGAAACAACGGTGCGCCAGAGCGGATTATCTGCACCACAAGAAAGCTGCTTTTCAAAAAAACAACGCTGGCGCAACGTATTCAATAACGCTTCTCCCAACAAGGGTTTCATCTCGGTGAGATACCAGTTAATCAAATAGCCGGTATTGCTCCAGATAAGTTTGCCATTTATCTCTCCCGTTGCTTCAAGCGCCTGAATGACGGGAAGCAGCGCCTGTTTAACCAGTGTCTCCATTCGTGCTTGTGGTGACTGAATGGTGAGCCGGCAATCTTGCTGAACATCAATCCAGAAGCAGGCTGCACGTCCCGTTTCATGGAACTCAACATGGATGTGTTCGGGGGAAACATCGATGGCCGTCTCCTGCGTCAGCAGGGCGAGCATTAGCGGGGGAACCATCAGACCGATATACCACTGCGCCCATAGTGAGATCAGCGGTTTATTTTCGCGTGGCTGAGTGGGGTGGTGGCGATAGATATGGTCGGAATAAATTGCCAGCAACGACTTAAGTTCACTGGGACGGCTCCACTGTGCCAGCGTCATTGCGCGTTGTGGCGCAGGTTCATCCAGACGGATGAAGTCAAGAAGATGCTCACGCGTTTGGGCGATGGTTACTCGCACGGCTTCAGCCAGCGAAGGCATCTGTGGCTGTAGATGCGTTTGCCAGATGACATCATTAATGCGGGGCGCGGAGCGATGGGCCATAGTATGGATAGCAATCTAAATGATAATGATTGCCAATCCTATCGAGAGGTCAGGATGATAGCAAGATCTTTATCATTGTTGCGCTTGCCCCGGCCTCAATGTGCTGCGACGTATCAGGCGATGCCGGGGTCGCCACTGACCAGAGTATGATTTCGGCCCAGATGCTTGGCTTTGTAGAGGGCTTTATCCGCGCGGATAATGGCCTCTTCAATATCCTGATCGATCAGAGGGGCAATTCCGATACTGATTGTGACATTGTTGGCGACGCTTTCATTAAACATATGTGGAATTTCAAGATCGTAAACATTTTTGCGGATACGTTCCGCCGCTTCGCGTGCATGCTGCGGGTCGCCAGCCGTCAACAAAACCATAAATTCTTCACCACCGAATCGGGCGACAACATCATGTGAACGGACTGCGTCACGAATAGCCGCGGAGACACGGATCAACACCTGATCGCCCATCATATGGCCATAATGATCGTTATAGGCTTTGAAATGGTCGATATCGATCAGCAAGATGTAATAATCATGCATGTCCAGTTCCCGCAGCGTTTTCAGCTTATGCTGGAGTCCTCGGCGATTGTACAAACCCGTCAATGGATCAAGCATGCTCAGGTCGTTCAGGGTCTCTTTTTCCGCGAGCAGTTTAAACATCAACTGTTGAGCAAAGCCGTCGTAGCGTTTTTGAATCACATGCTGAATTGCAATTCCTACCATTGGCAGCGCCATAAAATAGAGAATTCGTAGCGCGTGTTCGCTTCCGTTTAGCCACAAACAGGCCAGTACAGACGGCAACGAATGCAACGTGAAGGCGACAATGTTGTTGGCAAAAGCGATTGAGCCAATAAACAACACAGTGAGCAGTGCCACCAGCAGAAAAGATGAATCAGGATCGTGAATTTCATGATACTTCAACAGGATATGCGCTGCCCACATCCCGCCAAAGACCACGGAAATGACCGGAAGGTTAATCCGTTTTTTCGCGAATTTGACATGCCATGTCAGTAGCATCGTGCTCAGTGCAAGAATGATGAATCCCGGGAGGGAAACGGTTTTGCTGGGATAGATTGGAAAGACAACAGCAAACAATGCAGATATGGCGTTGAGGATCAGAAACAGCCGCAATGAGAGTTGATATTTTTTAGTGCGCAGGGTTTGCCAGGATTGTGCTGTCATATCATTAACTAATTACTTATCAATCAATTACACTGTTCGGATTGCAAGGTGGTGGGGCAGAAACTGCTCGCGTAGGATATCTCATTATCATCTTTATCCGTTTACTGCTGCGCAATTTATCACCTTAAATAATTCATGTCATCAATGCTTAAATAAAGCTAATGGAATAGCGCTATCGCTTACTGACAAATGAGAAATTTTATCATATGATATTGGTTATCATTATTGGTGTGAGAGGGATAATCATGTTGCAACGGGCGCTGGGCAGTGGTTGGGGCGTCTTACTGCCAGTGATTGTGATCGTCGGGCTGGTGTTTGCCGATCTTTCTCTTGAAGCATGGAAAGCCATTATCGTATCAGGATTACTACTGACCCCGGCCATGCTCTACCACAAACAGTTGCGGCACTTTGTACTGTTACCATCGTGCGTGGCATTGTTCGGTGGAATGATGCTGGTGATGATGAACTGGAATCAAGGGTGAGAATCAGAAGTGCTGCAAAGAAGGATGCAAGATAATTGGTGCGAGGGGGGGGACTTGAACCCCCACGTCCGTAAGGACACTAACACCTGAAGCTAGCGCGTCTAC